>JADMIO011280020.1_pt1 | contig 61336 bp, 105 predicted proteins | sample 8958161 | NCBI WGS metagenome assembly JADMIO01 (sample SAMN16585339, study PRJNA669376) | soil metagenome | isolation source: Crop rotation soil | place: USA: Cullars Rotation, Alabama | collected 2011
CCGCGACTTCAAGTCACGTGAATTCCAAGCTTCGGATCCCACTGTGCTGGAAAGGCCTTGACCAGCGCATCAGACCCAAGCCCGCGCAGGCGCGCGCGATAGTTCGGATCATCGCTTGCCATGGACGGATTGTCGTCCAAGCGCGCCGGGATGTACTGCCGCACCATCCCGCCCTCGTTGTCGTTCATGGCCCGCAGTTCCAGCGGCGCAGCCCCGTCGATGAACGCGGCCTTGACCCAATGGTGGCCGATGTTGCCGGGGTTGGAGCTGGCCAAGATGCGCGGGAAGCGACCGGCGTGCTGTGGCGGCAAGCGCACCCCGACCATGCGCACGCGGCCGCGCAGGAAGCGGTAGATCGTCTCTGTGAACGCCGTCAGCTCATCGATCAGCAGGACGTGGATTTCGGCGCCCTGGTATTTGAACCGATCCTTCTCGTCCTTGCAGTGGCACAGATATATTTTGCTACCGTTCTGAAACCGTATCTCGTCTTCAACTATTTTGCACAAGCCTGCAGCCACCAGCGGCGCCAGCATCTGGTGCAGGCCTTTGGGGCCTTCCATGTGGTTCTTGACCAGGTCATCGCGCAGCCGGCGGAAGAAATACACCTGAAGGCCGCTGATCGTGACTGCCCACAGGATGGCCACGCAGCGCATCAGGTGGCTCTTGCCGCCGCCGGCAGCTCCGCCATAAAGCACCTCGGTCGCCGCGGTTTCCAGCGCCACGCCCTGCTTCTTGTGCAGGCGCAGTTGCATGGCCGGGCTACTCACGGGCGATGGTGACCTGGATCATGGGCGCGGGGTCGATGGGATTGCCATCGGCGCCAATCTGCTGCTGCGTGGTATCAACCTTGTCGCGCCAGCGCTTACCCTGGCGGTTTTTCAGCCATGACATCGCGGCTCCGGTGTCAGGCGGGTAGTATTTCGTCAGGGGCGTGATCACCGCCTTCCCCTCGAACAGCGCGACATGCACGTCGGGGTGCGAATAGCCGCACGCCCGATGATACATGCTCGCCGCCACTTCAGCGTCAGCTGGGACCTTCCCCGCGTTGAGTGACACGGAAAATTCCGGGTGAACGTTCTTCCACTCGTTCAGGGTATCCTCGTGGACGCCAAAGATTTCCGCGATTTCCGCGTCCGTCAGACCCAACAGCGCAAGCTTCCGGGCGCGCTCCGGATGGTCATCACGGTAAAGCGTCGGGCGACCTGCTGGCATGCCCCGCTCAATACCAAATCCCTGCGCGCGTCGTCTACCCCTTTGTTTCCGCTGTATTATGCGCCGTCTTGCCGCGTTTTGCGCCCATTTGCGACGATGCTTGAGGCAGCGACCGCAACCACGCGAGCCCCAAATCCACGTCGATGAGCAGCCTGCCGCCCTGCGGACAGCGCGCCGGCAGCAATTCGGCGTTGATCGCGGCGTATGTGGCCTTCTGGCCCATGCCGGAAATGCGACACCACTCCCGCACCGAGGCGAATGCGGGGCGGGTCATGGCGACAAATTCCGCGGATTTTGTAGGCGTTCTTGCTCATAGGCTGCGTCGATCTGCGCTCGCGTCAGCCGCTTCGGCGTGTATTCGTGCCTCGTTTTCGGCGGGGACAAAGCGCGCATTTCGGCCGCGAAATCCATCACCAGGCACGCCACTGCGGCCTGTTCCTCGGGCGTTCGGCTCATGACGATCCTCGCAATGCGGCTAGCTGTTCCTCGACGGTGCGGGCAGGTAATTGCGGTTCGGGCCGCGGAATTCCGCCATTCAACGCCACGATCTGCTGAGCTGGCGTTCGGATTGCCGACGCGGGGATGGCCGCGCCACTGCCACGCCGCCGGCCAGTCAGATCGGCCACGACGCCACCGACGACAGCCCCGGCGCTTGTGGCCAACGGCGGCGGCGGCCACTGCGGCGGGGCCGGCGGTGCCGCGGCGCCGGGCGGCACGCTGCAAGCCGCCTCGGCAACAGAAGGAAGGTTGATAGCTTTCTTTCTTTCCCTCCTTCTTACTCCCTCCTCCATCTGCGGGGACTTTTCCCCATTTGGCGGAAAGGGCGTCTGTTTAACCGCTTCGATTTCCCCATTTGGCGGAAATGTGGTTGGATCAGCTGCATAGACTTCCGAACCGCCTGAGTCTGATTCCCCTCGCGTTCCCCTTTTCTGCGCGTCCAGCGCCACGTATTTCCGAATTTCAGGGGTGATTGGATATGTAGAGTTCGGACTTTTGGGGCGCTGAAAGCGGCCAAAGTTACGAATCGCGCCATATGATCGGCCGCCAATTACGAACTGGCAGACGATGTTCACGTCTGACAGTTCGTTCAAAAGATCGGCAACGTTCACCGCATCAGTTGGCAACAGCCGTATCTTGAGCGTGAGTGGTTTCCACTCGAAAATGCCCTGGTCGTCCGCTTCGTTCCACAAGCCCATGCAAAGCAGCCGGGCCAAGGGTGACACGGAGACGAACGCCTCGTCGGTCCAAAGGCCAGGGTGAATGCTGCGGATGCGGGCCATCAAACCACCCTTTCCATTTGCTGGCTCGTTTCAAGTTTCGCGAGCGTGGCAAGAAACTTGAAACGCTCGCGAGGCCAGAACACCATTCCACCCCATCCCATCTTGTCGCCGCTGTAGACGCGCGGGGTGCCGAGATCGGCAAGCGCGCGGCCCAGCAATCCCATGCCGACTTCCTCGATTACCATCATCCAAACTTGGCATCCGGTGATGGTTTCGACCCGCTGATAGCCGTTGAATAGGCGCCGGCTGATGCCGTGCTCATAAGTTCCAGAAAGGCGATGAAGGGTAGGGCCAGACTTGACTTTAACTTCCACCCACATCCGCTTTCCGGCCTTGGCGATATCCAGGTCAGGCACCGCAAATCCCTCGCGCTTGCCCATGAGGCGCGGCGCCTTGTCGCCAGCCGAGCCACTATAGTCGTAGCTCGGCACGACGTACCATCCGCGATCCTTGAGCCAGTCGCTCGCAGACATTTCTCCGGCCCGCCCGCGGAAGAATTCCGGACTACTGAGCATGCATCATCACCAGGCCGAATTTGCGAAACACACAATCGAAATCGGCCCAGTTCTGGCCGAGGTAAAAGAATGCCTGCCCTTGCGTGGGCGACGCGCGCGCCCCTTCTGGCGACAGAAACCCGATGCGTCCGCGGGTGAAGCATATCGATATGGCATGCTCTGAGATGGCGTGAAACCAAGCGGTGTCGGTATAGTTGTGCGTCAGCACGATAGCCTCGGTGACACGGCCAGCCTTGAACTCCTCCACCAATTTCATCGCGAAGTTCATGATGTGAGGCTGCGCGTAGGGCGGGTTGAGCCAAATCTTTCCGCTCCATTCTTGCTCAAGGCCATTGTCCTTTAGGGTAAAGATTCGCTCCGCTTGCACGGTGCGATTCGCCAACTCCGAGGACGCCGGGTCCAAATCTATCTTCCCCATAACTAGGCGGGCGGCTTCGACATATTCAGCTGGCGTATACCATTCGTTTTCGCCGGTTCCCTGCGCCCGATGGTTATGCGCGACGATCGCAGCGGGCTGTTCCTCTGGCGGTTGCTTGGCGATCTCGGCGGCCGCGGACACCGCCATCTCGCCAGCCTCAACCATGGCAACGAGTTCAGGGACGCCGCGGTCCAGCACAGTCTTGGCATGCGCAACCGTGCGGGGCGATACATTGAGCATCTCAGCGGCTTTGGCGATGCTGATGGGGGCCGCCGTCACTGGCTCCGGAATTCCCGGAAGTTCGGGAACATTCTGCAAATTTGCAGCAGGTCGGATATCCGTGCGCTCACCCTGGCGCATGTTCGCTATTTTGGCTGCCACCGTGGCCCGCTGGCTTTCGTCAAGATGGCGGCGCCGCAGGTTTAGCGACACAACGAATGCTGTGGGATCGCCCCCCTCGAACGGCACCAATCGAGCCGGCACCCCGGCCGCCTGGCACGCGCGGAATCTGTTGCGGCCGTCGAGGATCATGCCATCGTGGATAACAACCGGCTCTCGCAAGCCGTGCTGGCGTACGTCCGCGACTAGATCGCGGAAATCCGCCCCCTCCATCAGCGGGAAAAGATTGGCGAGAGGGTGAAATTGCAGGTCGCTCAAGCAAAACCTCCGACAATGGATTGAGGACAGTCAGTATAACGTGCCGTTCCCTAGTCGGGCAGTCACGACAGACTGTGGATAACGGAAGATAGGCGCGCGATTGGTATCGCAATCAGCCACGTTCCCTGCATTTTACAGGATATGGCTCCTTCTAATTCTAGGGCATGCAAGTGTCCGCGAACGCGCTTGCGGTCCATGCGGGCATCGATGCTTAGCGTCTTCAATGGATAAGCCTTCCCATCTCGGGAATACGCTTCTACCAGCGCCAGCACCCTTGCGCGGTTACGGACAACGTCGCGACGCGTGGCGCGCATCACTCCCACCACTCCGGCAAAAACTCCCCTTCCGGCGCGTCCGCGAAAAATCCCACATCCCCACGAAAAAAGTTCTTGACCGCATCCGTATCGTGTGGCATATCTGGACACACGGACGCCGATGGGGTGGACGGAATACCAAGGGAGACACAGCGATGAAGACCTTCCGCAACGCCCGCTTCACCAAGCGCGATTACGAGTGCACCAACATCGTCGCTTGCCAGGCCGACGCCGCCCCGGGCGACAACTGGACCGAGTGCGACGCCAGCGTGCTGGATGGGCTGATGCAGCTCTACATCCAGGCCGGCGTCCGTTACTTCGGCTTCCTCTAACCCCCGGGGCTCCGGCCCCGCTTCACCGCAGCACACACAAGGGAGAACACCATGAGCTACGAAGTCGCGATTTCCGGCATCCAGGGCGACCGCTACGGCAGCGTGGACGACGCCGATCGCCGCCGCGCCACCGATGCCGCCGAGGCTGTCTTGCGCGCTGCCGGCGTGCCCGCAGCTGCCGCCGAGGCTGCCTATCAGGCGCAGTGGCAGGAGTTTGACGACGAGGACCGGATGACCGGCGCGGCTCTCGTCTGGATCGAAGCCCGGCAGGCCGCGGATGTCGCGCTCACCAGCGCATGGGCGGACCCCGCGGCCGAGGTGTTCTGCACCCTCACCGCACGCTAGTCCGCCAACACACAGGGAGAGACGAGGATGGCCAGAAAGCCAGTCCGGACAATCAACATCGCCGCAATAGCCGAATCGTTGAGCGAGCAGTCCGGGAAAATCTTTGCGCTCATCAGCGCGGCAGAGATTTTCCTGGACCTTAATCCTGGCGCGCGCGGAGCCGATTTGCTGCGGAAGGCAATCGACGAATGCCATGCCGCTGTATTCCCGGACCGACAGTGACCCCCCTCCCCCTCCTCTACCCCCGCCTCCTCCCCCTGGGCCTGTCCACGCGCCACCTGGCCCGCCTGTGGGGCTACCGCAGCCACACCTCGGTGCTGCGGATGCTGCGCGGCGAGGCGTCGGCGCCGCCGGAGCAGCACGCCTGGGCCGAAGCGCTGGCGCGGTGGCTGGAGGAGCATCCGGCGCCGAGGGTGGACGGGTAGTCACGGGGCGCTTTCCCATTTTCCGCAGGCCGCATCCTTTACGCGCACGTCAGTGCCACCGCCCCCCGTCCAATGCGCCCGCATCAGCCCGCACTTGATGTAGACCTTCGCGAATTGCCGCCGCGTGATGTGTTTGCATGAGCCGCAGGTTTCGCCCTCAGGGCCATCGCCGGGAACGCCTGCATGGCCCTTGCGCAGCGGGCGCCGGCGAGCATGCTCAAGAGCGGATGAAGGGAGGAGCATAAGTTCGGAACTCACCCCGTCCTCCCCGCCGCCAAATCCCGCTCCACCTCCGCCCAATGCCAGTCCGTCGTCTGCACCTCCGCATGCAGGACGCCGCTGCCTTTGCCCCATCCGCGAATGCGCCACGTGGCCGCACCGATCGTGAGCGTTCCAATCCAATTGCCATCCACCCGTTGCAGGCTGATATGCAGGTCCAGCCACTCTGCCTTCGGGCACTCAGCCGGGCGCACCTGCCCCCACAAGCCCAGCACGCGCTTCCCCCACCCACGCAAATCCCACCGGTCCGTGCCGATGGCCAGCTCGGTGCCGGCGGTGATGCGGAGGGGGAGCCACGGGGGTTCGGGGGGCATCACACCAACCCGTAAGCCCGCCGCGCGACCGCCAGCGCCTTGGACGACGGCCTGGGCTGGCGGGGCTTGGCGGACTTACCGAATTTCGCCTTGACCCATGCAGGCCGCTTCTTGGCTGCCTTGGGCTTCTTCACGTCAGCCTCGTCAGCTTCACGACGGTGCGTTGATCCTTGCGCTTCTCCGCCTTCTCGTGCCGCACGACTAGTTCCATGTGCGCTGGGCTGTCGTCTACGAGATAGCCGAGCCCATGCGGGTGCCGCGCCGAGCGCACGAGCAGGCAGTCGATCAGCGGCTTCGCCCCGCCCGTCAGGCCGTCTGCATCAGGCTCCTGAATCGAATAGCGCGTGATCTCGACGCGCGCGCGCTGGAACGGTTCACCTATGCCGGTGTGCAGCGTGGCGATCTCGGCCGAGAGCTTCTTCGCGTAGCGGCCACGGTCGCGCCAGTGCATCCGGATCAGTTCATTGAGTGTCCTGATTGGCTTCGCAAGCACGAAATGCACTTCATCAAGCCGCGGCAGTTTCTCGCGCGCGCGCTTCAACTGGTAGTCGCGCAGCCAGGACTCATCAAAGCCGTTCATAGCGCGTGCCTCACATATTCAACGCGCGCCGGTAGACATCCAAGAGCGTCTCCTCCTCCTCGACATCCGCCGGCTCTTGCGCGCGCACGCGTACGAGGGCCTTAAGCACCTTCACGTTGAAACCTGCGCTCTTGGCCTCGGCGTAGATGTCGGAGATGTCCGACGACAGCGCCTTGCGTTCCTCGTGCAGCCGCTCCACCCGCTCCACGATGGAGCGCAGGCGCTCTGCCGCGATGGGTTGGTTGTGGTGGCGCGGCTGTGTTGCCGTATCGCTTTCGGCCATGTTCTCTCCTGTTGGTTATTGCGCTTCGGACGCGGCGTCGAAACGGTGCGTCACCCGCCGCTTGCGTCGCGGCACGCCCCAGGCGTCGATGCAGTTACGGACGCCGGGCCACGTCATCGACAGCGCGGCCGCGATCCGCGACACGTACCAGCCGCGGCGGGCGTAGGTCAGGATCAACTCCTGCGTGTGCGCGGGCACGGGGCCGGTCATGCGGCTACCTGAAACAACCGCCGGCAGCATGCCGCGCAATACGAAAAAGCCCGGTCGCCAGCGCGCGCCACGGGCGCCCCGCAATACTGGTGCGTCGGCCGCGCGTTGTCGGCCCACAACGGCCGCTGGCACGTCCGCAGGGGCGTGAACACCCGTGTCACCAGCGCCGGCAGCACAGGCGCCACGACTGCCGCCGCGGCAGCCTTCCGAACGGCCACGGTGGGTTGCGGTGGCACATAGGCCGGCCCACGCGCGCCCTGCCGCCCGTTGCCGGCGAGCTTGAGCCGCTTGCGCCTACTGCCGGCGGAATCGCGGGGAATACGCATCGCCTTTGCGATCTGGCCGTCAGTCATGCCGGCCGCATGCAGCGCCACAAGCTCTGCATCCCGCGCAGGCCAGCGGCCTTTGTTCTTCTTGCACCCGCAGGACGTGACATCGCCGCGTGCCAGGTCGCAGCGAGGAATGGCCCGCGTGCGGCCGCACTCGCACTGGCACAGCCACGTGACGCCGCGCTTGCCGGACTTGTCGCGCGACAGGGCCGTGAGCATGCCGAACCGCGCGCCGGTCAGGTCGGTGGGGCTGGTCATGCGGCACCCCGCAGCTTGATCCGCCTCGCCCGCACAGTGCTGTCGTGCATGCCGGTGAGCCTCGCGATTTCGCGGTTGGTCAGACCGCCGCGGATGTAGATATCCAGCCGCCGCTTGTGGCCGCGATGCACCCACACGGGACGCGGGTGCTGGTAGGTGCCGATCGGGCGCGCGGGGGTCATGCGTACCTCCGGGGCTTGGCCGGGGGCGCCTTCGGCCGCATCCCATCCCTCCAATGCAGCGGCATCCCCGTGCGCGGATCGATGCCGGTCAGCGAATACGTCCACAGCGTCGCCGCGGACTTCGCCGACGCGTTCGCCGAGATCGGATGCACGAGGAACCCGACGCCGATTGCGCCTTTGCCTTCCCAGTAGCCGACCGCGATCTGGCCGAGGCGTTGGGCGGCTTCGTGGGTGTGCTGGTGGTCGGGGACTTTCATGGGGCGCTCCTCCATGCCTTCCACAAATCCTCAATCAGCGCCTTGGTCATCACGCGCCGCGCGTCGTTGTGGCGATGTCCCGGCGTCCATTCCCGCGTTTCGGTGTGTGCCTTCCGCCGGGCGTAAATTTCGCCATACGGACCGCTCGGACCGGCGGGAGCGCCATCCTTCTCGCCGCGCCACTGGTGGCGGAACATGGAATCGGAGCACAGCGCCCAGACTTCCGCGCGGCGGCGGGGGTTGTATCCGTGCGCCGCGGCGGCTTCCGTGCCTGACTTCCGCTGCTGCCGTTCGCCATCAATCACCGCGAGGCCGAGCCGTTTCCACACCCGCTCTTTCGTCGCGTAGTTGGACAGGTCCCCCGTTTCGGCGATGATGATTGCAAGCCCCAGATCGCCAAACCCTTGATAGGCTCGACAAAGCTCCACACCGGGAGTTGCCGCGCGATCTTCCGCATGCGCCGCTCGACTTGCTGACGGTGGGCATCCCAAGCGGCACGAGACTGCGCCGACAGCAGGATGATGGGAGAGCAAGCGGAGAGGGCAGTCACACCTAGGTTGTCGCATAATACCTGGCCCTCTCCGCTCTCGACTGCCTTCCGGACAGCCGACGCCTGTTTCCAGACGGCTTTGCGGTCTTTGTCGTCGGCATCGGCACGATAGCCGAGCACGCGCGCAATCATCGCCTCGGTCGAACGGTCGCAGCGGGACTGGCTCTTGATGCAGAACGCGCGCTGCGATTGAAGCTCGGCGAGTTCGGATAGGAGGGGAGCAAGGGGCACCCTACTTTGGGCAGACACTGCGGAAATGGCCCCTTGCTCCATCGCGCGGGCATTGGTCCGACGGTTGTCAACGACCGTTTGGCCCGCTTCGATTGGTTCCGGAGACGGGGGCAACAGTGCATCGGTTGCCAACAACTTCTCGGCCCCCGCTCCGAATTCTGCGGCGACGGGCATCAGTATAATGGTTGGCACACGTCCAGTGGCCTCGTCGCCGCCGGGGGCAGGCTTCTTCCGGATATCAAGGTCGAATTGGCCCCCGATCTCATTCATTCCCCGCCTCCGTGGCGAGGGCGTAGAGTTTCTGCGCTTCCTCCGGCGTCCGGAATTTGCGGATCGGCATGTCTTCCGGGAGCCCTTCCACCAGCAGCCGGACGAACCGCGTGTCGCGCTCATGCGACTTGGCCCAGGCCACGGCTTCCCGCGCGGTCATGTCGCCGATGGGAATGCCGTTGGCCCGGAATGTGTCCAGCAGAGACAACCGCGCCACATTGCCGGCCGCAGCGATGCCGCCTGACGTGCGGGCGCGAGCGGAGGGGGCACCAGTGGTATGGGGTGCAGCAACACGATGGCCCCCTCCGCCCGATTGGAGCGGGTGCACCCGTTCCAATTCTTCCTCGCGTACCTTCGACGCGGCTTCAGTCAACGCCTTCTGAACTGCCTGCAAGCGAAACGGCTCAAACAGTTCCCACAATAGCGCTGCATCGTTGCGAATCGCCTTGTAGAGCGCGTCGCGCGCGCCATCCCAGTTGCGGGGATTGGAGCGGATTGCGTTCATGGCCGTTTCCCTCAATCGGGCTGCTTGTGTCGGGTCGGAAACCTGCTCCTGGACGAACCACGTCGATTTCGGCGCGAGCACGAGATCATGCAGGAGCGCGTCCAACCGTTCTCGCGCCGGGATGACACCGGCAGACCGGAGCGCCTGCCCCATTGCGCTCACTGCGCCGACTCCCGCTCCACCATCCGATACGTCCACACCCCATCCACGCGCTCGATCACGAACGAATTCCCCGTGCGCTCGCGCTCGGCCAGGGCGGCGGCGAAGATGGCGGCGAGGTCTGGGGAGGCTACCGCCAGAGAACCGCCCGCAGTCCCCACCGCTTCGCTCGCTCGCGCCACCGGTTCGCCCGCCTCTGGCAAAACGCCTGCATCCACAGCGCGAAAGTCGCTAGCACTCATCGCCTCCCAACTCCTGCCATTCGGTTTCTAGTTTCTGTAGTTCGGCAGCCAGACGATCGCGCTTGCTGGCGATCCAATGCCGGTGCCATGCACGCAACGTGTCGGCTTCAACCGCGCTGATTGCTTCCGTTTGCCGGTACCAAAGGGTGCGCATCCGACGGAACCCGATGCCCGTGCGGCGCGATGCCCTGTCGATTGCGGCTTTGATGCTGTCGCCCGGCGCCCATGGCTCGGCTGCCCGGTGGGCGATCGTCTGCATTTCAATCGCGATGCTGGCTGCATCAGCCATATCGCCGGCCTTCCTGTGCAACATCTCGCACGACTCCTGCTGCATGTTTCGCTGCATCAGGAAGTGAGGCCGAGATGGAGGGCACTGAAGACACCCACACCGACACGCGTTCCCTAAGAACGCACAACGACAGCACGACTGACTTGAATCGAGAGACGGAAGACACAAGCGCGGTTGCCGCCGAGCTTGTGGGGATGCGGGGGCGCTCCAAAAAACCCCGCCGCGCCGAAGCAGCGGCGGCGGGAAGTTTGAGGGAGACGTCCAAGTCACACGCGCCGGATAGCGGTGCCCGGCCGCACATCGGGGAAGCCCCGATCTCGGAAATAATGGGCGGATGCCGCAGGGGGGCCACAGCATCCGCCCGCACGCGCGTTGTCGCGTCGCGCGCGCCCGCCCGGACGCAAGGCCCAGCCGGCGAGGGAGAGGGCCGCGGGATGCGGCCGATCTCGGAAATCATAGAGCGCATCACGGCTGCAACGGCCCGCGATAGCGCGGAAACACCGGACGCCAATACGCAGGCACCGCGGCGATGAACGCGAGGGCGAGTTGGATGGTGAGGGTCACGGGATGGACTCCGCCGCCCGCGCCGCTGCGAAGAACCGCCGAGCCCGGCGAAGTTTATCGACGCCAAGCGATGCGCATGCAGGCACGACAATGAGGGCAAACAACTCGCCTCCAAGCGCGACATGCGCGGCCAAGGCAATCGCGAGTGCAAGGAGGAGTGCCCCCTCGAAACACAGGTCGTGCGCCATCCCGCGCAGGGCCTCGGCCTCGGGGTTCACCACCACCCCGCCTGCCCGCCGCGGACATACGCGTAGGCTGCGAGCAGGCCGACAGTGGCGGCGCCGAGGGCGGCGATGAGGATGGTCATGCACTCCTCCGCTCAGCCCGGCGTCGCTTCCATTCCGCCGAGAACTCCGCCAGCAGCTGGTCAAGCACCGGATCGGCGGGCGCGCGGGGGTGGCGCGCCCACAGCATGGTGCGGATGCCGGTGTCAGTCTCGGAAACCGCAGTGAACGCCAGCGCGAACAGCGACGCGCCATGCATGTCCACACGCTCGCCGCGCCGCATCTGCCACGGCTGGTCGGCGGCACCAGCGCTCACCAGCGCGCGCGCGGCGACGCGGATCGGATCGGAGCCCTTGTACTCGACGCCGGCCACCGTCGCGATGTGGTTGCCTTCGGAGGCTTCGCGGATTTGGAAGGTGATCATTCACGCCGCCTGCGCAGCCATGAACGCGCGGATGCGCTCGCGCGTGGCGATCTTGCATTCCCGGCCGCGGCGCAGCTCGTGCACCAGCGTGGGGTCGCCCAGGACGCGCCTTCCGAACTCGGTGGCGGCAATCTGCTGGTCGATCAGGTATCGCTCGATCTCGGGCAGCAGAGGATCGCACGATTCGGACGCGGACTGCGCGGAAGGCTTCACTGAAGCAATGTGGTCCATAAGCTCGCGGGTCGGCGCAAACCATTCCCCTCGGATCAGCAAATGCTGAAACCGAGCATGCAATGCCAGCTCAGCGTCGCGCCCACCTTCATGCCAGGCGAGCAGCGTCAACTGCTGCCAATGGCCACCCTGCAACGCGATCAACCGCATATCCGGGGAAATGGCCGTGCCGATTTTGATCGGGCCATCCTGACCGCACTGGATGAAATAGACCGCCATCACGCGGCCTCCGCCTTCTCAGGCGCCGGCCACACCTTGGGGCACAGCACGTGAAGCGGCACCCCGGTCTTCTCGGAAATCACCATGTACTTGCGCAGCGGCACGTCGCCCGCCTTCCACTTGAAGAACGTGCGCCGCTTGATGCCCATGGCCGCCATGAACTCGGCCGAGCCCCCGGCAGCCTCAATCGCTTGATCGAACCCACTCGTCATGTCGGCCATGGTGCATCAATGCTGCACCACCTGGCAAGGGGAATTTATGCACCGACAGGACAGGAATATAGCGGCATTGTCGCGCCCATGCCGAATCTCGCCATCTTGTCGAAATCGGATCACGTGCAGCAGGTCGGCATCCGCCTGCGGCAGCTCATCGACGCGCTGGAAATCCCGTACGTTCAGGCTGCGACCGAGATGGGCGTGAGCAAGAGCCAGCTAGGCAATTGGATGCGGGGGGACAGTTATCCCGCGCCCTATCAGCTCTACCTGTTTTGCCGCCGTCGCGGCGTCAATTTCGATTGGCCATTCCTAGGCGACCCGGCGGCGCTGCCTTATCAGGTAGCGTCGCGACTGCTTCAAGGCGAACCAGAACCGGAGCCGCCTTCGGCGGCGGACAACCAGGTGTCCGAAAAGCTCGGCTCGCGGTAGAGGGCATCAGTCGCTCCCGTTTTGGGTTGTCGGCACGTTCCCCGGTCTTGTTACAATCGCGGGCGGTTCCCGCTCTCGCGCTCGTGAGCATTCACGCTGGCGCGATTTCGGTTCCATGACAAGCGAGCTTTTCCTCTAGGGCGATCACTTCGCGTGTAATGGTCGGTTTGCGCGCCGTTAACGCTCGCCCGGTGAAGCTGCGGTGCAGAAAAAGTTCACCCTACCTGCACCGAATATGGTTGACGGTGCATATTTGCTGCACCATACTCCCCTCCACGCCGCCACCCCGGCCGGCGAGGAGAGGAGAGACGGATGGGCGACACCAAAGCAGCGCGAAACGTCGGCCTTGGTATCGGCGGCATCTGGGCACCGGGGCTCACCAAAGCCAAGCGCGCGAAATGGCGCCTGCAACTGATCAAGAACCGCCGCATGCGTGCCGATTTGAACCGCGAGTTTGCCGGCGAAGGCGCGCGTAAGAGTCCGGAGGAATTCCATCGTCGCTTGCGGGCTATCGCGTTGGGCAGCGCCGCCTAATGCGCCTCTCCCTCGCCATCGCCCTATCCGCTCTCCGCCACGTCGCCGCGTTCCTGCGCGAGCTGGCGGCGGCGTGGAACGTGCCGGGCCGGTGGCGGTGGCGTTCGTTGAAGGAGGCGGATCGCGCGGTGGCGAAGGCGGATGAGGCGGAACGGGCTGGGAAGAAGGAAGGGAAGTGATGAACGCGATCAAAGTCCTGACCAAGGCGCGCGAACTGCTCGCGGTGCCGGAACGGTGGACGAAAAGGGCGGAGGCAAGGAACACCAAGCGCCGTGAGGTCTATTGGTCTTCCGAAGACGCTGTCTGTTGGTGTCTTGCCGGTGCGATCAGCAAGATATCGCCTTCGATGCGGGATGCTTGGAGAGCGGAAGACGCTCTCGATGCAGTCGCTCCACCGGCGCCGCGCTCCTCAGAGCGTCCCTACATCGCCTTCAACGACCGCCGCTCCACGACGCACGCCGACATCCTGGCGCTGCTGGACCGTGCGATCGCCAAGGCCCGCGGGGACTCCTGACATGCACCCCGCAATCGCGTCCATCCGCGCCGAAGCGCGCACCGCCCGCCTGCGCCGCCGCACGTGGCAGGCCGCGGCGTTCGTGCTCGCGGTAGTGCTGGTGATGGGGTGGGTTAGGTGATGACCCCCACCACCGCCCTCCACCTCCAACGCGAGGCCGAGCTGTCCCTGCTCGCCACGCTCGCCTACCGGCCGACGCCCGCCGATCGCCCCGCATGGCGCCGACGCGTCCGGGCCGAATGCCGGGAGCTGCGGGCGGCGCGGCGGCGATACCACGAGGCTTGGACTGCATTTTGTGCCGGGCGGCTGATGGCCGTCGCGGCGGAATGAGGAGAATGCCGATGCCCACCCTCTACACCTTCCAGACCCAAGCGATCCTGCGTCGGCTGGCGGAGATCGAAAGCGAGTGCGCACGAATCATCGCCGCGCCTGCCCAAGCCTACGGGGCAGCGCGTTCGGCGCAAACCAGCGCGCAGATGGCCCGCGACGAACTCCTGCGCGCCGTGCTCGCCGATGTGCCGGCCGAGCCGGTGCCGATGGCGGCGGAGTAGGGGGGATGGGCAAGGTTCTTAGCCACCTGGGCGTTGCCTTGTTTTCCGTTGCGGCAACGTTTGGGGCAACCCAAGGCACCAACGGCCCCGGAATTCCGGTCTGCTGCCTTGTCGGCGTCGTCGTCTTTGCGATTGGCGTTGTCATGGAGACGGTGGAATGATCGCCACCATCACCACCAACAACGGCCTGACCGGCGACCGCTACACGGTGGAGACTGACGCGCTGGGCATCCGTGTCGAGCACGAGATCATCGACGCGACGGGGCACGCGGAGATCGGCAGCATGGCGACGCTGATGATCACCGCCGAGGCCGCGCCGGAGGTGCTGCGGGCGATACAACGGGCGGCGCGGGAGGTGCGGTTGTGACCGACATCATCGGCGCCGTCGCCCGCCCGCGCATCGCCGCCCAGCCGCTGGACGACGGCCTCACGATCCCGCCGGTCCCGGCAGGCGCGCGGTTAGTGGACGCAACGCACCCGTTGGCAAAGTTTCAGGAGGTTGGCGATGACCCAGCAGTTTAAGCCCGGCGATCGGGTGCGGTGTGTCGAGGGATATGCCGACCGCCTCATCGAGGGGCATGAATACCTTGTGGTTGGCATCGGTTCGCCACCGCATATCCGCATCGTGGATGAACTTCGTACCGTGGATGGCTGGCGTGCCTCCCGCTTCGTCCTAGCCGATGCTGCTCCGGACCCCATCGCGGCAGCGAGGGAGAAGGTGGTGGAGGCGGCGATGGAGCAAGCGCACCGAGGAGACGCGATCATTTCTCAAGAATCGCAGCGGAATTATGAACTAGCCTGCGCCGCCACCAACGACGCTGCTTTCGCCCTCCGCGCCCTCCTGAACCCTCCCCCACCCGACCCGGTGGCGGAGTTTCGGGAGGCGGCCGAGCAGGCAGCGGCATTCGTGGAGCAGGTCCCGCGCGGCATTTCATTTGAACGCGCGGAGAAGGCCGAAGCCATCGCCGATAGGTTGCGAAGGCGAGTTCCGCCGCCCTGGCCGCCCTCGCCACCAAGGACAGCGCGGGGAGGGCGGAATAATGCCCCTGATACCAATGCCGGCCAGCCGCGAGGAATGGCTTGCCTTGCGCATGAAATACGTGGGTGCGAGCGAGGTAGCGGCCCTGTTCGACTGCCAGGCGGCTTATGCACTGGACCGCTTCGCCCTGCATCACGTCAAGGCTGGCAACGCGCCGCCACCGGAAGTGGGCGGCCCCCGCGTGAAGTGGGGCACGCGCTTGGAGGAAGTGGTCGCGCTTGCCGTCAATGAGGAGCGCGGCTGGCCCGTCCATCGCGGGCGCTACGCCATAGCCGACGATTGCGAGGGCATGGCTGCGTCGCTGGACTTCGAGATTCCCGAGGACCCGAGCGGCGAATTTCAAGGACCCGGCGTGTTGGAAACCAAGAACGTGGACTGGATCGTGCACAAGCGATCCTGGACCGATGGTGAGCCGCCGCTGCACATCCTGCTTCAGCTTCAGCACCAGCTTGGCTGCACGAACTACGGCTGGGGTGCGGTGGCCGGGCTGGTCGGCGGCAACGACTGCCGCATCTATCCCTACCTCGCGAAGCCACGCCTGATCGCTGACATCAAGGTGCGCGTGACGCGGTTCTGGGCGGATGTGCGCTCCGGCCGGGCGCCAACACCATCGGGCTCCGACAGTGCCGCCACCATCCTGCGCTCGCTCTATCCCGAGCCGGCCGACGAACTTGTCGACCTGCGGATGGACAACGAATTGCCCGACGTGTGCGCCCGATATCTTGACGCCGCACAGCGCCGGCTCGCAGCGGAGAAGGACGAGGCGGCGGCCAAGAACCAACTCGTCGCCAAGCTCGCCGGCAATACCCGAGCGATGGCGCAGGGGTTCTGGATCAACACGGCAATCACAGCGGCGAAACCGGCCGGGGTGATCACGGCGGACATGGTCGGCCAGGTCATCCCGGGGCGCAAAGAAAGCCGCCGCTACACGGTCAAGGTCATGGAAGAGGAACAGGCAGCATGAGCGGCGGCGGATACCAGAACCAACCCACCAGCACGGACATCGCACATCGCGTGATCGGTGAGGCTGCTCACAGGGCGCCTCAGCGTGGCGCTGGGCAGGCCACGCTTGTCGAGCAGTCCCGTGCCGTTGCCGAGGTGCAGGCGGCCGTCCTAGTTGCCCAGAACCGGCCCCGCAGCGTGTCTGACGCCATGAAGGAGATGCGTGAGGTCTGCCGCATCCCCGCGCTGGCCGATCGGGCGTTCTTCAAGTTCAGCCGGGGCGGCGGCAGCGTGACGGGCGAGAGCGTGCACCTCGCGCGCGAGCTGGCGCGCATCTGGGGCAACATCGCCTTCGGCATCGCCGAGATGGCCCGCGATGACATCCGAGGGCAATCTGAGATGCTGGCCTTCGCGTGGGACATGCAGACCAACGCGCGCTCGCAGACCACCTTCATTGTGCCACACGTCCGCGACACCAAGGGCGGCAACAAGCCGCTGACCGACATGCGCGACATCTACGAGAACAACGCCAACATGGGCGCCAGGCGGCTTCGCGAGATGGTATTCGCGGTGCTGCCGGTGTGGTTCCGCGAGGAAGCGGCAGACATCTGCCGCGATACCCTTCAGGACGGCGGCGGCAAGCCGCTGGTGCAGCGCATCGCCGACTGCGTGGCGGCGCTGGAGGCTATCGGCATCAGCCGGCCGCGGATCGAACGCAAGATCGGTAAGAGCGCCGACGAGATGCTGGCTGAGGACGTGGCCATGCTCGGCGTTGCCTACAAGTCCATCAAGCGGGGCGAGATCACGAAGGACGAGGAATTCCCGACTGGCGACGAGACGCGGCCAGCGCAGGCCGAGAAACCCGCCAGCAAGCTCGACGCGATCAACCCACCCTCCGACACCCCAACCCCCGAAATCGACCTCCTAATCGCCGAGGTCGAAGCCTGCGCCAACGAACATGCGCTCCGGAAATGGGAAGCCAACGCCGCCGTCCAGGCCCGCATCCGGCGGCTGAACGAGGAAGACGGCGCGCGGCTGACTACGGCTACGCAGGCGGCTCGGATGGGGTTTGCGGGGCGGCCAGGAGGCGGCCGATGACCCTCCCCGAACACCTCCGTCTGATCGCCCTGACCGGCTCGCGGCCCACTCCGCCGGCGCCATGGTCGGCGCTGGACGACGACGAGCGCGCGGTGTGGGTGCGGCTGGCGGAGTGGGTGGAATGCGACCGCGTGGGGGCGGCAGCCACCGCCCGCGCTGCCGGCTACGCGGCGGGGCAGGAGGCGATGCGGAAACGTGCCGAAGCTGTCGTGCGCGAGAACCAAGAAGCATATCGCGACAGGATTGCTGAGAACGATTTCTATCTTAAGCCTCGCATGCAGGGGAACTTGACGGGCCTATCCTTCGCCACTGCCATCGCCGCGCTGCCGGTGGAGGGGGAGTCGTGAGCCGGGACCTGCCAATTCCGTTCAGCGCCCCGATGGTGCTCGCCCTGCTGCGGGAGATTGAGGCGCCGGGGACGGGGAAGACCTGCACGAGGCGGATACTGAAGACCGACGTGCCGGATGGGTCCCGCGTTGGTAGGTGCCACCATTGCAAATCCGGCTGGGCCTTGTGGCGTCCTGACGGCGGCTGCACATGCCAGGCCGTGCCAGTTCTCTATGCGGTCGGGGATCGGCTGTGGTGCCGCGAGACCTACTACCAGAGCGGCCATTGGGAGCAGGTCACCGGCCACATGACCCGCAGCGGCAAGCGGCAGAAATGGCGCTTCGTCGCAGCCGATGACGTGGTCCTGTTCACCGAGCCGGCAGAGTTCCGTAAGGGACGCCATGCCGCCGATCCCGGCGCCGTCGCATGGCATCGTCGGCTGCCTCGGTTCATGCCCCGCCGCTACAGCCGCATCACCCTCACCGTGACCGAGGTGCGCGTGGAGCGGTTGCAGGACATCAGCGAGGAGGATGCGCGGGCGGAGGGGGTGGGGCCGCTTGGGCATCCGTTGGGGCGCACAGACCTTTTGTGGGTAGGCAGCGGTATGACGTGGCAGGCGCCAGTGCTGGCGTTCAAGGACCTTTGGAACAGCCTTCACGGCCCTAACGCCTGGCAGACCAACCCGTGGGTCTGCGCAATTCGCTTCGTCCCCGCGCTGCGCAACATCGACGCCAAGGAGGCGAAATGAGCGAGCAACAGGAAGTCGTGACGCTGCTGGCGCAGCTAGCTCCGCACGACACTCTAGAGCCGCCGACCGGATGGTGGATCGAAGATGACGAGGGGCAGATTGCCTACGAGCCGGATGGCAGCGGCGCGGATGATTGGTGTTCGGACTGCGTAGTCGATGCGGTGATGAGGCTAAATACATATACCCCTGAAAGCACTATTTACACAGCGCTGAGGTGCGATCCATGCGCTGAATACGATGTTCTACCGCGATGCGCGGTGTGTGGTATAGCACTGGCCGGCTGGCCAACAGATTACTGCCTCAGTGAAGAATTGCAGTTCTTCGAGACAGAGAAAAATTGGCCGGCAAATCCTGAGAATATCCGGGTTATCGGAATGGCGCTTTACAACCTGCAATGGGAAGAAGACGCCGAAGCTGTTCAGCCTTGGCTGAAGATGGGCCATGCCGTCCTGCGGAAGATCGCGCAGAAGACGGTCGAAGGACAGGCGACACCATGACACAACCCCCTGATGTGGTGGAGGTGCTGGCGCAGACGATCGTGCGAGATGTCGCTGAGTTGCCGGACCGCACGAGCCCTGACGACTGGCCTGAAGCAATGCTTGTCACCAGCGAGGAACTCCACAGCATCGTCCGCTCCGCCCTCGCCTCCGCCGGCTACGTGGTGATGCGGGACGAACCCTGGCAACCGATTGAGACGCAGCCGAAGGAGGGGGATTACCTCGTCTTCATCCCAACGGAGCGGCGTAGCAAAATCCAAGTATGCAGCGCTCGGATCAGCGGCAACGGAAAGCCGATCCGCGTCATCGGCAGCCTATTCGATTTTGACGCTCGTCCAGCCACCTTATGGCGCCCCATGGTGAAAGAACCTGATGAAGCCGCCCTGCGCCCCTTCAAGGACTCCACTCCATGACTCGCTCCGAAACGCTGCTCGCCCTAGCCGCCCGCGCTGAAGCTGGTGGGGATGCCACGCTGTCGGATGACGTGTGGCGGGCGCTGGGATGGGAGCAACGGGGACGAGGTTGGCTGGAGCCTTGGGAGACGGAACCGTTGGAGACTCCGCCACATCGATACTGGGATGGCCCGCGCCCCGAACTATCCCGCAGCATCGACGCGCAGGAGGCGGTGGGGCCGGCGATTGGCGGGATGCAACGCACGATCACGGGAAAGTATGGAGCTATCGTGTATGGATGCACCGACATTGGCACCGCCCCCACCGAACCACTTGCCCGCCTCGCCGCCAAGCTCCGCGCCCTCGCCACGGAGGCCGGCCATGGCGGGTGAGCTTGAGCGGTTGATTGCCGAGGCGAGCGTCCTGGCCGGAGGCAAACATCCATGCCACGTGCTCGGGCACGATTGGCAGCATGTCGGTGGAGCTAACTGTGGCTGCCTAGACGGGTGCTGCTCGGTCCCGGTTCATCAGTGCAGCGGATGCGGTGATTACGACTACGGCGACAACGCCGAAGCCGATGAAACGCGGGATCGGTGTCGAGAAATGGAGTGCAAGGATGGAGAGTGAGAAGAACCACACCGCGAACGACAACGACGAGCCACCAGTGACGACCGTCACCATCGGCGATTTGGCTGCGGCGCTGGGGATCGATGAAGAAGCAGTGCTTCAGAGGATCGCTGGCATTTTGAGCAAGCGAGACACCGCCGCCCTTTCCCTCACCGCGTTCAGGAGCATCGAAGATGGAGAGTGAGACGATGACCGTCATTGACGAGATTGCGGCCGAGCGCCGCCGGCAGATCGAGGTCGAAGGATGGACGGCCAAACACGACGACCAGCATATCGGAGGCGTTTTGGCCCAAGCAGCCGCAGCCTACGCTATGGCAGGCAGCCTAGACGGCGACGATCGCGATGAGGACAGCATGTTCTCGTGCCGGATGACGTGGCCGTTTGAACGGGAATGGTTCAAGCCAACCACGCCGCGCCGCGACCTGATCAAGGCTGCCGCCCTGATCGTCGCCGAGATCGAGCGGCTGGATCGGATCGCGCCATGACCGCCCCCGATCCCGCCGCCTGCCAGCCGGGGGAGGCGAGTGTCGTGTGCGACCGTTGCGCGGGAACAGGGTGGCAAGGACACCCAGATGATCCTGCCGGCAAATGCACCAAGTGCGACGGATATGGAGGGCTGCGCGGTTCCGCAGGATTGGAGCCATGCCCGTTCTGCGGAGGCCCCGCATCCCTTGATGTAGACGGGGCGCGCAGAGGGACGCCACGACAGTCCTGCATCGTGGTCTGCCGTTCTTGCGGCGCCCAGCTAGAAACAGGAGAAGAAGGAGATCGTTGCGGACAATCCTGGAACCACCGCGCCCCCGACCCCACCCAGGCCGCGCGGGTGCAGGCGCTGGAGGGGGAGGTGGAGAGGCTGAAGCTCGAACTGGACAAAGCGAAGAAAAAGCAAGTGCCGGATGGCGAACATGCATTAATGCAGTTGCTACTTGACTGGCATGATTGGCAGGAGAGTTGCGCTGATGGGTGCGGCATGCCGGGCTCTGCGAACTACCACCGCGAACGTCGCCACAAGATCAGGGATTTCTTCATCAAGGAGCTTGCGGTGAAACCCGAAGACATCGGCGTTTTCGTTTCTGCCGCCCGCGCGGCGCTGGGGGAGGCGAGCGGTGGGTGAGGCGAAATGGCCGAGGGTGGAAACCCTGCACGACGGCAGCATCCTGACGCAGCGCAATTTCCACGACCGCGTGGATGTCACAACGATAGCGGACGCCACTGAGCTGCACCGGATGCTTGGGGTCGAACTCGGCATCGACACAGAACGCCCCGCCGACAAGATCGCCGCCGGCCTGAAGGAAGCCGCTGCCGTCGCACCCGCGCTGGCCAGTGAATACGCCCGCGGCCGAGCCGAAGCGTTGCGCGAGGTGGTGGAGGTGGCGAAGGAAACCACAATGGCCGCCGTCGAGCGCACGTATTCTGGATACACAATCGACATGACGGCTAAGTTGGTTGGCCGCGTGCGAGAAGAACTTGGCGCCGAGATCGCCGCCGCGATCGAAGCGCTGGCAGGGAGAGGGTGATGGGTATCAGAGAAATCCCCAAGTCGTTTGAATACATCTGCGACGTGTGCCAGACCACGCACGTTCAGCAGAACGCCAATGGCCACTACACGGACAGCCGGCCGCCGAGCTGGGGGCGCCTGACGCTGTCGTGTGATGCACTCGACTGGCAGGGCGCTCCGGTGGCCGATGGCACCACGAAGCTGCTGCTGTGCGAGAAGTGCCTTCGGTCTGCCGCTGCGTTGGTCGATAAGCTCAGATCAGGAGCCGCGCCATGACCCCCCTCCTCCGCGTCGAGGCCGCCACCGGGGCGGAGCGGGAGGCATTGACGCACGAAGATATCGCACGGTTGCGACGGTTCGTGAGCGGAGAGCCAGAGCCCGAACCGCCTCCGGAAAAGGCTGCCAAACAGGCGGCAAAGCGTATCATCGCCGCCGCGCTCAGGGCGCGCAAAACGGTTGAGGCGCTGCTCGCCCCACCCACACAGAAGGACCCCGCCGATGACTAAGAGTGACGATATACGCCGCGCGCAGATTGCCGCGATGCGCAAGAGCTTTGAGGCAGATGGCTGGAATGTTGGCGAGCCCGGAGACGCGACCGACATCGCCATTGCGGATGAAATCATGTCCCGCGCCCTCTCCGCCGCCCTCGCCGCGCCAGGCCCCGAGGCCGAGGGGGTGCCGGTGCGCGTGGCGGTGGCGATGACGCCGGATGGGAAGGAATGGCGCGCAACAGGAGGTTCCGATTACGCCGGGGACAAGCATCCGTCTGAGTGGGGCGGTATCAGCGGAGGGGGACGCACTCACTTCGTAGTGGTCACCGCCCGCGTCCCTCTCCCCGCCATCCCCGAGGTCGCTGGGGAGGTGCAGGAGCCGTGAGCCATCGTTGGGACTGCCCTAGCCGCTGGGATGCCGAACGCGAGGGCGAGCGAGCTTTCGAGCGTGGCGCCGCCCGGTGGTCGAACCCCTATGACGATTGGGCCGGCAATGGCTGCCGGGAAGCTGAGCGGCATTGGGAGGACGGCTACCGAGCCGCCGAGCGACAGGCCGAATATCGAGCCGAAGAGGCCCGTGCTGAACGGGCTGCCGCCGAGCGCCGGGAATGGGCGCGTCAAGAAGCTGCGGCCGAAGAAGAATACTATTGGCGCCAGCAGCAGGAAGAGGAAGAAGCCGAATATTGGCGCCAGCAGGAAGCGGAGCATTGGTTTTGGGAAGAGCAGGAGATGCTTCGGCATGAGTGTTCGCCATGACTAACCCCCACCGTGCCGCCGTCGTGGAGCGGATGGCCGAGGCTGTGCGAGCTGGGCGCTTGTGCGGAACGGCGCGCGATCCCCTCCATCCGCAATGCCCGTTCTGTCTTTGGCCACCGCCGGAAAGTGGCGGTGAAGCCGATAGCGGAGAGGTTGGATGCATCTGGATCGCGAACAACGCACTCACCACCCTCCTCTCCTACCTCGCCGAGATCGGCTGGACGCTGGCGCCGTTGGTGGCGACGCGGGAGATGCAAGACTTCGGGCAAGACGCGGACCCGGAAGACCTTGGCGCCGGCTACGCCGCCATGCTCGCAGCCGCCCCGGCGCTGTTTGCGGAGGAAAGGAACATCCCATGATTCATGACACCAAATACCTGAAGCCGGCAAAAATATCGGTCGGCGAGGTCGATGATCTGAAAGCGCGTATTGCGGAACTTGAGGCGCTGATCAATACGCCCGAGACCGCAGATTTTGTGAAGGGCGTCCGGGCCGAGGCCGCCCACCAGCGCGAGCGATGGGGCGTGGATCACGACGCCGGAAAAGCGCCGCTCGATTGGTTCTGGCTCATCGGTTACCTCGCGCAGAAGGCTGCAACATCGGCGATGAGCGGCGACGTTGAGAAGGCCAAGCACCACATCATCAGCACAGCGGCGGCGATGGCCAACTGGCACCTGGCACTCTCCGGAGGAGACAACCGCATGCGACCCGGCATCGAACCGCCCAAGGACACCCCCAATGCCTGACCCCACCCTCGACGCCGCCGCGCTGCGGGTGGCAGGTGATGCCTACCACACCGCTGCCGGCAGCCCCGACTTTTGGGACCATTCCACCGCACCGCCCACCCTCATGCCCAGCATCGCTTACGATCCGGCCAGGGGCATCGAAGCCGCCATCACCGCCTACCTCCGGGCCACCACGTCCGATCCGGCGAAGCTGCGGGAGAGGGTGGCGCGGGTCTGGCTGCCCCCAGACACAGCCCCAATCGACGGGCGCGAGTTCCTGGCCCTGCTGTCGAATGACTGGCGGACCATCCTCTTTGCGCACAGCGGCATCCGCAGCAAAGGATGTCGGTATCAGTGGTGGGGAAAGAGCGGTGGTCTCGGGCCGCCATACGAACCGAGCCACCCGGCCGACACCGATTGGTCACGCACAGCCCGTCTAGTCGGATGGATGGAGTTGCCATCCGCCGACGCCGCCATCGCCGAGGTGCGGGGATGAGCGACACCATAGGACCGCCTCGTATCCTGACTGCGGTCTACACCTTCACGGATACCTGCGCCTTTGATGCCGAATGGGAACGCCTGAAGCCGATTCTGATGGCCGATAGCGGCCCCGTCCGCATCCATGCAGTTTCTCGCGATGACGAAATGCTGCGCGTCCAGCTCATCGAAGAGGCCGCCGACAAATACGACGATCCGCATGCCTTCAAGGAAGTAGTGCGCGATCTATTCGGATGCCCTGACTTGTCAAAATGGGAGTGGCCAGAATGACCCCCGACCTGGCCGCGCAGGTGCGGGCTGTTTGCAGGATCGCCGACGATCCCGATAGCCCCCGCACCAAATGCCAATGGCCGGAATGTTCCTGCGGCATGTCAGAAACTATGCTCTCCGCCCTCATCGCCGCCGCCGAGCGCAGAGGGGCGGAGGCGGAGCGGAAGGCGTGCGAGTTCGTAGCGTTGTGCGGCGATTTGCTGACTAAGGACATGGCTGAAGCTGAATACGGCGCCAGATTGCGGGAACATATCGGAACGACAATCCGCCAGCGCGGCGCCGGCGGGGAGGGGGAGTGAATGGGACATCAAAACATACACGTCATGACCTGCGACAGGTGCGGTAAGACCGAAGAAGATCGAACCGGGACCGCCTGCTACGCCTGGGGGGAGATCGCTGCGCGTCAGATCAACGGGCCATTCCAAATAGGCGATCTGACGAATAGGAAATCGCGCGACATCTGTCCGGATTGTCGCCGCAGCCTTGGCGAATGGTGGTCGAAACCAAGATCCCCCACCCCACCCCCGGAGCCCCACCCATGACCGCGAACAAGACCAACATCACCGTTGAGGACTGCCTGCGCGGAGCTTTCCAGGCTCTATTGCGAGGCGATACGGCAACACGGAATCGCCTATGTGACGCAGCCATGAAGGCGGTTCGCGCGGGCGAGCAAGAAATGCCAGCGGATCGGCCCGTCAACCCATCCGATCTGAAGCCAACGATCGACGGGACATGCGAGGAAGTGCCGCCGATCATCTATCTATCGGGTCCTGCGCCATGACCACCGAGCGTGAAGCCGCGGCGCGGAAAGCGCTAATCGACCGCCTGAAGCTGACGTCGGCTTGGGTGTTTGCTGCCATGGGACCAACGAAACCAGGTGAAACAGACCCCGAGTTGTGCCCCCTCGCTGCCATTGAAGACGCCATCGCCGCCCTCTCCGCCTCCCCCTGGCTCCCCCTGCCGGCGGAGGTGCGGGAGGGGGAGGCACCGTGGGATGGCGGCTGGTGGTTGGTGGCCGATGCGGAAACTTGCAAGCCGGCGGCTGTGCGATGGTCGGCCAAGATGCGGGTCTGGACCAGCGCAGAAGGAATCGATTCGGTGTTCCGCCCGTATCTATATGCCGAGATCGCCCCCCTTCCTCCCGCGTCCGGCCGAGGTGGGGTGATGCGTCACGCTGAGAAGGAACGCCGCGTGTTGGCGGCGCTCACTGAACCGATGAGCGGTGCCACGCTTGGTGCGTTTTCTGGACTCTCGTCGGGGCAGCTATATCCTGTCCTGTTCCGCATGGAGCGCGAAGGCAAGATCGCCAGCGCATGGGCGGACGGCCCATATCCCAGGCGTCGTATTTATCGTCCACTTCCACCCGCCGCCGATGGCTGAGCGCGGGATGAGAGTGCTGGTGTGTGGGGTAATGCCGCCGTGGTGGCGACCTGCGCTTTGGGGGATGCGGTTGGCCGCTCCGGTTCTAGCCGGCATTGCTGCTGTTTTTCTCTGCATCGCCATCAAAACATGCTCACCGATATCTGCGGCGATTCAGTCAGCGTTATTGACCATCAATGTGGCCCTGACCTTCGTTGAATGGTGCCTCCTCAAACCTCAATGGCCAGGAAGGAGACTTTGATCAATGGCTTTTTTTGGCAACAAACAGACCACTCTGGATGCGCCTATCATGGTGCGCGAGACAGCGCCCGAACCGTTCGTTCCTCGGCCACCTGACGCGCGCCGCAATCCAGCCGCTCCACCCAAGCTCACGCCCAGCATAGACTGTAATGTGATGGACGAAAATGCCATCGCCGAATACATCGCAGTGGCGGAAGAGGTCGGCATCGACCCGCAGGACATGGAGGTCGAACGCTTCCGCGTCTTTCTGGCCAAACATGACATCCCGACTTTCAACCTCAAGGAGGTCGTGTCCTACATGGATGAACTGGTGAAGAAGGACAATCCGACCGGGTTTGGCTGGCACTGGTGCCCGGTGCGGGACCGAGACGCCGCGCGCCGCCAGATGACGTGGGGGCGCCCGAGCACGGACAGGCGGCGCTGGGATGGTCGCATGATGGGAAACGAGGAGCCCATCACCCCGGCCTCGGATTTCTACGAAAGCAACCAATTCCGCCGGCTGCGCGAGATGCAACAGCGCGGCTTTCAGGAGCCGGCGGACTATCGGATTGAGCCATCCCCTGCCTACACTCGCACCATCCCGCTCCATGCATTGAAGAAAATTGCGCTGATCGAACGCGAGTTCGGCGCTGGGAGGGCGGTCTTCCTCGTCACCGACTACACGACGCAGCCGCACATCGTCGTGAACCCGGACCCGTTCCTGATGGCTGTCATCCCCAACAGCGCCGTCGCCCATGGCAAGGGCAGGTTCGTCATCGACGTATGGGACGAGCCGGGCTTCGGCATTTCCCGGATGGTGCGCTGATGGAGGGGCCGGAGCTTCATGCATGGGGCTCCGGCACCGCCGACATGATCCGCCAGTGCGAACGCGCCGGGGTGCCGGTTTGGAGGGTGGGGTGGGAATGATGGGCAAGCGTCCGATGACAGGTCTTTTCGCGTCTCTGAGTGAGAAACAGCAACAGGCGGCACTTGCCTACCGTGGCGACGAAACCTTCGGTCCGCCCGACTTCAAGATCGGCATGGACATCCGCGCCGCCCGCAAAGGCGCCGGAAAATCACAGCAGGAGATTGCCGATCTATTCGGTTGGAACCGCGACGCAGTGTCGAAGATCGAAACCGGCAAAGTCAGCGTGTCGTTGCGCAGCTACCTTGTGATCATGCGCTTTTGCGCGCCGCCTGAGAGCGATCACCCCGGCGTTGCTCTGGCCGAGAAGTTGCTGTGAGGCGCGCGGCGCCGCAGGTGGGGCGGGAGGCGCCCCATGGCTGACCTATTCCGAGAATACATCGCGGCATTGGCCGCCGAACTGGAGCGCGTCGGCGTCACTGAATATAGCGTCCACACCCACGGTCGCACAGGGCACCCTCGGTTCACCTACACCTATCAGGGCGCCGAACGGACGGTGATCCTGCCGGCATCGCCATCCGACAGCCGAGCCGGCCTGCGCAACGCCGTCGGCTTCCTGCGCCGGCAACTCGGCATCGCGGCGCCTGCTGTCCCGAAATCCGCCCGAACGCCCAAGCGGCGGAATGCCACCGAGGGAGCGGCATCGCTTGCCGGCTGCCTGGACGCGCGTCCGGACCCGCTGGCGGTATTGGCGCAATGGCGCCCGGCGCCGCCGCCCTCTCGGTTCACCTGGCGGCGCGTCGGTCCGCGGCAGTGGTGTGTGGAGGTGACGAATGGGTGACGCACGAGCTAGGAGACGCAATGGTTGATATCGCTCCCCGCTGGCTGCACCCCGAATCGGCCGCTTCCTATATCGGCCGCCGGGTGGACGAGCTGCCGCGCCTGGTCAAACGCGGCCTAATTCCAGCGCCGTCCTACCACTTTGGCCCCCGATCGCCACGATATGACAGGGAGGCCCTTGACGCCCTGTTCACCGACAAGCCAGCGTCTCAGGACGTAGAGCAGGCGATCCGGGAGGCGGCCGATGAAATCCAGTGGCGTACACGTCGTCAGGCGCCGCTTGGCGGATGGCAGCGTAAAGGAATACCGCTACGACAGAAACAAGCCGAAAGCTGAACGGCTAGCCGCCGGAAGCCTCGGAGCCCTAATCGTCTCCTACAAAACGAGCCCAGAATGGCGGAAACTCGCCCCGTACACCATCGGGCAATACACTCTCTATCTGCGCGATCTTGAATCCATCCACCATGTGTCCGCTGCGGCTATGCGCAGGCGGGACATCATCCGCATCAGGAACCTGATTGCCGGTAGCAGGGGAAATGGGGCCGCTCAAGCGTTCGTCCGTGCGGCGCAAGCCCTATTCACGTGGGCTATCGAAGCGGACCTTTTAGAAACCTCGCCGGCCGCGAAAATCGAGGCGCTTCCTCGCGGCGAACTGCGCGCATGGACTGCTGCTGAGGCGGACTATGCAGAGGCCAATCTGGCAGAGGAATACCGGCGCGTCGTCGTGCTGGGGCGGCACACAGGACAACGGCGCAGCGATCTATGCGCGATGACATGGAAGGCATACGACGGTCGCAGCATCATAGTGAAGCAGCAAAAGACAGGGGTTGAACTGACGATACCCTGCTCACGTCCGCTGATCCGCGAGCTAAACGCATGGAAGAAGGGCGCCACATCAACCCATATCCTGACATCCAAGCGCGGGCTGCCGTGGCAACCGCAGCACTTATCGATGAAACTACCAGCCGCGCTTGCCAGAATTGGTATGCCCAAGGGGATGAATACGCACGGGCTTCGCAAACTTGCCGCCGCATCACTCGCCGAGGCAGGCTGCTCGGTCAGTGAGATCATGTCGATCACCGGCCATAAGACGATGGCGATGGTGCAGCACTACACCAAATCCGCCAGCCAAAAGCGCCTAGCTGCATCGGCGGTTGAACGGCTGGAAACCGACGATGTGAAACGCAGGAAAACGCGGGGCTAAGGCGCTGATCTAGCGTCCATCCTACTTGATTGTAGATTATGTAGAAACCTCATTTAATCAATGAGTTACAGATGTCTTTTCGCAGATTGCCAGCATTTGTCGGGGATTGCCGTGGGAAATGCCCCTTCCCCACCCCACCCCGCCATGCTACGAAAGCGCGCTGCGGCGGCCGAGAATTCGAGGAATTCGATGAGCCAAGAGATATCAGATCGCGACCTGGTCAAAGCCGTGGCAGCCCTTTGCCGCGTGCTCAGACACAACGGCAACGACATGGCGCGCGATATCAGTGTTGAGCACCTGGAACGCCTGACGAAACTGGCGGCGGAGGTCTTACAAGAGCGCGTCTGATTTGCTGATCCACGGCAATGAAAGAGGCTCTCATGGCACATCGCACCTTCGACAATCCCAATAGCATCGAAGCACGACAAGCGCTTCTAGACCGCCGATGCGAGCATGCACCTAAGCGGCATGGAACCGGCAAGCGAAGGAGCCGTCACGCGCGGCGAAAGGCACAGATCGCAAAGCACAACGCGACCATGGCGCTGGTGAAGAAGCGGCGGATTTCGGCAATGGCGGCGGCGTACTGGCGCGGAGAACGGGATGATCTACCGCAGCCGTTAGCGGCCTAATCCGCCCCCCGCAGCAACCCCTAGCAACGGCGCGGGGGATGGTGTAGAAGGGCTGCGACGGCTTCCTGATTAGAGTTGCCGTAAGCGGATATCGGCTTCGGCTCACCCGCTGTCTGGCTAGCGTTTGCGTCTTCGGACGCCTCAGGGCCGGCGCGTATAGGCCGGCCTTTTACCAATCCACCCGGCAGGCAGCGCCTGTCGGAAAGGGGGCTAAACCGCGAGGTTGGCCCCCTTCCTATTTCACACCCTCACCGCCACCGCCGGCACCGCGGTCGGATCGCCCGGCGGCACCACCGGAATCCCGTTCACGACGGCGCACGCGGCTGCCACGGCGGCTGCCGTCTTGCCGGTGACTTCCCACGCCTTGGCGGTCGCGGCATCCACCAGCGCGACGACAGGCGGCCCGAGCACGGCAGCGCGGGCGCAGAACGCCTGGCTGCCTGTGACAGCGGTGTTCAGCGCCGCGTCGATGCGGGTCTGCGTGGCGGGGGTGCAGGCGGCCAGCGCGAGGGCGGCGGAGAGGATCAGGGGGCGGGTCATGGGGTGGGTCCTTTCATTCCATGATGGAGCGCAAATAGGCCGCGCTTGGCGAAAAGGTGCAGCCGTCCATTTTTTCGAATTGCTCCAGCGAAATGCCCCACAATTCGAGGGCGCCGCGCATGGCGTAGGAGCGCGTTAGTCCGCCGTACTGGACGAGAATTGCGGCGCTCGGGTCGAAGTCCTGATATGCCCTGATCGGTGGTCCATCGCAGACCGCGAACCGCACGCTCCTGGATTCAGCAAGGCACTCATCCCAATGCCCGGGGATCGTAATAACACCGAGAATAGTGCCGTGCTGATCTACGAGTTTATGCATAGGAGTTCCTATGGGTTGGCAGTCGTCGTCACAGGCGCACTCGCCGCCTTGTCGTCGTGATTCGCGGCCTTCCCCCAATTGCCGCCCAGCACGTTGACGAGCTGGTAGGCGAGGCGCGTCAGAAGGCTCGCGTCAGCCGGCGGCGTGCCGATTGCTGGCGCGATCACAAGGGCGCACAGCACCACCAGCACGCTCAGGTAAGGCAGCGCCGGGCCGATGCCGGGGATGGCGGAGAGAGCGGTCATCAGGTCCATGGCAGTTTACTCCGTTGCGCGGGTGGGGTACAAGGGGCGGCTGCGGCGGCGCAGCAACAAACAGGCCCTTGCGGGGGTCGAAAGGAGACCAGATGGCCCATTGTGAAATCCGGGTGCGCCCGGTGACTCGCTACATCGTCACGAAATACACCGAAGAGGGGGAAGCCTGCTCTTCCATCGGATGCGGTGAATTTAGCAACACCGCCACTGCGAACATGGTCGCTCATGCCCTTGCCGAAGCGGAGCGCCGCGAAGACAAGTTCGCGGTGATCTTCAAGCCGCTGGAGCGTGAATCCGGCGAGCCCATTTAGGCCGGCCCGCAGCCCCAACGCCCTCGCGCCCCACGGCCGAGGGCGTTTTGGTGTGGCGCTCACTTCTCACCCCGGATCAAATCCGCCAGCTTCCCGATGTCCGCCTTCACATCGCGGATGCCGGCGTGCATTTCGTCTCGCGTCGGTGTCTGGCCCAGCCGTTCATACAGCCGCTCGCGGGCCTTCGATGCCAAAGCGCGCTCGGCGTTGATGACCTCCCAAATGTCGTCAACACTGCGCTGCGTTCGGTTGTCCAGGTCGCGCACGTCCTTGCGCACCTCATCGATATTGCGGTTCACGCCGCGCCCCACCATTGCCGCACCGGCCGCGACGGTGGCGCCGAGTGCCCCCAGACCCCACCGCACCCAATCTTCCGATACGTCCACGTTCGTTATTTCCCGACCGCGCATTGGAACATTCCTGTGAAGGGGCTGCCGCAGAACTGCAGCCAGTGCTTAGCTTCCTCGCAGCCCATATCGGCGGCTCCTTTGCCGGTTGGGTTAGGCCGGGCGGGGTGTTGGAGCAGCCCGCTCGGCCGCCTCGTGGACACGTCAACTCAGGCAGTATTCATGCTCGCTCTCGGAATCATCATCGGCAGCATTGTCGTATTTGGCACCGTCATTGCCGGCGCTATCTATCTGATGCCACGAGGCAAATGGGATAGCTGACATCACGCGCTCCAACGGATAAGCCGCGGACGGTATGTCGCCGCCGGGGCCGGGAAGTACAGAATCGAGCGCCGTCGGCTGACGCTGCGCTGCGCCTGCCATGGTATTTGTTCGGGTTGCGGCGTTCCTGTCAGGACGAGGTTGTTGGCATAGCGCGAGGTATCGCGCCCGGTCAGAATGTCAAAGCTTCCGATCACCGATGCCGGCAACACCGTATAGGCCGGCACATTCCCCGCCGAGATGGCGCGCACCTGTTGCGCAGCTAGAGAGGCATTCCAGACTACGGCTTCATACAGACGCGCGCTGCCGCCCTGAATAAAGGCATTCGTCGCCCCGCCGCTCCAGATTGCGGAGAGGGTGAAAGGCTGCGCCACGCTCCATGGGCCATGCACGGAGCCACTGCTGGCTTGCAGCACGCCATCGAAGAAAATCCGCCATATGGAGCCTGTGTAATCGGCGTAAAGATGGTGCCAGGTGCCGACCGACCAGCCCGAATAGGTCCACGATGTTCCAGTGACCCCGCCTGCGCCTGCGTTGTAGGCGTTCCACTGTAGCGCGCCGGCCCCGTCGAAATAGAGCTGATACGCCGTTTTGGTGCCGTCATACCCCTTGGCGATGACTTGCGCCGCGTTACCGCCAGTCGGAAATGCGGTGACGTTGATCCAGCAGGCGACGGCCAGAACACCATTGTCAGCGATGTCGAGGCCGGACGGGTTCGTATTCCCAGCGCCGCTGGCCCAGTATTGAGCGGCCGTGCCATTGCCGGCGGTATTCGCGAACAGCCGCGAGAAAGCCCGCTGCGTCGGCGCCCGTGGTGGCCCGGCAAAGTAGGTGGTGCCGCTCATGTCGTTTGCGCGTAAACGCCCTGGTAGAGCTTGAGGTGGTTGCCCTCGGTGCTGTCCAGCGTGCCGCCTGTCTTGTTTTCGATGACAATGCCCCACTTCTGCGGCAACCGACCGCCGAACGCAGCGGCGACCGAGAAGGGGCCGGCGTAGTAGGTTGTCGAGTTGGCCACCACATTGACCACGCCGATGAGGATGAGGTTTGTCGGGCTTACCAGCGTAATCGAGCCATCGGTGCCGCTTGCATTTTCGGTGTAATTCGTGCCGTTGTTCACCGTGCCGTAGGCATAGACATTCACATAGCCGGATGAGGACGTGGACGATCCGCCTGATTTGATCGCGACGAAAACGAGCGCGTCAAAGAACAGGTCGGTCGTATTGTCCACGGCGGTAGAGGCGCGCGCCGAATTGTTGGTGAGGCTGGCCAGCGTGCATGTGATCGTCTGCCCCTGCGTGCCATATTTGGCTTCAACCGTAGATGCCATCGACCGCCCTCGCTTCCTCGATATCGCCCGCTGTCACAGCCGGCATCCATTTCGGCGCCGCCCTTGGCGCCGTCATCGCGATCAGGTCATCGGCCGTTTGCTGCGACAGCACTTCGACGGAGACAAAGGCCCCCAGCATGGCCTTCACCGCCGCCAGCAGCGCCGGATCAGACGTGCCGATCACCGATACTTGCGGGTCCTCGCACGCCGTCGTCAGCGTCAACGCTGCGGCCCGCACGGCCTTGGGAAGCGCCGGATCGTGACCGGCGTCCTTCACGGAGCCATACTCAAGCCGCCGCAGCAGGAGGAGCTTCACCGCCAACGCCGAGACATCCACCGATTCGCCCGGCGGCATGATCGTCTGCGCATTGATGGCGGCTGCGGCATCGGCGCTACTCGATATTGGCGGCGATAGGGCGGCATCGGCCGCTCTCAGGTCTGAGATTGTCCAGGTCATGGAACTTTCACCGTGATGAAGATGTCGCCACCCGGCGCGCCGGCCGTCACCTTCAGCCACGCATGCGCGCCGGCCGCGATGACGTTGGCGGCGGTCGCGGTGCCGATCGTGTCGATGGTGGTGGAAGACGAGGTGATCGCCGTCAGGCCGGTCACGTCCGTGTAGGTGCCGGGCTGCCCGATCGCGACGCCGAAGGCGATGGTGCCGCTGACCACGTGGGCATAGCTGTTCAGGATCGTGCCGCCATTGATGAACGGCCCGAGGTCGTAGGTGCCGGCGGGGATGGTATCGGCGAGGCTGTTGTTGAGCCCGACCGTCACCGTGCTCGACGGCACCAGCGTGCCGCCGCTGATCACCCAATTCGTCGGCCATGCGAACTGCGCCAGTGTGCCGGTGCCGCTGGCATAGATCGCGCGGCCCGATGTCAGCCCCGTCAGGTTCAACCCGTCCAGCGTGCCGCCGGTGATGATGGCGTTGGTAAAGCTGGCGTCGCCCGTGAACGAAAGATCGCGGTTCACGGTGCCGGTGCCAGTCGGATCGCCCACGGCCAGGATCGGGTCGGAAATCACGTCGCCGGCACCCGTGCCGAGGCTGTAGGTATAAAGCCTCTCGGCGCCGAACCCGTTGATATAGATGTTCGCGTCCACGAGAGACTGGAAGAAGATCACGTCACCGGACTGCGGCGTGTCGCCCCATGTGGCGGCGGAACCCTGGCACGCCCCGATGGTGCTCGTCTTGGTGCTGGCGACGTAGCCAGTGACGTACCGAGTCTCGGTGAACGTGCATGTGCGCGAAACCGAACTCATCGTCTGCGAGTTCGACACCGTGTAGGTACCGACCCCGCCGGGCGTCCCGGTAAGCTGCGCAGTGACGCGCTTCGTCCACAACACGCCGGAACCCGAGATAAGCCCCCCAACGACGATACGGCCCGAAGTCATCGAGCTGACGGTTAGCGTCGTGCCGGACTGCGAGCACATCATTACCGCCGTGACGGTATGCACTGCGGCCGCGCCGACATTGCCATTGTCCGTGGCAGGGCCAGCGGCGGTGACAACGGTGGACGATGTAGAGCCGGAGGCAGCGGTCGTGCGCAGGCGGTAGTCGGAGTGGTTGCCGAGTTCGACCTGTGCCGTGCGCGCGGTCGCGTTGTCGATCGGGTCGAATTCGATATCGTAGCCGGAGTTGATCTGGATCGCGGTTCCGAGCACCGGGCCAATGGTGCGCATGTTGCTGAACCGGATGCCGCGCGGGCGGGCGTTTTCCGTCGAGCCATACAACGCGATCGCTGCCACACCGGGGCGCGCGCCGACCAGAAGCAGGTTGTCGAAATAGATATCGGTCAGCGCGTTCGGAGAGTCGGGCGAATTCAACTGAAGCTGGTTGTACGCATAGACCGACGAAGGCGGCTGCTCGATACGGACGTTGTAGGCGGTGATTTCCTTGACGCCGTTGCGCTTGCCGCCCTGGTTGTCGATGAGCCATCCGATGCCGCGCGGGAACACCACGTTGATGTCGCGGAAGGTCAGATAGTTGCAGCCATCGCCCGGCGCGCGGGACATGAGGTCGATGACAGGCTTGGTGGAAGTGCCGCAGTTGCGGGTATACAGCCCCTTGATCAGGCTTTCCCGCAGGAGGCTTTGCGTGGTGTTCAGCGGAACGCCCGTGCGGAAAGCCGACCCCACGTTCTGCGCACCGAAGTCATCGAAATACATCCCGCTACAGCGGTCGTACAGCAGATAGGCATCGACCGGAACCGTATTGGTGGAATCGCTGTCGATTTCGATGCCGACCGCTCCAGCGCCGTTGTTGCCCTGCGAGAAAAGGGGCAGCGGCGAGGTGATGGGCGCCTGTTGCTGCGAGGGGAAAAGATCGCTCCATCCCAGCACGTGAGTCGCGGAAGTAGAGCCATAGCCTTCGGCTGCGAAGATGGTGGTCTGATACCGGCCGCCACCCTGGATGCGCACCGGCCCGGTCATCACCGGGAGCGCCGTGCCGGTGACTAGGAACATGCGCGACGGGAATATCACATCCCGACGCGTCTGCGCGGCGTCGGCATTTATGGCGGCGGTGATCGTGTTCGCGATGGCGTCGCGGTCGTTGGTGCCATAGACAAAGCGGCCGGTGCCGGTCCACGAGGCATCCACCGTCAGCCCCGTGGCACCGGATATCGAGCCTGCCGTGGTATCGACGGGGTCCGGCGGCAGCACGGTATACGAGCCCGCTGCGTTCACCCCCAGCGTTTGCGCGTCGATACCGCCGATCGCCACGGTAGCGCCCGTCAGGCCCGAAATAAGGTCCGTAATCGGTTCTGCGGTTGTGCCCGGATTGACCACATAGATGCCGCCGCTTACCAGCGCCACGCTGACCAGGGCGCCGGTCACGTCCACGATGCCGCGGACCTGCATCTTCCGCCCCGTGCCCGTCGTGCCCTGGAAAATGTAGTTGCCGCGCGTGCCCAGCGAGCCGGGATTGACGATCGTCAGGGCCGGCGTCGTATCCGTTGCCGGCCGCACCGTGGTGGAAATGACGATGGCGGACGACTGGACGGAATAGGTGCCTCCAACCAAGGACACGACATCGTTCGGCACATAGTAGCCCGAGGTGCCCCCCACATCGACTGCGGCACCATCCAACGTCTGGATGCCGGACGTGTTCGCCGTGGCATTTGCCGAGAGCGTGACATTGTGCGCATCGACATAGGCGATAAGATCGGCAATCAGCGGCGGACTGCCGAGGCCAAGCGCGCCGTTGACATGGACCTTCTTGTAGGGCGTCGTTACGTCAGCCGGCGTGAAGGTTGTCGAGCTGCTTTGCAGATTCGGGCTGCCGCTCGTCATCACCCCGTCATAGGCGCTTTTGGCGTCACCCTTCGCGCCGAATGTCATGACGTTGTATTCGTAGCCGGGCGGTGTAACGCCCGTTCCGGTGATGGAGCTGTTGGCCGTCGGCCGGTTGCTGGTGGCTTCGACGTTGAGCGTCAGGTTGACCGTGGTCGGGCTGCCGGTGACGCGCGCGGCCAGCACGCGGAATACCAGCCGATCAGTCGGCACCATCGCCGTGGCGCCGTTCTTGCGCCAGTTGATGATTGCGGGCGTCCCCGCCGTCGTGGAGGTGAAGGTCGTCGCCGAGGACGTGCCGAGATTGCTGTCGGTGCCGTCGAGGTGATAGGCGCGGACGTTGACCTTCAGCGTGACCGTGCCCGCGTCGAGCGAGCCATAGAGCAGAAATTGCACTGAGCCAGGCGGTTCGGCCGCTGCCCCAGGATCGCCCGGCGGCGTGATGAAGTTCAGGACCGTGGTATCGGACGTGCCGGTCAGCGCGAATGACGGCGTGATGGATGTCGAGCCCGGAACGCGCGCGGCCGTGTAGTAGCCCGCGATGCCTGTCGGATCGTAGGCTGCCGTCAGGTAGTAGGTCGTCGGCGCCGTGCCGGTAAGCGTGCCCCCCGCCATCGACACGCCGCCGATTTGCAGGATGCCGGTGGAATCGCCGACCGTGACGGACTGGCCCGCGGCAGAGGCGGTGCCGGGGTTGGCGAAGACGCTGTTGGCGGAGAGGGTGGTGCTAGAACCCACATAAGTCGCAATCTCTGCCGCGGTCGCGGTGTAATTCTGCGGATCGCCCGTGCGGACAAAGGGGAACTTGTCCGTTCCTAGAACGGGCGAGCCGTCAGGGAATGCGCTGGCCTTCTCGTTCGCCATTGGTTACTCTGGCGTTCCGATCATACGGCACACCCATGTGCCGGGCTTTTCAGCGGTGATGGCAAGTCCCTGATTGTCCTGATCGGGCGCCACTGTGATGGCAGCAGAGCCCTTGCGGTCCCATTCTTCCCAGGACACGACACCGCCAGCGCAGGAGTGCTGGCCCTCGATTTTGCACGCGGCGCCGACGCAATCCGAAATCAGCAGCGTAACCGCGCGGGTGAAGCCATCAGGGATGTTCAGCGTATTCGTCGGCCCCGGCGGTTTGCGGTCAGCAGTCAAACGCCCGCCCGAGCCATACAATGTCCGCCCGCGCTGCTGCGCTGCGCCTGCAACTGCCTTGCCGTCTTCTCCGACCACGCGGCCAAGGTTCTTCTCCGTTTTGTCCGAGAATTTGAGGATAAGTTCCCCATCGGCAGTGATTTCAGCGTCATCGATGCCGCGCCCATCGATGCCGTCATCCGGCTGCGGACCAACAACATGGCCGACGATGTCTTCGCGGCCATCGGTGTAGGCTATCGCAAGATCGCCTTCATCAGTGAGGCGGGTGCCTGTGATGCCGCGGCCCGGGTCGCCTTTGCCTCCTGTGACATGGCCTGCAATCACCGTCTGACCGTCGCTGAACGACACGGCCAACTTGCCATCGGCAGTCACCTCGGCGCCAGAAACAGACCGGCCATCCTTGGGGAGCACGATATTGCCTGCGACTTCTTCGCGGCCATTGCTGTAGTGCGCGGTAAACACACCCGCTTCGTCCAAGCGAAGCGCCACGACGGAAACGCCATCATCGCCCCGGTCGCCCTTCACGGAATCACCCGGACGCCCCTTCACGCGGCCGACCTCGATCCTGTTGCCATCCGTAAGGATCAGGACGAGATCACCCTTCAGGGAAATTTCCGCACCAGCGATGCCGAGGCCGGTATCGCCTTTGGCGCCCACCACACGGCCCACCGTATCGGCGGCTCCGTCCGTGTAGCTGATCACCAATTCATCGCCGACTACAGCAGATCCAGTCACCCCTCGCCCGTCATTGCCCCTGCCACCGACGACGCGGCCGACGTTGACGGCCTCACCATCGGAAAACGTCAGAATCAGATCGCCGTCGGGGGTGACTTCGGATTTCGTCAGGGACATGCCGGGGTCGCCCTTGTCGCCCTTCTGCCCAGGCCGCGCCGTGATGCGCAGCAGAGTTCCGGCGCTGACTTCCGTCACGGATTCCGACGGTTGCATGGTCAGACTCATGGCGCATCCTCCAGTAGCCAGAGCCCCGAACCGTCTTCCAGTTCAAAGAACCCCGAGCCGTCTTCCAGTGTCCAAAACCAGGTTTGCGCGTCAGAACCGCCCTCCGGCTTCGCCGCAGTCGCGGTTATCCCGACATTGCCGGGCGAATGGCCGAGCCCTCGGTTGACGGCAAAATCCAGCGTGAACGGGCCTGTGGTGCCGCTCATGCCGTGCGCAGCTTGTAGACGGTGATGCCACTATCGCCGGTCGTGTAGTTCGTGGCTTGGTAAGGCCACATCGAGGAGCCGACGGGGCAGATCGCGGGGATGGTGACGCCGCTTGCCAACGTCACCGTTACTGTCGCAGAGACGGTGCCGGTGTTGTTGACCTGAATGCCCTGCGCCGGCCCCTGATTTGGGGTGGACGCGGTCATGAGCGAACCGTCCTGCACCGGCGCGCTCGCCATTGTCGGATAGCCAGTGATTTCCCAGGCCATTGCCTTCTCCTATCCTTTCCGCGGCCAATCGTCGGTGTGCGGTTCTGTGCTCATCGCTTTCTCATCCCGAGAACGCATTGGCTTGCCAGCCGAACGCCAAAGGGCTGCCGGTGACGGCGGCGTCCACCGATATGCGAACCGTCCCCGAGCTTGCGGGGGATGCCCAATAGCGCGCCGCACCATGTGCGGAGAGATCGGCAAGCGGGGTCGCGTTGAAGACAATATTCGCGTCCGGCGCATCAAGCCCGGTCGGGCAATCCACAAACGTATCACCCACTGCGATCGCGGTATTCTCACTCGCTTCTGTGGTAAACAACATGTTGCTGTTTGCACGCAGCCGCGTGATCGCGGGAACGCTCGCCCCGGCCGTGGTATTGCCTTTGAAATTGTTGGACGTGATGACGATATCCGGGCCTGCGCCCGCGTCTACTAGCAAACCATATTGCTGCGCGCACGTGCCGCCCGCATAGAAGCCATCAGCGCCAGAAAAGCAGCCGTTTATGGTCACGTTCGACACGCCGGAGCCGACGAAAATGCCGGAGAACGCAGCCGAACCAGCGCGGCTGTTCCACGATGTCACGCAACCCTGGAGTTGGAAATTCTTGCATCCGCTTTCGAGGCTGATGCCGGTTTCCCAATTGTTGTGCCCGACGCACCCGATCATCGTCACGCCGTCTATGGCGGCGTTCGCAAATCGGAATCCGCCGTCCGCGGTCGAGGAGGCGCCCCAGCAGTTCGTCAAATACACGCCGGCGATGAGGTTGGACCCGTAGAAAGCCCACGCCCATGTCTCACCGGTATCGCACAGCACGGTGTCCATCCACACCGCGCGGATTTGCAGGATTCCCTCTACGGCGTTGAGGAAGACACCAGCGCCGCCAGATGCCAGGAAATCGCAGTCCCTAACATAAATGCCGCTGCCCGACGTGATCAGAAGGCCGTTCAGCGCGTTCGTGCCGACGACGTTGCGGATGTAGACATCCTGCGGGTATTCGCTCAGGCTGATGGCGGCGTTCGCACACCGCGTATAGATGATGTTCCATACGTTCGCGATGAACTGGTTGACACCGCCCTTTATGCTGATGGCGTCATAGGCATCAGTGAAGGTTATGTCGTGGATAAGCCCGTTATTGTTGTCCTCTGTGGCAACGAAAGCGCCGCCGGTTCGTGTGACCGTCGCTTCGATCGCCAGGTAGGCAATCTCGAAATTGGTCGTGGTCGTCGTGCTGATTGCGTCGTCCGTGTCGAACGCCACCAAAATGCGCGACGCGATCCCCGAACCGATCAGGCGCACACCATTCGCGGTGACGGACAGGCTGGCGGTAATCAGATATTCGCCCGGCGGCAAATACACTGTGCCGCCGGCATCCGAAGCGGCATCGATCGCGTCCTGGATCGCCGAGGTATCGTCATGGCTGCCGTCGCCCACCGCGCCATAGAGCGTGACGATGTAGATGCCGAGATAGATGCCGGCCCCGACGCCGAGGATGCCATCGGCGATCGTCAGCGGGGGCGCTATTCCGATCACCGTATCCGCCGACCAGCCGACTTGGATGTTGCGGGGCATCAGTGGCCCACCGCCAACCAGTCGAAGGCCAAGGATTCGCCCGCGGCGCCATAGACGGCGACGACCGACACCGCCTTGGTGCCGACGATCAGCGGATGCACCGAAGCTGCCCCCGAGCCGCCGCTGATGGTGAGCTGCACGTTGTCGCACGCGGTAGGGAAGTTCGCCCCAAATAGGATCGACCCGACGCCATTGGTGGTGCTGCCGGAGCCCCACTTCACGACTACCCCGTTCGGGAACGTCATCGTCCCGGTCGTGCCGGTCGTGGCGGGGAACTGCGAATAGTTGAGCACCCTGCTGCCGGAGGTCCCGTTGGCCGCGGTGATCACGCCGGTAACGGCCGCCGTTCCCCCGATGGTGATATTACCGGCCGTGCTGATCGTGCCTCCGGACAGGACGCCGGAGGCCGTGATCGTGCCGCCCGTCACCGCGCCGGTTGCCGCAACGCTGGAGAAGCTGGCCGCCAGCGTGCCGCCCGTGACCTGCTGGTAGACGACATACTGCCCGCTGGCCGTCGCCAATGCGGCGCCGGTGTGCTTGAACCCATTCATCGGCAGGTTCGCGCTCGGCTTCCCCTGCCCGTCCCGCGTCAGCGTGTTGCCGAAGCCCAGAACGGACAGGTCGCTGAACTGCGTATCCATCCGCGAGGCCGTGATCGGGATGCCAGCCGCCGCATCGGCCACCCACGAATAGGTGAGCGTGAAGCCGCCCGAACCGTTCCACCCGGCCATTACACGGGGCTCCGGGGTGTGCTATGGGGGGGGATGCTCGCAGTCATCGGCGTGGCCGCCGTCCTGTTCGTCATCGGACCAGCATTCCTGACCTTTTGCGCGGCATACGCGTTCGGGCTACGCGATCCCCGCGTGCTGATGCTCACGTTCGCCGTCATGGCCTGGGGCCTGTGGAAAGTTGTGCAGGGGCCAGAGCAGCCGGCACCGCAAGTCGTTGCCACGCATCCGGCGCGATGAAGTTGAAGCCGTTCGGGTTGAGCGAACCCTGAACCGCGCGGTTGGCCAAATACTGCGAACGCAGCAACTCTTGCGCCAGGCGGTTGAGGCCGAGAGTACCACCAGCCAACCCGGCCGCGCCGGCCAGGGCCGGCAATGGGCCACCCGTGGCACCGCCTATCCCCCCAACAATCCCGGCCGCCGTCGGGATGCCATTGCGGATCAATTGTTGTGCCAGCGTGCGCCCCGCCGTCCCGCTATCGGGAGGCTCCTTGAGAAACCGCTGGCCGATCTTGGCCAGATCATTCAAGGGAATCTGACCTAGCGGCGCGAGGGGAGCGCGGTCATACGACTTGTTCACCGCGCCCCGCAGCGCTGCGGGACTGATATCGCCGGTGGAGGGAGTGGAGCCGCCGGAGGTATCCGCCCGCACCGTCACGGGCTCGACTGTGCGAAGCGCCTTCCATTGCGCCCGCGCTTCCCGCAATGCGGCGACATCCTGCGGCGCGGCCGACCGCTCCAAGGCATTTTCCAGGGCGCTCCCGATCTGCCTCGCCGTATAAGCAATATTCGGGTTGGCGCTGGACTTGGCCACGTCGAGAGGCGTCCCCTTTCGGGTAAGCGCCTGATAGGTTTCCCCTGGGATTACAGCGCCCGGCTGCACGCTGCCGATGACATTCTGCACCTGCCGAGCGACCGGGCCGAATTCCTCATTGGTAAGGACTTGGCGCGCCGTCTGAAGGATGCGCGTCAGATCGGCGCCCAACTGCGGATCAAACGTGACGGGGGTCCGCTGTGCAATCGCATCCAGGTTGTTGCCGATGCGGTCTCGCGCCCGCAGCAGCACATCCGGCGTGATCCTGTCTGCCGTTTCGCCGAAAGAGCCGGCAGTCGCCCGATTCAACGCCCTTTGCTGCGTTTCGCGGAACCCTTCCGCCCCACTCAGCGGCAGGCGTCCACCCTCCGAATAGAGGTTGTTGACGAGGCGGTTATTGGAAAGCTGACCAGGGGCGAGCGGGATGCCATTGTTCATGGCCGTTTCCGCAAGGCGCGCATCTTCGACTGGAAGCGGACCGCCGGCAGGGCGCAGCGCGAGATTGCCAAGCCACCGGCCTGCCGCAGCACCTGGGAAAAAACCCAGCGTTGCCGCGAGTTGCGGATGTTCGGGGAACTGCTCAGCGGCGGCGCCAGCGGTAAAAGAGCCCCCCAGCGTCGCAGGAAGCGCCCGCAAGCCACCACCGCCCAGCATGCCCATGACGGCGCCCGTGGCCATGTCCATGCCGCGTCGCCCTAGCCATGTCTCGGGGACGTATTCCGAGGTCCCCAAATTGCCAAGCATCGTGTCGCGCATGCCGACGGGGCTCGTATCGGCGGGCGGCCCAGGATTGACGCCATATCGCTTCTTGACTGCATCCTGGGCGCGCGCACCGATGTCCATGAGCGACCTGGCCGGCGCGAGCGTGCCAACCGCGGCATTCGCCGCCACGGTCCCGGCAACACGGGCGGCGTCCTTCACGATGTCGCCGGACGCACCCTTGCTAGGGGCTTGCGGCTGGGGTGCATCCCCCGCGCCATGCGCCAGCAGGAAGGAATCGAACAAGTCCGGCGCTCCCGCGGGAGCCGGCGGGGAAACCTTCGGCGCGCCCTGAGCGGCGATGAACTGGTCGAACAGATCGCCGCTCATTTGGCACCTGCCCGCGCTTTCCACTGCGCGCGAATCTCGTCATCGCTCGCGCCTTGGCCGCGCGCGTAATTTGCGAAATCGTTATAGAACACGACGCCGGAGGGAGCGCGGACCGTCAGCGGCACATCGCGGATAAACTGGTTCCACGCCTGCTGCGCACCGGCATAGGTGTTGCCATGCTCGCCATACCAGCGTTCGTAGAAGTCGGCCTTTTCCATCTGCCGCGCGGCCTGAGCCTCGGTCGCGCGCATCAGGAAGTCGTTGGCCTGCATGGTGTTCGTGGACTTGGCGTACTGCTCGCGCATGCGCTGCGCATCGCCTTCGGTCTGCACACCCTTCTGCGCAAGCTGCGCGCCGAGCACGAGGCCCGAAAGCGCGCCGTTGAAAGCCTCAAGGGTTGCTGCGCTCTTCACGGCGTCGGAACCTTTGACGCCCAACGCATTGAGCGCCGAGCCGATCACCTCGCGGGCCGGCGCGAGGCGGTCCGTCTCTGCCCCGATGCTCCGAAGCTGACGCACCTGGTCGATCGTGCCTGCCGCAGCAGCAGCCTGATCGCGGGCCAGCTTCGCCTCCTCGGCGAGCGACTTCCCGCGTTCCTGCGCTTCGGCGTTGAGGCCACGCTGATCCACGTTGACGAGCGGGCCTGGCGTCGGTGCGGTTTGACCTACGGCAGCCGGCCGGGTGGCGTATTTCCAGCGCGGGTTGCCTTTCTCGTCCACCCCATCCTGGATGACGTTCAGCGGCCCCGTATCGTCCGGCGCGCGCGCAATCACGCGGCCCTGGTCGTCCACCAGCATGCCGCCCGGACGCAGGACGTTGGTTTTCGGCTTCTCCTTCCCCAGCGTGGCGTAGAGCGTCGCCTGCTGCATCAGCAGCGGAGCCTGCGCCTGAATGCGAGGGTTCTGCGATGCCGCCGCGGCCTGCGCGCGCTGTTGAAGGATAAGCGCCTGTTGCATATAGACATCGGCGAGCGGCGATGCGCGCGGAGGGCCGCCCGCCGCCCCACCGGCAGAGGCATCAGGAGGGCCTCCGGCGTCGGTGGCAGCGTTCGGGGGGATGTTGGCCGCCAGTTGGGCGCGACCACCAGCAATCGAGCGCGGGCCGCCTTCGACCGCGAACATATGTGGCAGGATGCGGTCGCGCACCGCCTTGTCCGTCAGATCGATAGGCGCATTCGGATCGATGCCCGATGCGTCGGCGACGCGCTTGATATACGCCTGCGTATCGTTCTCGTTCGGGGGCGCCCACCGCGAGATGGCGTCAGCCAGGGTGTTGATGCCGTATTTCGACCCGTAGAGCCCAAGCTGGGCATCGGCCGCGGCCATTCCTGCATCGCGCGTCGGGAAGGACGCGAAGCCGTTCACATTGGTGGCGCCCGGCTGCCCAGCGAACCGTAGCGCGCCCGGGTTGTTCTGACGATCGGTAAGCGGCGCATTCGGATCGCCGGAAGGGGCGGCCGAAGCCTGGGGCGCCACCGGCAGCGGAACCGGCGCAGGCATCCCGCCTAGCGGCACCGTTGACGCGCCGCCCTTCATGAAATCCTTGAATTCCTGGTCCTGCTGCTCGCCGATGCCTTTGATCTGCTCGTCGGCACGGTTGATGTCGCGCTGCCCCACATATGCCTGTGCCAGACGCGCCAAAGCACCAGCCCACGAGGTCGGCGACGTGTCCATCCCGGAGGATGTCATCTGCTCGCCCTGCTGCCGGCGCCGCAGCGCAGTGGCGAGTGCCGGGTTGCTCAGATAGAGCTGCGTCAGGGACCCGCTCACAGCGCCAACGCCCTGATTCCGGCGGCGCCGAGCCCAGCCAGGCCTCCGAACATCGCGTTCTGCTGGCCAATACCCGCGTTATAGGCATTCATCGACGCATTGGTGGCCGCGTTCGTTGCCCCGATGACATCCGTCGGCGCCACCGGCACGCTGCCCGGCTGCGTAATCGGCTGGCCGGGCGACGACGGCGACGACGAGAATATCTTCTGAAGAATATCGAGCGGGTTGGTCTGCGCGAGTTGCTGCTGCGCAAGGTTCTGCTGCTGGCCAGCCAACGCCATGTTGAACAGGTTGGAGGCGGCAGAAGTGCCGTTCGCAATGGCGCCCGTCTGCGCGGCGTCGTATGCCTGCGTCTTGGAGTTGTTGAACGCCTTCATGGCGTTCTGGTAAGCCTCCGACCCGACAGGGATGCCCTGCCGCCCTAGCTGGTCCTCAAGCTGGTGCTGCTGCTGATCCCACTGCGGATCGAGGAAACCCTTCTGTTTCGCATACGTCGCATCCGCCGCCCGGTCGCTGATCTGGGTCGGCGAGGAATTCAGGATGCCGGATTGCGCCGTGTCGAAGTTCAGCGGTTGCGTGAACGCCGCGCCCGCGGCGCCGGCAAGCTGCTGGGCGCCGGGCAAGAGGTTGTTGGCAACCGTCTGCTGGCCGGTCAGGATCGACTGCGCCAGCGGGGTAAGCGCCGTCGTCTGGGTGTAGCGCGGCACAACCTGGCCATCAGGTGTGGTGTAGGTGCCGGTCGTGTCGTAGGTGGTCGAGCCGTAGGGGGTGACGGTGTTGACGTTGTTCAGCGCCGCCTGGGCCGCCGCCGTGTTGACGTTGGCGGTGCCTTGCGCTTGAGCCGTCTTTGCTGGATCAGGAACCGACGGTACGTCGGGGCTGCCCTTCAAGGGTGGTATCCTCTGCCAGCCAGCGGGCCGCGTCTATGCGCAGGAGCCCGTATGACACCGCATCGCCATCAGGCAGGGCGTCGGGATGGACACCCTCTTGGCGAAACCCGAGGCGGCAGAGGAATTCCCTTGCGGGTTGGTTCGTGGCCCGGGTCGTGGCTGTTATACGCTTACATCCAAGCGTTTGGAAGGCATATTGCATCACCGCCCGCAGCACGGCCGGAGAAGCCCAGCGCGGGGTCGATGACCAGATGGTGGCCTCGATGTTGGGTGGGCGGAATTCGCTGAACACGATGATGGCAACAAGCTCGGCGCCGCGGATCACGCCGAAGGACCGGCACCGCTCCCACCGCCGCGTAATGCCGAGGCCTTCTCCGGCAAGCATGGCAAGGGGGATGTCGTATTGTTCGGAGTGGATTAGCACTATATGCTAACGCTGTTCTGAGGCGGTTGCGCGGTTGGTGGGACGCATCAGTAGCGGCCTACGTGAGTCCAAAGGGCTGTGACACGGCCAGCCACGCGCAGGAACCACCGCTCGCAAACCCCTCCAGCCGCCCCCGTCTCAGAACGCATTCCCGCCCTCAAGCCGCAAGTCCGTCCGAAACCACGTCGCCCCAGCGGTCGAAGCCAGCGCGATCCCCCATCCTACCGAGGTCCCCGAGCCACCGGCAATGCGCCACTGCACATTGACTGAATCCTCGGTGGACCATGGCGCAACGTTCCAATAGGACGTGTTCCAGAAAGACCCTGTGGCCGTCGTCACCACCGGAACCGGGATGGAAAGCGGCTGGTAATCGAAGCCGACCGCGAACTCGTACGCCAGCGATCCGCGCGTTTGCAGCACCGGGCGCACCGCCGCCACGCGCTTGCGCTGCGGGGAATCGAGCTTGTTCCACGCCTGCTGCGCCACCGTCTGGATCGCGCCAAGGTTGTCCAGTCCGCCGGTGTCGGCTTGGTAAATCTTGCCCGCCGCGCCCCCGAAATACAGGTCGTTGTCGAACAACCCCCAGCAATGCGCGTTCATGCCGGTGAAGCGGCACCACGGGGCATTCGGCAGCGCCGTGTTGCACACATGCTGGTCGAAGCTGCCGTTGGGGTTCGGGATATTGTAGATCAGGCGCCGGCCCTTCGGATAGAAAAGCGCCTGCCACCCGAACAGCCCAGCACCCGCCGCAACCGCCTTCGCTACCGCCCCGGAAACCTTGGAGCGCGGCGGCAGCGTGCCGGACTGAAGCGCCACGAGCTGATTGTGCAGCGGCACGTGATCATCGAAGGTCGTCGCGAAAGCGTCGCCCCCATAGACCGTCATCGCCCGCGGCGAGACTGGCGGCGCGAGCCGAAAACGCCCGGTAAGCTGCCACCCCGAAAGAAGGCCAGGATCGTTGCCATAGTAGACCAGCGTATCCCCCGACGACATCAGGAAGACCGCAAAATCGTTCACCCCGTTTGATCCGTCGTGGGTGAAGTTGGTCATATTGATCAGGTTGCCCCCGTTGGGGGCGAAGGCCGACAGGTCGAAGAATTGGAGCATGCCGGAGATCGAATTGAGCGGCGCATACCAAAAGCCGGGCGTCGTGGAATCCCAGAAAAACAACCGCTGCTGATACTGCCAGCACCCGTCGAGCGTATCGAGCGACACGCCGGTGAACGCAGCCGTGTCGAGCGTCGTGCCGTTATAGACTTGCATGTCGTCCTCGCCATTGACGAGGAAGGTTCGGGACAGGAAATTGACGGTTTGCCAGCGGGCGGAGGTGAAGCCGGAGCCCAACTCCGCCGGTGTTCCGGGGTTGGTGATGTTCCACACCTTCGCGCCGGCCGCGGCAAGGAAGTGCCGGGTGGACGAGGAATCGAACTCGGCGAGCGTTTCTACCGCATCACTTCCGCCCAGGTCGCAGAATTCCTGGTACCCATTGCGCACCAGCACACCGCCCGCGTCGGGATACCAGTTGTCCAACTGTACCGCGTCGAGCGGGTCCATGGCGTCGTACTGATCCCGAGTGTTCCAACCCTTTGCCGGCGGCGGCATCGGGATCGGGGCCGAGACGGGATTGAGGCCGAGGGTAGCGGGCGGGAAGGCCATTTACGACCCGCGCCCCGGATAAAAGCCGTCCTGCACGTTGTAAGGACTGACAAACCCAATCCCCCACTTCGGCGTCATATTCAGCACCATCGTGCCGCCATCCCGAGCGACGGCCTTGTCCACCTCGCGCTCGTATTCGTCCTTTTCTTCCTGGTAGGACACGCCCATCCGACGCAGAAGGCGCCACTTCACCGACAGCGTGATCAGGTATTCATCGATCACGCCAATATCGGTATCCGCAAGCCATTGCGTCTGCCGCGCGCCCGTGTTGACGTTGGCGCACCACCCCGTCGAATTGTACTCGAAGACGAGGTTGGAGCCGTTATCGACCGGGATGGGATCGATGGACAGCACGTTGGTGGTGGGCGTGCCCGTGGAACTCGACAGCCAGTCGGAATTGCGGAACCGCCAGCGCCGTTCGATCGTGGCCTTGCCATAGAGCGACGACCGATAGCCCTGCCACTCCTGCGGCGACATCGCGCCCCGCATCTGCCAATAGCGCGTGCGATCCCAGAAGGTGCCGTCAATGGAGCGCGCGAAATCGTCCGGCAGCGGGTAGTCGGTCTGGCTGAGCGTGTAGGTGCCCGCGGCCGCCGCCGCCGGCTGCGTGGCCGGGATATTCATGGTGAACGTCCAGATATCCACAATCGGGGTATAGGACGCATCAGTGATCATCGCGTTGTTCGGGAGGTTCGTCCCGGACATCACCCACCCGGTATTGCCGACCGCCGCGAATTTGGCAGCGTCTCCGGCAATCACGATAAAGCAACTCGAAGCGCCCTCGACGCTGGTCAATTCGCCGTCGTAAGGCCCCATCGACTTCGTGAAGAAGTCGTACTCCCGCACCATCGACACCCAACCGCCGGGATTGCGTCGGGTGATGGAGTTGCCGGCCTCGTTCGCCCATGCCAGGCACGACAACGCGGTCTCGCTGTTGGTGTTGCCCACGATGACCGACGGCGCCGCGATCGGCACCGCGTTGCACGCGTTCTGGACAATGGTCAGCAGGCTCATTTGCGCGCCGGGGGCTTGGTGGCGCGCTCGACCGCGATCTTGCGGCCGACATCCGCCATGACGAACTCGCGTGCCACGGACTGCGGCACCCCGGCCTTCTTGGCGAAGGCGGGGTTATGGGCTGCGGCCTGCATGAAACGGTGCTGGGCCTTGCTGGTGGACGGCAACGACGCCTCCTACTTCTTCTCGCCCCTTTTCTCGGGCCGGTCGTTCTTCGCCCCGACGCGCTCCGCCACCTTGGTGGCGATGGCAACGGCTTTGGGATCGCCCTCGTTGATCTTGTCGAGGGTCTTACGGCCGACCGCCTTCGTCGCTGGAGCGCTGATGACTTCTTCCTGCCCATGAACAAGCCCCACGGGCTGCGTGACAGGGGCATCTCCGGTATAGCCGCCGGCCTGGTAGCCGACGCTCTCCACCGCCGTGCCGCCGACATTCGGGTCCGTCGCGGCACCCTGCGCATTTTGGGCCGCATCGCCGTTCAGAACGTCGCCAGGGCCGTTGTTCGCGCCTTCCCCCGGCATCATACCCGGCAACCCCGGCGCCATCGGAGACTGCGTCTGCTGCGCCCTGTTCTGGGCGTTCATCGCGTCGATGATCGCCTGCACATCCACATGCGGCGGCGTGGTCTGGTAGGCCGGCGGCGTGTAGGCAGCCACCAGCGGCGATTGCACCGGCGCGCCCATGCCAGCGCCGCGCATGCGCTGCGCGTATCCAGCGAGAGGATCGTTCCCCTGCTGCTGGGCGCCTGGCATGCCGAGCCAGTTCCCAAGGCCGAGCATCCCGCTCATGCCGCGGCGCTTTCATTCGGCGGGCGTCCGCGGCGCTTCGGTTCCACGAAGGATGCCAGCGGCGACGCGGGGGGCGCGGCCGGCACCGGTGCGGGCATGCCGGGCAGTCCCGGCATGAACGTGTCGGCAGCCGAAGGCAGTTGCGCACGGGCCAGCATCTCGCGCTGCATGCGTTCCATCGTCTCGCCGAGCTGCTGCACCTGCGCCGTCAGCGCGGCGATCCGCGCATCCTTCATCTCGCCCTCGCGCTGCTGGTCCGCCAACAGCTTCGTCGCGACGGCATCGTCTAGATAGGCTTGCGCCGCGTTTTTGATCGAGCGCGCCCCCATGCCGATACGCTGGATCGCGTGCTCGCTCAGGGCGGCGCAGTCCTCGACGGTATGCACCTCATGGAACTTCAGCATGCGCACCTGCGCCTTTGACAGCGCTGGCCAGTGCTCGATCGGGAAGCCAGTCGTGGCGACAGTGGTCTGGTCCTTGAACGCCTTGTATTCCGCCGGCCAGCGCTGCCGGTGCTCGTCCGTCACGATCTTCACCGGCTTCGTGAACGGGTTGCCGGGGATGACGATCTCGACGCGCTCCTCATCGCGGAACACGCCGGATTCGTCCTGCACGGTCTCGATGTAGAAACGCGGCTTGAGCGTCGGGCTGCGCGTCTGCCCGGACCAGTTCGCGCGCATGTAGGCGCCGCTGCGGAGGGATTCGCTCATGATCAGGCCCCCAGGATCGCAACCCAGCCGGTCTGGGCGGGGTAGAAAATCGCGCCCTTGCCGTTGGTCACGGAGAACGACGCGCCCGCCGACAGGGCGTTGATGGTGTTGGTGCCGTTCGCGAATACCGCCAGTGCGTTCGCACCGCCGTTGTAGATCGCGACGGGCGGCGACGTATCGGCCGGCGGCAGCAGAGTCGCGCCGCTGGATGCCACGGTGGTGAAAAAGCACACATTGCTGGTGAGCTGGGATGCGGTCGCCTTGGTGGTGACGGAGGTGGTCAGCCCCGTCCCCGGCGTGGCCCCGATCATCCCGGCTTGCAGTCCCGGCATGCCGGCGCCCATCAGATTGGCAGCGGTGGACATGTCATGATCCTTTCTATGCGGCCTGCGCCGCGGCTGGTTCGGACGTTGCGATCATCGCGTGCGCGAGCGCCGGCAGCAGGCCATCGCCATGCACCGCGATTTCGAGGTCTGGAATGCCGCCATGCAGCACGCCGCAAACCTGCTCGAATGCCGCGGCCTGCCCATACATGGCAGCGTTGGTGACGAAGCTGCGCGGGCCGACATGCGCCTCCACCAGCACCGATTCCGCGTCGTTCATCGGCTGCGGCAGCAGGTGCGTCTGGGCGGCGCGGAACGACGAATCATAGCCGAACAGATGCAGCCGCCTGAAACCCAGCACGCAGGCCAGATACATGGCGGAAATGCCCACCGTAGGGCCACCGCCGATCAGCGTAGCGCCGGGCGGCAGGTGCTCGTGGTATGCCTCGGCACCGTGATGGTAAAGCGTCACGCGCGCCGCCGCGGCCACCACAGCCGGATGGCAATGCGAGGCCAGCAACCAGCCCTGCGTGGGCTCGATGCCCTCCACGAACCGACGGTTGCCCTCACGCATGTCCAGCAGCACGCCATAGTCCGGCGTGACGCCGCGCTCCACGAGCCAGCGGGCGGCTCCGTTGAGCCCGAAGACGGTTGCGCCCGTGCGCGCCATCAGCGCGATAAGGTCGAAATCATCGGCAGCCGACGGCCCGCTGCCCACCAGCACGGCAATATCGCGGTTTGGCTCGTGCAGATGCAGCGTCGGGTGCAGCGCACGCAGGTTCGCGCCGATCTGGGCGATCCCCACCGCATCATCAGTATTCGCCGTCATCTTCAGCGGCACGCCGTCGCCGAGATCAAGCCACTTGTGGCAATAATCCTCCATCCACGCCTTGCGCGGCCCGCGGAAGTGCAGCACTACGCCGCGGCGGCAATCGTCACCCGGATGCACCGGCGCCAAGTTCCACGGTTCGACCGGCAATTCCCGCACCCGGACATCCGCCGGCCACTCGTCGCGCGCGGCTTCGATCGCGGCCAGCAGCGCGCGCTGGTCATCGCCCCACTCGGCCCGGTCGTCAGCGCCGTCGCCAAGGCGCTTCAGTGCATCCGCCCAGACATGCGCAACCGACGCGGGACGTGGAATGAAGATGAACCCGGTGTTCATCCGGCAGTCGGCAAAGTCCCCGACCGTGATGTAGATATCGGCGCTGCGCCCCGGCAGTGCCCGGATCAGTGCCTCCGGGTCCTGCGCCAGCACGCAATCCGCACCAGTCAGCAGCGTCGGCGTGGCGGCGTTGGCGGGATGAGACAGCCACGCATATTGCGCCGCCGTCACCGCCCGCATCAGCGAGCGCGGCAGCGGCGTCACATAGGCGTCCTCTCCCACCTCCGGGTCATCGGTAAGCACGATATGCCGGTGCCCGTGACGCGCGCAGGATGCCCGCAGCAAGTCCAGATATGGACCGTAATCCTGGAAATACGGATGATCCGGCCGCGGCGCGTAGAAGGAAGCGACGGTGACGCTCATACCCTGTGGTGCTCCACCTTGCGGAACTCCACCACCGGTTGCGAAATCTCCGCCGGCTTCCCCAACGCCTTCGCGCCAGGCGGAACGTCCTTCACCACCAACGCGCCAGCCCCGATCAACGCCCCGTCGCCGACACGCACACCGGCCAGCACATTGGCCCCGCTCCCGACCATGACACGCGCGCCGAAATGCGGAGCATTGGCCCCCGGGAAATGGTAGTCTCCCAAGTCCACACGACGGTCGTTCGACGTGATGACCCCGACCCCGAAGAAGCTCTCGGCGCCAATCGAGCACCCCCCGGTGATGTGGGTGAAATCCTGAAGCCGGACCATGCGATCCATGGTCACGTCATAGTTCACCGTCACGTGCCGGCCGATCACGCAGCCATGTCCGATGTCGCAGCCCTCGCGCACCGAAGCAGCGTCGCCGATCAGGCAACCGTCGCCGATCTTTGTTCCGCCATAGACGACGGAGTGGGGGCCAATCACAGCCCCCACGCCGATCTCAAGCCACTCCGCCCGCACAGGCTTGCGTGCGAGCGCCGGCACGTCATCAGGCAGCCGTCCGACCACGGCGAAGGGGTGAACGATGACCCCCTCGCCGAGGCGGACCCAGGGCGCGACACAGGCCAGCGTATGGACGCGCGCGCCTCGCGACGTGATCGTCCATCCCCATGTCTCGCTCGGGGTTGCCATCAGGCCGCTGCGCCCTGTGCCACCGGCCACTGGATCAGCGCGGTGATGGTGCTGGTCGCCGACAACACCGTGGCGGCGTTGTTGCTGATCAGTTCCAGCACCTGCTTGCCCGAAGCCGACGCCGAGGTAAGCCGGCCGGCGGTGGAGCTGAGATACAGCTTCGACGCCGGGCTGACCTTCACGGCCGCCTTCTTGATGATGGCCGCGCCGCCGACCTGGAACCATGCATAGTTGCTGGTGCCGGACGTATTGGCGACCATGGCAACCGCCAGCGGCGCACCCAGGTTGGCAGTGTTCGGAACGGCCGTCGTCACCCCCGTGAGCTGGTTGTAGCTCACGACGTTGCCGACAACCTGGCCCGAGAAGCACTTCAGCGCGATGAACCGGCACGCGCCCTGGCCGCCCGTCGAGCCGTCCTTCGCCTGCACCACCGTCCCGAGCGCCGGGAAGCCCGACGTGCCGGTCTGGAGGATCGCGGGGTAGCCCAGTTCGGTATCCGTGATAGTCCAAGATGCAGTCATGTGATTTCCCCTTTCCCCGCTCAGGCCTTGATGAGGCCCTGGAGGAAGCGATTGGAAACGGTCATGTTGCCCGCCCAGGCGATGAGCTTGACCATCGCGTCCTGGTTGACCGAGAACCGGTCAGGGTTCAGCGGCACCATGTTGCGGTCCCGGTGAGGCCGCAGCCGGATGTAGTCGGTGTTCAGCGCGTAGAGGTGGTTCGCAGGCGCGCCGGTGCCGGAAAGCCACGAACCGCCAGCGCCAAGCGGCGAGCCGGTGGAGACGTTGCCGGTGGTGGTGCCCTGGAAGCCGCCGTCGAACACCACATCGCTGTTCATGTACTTGAGGTTCATGAACCCGGCCATGCCGTCCTTGTCGGAAGACACGCGCTGGATCGCCTGGAGCGATTCCATGTAGTAGCGATAGTAGGTGTTGTCGCCGATCCAGAGGTCAGGATAGTCCCGCTGCCGCGTGATGTTCTGGTAGGTGCGGTTCATCATGGTCTGTATCGTCGCCGCGCCCGGCGTCAGCGAGTTGCTGGCGAAGCTGGCCACGTAGTTCTGCCAGAACCCCCAGGTCCCCGCGTCGATGCCGCCCACGGTGCCGCTCGTGCCGGTGTCGGCCACGAGAAGCTGCAATCCGCCGATCTGCTTGCCACCGTCGGCCGTGCCGTCGGAATAGGCATCGTTCGACATGTTGTTCATCATGGTCTTTTCGGCATTGCGAATGCGGCTATCGAGCAGATCGATGACCCGCTCCTCGCCAGCGTTCTGCAATTCCTCAAGGCCGCTGATGGACACCGCGACCGCAGCCTGGCAGATCGCGAACTGCGCGGCCGTCATCACGTCGCTGGGGCTGATGTTGATCGGATCGTCGGTTCTGTTATCGCCGGCCTGTTTATGACCGACATCTGTCCGTCGCCGGACAGCCCAGACTATGTCATCCCTTTCGGGTGGGGCGCTCGTGGAGCCAGTATTGTTTCCGCAGGCTCTAGTCGTTGAACCTTCTACGCCCCTGGCGGCCATAAGACCGTTACATGCGTAGCTTGGCTGCAAGTTGACTCCAATACGATCAACTGGTATATTGGAGTCGTTCTTGCAATTCACCCCATTTTTCACATGGAAGCCATGCCGAGAGTCTACAAGAGGACCGGAAAGATGATTCCCTGCTTCGTGTGTGGCGCGGAGCATTATCGCCCCCTCGCCTACCTTGCTCGCGGGCACACTCGCATGACTTGCAAAAGCAAGGAGTGCAAACGCAAAGCAATGCAGGGCGCCAACAACCCCTTTTGGGGGAAGGAGCATTCGCCTGAAACGCGGGCAAAAATCGAAGCGAGCATCAAAACTCGTCCGACGCCACGCCGCAAAGGCGGCCCACCGAAAGGCTGGACGCAGAGCCCCGAACACCGCAAGGCGGTAGCGGAGGCGACCAGAAAACGGTGGATCGAGAACCGCGACTTGATGATGCGCAACCGGAAAACCGGAGACGAACATCCGCTTCGCATAGCCGGCTATGAGCCGCGCTACCGTTCCAATTTCTCCGCCTCGCAGCGCGAAGAATGGACCGGCAAAGCGTGCCTTTGGTGCGACGCTGTCGATGATCTCGTGCTCGACCACATCATTCCCGTTATGGCAGGCGGCAAGAACGTCAGGGAGAACTCCCAAACGCTTTGTCAGCCCTGCAATTTGTGGAAAGCGTGGAATGTCGATCGTCCTCTGAAGCTCGCTGGTTTAGGCAGCCAAGGGGGCCGAGATTGACCCGCTGTAGCGAGTGAATGTGCCGTTTTCGGCATATTCCAGTTCCTCAACGATGGCCTGACCACCGTCGATCGGCTTCACGTTGCCCTTCGCGTTCAGCCGCGACCACAACGCGTTGTTTTTGGTCACGTTGTCAGCCAGCTTCTTGCTGCGCTTGTACAGCGTGGTAGTGGTGATCTCCGGCCAATTTACATTGGGGGATGCCATGTCGTGTGTGTTCCCGTCCAATGCGCGGATGCTCGGGCTAGCTCAGCTCGCGAAGCGTCTCGCGCAAATCGTCCATTACGGATGCATTGTGTCCGTTGCGCTGCTCGGCATGACCGGTGCGAGGTGCTCCGGTGACGGGCGCGCTGGCACGCTGCGCTCTTGCCGCTCTGGCACGGGCCTCGTCACGCTGGGCTTTCTCCTTGGCCAACCGCTGGGCCTCTTCGGCTGCGGTTTCGTCGGCACGGAGACGCTGATACGTGAGCGGGTTTGCTCTTACGGCAGTCTCATATAACTCCTGAAGGGGTGGCGTGTCACCACCTCTTTTGACAGCCAGGTCGGCAAGCAGAGCCATGTCGTTCTCGACCTCGGCGAAATAGGGCCGCAGCAGCCGCCCATCCGCGCCGGTTTCGTTCTTGAACCGCTCGATCTCGGATACAACACGCGCGGTCGCCTGCTGCTGATGCCATTCGCGTTCGCGCTGCTGCTGCTGTTCCCACGTCTCGACGCGAGCATTGATGCCATGCACCAACGCCATTAGTTCGGGGGGAACCTGGATCGGCGCCGCGGTTTGGGACGGCGGCTCTCCATCTTGCGTCATCCCCGTCGCCGCGGCCGGCGGCTGCCACCCCAACGCCTGCATCACCGCGCCGGGCTCGATCTGGTAGCCCTTGATGATCCGCGCCGCAGTCTGCGCGGCCGTCGCGGGGTTCATCAGGCCGCCCTCGGTGTTGATCCACCCATGCACCAGCGATGCCGGCGTGTACCCCTTCTCGCGCATGATATCGCGGTGCGGCTCGAACATGGACGCAACCGGCTCGAAATCGCGGCGGAATGCGGCGATCTGCTGCGTCTGGCGGGTGAAATGCGCCTCCCGCTCGGCATCCCGCCGCAACCAGATGTCCTGCACCTCCGGCGGCATCTTGCGGAACGCCTCCTTGTCGGCGGCAGTCCACAGTGCAGGCGGCTCCTTGGCCGCCGGGGGCGCAGCCGCCTCGGCAGGCTTTTCCGCGCCTTCCTCGGGCTGCTGGGCGGCGTCCGTCGTCTCCGGCGCGTCAGCCTGCTCCGCTCGCGCGAACCGGCCCCGCTCGTCGCGCAGCCGCTCGTCGCGCTGCGTCTCGGTTTCCCCCTCCGGCGCTGGCGTGTCGGGCGCTGCCGTTTCCGGAGCGGCCTTCCCGGTCGATTCCTGGAACGACGCACGGATGTCGTCGGCAAGAGAGGTTTCGACGGTCTCGGTTTCGAGGGTTTCAGACATGCCCTACAGCTTCCCCATCGCCATCTTGATATCCGCCACGCACGCATCCCGCGCCGCACGCTCCTCGACCCACGACGGCGCGCGCGAAGGCGGCTTCTCGTTGCCAACCTCGTAATAGTCGTTGCGTGCCAGGAACTCGCGGTGTTGCCGTCGTCCGCCGATCACGACGCGGCCGCCCGTGGCGATATCGGACGCGGCCGTGCGGTAGGCGGGAATATCGCTGATGATCTGCATGCCATCGCTGCGCCGCCGCTCTGGCTCGCGATTGGTGCGCGTCACGTCCACCATGGCATCGAGGTCTGGATCGTAGATGTAGGTGCGCCTCACCCCTGCGCCTCCACCCTGTTGTCGAAGATGTCCCCACCACGCCCCGACGGCGGCGCTACATCCATCGGCACGCCGCGCAGCCGGCTCATAGGCTTCCCACCAAGCTGCGCCTCGCGCTGCTGCGCCAGCCGCTCCAACTCCGCGCGAATGTCCGGTATCAGGCGATCGCTCATGGCTTCAGCACCGCAGCCTGGATATGCCGCGCCAGCACCGCGCGCCGCGGCTGGACGCCTAGCGCGCCGTCGGGGAGGCCATTGAACGCTGCTTTGGGCACGCGCACCTCAACGGGCCGACTGCCATGCGCGAAGATATACACGAACGCGTCGCCGTCGTCGCGAGAGCCGATCAGTTGGGTTTCGGGGTTGAGGGTTTTCACTCCATCCCCTTCGCGACATCCGCCGCTGCCTTGTGCTGCGCCATGTCCTGCCGCCCCTGCGCCTCCGATGCCTGGATGGCCAGGTCCACCATCGAACGCTGCTCCTCGGACGCCATCTTGGCCGCCGCGATGCGCTCCTGCCCCTGCGCCTGCTGTGCCTTCTGCGCGATGGCCAACCGCTGGGTCTGCTCCTTGCCCGACGCGATCAGCGCATCCGTCGCCGACTGCGTGCGCACGTTCTGAACATCGGCGTCGATCTTGGCCTTTTCGATCGCAGGATCGGCCGGCGCCTTCCCCGCGCCCTTCGGCGGCGGAGGCGGCATCGCGGCAAGCGCGTCGAACATCTGCTCGATGCCCTCCTCCAACCCCCGCGCCACAGGGAATGCCCGCGTGCCGAACAGCACGAGCTGCTTGCCGAACTCGGCAGCCTGCGCATTGCCCATCGCCACGGGCACGACCTGCTGCAACAGCGGCATCAGCGCGGCGATGAACTCGGTCCTGTCCGTGCGCTCCTGCGCCTCGTCCAGGGCAATCGTGCTGTCGCTCTCGATGTCGAGCCGGAACCCGGTCACGCCGTCCTTGCGGATCAGCGCCACAGCCTCGTCAAACTGCTTCTGCTTGGCGGCATTGCGCGCAATCACCGCCGCACGGGCCTGCGCCACCTTCTGCCATTGCGCGAATTCCGGGTTGGGCACCATCTGCGGCGCGCCGGGGAATGGGGTCACGTTGCCGCCCGGCAAGCCCCCAGGAAGGCCGCCAGACGGCCCCACGCCCTGCGGCGCCCCTACCATGCCGCTCACGCCACAGCCCCCTGTGCAGCCATCTGCGGGGCACCCTGCCCCATCCCCATCGGCGCCGGGATCATCTGTGGCGGCGCAGGCGGCAACTCCGGCACCGGCTCAAGCTCGGGAAAACCCGTGATCGCCGATAGCGTCTCGGCCGAGAAGTGCTCCGCGATCAGCGCGCCGATCAGCCGAATCAGGTCGCGCGCAAACCGCGCCACACGCTTCTGCTCCGGCTCCTGCCGGCGCGTCGAGAAGGACGCCTTGAGCTTCTGAGCGGTCGCCGTCTCGGTCGGCATCGTGGCGCCGCGAATGATGTCGCCGATGCCCGTAATCTCGTAGATGATCTGCTTCGACCGGTCGCGCATGTCGCAGAGCTGAATGAGCACCTGCGCAATCTCGCCCATCGGCACCCACTGGATAGCCTCTTTCAGGCCGCCCTTGCCGGTAATCGCCGCCCAATCCTCCACCGGGACAAGCCGGTTCTCCATGCCGGGGTCCATGATCTGCTGGATCGTGGCCTTCTCAGACCCCGCGTAGAACCCAACCATCTTCAGCGCCCGCGTCAGCGTGTCGATGCGCGCAGTCAGCGTGTCCAACTCGTCGGCCTGGTCCTGGTATTCCGCGTAGTCGGGCACCGGCACGCGCGTGTCTGTGGTAGTCGTGGCCAGCAGCGGCGACGGCACCGGGAAAAAGTCCGGCAGCCCCAGCGGGTCCTCTACATCGTCCAGCACAAGGTCCGGGGTGCCGGGCGCAATCCACACCACGCGGCGTTTCGGCTTGTCCCAGAACTCCCAAACACGCGCCTTCTTGAAAATATCCGGCGGCGGCTCGTCCTCGTTGCCCTTCGGCCCCGTGCTGCCGGGCGGCGTGTAGTCGAGGATGACCTTGCGCCCGATCTTGCGGCCGAACCGCTCCACCAGCTCATCGCGCGTCATGTAGGATTGCAGCCCGATCCAGGCCACTTCCTCCCAAATCCGCGCAGGTGACTCTAGGTAATCCTCCCAAAACACATACCGGCACGAGGCGCGCTCATCCAGCACTTCGCGCAGTGGTGGCCCGCCGTTGTCGCCCATGCCGCGGGCGTCCGGCTCCGCATCGCCCGCGTTGGCAACTGTCGCGTCCTGCTCCTCCACCTCGTCGTAATCGGCTTCCTCGGCCTCCTCCGCGCCCTCGCCTTCCTCCGGGATAGGATCGCCGAACGTCGGGGTATAGATCACCCGCGCGACACCTCGGCCGGGCAAGAGGCGGTCCAGAACGCACGGGTTCATCACCCCGTCGAAGTCGTGCGTCTCGATACTGTAATCGATCGCGCGCTCCAGAATTTGCGACGCCAGCCGCCCCACCGGGTCCTTGTCGAGGAAACGCCGCTGAACCGCCGCCTTGGGCGTGCGCGCGTAGAGCACCGGCGCCAACGTCTGCACGTTGGACCAGAGGATGTTGAACTTGTGCGCCTGCTGCACCGCCGTGCTGTCAGTGTCCTTGCGCTCGTCACGGTAGCGGTCGCGGACCTTCTGAGCGCGCTTGCGCCACTTCTCCTCGGCCTTTTCGGCAATGCGCTTCTGGCCCATCCAGTAGGCGTAGACGCCCGCATCCCCGCCGCCCAACTCGGCGCGTGTGGCGATCGTGGCAGCGCCGTTCACGGTGCCGCTCATTCAATCACCCGCCGCGACAGCTTCGTCGGATACCGCGTCAGCATCGCAACGACAGTGGGGCACGCACGCTCGGCGCGATACCCATCCCACCACGCCTCACGCATTTCCCATGTCATGCGATCCGGCGGCGTGGACGCATCCCACGGCACGGCGGCGGCAATGCGGCCTCTGGCGCGGGCCATGGCCAGGTCGTCGGCGCTCAAATCCGCCCCCCAGCCACCCGCGGCCGAGCCTTCGCCCACGCTTCGTTTAGGGTCATCCCGTGCATGCCGCGCATCGGCAACTGCACCGCCGGGCGCCGCGTCCATGGACGCGCCATGCAGGCGTAGCGGGCCTCGTCGGCGGCGTGATCCTCGCCATCGCTGTCCACGTCCTCGGCGTTGTGCTCGTCGTGCTGCAACGCAGGAATCGTGCGGATGAAGTCAGCGCAGGTGTCGAACGCGTAGAGCATCGGTCCTGCGTCCTCGTCACCGTCCAGCCGCCCCCTGATCTGCGTCCAGCCGGACACGCGCGAGTTGTCGGCCTGGCGGAACGCGACGCCATGGCCAATCATCGTCTCGGCGATGGAAGGGCCTGTCTCCGACTTCCAGCATGCCGGGTCGGCCACGCGAAGGTCGATCTTCTCCCCCAGTTCGCGCTGCTTGATCCCAGTCGCGATCTCGGCCACCGGCATGCGAAGCCCGACATTGGCGCTGCTGGCACCATACCATTCGCGATATCGGATCATCGCGCCAGCCGGATACAGCCTTCCATCGGAGAGCGGATTGCCGTCCGACACCGCCCACCAGCCGACCGAAAACGGCTTAGCCGAGCCCCAGTCGAACGACGCGATTCGCGTCCAATGCACCGGCACCGCAAACGGCCGGATCACATGGCGTGCCGTTGACCAGTTCGAGAAATACGCCCCAGCGACGACGTTCCAGTCGCCGTCTTCCATGGCCTTGACCAGCGCATCAGACCCAAGCCCGCGCAGGCGCGCGCGATAGTTCGGATCATCGCTTGCCATGGACGGATTGTCGTCCAAGCGCGCCGGGATGTACTGCCGCACCATCCCGCCCTCGTTGTCGTTCATGGCCCGCAGTTCCAGCGGCGCAGCCCCGTCGATGAACGCGGCCTTGACCCAATGGTGGCCGATGTTGCCGGGGTTGGAGCTGGCCAAGATGCGCGGGAAGCGACCGGCGTGCTGTGGCGGCAAGCGCACCCCGACCATGCGCACGCGGCCGCGCAGGAAGCGGTAGATCGTCTCTGTGAACGCCGTCAGCTCATCGATCAGCAGGACGTGGATTTCGGCGCCCTGGTATTTGAACCGATCCTTCTCGTCCTTGCAGTGGCACAGATATATTTTGCTACCGTTCTGAAACCGTATCTCGTCTTCAACTATTTTGCACAAGCCTGCAGCCACCAGCGGCGCCAGCATCTGGTGCAGGCCTTTGGGGCCTTCCATGTGGTTCTTGACCAGGTCATCGCGCAGCCGGCGGAAGAAATACACCTGAAGGCCGCTGATCGTGACTGCCCACAGGATGGCCACGCAGCGCATCAGGTGGCTCTTGCCGCCGCCGGCAGCTCCGCCATAAAGCACCTCGGTCGCCGCGGTTTCCAGCGCCACGCCCTGCTTCTTGTGCAGGCGCAGTTGCATGGCCGGGCTACTCACGGGCGATGGTGACCTTTCCAGCACATTGGGATCCTAAGCTTAGAATTCCACGTGGACAAGTTGTCGCGGCCGCTTCTATAGTGTCACCTAAATACTAGTGACTCCAGCGTAACTGGACTGGCCACAGTTAGGCCGCAAATGTAATCACACTGGCTCACCTT
>JADMIO011346932.1_pt1 | contig 61326 bp, 48 predicted proteins | sample 8958161 | NCBI WGS metagenome assembly JADMIO01 (sample SAMN16585339, study PRJNA669376) | soil metagenome | isolation source: Crop rotation soil | place: USA: Cullars Rotation, Alabama | collected 2011
GCCGCGACTTCAAGTCACGTGAATTCCAAGCTTCGGATCCCACTGTGCTGGAAAGCTTTCCAGCAAATCATCAGGCAGGCGCCTTGTTGCTCTGAGTAGAAACGCTGCGCAAGACCGGTCGTCTTGTGCTGCTCATCGCCGTCTGCACACCCGGAATCACCTGCACGGTCTCGCCTTTCCACCGCACGAACCCCTCAATCGCCTCGTATTCCGCAAGCCCCAGCTTGTCGTAAACATTCGCCGTGTTGCGATTGCGATCCTCCGCGCGCTGCCAGAATTCCCGCGGATCGTTGGGCCCGGGGAACAGCGCCTTGTCCTTCTGCGACTCATGTTTGAAAATCGCCATCCGCTTGCGAAGCAATTCATCGGGGCTCAGCGGCACGGCCATCTCGATCTCATCCACCCCCCACTCCTGCCATGCCCCGCGATACAGCCACACTTCGCACTGCTTCATCCAGTCGCGATCGCGCAGGCGTCCAATCGCCCCGATGATCGCCGCCAGGCACACGCGATGCGTCCCATGCGGATCGGACAAATCACCGGCCGCGTAAATCTGATGCGGCTTCACGCGCTCCAGCAGGTCAACCGTAATCTGAATATCCGCTTCGCCGAGAGGCTTCTTGCGCACGCGGCCCGTTTCGTAAAACGGCATATCCAAAAAGTGCGTATTCTCCGCTTTCACGCCGGAATATCGCGCCGCCGCCCGCGCTTCGGTACGGCGAATCAGCCCCTTAATCTGCTGCAACTCGGGCGCATCCACCTGTCCCGGCTTTTTGCGGCGGATGAAATCCTCAACATGCTGCTCGATCTGTTCCGCCTGCTGCTGGCCGACGCCGAATGCCTTGCAATACTCCGCCACAAAATCCGCGTGCCGCACCGCTGCTTCATCAAACACGGCGATGTTGCCCGACGTCTGATACGCGACGTGCACCTCATGTTCCTGCTCGCAGAGTCGAATCAGCGTCCCGCCCATCGAGATTACATCGTCATCCGGGTGCGGGCTGAAGACCACCACGCGCTTGGGATAAATCTCCGGCTTGCCATTCTCATCGACCTGTCCGCGCTTGCCGCCCGGCCAGCCCGTGATCGTGTCCTGAAGGGTGCGGAACACTTCAATATTGATCTCATACGCCCCGCGCGGGCGCGTGCTGAGCAATTCCTGCAATCCATGCTCGTTGTAGTCCTCTTCGGTCAGCTTCAGCAGCGGCTTGTTGACGGTCCCCGCCAGCCAGATGGCCGCGCGGCGGCTGAACTTCTCATCCCATTTCAATCCAAAATCATCGATCGACCCCAGCAGCCACGGCGTCTTGAATCGCGTCAACTCCGCCGCCGACGAAGTATCCAGCACGATCCGCGCATTGGGATGCTGCTGAAGATAAGAGGCGGCCACCGAGGACGAGACTTCGCCTTCCACGGAGCGCTTGATGATCCATGCCTTATGCTCGCCAAACGCCAGCAGCACGATGCGGCGCGCGGAGAGAATCGTCTCCACGCCCATGGTGATCGCTTTGCGCGGCACGTTCCATTCGCCAAAGAAATCACTGGCCGCGTCCATGCGGGTGACTTTGTCGAGCGTAATTAATCGCGTGCGGCTGTCGCGCGGCGAGCCGGGCTCGTTGAATCCGACGTGTCCCGTTCGGCCCACGCCAAGGATCTGAAAATCCAACCCCCCCGCTTCCTTGATCGACTGCTCATACCACTGGCAGAACGACGTCACCTTCTCGCGCGGAATCGTGCCGTCAGGAATATGAATATTTCGCGGCTCGATGTCGACGTGATCGAACAGATGCTCGCGCATGAAGCGGTTGTAACTTTGCAGCTCATCCGGCCCCATCGGCCAGTACTCATCCAGATTGAACGTGATGACATTCTTGAACGACAGCCCCTCTTCGCGGTGCAGCCGGATCAATTCATCGTAAACACTCGTCGGCGTCGATCCCGTCGCCAGCCCCAGCACGGCCATTTCGCCCGCCTCGGCCTTCTCGCGAATCAACTCCGCGATCTCCTGCGCCACCGCCTGCGAGGCCAGCTGGCTGGAGGCATAAACCGTCACCGGAATGCGCTCAACCGCTGACGCCAGCGCATTGACTGAGAGGTCCGGCTTAGCACCTGCTGCCATTGTCTGATCCTTCTATAATCTCTATAAGACTGACATTCGCGTTCGCCACTGCCCGGAGTCTTCCGCCCTCACTAGCTTAACAGAATCCCCGGAATTTGCGAGAGTTACCTGCCGGGCGGCAATATAATGGCCTCATGGTAACGAAAATTGCACCTTTTGCGGTTCTTTGCCTATTGGGCATCGCCGGCATCGCGCAGGGACGGGATTTGTCCTATAGCACGGAGACTTCCTACGAAGCCCAACTGGTAACCACTGCCCCGGCCACGCAGGGCATCCAACAGGCCACGGTCCGCCAAGTCGTCGGCCTCGCCCAGGCCCGCAAATCCGAAAACGACCCCTGGCAGGCTGTTAAAGTGGGCCAGGTATATGACGAGGGAGCCGAATTCCGCACCGGCATCCGCAGCCAGGTCGTTTTTTCAGTTCCCCCCGACCAAACCATCATTCTGGATCGCCTCGGCGTCGTAAAACTGCTCATCGCCAAGAGGGCGGGCAACGAAGTCCGCACCAGCCTCGGCATGCCTTACGGCCGAACCGAATACCAGGTCGAAGAGGCCGGCCTTCAGCACACGGCCGACATCGCCAGCCCCGGCGCGACCCTGGCGGTCCGCGGTACTAAGAACATGCTCCTCCAGGATCAGGGCCCTTTCACCCCCATTGCGTATGCCTCTCAGCCGGTGCGCCTGCGCAACGACAAGGGCAAAACCATCGCCTTCGGAAAGGCCGGCTCGCGCGCACGCGTCGCCGCCGACAAGAACAGCCCCGGCGAGCAATCGCTGGTCGAGCAGCGTGTCGATCCTGCGGGCAATTTTGCCGCCCGCAGCACGTCGGAGAATGCTGTTTTGAGCTACCTCAATCGCGTTTCCCCCGACCTGGATATCAGCCAGTTTCGCCTGCTCAGCCTGATCACCGATCCCAACTTCACAGGCAGCGGTGTGGGGACACTGCCCATTCCCGGCCAGTTGGATTTTACACTGTTTTGGACGACGGCCTTTTTCAGCGATCTGGATCTGACCGTCACCGATCCCAGCGGTCAGGTCGTGTCGTTCAAGAATCCCACAGTAAAGAGCGGCGGCACTCACACCGGCAACGCAATCGCCAAGGGTGGCGGCAAAGGCCCGGCGCAGGCAGAGGAACATGTCCTGTGGAGCAAGGGCTACCCGCAGGGGAAATACAGAATCACCGTCACTCAAAGGAGCGGCTCCAAGGGCGGCAGCGCTGTGACGATGCAGGTCGTGCGCGATCCCCTGAGTGATAAGAGCGAGAGAGTTTTCCTTCTTCAAACCAAGGTATCTTCGCAAACCCCCACGATCACGCGGACCGTCACCATCGGCCCCCCGGGAAGCAGCAGCGCCGCGGCAACCACTGGTGCGCGGCGCAAATGATTCTTGTCTTGTAGGGTCCGCTTCAGCGGACGTTTGAATTGCTCAACGGCGCTTGCGCCTCATCAGCAGCCCGACTCCTGCTGCGCCGATGATCGCCATAGTCGCCGGCTCGGGCACCACCACGAGGAAAACCGTCTGTGGAATGGCGTTGGCCCCATTTTTCCCGGCCGCCCGCAGGATCAGGTCCTGTTCGACCACCACGTCGAAGGTAAAGCCTTCCGGCGCTGATGCGATTTTCAATCCATTGTCAGTCAGCGCCCCGTTGAAGTGCATGATGGGATACTTGCCGGGGCCGAAATTGTCGCCGGGCTCGATGAAAAGCTGTCCATCCAAAACCAGATCGCCGGCGATCAGAATATTATCGGTGTTGGAGGGTGAATCGAGGTCGAAAGCCAAAATCGTCTGGTCGCCCAGCTCCAGTTTTCCGACTGAAAGGCTTCCAACTCCGCCATCGCCCGGCGCGACCGCGCTGCCCTCTTCGGCGGCACGGAGCAGTCCGATGAGAATGCCATCGCCGGCCATTGTTCCACCGGATCTGACGGTGACGTCGCCGCCGAGGCTGCCGTTGACGATCAGCGCCCCCTGATTCACGCTGGTTGCACCATTAAACGGATTGCTGTTGAGCAGGCGCACGCTGCCGTCGCCCATTTTGGTCATCCCGCCCACACCGCCGATTCTCGATTGAACGTCGAAGGACCCACCCGGCAGTGAAGCCAGCACCGCCGATCCCTGCACGGTGATCAATCCCTGAGGCGTTCCGAATTCATTCAGTCCGCGCGAGCCGCCGATGCCCACCCATGGCGTGCCCGAAGCGGTTCCAATCGCCATTTCGCCCACCGGCAGCGCGCCGGCGACGCCGAAAATGTAGAGCGGATCGTTGCCCAAACCCTGCGGATTGCCGTTGAGCACGTTCTGAGGATCCCCGTGAACGATCATCGCGCCGCTGCGCAGGACCAGTTCCTGGCCGACGTGAAGGCTGTTCACCGTGTTGGGATTTCCGCCGATTGCGCCGCCTTGCTGCACTTCAAACCGATCGCCTTCTCCGACGGCATTGACGTTGACCAACCCGCGCCTAACCAGGACGGGATTTGCCGATGCCCCGGCCGCGCCATAGTCCACCTGGCCGCCATCGACCAGAACATGTCCCAAGCCCAGGGCTCGGAAGGCATTGCCGCGAACCGAACCATCAAACACGCTGATATCGCCCGCAAAATTTGCATTGTTTGCGGCGAAGATGGTCGCACCGGTGCCGAACTTGCGAATATGGCCGATGCCGTTAATCACGTCGCCAAAACCAATCGACGACGAGCGCTCGGTGTTGACCTCCAGGTCCTGGTCAACACTCACGGGCACCTGAATCGCATGGTTGAAACCATTGCCGCGCACGTCGAGACGATTGGGCGCGCCTGAGCTGGAAACGAATTGAATCCGACCCGAATCGCCGTTGGTGAAGGTGTAGGGGGAATTTCCGTCGATCTCCAGCGCTCCCAATGTCACCGAGCTGCCGAGGCTGACGGTGTGCGGCACCTTGCCGTTGGTCCCGAAGAAAACAGCGCGCTCGCCGGCGGCATTGGCCAGGGTGCGCAGGCCGTCTTCGCCTTCGGGAACCGGCAGCCAGTTGGCGGTGTCGAAATAGCTGCCATCCTGATCGATCTTGAAATGCGCCGTCGGCGGCGCGCCGCCCATTTCAACACGTATCGGATTGATACTGGTTGGGCCGCCTTCGTTGGAGGCGGTGAATTCGACCGTTCCGGTCAGGCGTAGCTTGCTGCCGGCCGGCAGAATCCCATTGGAATTCAGCACGCGGCTGGTCGTGATCACGTCGGTGAAACTTCCTGGCCCATACGTCGCCGGCGGCGTGGTGTCGTATGCGGTGCGAAGCAGGGTTCCATTCTGATTGCGCCAGTTCAGGTGCACATCCACCGTCGCCTGGCCGAGGTCGCCCACAATTCCGCCGATGGCCAGCGATGCGTAACCATTGGACAGCGGCCCAAAGCCACCGGCTGTCACATCCCAGCGCAGATCGAAGACAAATTTCAGCGAGCTGGGCCCGCGAATAAGCTGATCGTTCGGATCGTCCTGAATCACGCCCGTTCCGGTCGCCAGGACAAAACTGGCGGTTGTCGAGTTGGTGACGTGTCCCAGCGAACCGGTTGCCAGCGTCGATGATTGGATTGGCTGACCATCGTTCGCGCCGTTGACGGTGAACGTGTGGTTCATCTGATAGTTGTTCACCGGGAACAGCGATCCCGAGGGAGGAATCAGGCTGGGATTCTTGGTGAAAACCGTATCGTTGGGGTCGTTCAGATTGGCGTCGTGAGTGATGGTAAGCTTGCTGGTGCTGGGATCGAAAGCGATACCTGCCCAGAGATTTGCTGCCCCTGCCAGTGCTGCGGCCTGTACGGCCAGCACAGCGCCAGCCCGGTGGCGACGAATGCACCTCATCTTGCCTCCTGCCCTACCCGACCGCTTTGCACGTAGTAAGAGCCCTGTGCCCTCCGGTCGAAGATGGGAAATGTTTTTCTGCCCTACTCCGCCGCCTTTGTTGCCCTTGGGCGACGGTTTATAACCCATGCTTCTAAAGGTAAATGCGGTCGAAGTCAAGCATAATTGCGGAGCTTCATATTTCAGTCGAAGTGCCCGCCGTCGTGCGTCGCCGCGGGCAAACTTCCGATGCCGGGAGTGCGCGGCATCCAGGCGCTGCGCTGCCAGTTGTCGGGGAGGGTTTCCTCGTCCAGGAATGATGGCAGAGTGAACAGCAACCGCTGGGAGATGGCGTTGATGAAGGGCTCGTACATCCCCCGCAGCTCGTTGAGCTGGTGTGAGACCTCCTCGACGCTGTGGTGCGGAAGGCCGGCCTCGGTCAAAGCTTTTCTCAGCCGATGCTGGGCCTCGGGAGGAAAGCGATCCGCGCCGGGAGGCATTGGTTTTGTGCGCAACACCAGCGCCATGTCCACCGCCGCGTGGCGAGCCATGGCGAAGGTCAGTTGAGCCCGATACGTGTTGTACTCTTCCACCGCAACCATGAGCAGCGCGGTGGTATCGAGGATGGTCGTCAGCACCGCCAGCCAGGATTGATTGTCGTGCTGTGAGCGATAGTAGCTGAGCACTGGAAATGAGAGATGGCTTTCCAGGAGCTCGGCCGCCCACAGCTCCCACTCGGCCAGAAATTGCTCGATCTGCTTGACGCTTCCGGAGCGGGCGGCGCGGAGGAGGAGCTGACCGGCGCTGGGCGGCGAGCCGGCGCGGGCATCCATCAGCGAAATGATCGCCTCGCGCCGCGAAAACGCCTGATACAAAACCGGCAGGTAGGTGATCAGCACCGCCAGAAACGCGAAACCCATTCCCGCTTCGATAACAGCCAGCGCCCGTGAGCCGGCCGACAGGGGTGTAATGTCGCCGTAACCGAGCGTGAAGAATGTGGTGCCGCTGAGATACAGGTAGCTCCCGAAGTTGAGGTCGGAGTCGGGCGCGTGAAGCGGAAAGGCGCGCGACCAATAGATCAACGCAAAGCCGAAAATCAGGCTGGCGATCCAGCTTGCAAAGAGTCCCAGCAGGGACAGCGGGCCGAAGACACCCAGAAATGCTTCGCGCCGCTTGCCGACGCTGAATCGCATGGCCAGGAATCTCCAGATTCGCCAGGTAGCGCGATAGAAGATGCGGGCGAAGCGAAACCGATGCGTGACCCGGCGGGGCTGAAGAATGGTTTCAAAACCATCCACCAGCGTGAGGATGATCAGCAGAATGCCAGCCAGGGTCGCCAGAAGGCGCATGGCGGGTATTGTCCGGGAAGCAGGGAACTGGGCAAATGGGATTTATTTCGCCTCGATCACATCAATCTCGCTGAAGAACGTGTGGCCCTGCCCATCGTGCACTTCGTTGGGGAAAACCAGGAAGAGGAGGAAGCGATAGCTCCCGATGGTTTTGGCCGCATCCTTCTGATGCAGACTGATTCCGGTGATGCCGCGCGGCCAGGGGGCAGGATTGGTGTTGACGTCGGCGATCAGGGTCCAGCCGGCCTTGGCGGGTTCGATGCCGAATTTCGGCGAAGGATCGAAGTTGGGCTCCTGTCCGCTTGCGCCGTACAGCCGAAAGATCTGGGCGGAGCGCTCGTGGGCGTGCCAGGTGTAGGAATTGATCTGCTTAATATTGATTGGCCGGGTGAGATCGAAGAGGAACCGGCCCTCGATTGATTTGGCAATGAAGAACAAATTTTCCGGTGGCGTGTCGTTGGTCTTGGGAAGCTTGCCATCGACCAAAACCTGCGGCCCGCCGCTTTGGCCGTGCAGGCGTCCATCGGCCACCAGAACCTTCGCCATGGTCGCCGCATCATCGGCCGCGGGTGGCGTAATCCGCTTAAACGGCAGGGACTGGGGAGAATCCGTCGGCTGGTTGGGAATCTGCTCGAAATCAATCATCAGGCCATTGGGCTGGAGCACTCTTTGTCGCGGCAAAAGCTCAAACAGACTTGCGAAAGCTTCCCATGCATCCTGCGGCCGCTCGATGATGCTGCCATCCTTGCCAAGAATGACCAGACCGGGAGTGGCAAGGAATTCCCTGGTTGCGGCCGGCGCGTCGGGCGCGGCCATACCGCCCATCCATCCGATGTGGCTGCCTTCGCCAATGCGCCCGATGGTGGCGGCGTCGGACTCGGCGCAGACGCTGAGCATTGTGAAACGGGAATCGTTCAAGAATTTGTCGTAAATCGGCTTGAGGTTGCCCAGTTCCTGGAGCGAGAGCGGGTCCTTTGTAGACCAGATGTTCAGAAGGACAATTTTGCCGGAGAAATCGGAAAGCTTCAGCGGCGTGCCGTCCAGGTGCAGGAGACTGAGCTGCGGCAGCGGCTCGGCCACGGGCTTCGCGCGCTTTTGCTTAGCGCGAACAACATCTCCGCCGGCCTGCACCTGTTGCGGAGTGTCGTTGACGACTTCCACTTTTGATTCTTTTTTCGCCGGGATCTGATCGAAGATCAAAAACACGATGGTGCCGACGATGATCAGGCCGATGACGACGGTGATGGCGATTCGATTGGCTTTTGCGGAGTCCATGCGATTCCCAGGGTAAAACGTGCCATGTTGGACGCAGCGGGAGGAAAGAAGTTCATTGCCCCGGCGGCGGGCCGGCATTGCCTTCGTCAAAATAGGCGCGGCCGAGGAATTTGGTGACCTTGAGGTACTGGCTCCAGGTTTTTTCGGTCTTGGTCTTCTCGTCTATCAGCTTCCGCTGGGTGCGCAGGATTTTTGTGTCCGGCTTGCCCGATGGCGTCGATGAATCGACCAGTGCCTCGCTCAAAATGCGTCCGTCCATCTGCCTGGCGGGTTTGATCCCCATGATGTGCGCCAATGTCGGGGCAACATCCGAATTTCCCGACGGCAATTCATCCACAAATCCCTTTTTAAAGTGCGGCCCGGCGGCGATCAGGGTGTTGGCCATGTCGTATCTGGAAAGACTGACGTGCATGCCCTGGCCCTTCTCCATTCCGTCGGAAATGATCGTCCCTTTGGTGCCGTGCTCGCTGATTTCATCCTTCCAGCGCATGGCGATAACCACATCGGGCGCGTCGGGCGAGTCGATGTTGACATCGGAGAGCTTGAACGTGCCGTCAAAGCCGTCGCGCGTGAAGATCACGCCGGTGAAAGAAGAATTCTGGAGGAAGGTGATGAGTTTTTGTCGGGTCGGCTCATCGCGATCCTTGATATAGAACGCCACCGACCCGCCCAGGCCATTGACGATGATGTTGCCCTTCTCCAGCGGCTTGTGAAACGCTCCTTCCGCCTTGAACCCGCCCTTTTTGCGCAATTCGTCGCCGACATCTACTTTTCGCGCAACGGTGGAGAACCCGTGATCGGAGACGATGATGATGTCGGTCTGGTCGCGCACCCCTTTCGCGTCCAAAGCTTCCAGCACCGATTTGAGACGATCGTCGGAGGATTTGTAGGCCAGCCTGGCATTTTTCGAGCCCACGCCGACACCATGCTGCGAAAAATCCGGCTCGTACAACCAAAGCACCGTCAGATTGGGCACGCTTTCCTTCCACAGCGTGTGGGTCAGCGCCCGCGTCGTCCAGATGTCACGGCGGGTGTTCACCACATATTTCTGATCGACGCCGGTCGGAAACGGTCCCTGATCGGCGATGATCGGATCGAGCGTGGCGGAGGGAATGGCCATGCCTTCAAAAAGAGTCGGCTGAGATGTGCTGCGATTGTGATAGCTGCGGTCCCACAGCACTGCAACCGCCTTGGTGCCTGCAACTGCGGTGGTCAAGCCGTTCTGATGCGCGAGCTCGGGGAGAGTTGGTGCATTGATGAACGGACTATTTTTCTGGTTGTCGGAGACCCACGCGTAATACTCATCGTTCATGTCGATAGGATGCAGCAACTCCAACTCCGGGCGATATTCGCGGTTGGCCACGACGGCGCTGGTGGCGGGTTTCATGCCCGTGGCGAGCGCGGTTGCGTTGACCTGTGTCGATGAAGGATAGACGGGATGATGGGCGTTAAAGAAAACGCCCTGCTGCGAGAGGGCGTAAAGCGTCGGCATCTGCTCCGGCGTTACCGAATCACGGCGCAGGCCATCCATCACGACGATCAGCACGTGCTGGGCGGGAGTGGCAACGGGAGGGAGTTCCTGTGCCGTCGATTGGGCGCAGCCGCAGACAACGCAGAGGAGGAAAGCGGTGATGAGTTTCATGAGTTGCATGGGTTGGAATGATACAAGTTGTGATGAATTTGTCAGGCGCGAAGTTTAACGGATTTGTCGCTTGCGCCGGCCGCAAAAGCGAGCGGCTTGGCGGCCTTGGAGATGTCGCCGCCGTCGATGGTGATGTTTTGGCTTTTGTCGCCTTCAACTTGCATAAAAGTCGACGCCGGCGTGAGCAGGCGTGGGCTGGAGAAGACGATTTCGCTGCTGTTGATGACGCGACAGGTCGATTCAGCCTGCGGATTGCCCTGCACGGCAAGCGTTGTCAGCGCTGCATCGTGCACATTCTCCAAAACCACCGCCGGGCGCAGGTCGGGATTGGTGACTTGCAAGCGCACGTTGTGCAGGGTGAGGTTGCGTACGTTGCGAGCAAATAATCCGTACCCCGGGGGCGTGCCGATCTCAAAATACTCGCCGGCTTTCTTTGGCACATCGCGATTGGCTGCTTCTTCCGCAGTCCCGCCGCCTTCGAAGGTGACGTGAACGTCGGTAAACGAAATATCCTCGAGCATGTCCTCGCCGACGCCGTTGAGGACGATGCACTGCCGCGTTTCGCCGGGACGGAAGTCGGATTTGAAAGGCAGATCGTCGTGGGTTTTGCCGACGGCGACAACGGTGGCGCGAATACCGTTGAAGGAAATGTTCTTCACGATCCCTTTTTGCGGTTGATCGTCATTCGGAGCGTTGGCGCGGCGAGAGGTGGAATCCAGCCCAATCGTGATCGGCCCGGTCACATCCTTCATGATGATGTTGGAGAAGGAAATATTTTCCAGGCGCGAGCGGGCGCCGCAGCGCATCTTGATGGGACAGCCGTAGGTTTCATAGATGATACAGTTGGAGACGGTGATGTTTTCGCACTGACCGCCGCCGAAGCGGAAGATCGACCAGCGCGTCGAGAAGGAGCAGTTGGTGAGGGTGACGAATTTATTGGAGCCAAAGAGGGCGCACGCATCGTCCTGGCAGGTGATGTTGCAATTGCTGATATTGACATACTCGCTGGAATTGAAATGGAACCCGTCGTTGTTCTTGTTGACGCGGTTGTGGATGCGGATGCCGTCGAGCTTGACGTAGCTGCACTGCAAAATCCGGCAGCAGTGATAGGCGCTGGCGGTGAGGAATACATCGCGGATGCTGAGATTTTTGCATTTGTAGAACACCAGCAGGTGCGGCCGCTGGAAATATCCCTGTCCGGGATTCCCGCCCGGCCCGGTGCCATCGCCTTTGCCCGTGAAAAACTTGGCGCCGTTTCCGTCGATGGTGCCGGGCCCTTCGATGCGAATATTCTCGCTATTTGCCGCCGAGATCATGACGATGTTGCCGTTGCTGGGCGGGATGCCGTTGCCGGCCTTGAAATGCTCGGGCTTTTCGGAGCCCAGCAACTTGCCCTGTGCAGCGAGATGCAGCGTAACGTTCGACTTGAGCTCGATCGTTCCAGTGATGAACGTTCCGGCGGGGATGAGGACAGTGCCGCCTTTGTCTTTGTTGGCGGCGTCGATGGCGGCCTGAATCGCACTGTTATCCAGTGTTGCGCCGTCTCCCTTGGCGCCAAAATCGCGAACGTTGAAAACTTTCGCGCCCACCAAACTGTCGTCGCCGGGTTGCGGCTCGTCGGCCTGCGCGAGCGTGGCAATGAACGGAGCGGAAAGAAGAGGAATGCACCGGCGGCGGGAGATTGTGTTTTTGCTCATAAGATTGAAGTGGCAAGACTTCGGTCAGTTTATCTTGCGGCGAGTTTCACCGCGAGGTCGCCACCTTAATCCAGGCAGTTGACGTCTCATTTGGGGTCAATCAGCGCCTTCGCCTCGTTGTAATGCACTCGAAGCGCGACAAACTCATTCCAGCGGACCAGATCGCGCGGCGTATTGGTGGGATGTTCGGCGGCCAGGATCTGACCCACTGTTTCCAGGTCGCGCCGGGCATCATTGGCCTGGCCGAGCTTGTGATGGGCCATGGCCGAGAAACACAGCGCCGTGATGTGCTGGGATGCCGGCAGTGGCTCGCGGTTGTATTCGATTGCGCTTTCAATGTGCTTGAACACCGCCTCGTTGTCGCCGCTTCGATAGGCGAGGATCGCACTGGTGAGACGGAACCAGGCGCCATACCAGCGGCTGGCCGAAAGGTCGGCCACCGTTCGGGTGTTGATTTGCCGGCAGAGCTCCATATCAGCCGCCGAAATTTCGGGTGTCAGTAGCGCGATCTTCACGCCCCGCTCGGCGACGTCCGGCCGCGGATCATCCTTGAAGCGCTCCAGCATTTCGTGCGAGAGCTTGCGATAAACTTCCTGCTCGCCCAGCAGGAGATGCAGCGCGCAACAATCAAACCAGGTGAGGTCGTTGGAAGGATCCAACTCGATCACCTTGCGCAAATCGGCGGCGGCGGCCTTGAGATCGTTGCGCCGACCGTAAATATCGGCGCGGCTTCGGTACAGTTGGGGGTCGTTGGGCCGGACCTTGATCTCCTGGTTTACCTGCACCAGTTTCCCTTCGAGGCGTTCCAGCAGCAGTTCTTCAGCGCCGGCGGTATCCCCGCGGCTGCGCATCAGGTTGGCCAGGTGCTGCATCGCCTGGAGCACTTCCTGGTGGTGCTGGCCGAGCAAGTCGCGCTTGATCTGAAGCGATTGCCGCGCGGTTTCCTCGGCCGCGGCCAGATCATTGCGGGCAGAGAGAATGCTGGAGAGATTTTTCAACGCGCGGGCCACCTGGAGACTGCGTTCCCCTTTGCGCTGGCGATAAAGCTCGACCGATCTGCGGGCAACTTCTTCCGCTTGCTCCAATTTACCCTGCCCCTGGAGCACCAGCGCCTTGTTGTGCAGCGAGCCGGCCACTTTATCGCTTTCGTCGCCAAACAGTTTGATCCGGATCGCCAGCGCCTCCTCGTTGAGCGCCTCGGCCTCCTGGCTTTTTCTCTGCGATAGCACGAAGGCGAGATCGCTGAGCGTGTCGGCCACCGCGGCATGCTCCCTGCCCAGCGTTTTGCGCCGCATCTCCAGCGCCTGGCGATGGAGCCGCTCGGCTTCGACGAGGTTCCCCTGCTGCGACAAAGACCCGGCGATGGCCGAGATAGTCTGGGCAACGTCGGGATGACTTTCGCCGAAGATCCGCTTGCGAATCTCCAGCGCCGCGTCGAGCTGATGCCGCGCCTGCTCATAAAGCCCCAGCCCGCTATAGGAAGTGCCCAGTGCGTTGCGGATCGACGCCTCGATCCGTTCATCGCGTGAGGCGCGATTCTCATCCAGCGATCGGGCCGCCCGGTCCAGCACTTCACGCACCGTCATATCCGAGTGGAACTCGCCAACGTCGCTGCGCTCAAACATCCCCTGAAGAAAGCGGTTGACGGCCTCGGCATTGTTTGCCTGCTGGCGGGCCGCGTTGTAATAGCTCCAAAGCTTTTTCTCGCTCGCCTTGGCGCGATCCAGGTTTTTCTCGGCGGTTATCCTCTGCTCGTCGGCGATGTTGCGGGCGGTGATCGCGGACTTGCGGTCTTCGCGAGCACGGACCAGTCCGTAGGTGGCCAGCGCCGCCCCTACCACCAGCGCCCCCAGCACCGCTGACCCGGCCAGCAGACCCACTCGATGCCGACGCGCGAATTTTCCCAGCCGATAGCGAGCGCTGGGCGGGCTGGCGGCAACCGGCTCGTCGTTTAAATAGCGCGAGACATCGAGTGCCACCGCGTCGGCCGTTTCATAGCGCCGCGAGCGGTCTTTCTCCAGGCAGCGCATGACGATCCAATCCAATTCGCCGCGCACCGAGCGCGTCAGCCGCTGCGGATCACTGCCGCGCCGCGCGGAGATGTTCTCCAGGGCATCGCCGGAAGAGCTGAGGCGCGTGCTGGGCGCCGGTGGATCGTCGTCGCGAATCAATTTCAGCACGTCGGCCAGGGCAGCCTGGCGCACCCGGTCGGCCACCAGCGGCGTGGTGCCCGTCAACAGCTCATAGAGCAGCACGCCAAGGGAATAAATGTCGCTGCGCGTATCGGCGCCCAGCGCGCTCATCTCCGCCTGCTCGGGGGCCATGTATTCAAAGGTGCCGACCAGCACGCCATAGCGCGTAAAGAGCGTCTGCTCGGTCAGGCGCTGTTCCAGCGCCTTGGCCACTCCAAAGTCGATGACCTTCGGCACCGGCCGCCCGTCATACATCGTCACCAGCACGTTGGACGGCTTGATGTCGCGATGAATGATCCCCTTCTGATGCGCGTGCTGCACGGCCCGGCAGACGCAGGTGAACAGATCGAGTCGCTGGCGCAGGGTTAAGCGGTTGTCGTCGCAGTAGGTAGTGATCGGCGTGCCGTGCACCAGCTCCATGACAAAATAAGGCCGCCCCGCCGCGGTCGCGCCGGCGTCCAGCACTTTGGCGATATTGATGTGATCCATCATCGCCAGGGCCTGCCGCTCGGCCTCGAATCGGGCGATCACCTGCGCCGAATCCATTCCCGGCTTGACGATTTTCAGTGCCACCTTGCGGCGCACTGGCGTCTGTTGCTCGGCCATGTAGACGATGCCCATGCCGCCTTCGCCGATTTTTTCCAGGAGCTTGTAACGTCCGACGATGCTGCCCGGGGCCTCCGCAATCGGGCTGCTGTAGTCGCCGGGAATCATTTGCTGCACGGCGGGAACTTCAAGAAATCCGGTGGCTTGCTCGTGGGAGGCAAGCAGATCTTCGACGCGCCGCCGCAGCGCCTCATTTCCAGCGCAAACGTCGGCGAGGAATGCGCCGCGATCGCCGGGATCGCGCGCCAGCGCATCGATGAAAATCTCCCGCTCACTGGCGACTTCGCCGTTGGTTCCGATCGACGATGACACAGTTCTACCTCTCCTGACCATTGATCTGCCGATGCAGCCATGCGCGGGCATAAGCCCAGAGCCGATCCGCCGATCTTGGCGACATTTGAAGCATCTCGGCCGCCTCCGGAAGCGTCAGCCCCGCGAAATATCGCAGCTTGACCAGCTCGCAAGCGGCGGCGTCGGCCTCCGCGAGCTTTTCCAGCGCATCGTCCAGCGCCAGCAAATCGTCGCTTCGCTGCGGGGCGGCGAGCTGCGCGGGATCAAATTCCTCCCGCACTCCAGCTCCGCCACGCTTGTGAGTCTGCTTGCGACGCGCGTTATCCACCAGGATGCGCCGCATCGCCTCGGCGGCCGCTCCAAAAAAATGCCGCCGGCCTTCCCATAATCGAGTTGTGGCCCCCGGCCCGCAGAGGCGAATGAACGCTTCGTGAACCAACGCCGTCGCCTGAAGCGTCTGTCCCGGCCGCTCGGCCGCCAGCTTGTGCTCAGCTAGGCGGCGCAGCTCCTGATAGACCAACGGCAGCAGCTCGTTGGCCGCTTGCTGGTCACCCCCTTCCACCGCATCGAGCAACCGGGTTATTTCGGGCATCATTTTAAAATATGACCGGCCGCGGTTGAAACGAATAGTGGGGAAACGGTCGGGTTTTTCGCGATTCTGCGCCTGCGCGTCGCAAGGAGCAGCAAGGGAACCGTCAACAACATCACAGAGGGCTCAGGGACGGGCAGGGTGCTGCTGTAGCGAACCAGGAGCGCATCGTAGGGGTCTGACGCCCCGCCATGATTGGCACCAAAAACATTCCCCCAGGTGTAACCGCCGACATACACGCTTCCCAATCCATCGGCGCCAATGCCGTACGCGTTGTCGGCTTTGTCGGAACCAAACTGATCCTTCCAAAGCAGGTCACCGTTTTCGTTGTAGTAGGCGATGAACGCATCGAGCTGCCCCGCCGAAGTTTCCCCCGGCAATGCCGTGGCGACCGAGCCGGTGATGAAAGCGCCGCCCAGGGGATCGGCGGCGACTCTGCCGGCAAAATCCTGCCCCGGGAGGTTCAGCTGCCGCACCCACAACCGGTTTCCGTTTCCGTCATAACGCGCCAGGAACGGATCGTTGATGACCGGCGTCGGATTTGTTCCCGCCAGTGAGCCCTCGGTGTTGCCACTGACATAAAAACCGCCGTGGCCATCGGGCGCGAGACCTTCGATGGTATCGCCGAACTGCGTGACCAGCCGTTTGTCCCACAGCAAGGTTGCCGTCGCGATCGTAGTGGCGGATGAACGCATCGAAGCCGGTCTGATTCGGTCCAACCAAAGTTCGCGTCTGCCCGGCCACCAGTGCGCCGCCGGTTCCATCGGCCAGGACGGCGTTGGCGATGTCGATGTCCTCTTGTCCCCATTGCCGCGTCCAGATCAGGTTGCCGTTCTGATCGTAGCGGCTGAGAATCGCGTCGCTCTTGTTGATCCCTGTGTTCTGTGCCGCGAGGCTGCCAAAAGTGTCGCCCGCGACGAACACGCTGCCGGCCGCGTCGGCGCTGACCCCCAGGCCGCGATCGTTGAGACCCGTGCCCAGTTGGCGCGTCCAGAGAAGGCTGCCACCGGCGTCATATCGGGCGAGAAACTGGTCATACCCGCCCGCGTTGGTGCCATTGAGATTCCCACCAGTCCTGCCTGTCAGATAAGCCCCGCCCGATGGATGAACGCCGACACCGAACGCCGATTCACCGAAAACGTCTCCGATCTGATGGCCCCACAGGAGATTCCCCGCGCGATCGTAGCGAAGGATGTATCCTTCTTTTGTGCTGTCCTCGCCCGCGAGTCCGCCAGCCGTAAAACCGGCCAGATATACTCCCCCTGCGTCGGCGGCCACGTCATAACCGTAATCATTCGCGCCCGTGCCGATCTGCTTGGCCCAGGTCCGTTCGTACGGCTCGGCCGCTTGGGCACTCGCCACGCCCGCCATCACCGCCATTGCCATAACCCAGTTTTGTCGCTTCATTTTGAGCACCTCCTATCGACATGCGACAGGCCCGGCCGAATCACGCCAGGATTTCCCCAGTCGTTACAATGCCGCGACTTATGGAACGGGAAACCGCAAGGATGGAGGCGTTCAGCGATGGCGTCTTTGGCATCGCCATGACTCTCTTGATTCTGGAATTCAAGGTTCCGCATCTGGCGCATGGAACCGAGGACACCAGGCGGCAGTTGCTTTTGGCACTTCGAGAGATGTGGCCGTCGGCCGTCGCGTTTCTGCTCAGTTTCGGAACCATTCTCATCATGTGGATCAACCACCATGGGCTTTTCAAACATGCGCACGGTGCCGACAACCGCATGTTTTTCGCCAATGGTTTTCTGCTGCTGGTGGTGACGTTCATCCCGTTCCCCACGGCCTTGCTGGCCGAATACCTCGACCGCCACGCGGCGAATGTGGCGGCGACGTTCTATTGCGCGACTTACGTGCTGGTGAGCATTTCCTACAACCTGGTGCTCTGGACCGTGGTGGCCAATCGGCGGCATCACGCGCCGGAATTAGATTCGGCCATCGCGCGGGTGAAACGAGCTTATCGGCTCGGTCTTATTGCTTACGTGCTGGCGACGGTGGTGGCGGTGTTCTGGCCATTCATCGGCGTGGCCATCTGTTTCTCGCTCTGGCCGCTCTGGGCGATTCTGCGTTATTACGACCGCGAGTTCTACTCGTCATCCGCGAAGCTGGATTGACAAGAAATGCCGGCGGTTCTACGGTTGAAGCATGCTCCCCATCACCCGCCATGGTCTGCGCGAGATCGTGATCGGGTCGATCATTCTGGCCGTCCTCGCCGCGGGGCTGGGATTCGTTCACTGGTCGCTGACGCTGCTTGTGCTGCCTGTGTGGATCTGGTTGCTGTCTTTCTTCCGCGATCCGCAGCGCATGCTTCCGGCCGAGCAGCACGCCATGGTGTCGCCAGCCGACGGCAAGGTCACCGATATCGTCGAGCTGGAACACGTGCCGGAACTCAACGGCCCGGGCGTGCGGGTGGGCATTTTTCTCTCCGTCTTCAGCGTGCACATCAACCGCGCTCCCTGCGACGGCAAAGTGCTGGCGGTGAACTACAAGAGAGGAAAATTCATCAACGCGATGAGCCACAACAATGCCTCGGAGCAGAATGAATCGAACACCGTGATCATCGGCGACGCTGCTGATGGCCGGCCGATTGCGGTCGTCAAACAAATCGTCGGCTTGATCGCGCGGCGAATCATCTGCACCGTTCAAATTGGCCAGTCCGTCGATCGCGGGCAGCGCATCGGCATGATCAAATTCGGATCTCGCACCGAGCTCTACATCGCCAAACATCTTGCGCCGCAGGTCGTCGTGCGCATCGGCCAGGCGGTAAGCGGCGCGGCCGACGTGATCGCCACGACCCACGCGCCCATTCACGCAGCCACGACGAGCGTCGTCGCCGAACCCTCTGGCGCAACTGCCAATCCGATGTAGAATCGAGGCAGGTGAGCATGAAGAACAAGCCCCTGCCGCCGAATCACACCCGCGAATCGTGGCGCGAACATCGCCGCCGGCGCTTTCGGCGTCATGGCCGCCGCGCTTACATCCGCTCGGCGTATTCGCTTCCCTCTCTGGCCACGCTCGGTAATGCCATCTGCGGTTTTGCCGCCATTTACGTTGCCGGCCTCGATCCCGCCAATGCCGGCATTGACTGGTGGACTCACTGGTTCGCCAATCATCGATTCCTCGCGGCGGCTTATTTGATTTTCTTCGCCATGGTGTTCGACGCCCTCGACGGCCGCCTCGCCCGCTTCACGCGCCACACCACCGACTTCGGTGGACAGCTCGACAGCCTCGCCGACTATGGGAGTTTTGGCATGGCCCCGGCGTTTCTCGCCCTCCAGCTTTTCCGGCACGAAGTCGGCGTCATGGGAGTGAATCTCCCGGTCACCGTCTCGCGACTGATATGGGCCGTCGGCGCCATTTATCTCAGCTGCGCCGCCCTGCGCCTGGCGCGCTTCAACGTCAGCAACGAACACGGCGAGCAGCATCACTTCAGCTTCCTCGGCCTGCCCAGCCCCGGCGCGGCCGGCACCGTTGCCGGGATGGTGCTCATGCAGCAGGAACTCGCGCTGCACGATCGCTCTGAAATGATGGACAAGCTTGCCCTGGCCTGCGTCTGGCTGCTGCCGGCCATCGTCCTTTTTACCGGCCTGCTCATGGTCAGCGCCATCCGCTATCCGCACCTCGTGAATAAATACCTCAGGGGAAAACGCTCGATGGCTCGGCTGTTGATCACGCTCAGCTTTTTGCTGCTGGTGGTCGTTGCCCATCGCTATATGCTGGCGCTGGGGACATTGGCGTATGCCCTCTCGGGTCCACTCAGCATCGCTTATCTAAAATGGTGGCCGTGGCGTCGTCCCGCGCCGATTCCCCCACCGGCCGGCTTGCCAGAAGCGCAGGCTCCCTGATAATTGCCCGCCCGCATGAGTAACCCGAGCAGCCCAATCGTCGTCACGCGCTTTGCCCCCTCGCCGACCGGATATCTCCACGTCGGCGGCGCACGCACCGCGCTGTTCAACTGGCTGCTGGCGCGGCATCTGGGCGGCCGCTATTTGCTCCGCATTGAAGACACCGATCTGGCCCGCAGCACCGAGGAGGCCGTCAATCAGCTCGTCGATGACCTCCGCTGGCTGGGTTTGCATTGGGATAATTCGGAGCTTGTGTACCAGAGCAGGCGTTTGCCGATTTACAACGCCATCATCGACAAACTAATAGCGGAAAATCAGGCATACAAGGCCTATGAGACCGCTCATGAATTGGATGCCATCCGCAAGAAGGCAGAGCAATCCAAGCGCCAATATCGCTATATCCGCCCAGATTTGTCGAATGAGGAGATTCGCAGATATGAATCCGAAGGCCGGCCGCATGTGGTTCGCTTTGTCATGGAGCCAAAGGATTACAAGTTTGACGACGCGGTGCTCGGCCCCAATCAAGGCGTGGCTGCCAATGAAGTGCAGGATTTCGTGATCCGCAAATCCGACGGCATGCCAACGTATCACTTTGCCGTCGTGGTGGACGATCAGGAGATGGGCGTCACTCACGTGCTTCGCGGGCAGGAGCATCTGCTCAACACCGTCAATCACATCGCGCTTCAGGAAGCCTTGGGCTATCGGCGGCCGATCTACGCGCACTTGCCGATCATCATGAACATGGAGGGTGAAAAGCTTGGCAAGCGCGACCGCGACAAGAAAATCCGCCAGCGGGCGCATGAGTGGATCAAAAATACCAAGACCGACGCGGATGGACTGGCCGCTGCGTCCGGGCTGGGGCAACAGGAATTGGCCGCGTGGCTGAAGGATTCAACCAAGCAACTTTCTCCGTCGGATCAGCAGAAAGTGATGGCTGTGATCGGCCTGCGCGAGTCGGATTTGCCGGAAATTCTCGTTCATGATTTTCGAGCCAAGGGATATTTGCCCGAAGCGCTGCTCAATTTCCTCGCCCTGCTGGGCTGGAGCCCTGGCGGAGACCGCGAGCGGATGAGCATGGACGAGATGACTTCTCTGTTCAGCATCGAGGGAATTGGCAAGAGCAATGCCAAGTTCGACCGGGCCAAATTGCTGGCATTTAATACGGAAGCCGCGGCCGGCGCTGCCCCGGCGCGATTGCTGGAAGCGTTTCGGCAGTACCTCGACAGCAATCCCGATTCGCCGCTGAATGGCAAAGATGATGCGACGCTCGAGCGAATTCTCACGATGAAAAAGGGCTTTCGCACTTATCGCGAAGTGGATGAGGCATCGCGATTTTTGTTCGTATCTGACGACCAGATCGAATTCGATCCGCAGGCCGTGGAAAAAGTTCTGCGGAAGAACAACGCCGCCGGCGCCAGTGCTTTGAGGGACATTCGCGCAGTTCTGGAAGGCGTCTCGCAATGGCATGCCCACGACATCGAAGAGGCGGTCAAGCAGTATTGCGAGCAGAAACAGCTGGGTTTGGGCAACGTCGCTCAGCCGATCCGGGTAGCAATTTCTGGCAGCACTGTCAGTCCGCCGATCTTCCAGAGCCTGGAGTTTCTGGGGAAAATGAAGACACTGGCGCGGATTGACAGATGTCTTGAGGCAAACAAAGGTTGATCATGGAACGTCGCAAATTCGGAAATACCGGTGTCGAGGTCTCGGCCATCTCCCTGGGCTGCTGGATTTTCGGCGTGGATTGGTGGGGCCACTATACCGACGAAGACGGCATCCGGCTGATGAAATTCGCGCAAGACCAGGGCATCACTTTCTTCGACAACGGCGATGCGTACGGCAATGGCCGCGCCGAAACCATGTTCGGCAAGTTCCTCAAGACCACCCGCCGCGACAGAGTCGAGATCGGCGGAAAATTCGGCTACGACTTCTACAACGACCCCGGCGAAGTCGGCTCACACAAGGAACGCAAGCAGGATTTCTCGCCGAAGTTCATGCGATTCGCTTTGGAGCAGTCGCTGAAGCGCCTGGGCGTCGACCGCATCGATCTGTACATGGCCCACAACATCAAGCTGCCGCAATTCCGCGACGATCTCTTCGCGGAGCTCGACAAGGTGAAGGAGGAAGGAAAAATTCGCGCCTGGGGCGTCTCCCTAGGCCCAGCCATCGGCTGGCGCGAAGAAGGCATCAAAGCCATGATGGAGCATGGCGCAAAAGCCGTGCAGACGGTTTACAACCTGTTCGAGCAGGCTCCCGGCCGCGAATTCTGCGAAGTTGCCCGGGCCTATCAGGCCGGCGTGCTCGCCCGCGTCCACGACAACTCCGGCATCCTCAAAGGCAAAATGAAAATGGACGAAGTGATCGGCGGCAACGATCACCGCAAATTCCGCGACAACGCGTGGAAGGTTTACGGCCTCAAAAAGCTCGATTTGGTCCGCAAATACGCCGACCGCCACGGCATGACCGTCCACCAGCTCGCCTGCAAGTGGCTGCTGATGGATCCCGCGCTGACCAGCATCACCGGAACATTGCTCAACGAGGAAGAAGTCAAAGAAGCCTGCGATGCAGTCTCCAAGCCGCGGCTGAGCATGCAGGAAATGGTCGAGTTGGCCGAGGATTACGCGCGAAACTGGAACCTGGGCGATGAAGCCAACCCATGCGATCTCAAGAGTAGCGTCGATCCCAGCGGCAAAGTGCGCAGCGGGTATGTTCCGCCTCCTGTTTTGATCGCGTAACACGTGCCGAATTGTGGTAGGGTTCGCTGTGCGAACCTCCGAGGTTCGCGAAGCGAACCCTACATGAGTGCGCCACTCAAATACGTCGTCCTCCGCCACGACGGCATCGATCACCCGCATTTTGATCTGATGTTCGAAACCAATCCCGGCTCGGACCTGGCCACTTGGCGGGTCGATGAGTGGCCGATCACCGGCAACTCCACTTTTACCCCCTTGCGTCCCCACCGCCGGGCTTATCTACAATATGAAGGTCCGATTTCCGCCGACCGCGGACAGGTGCATCGCGTCGAATCCGGCCGGCACGAAATCGAAGAAGATACGCCGCAGCAATTGATTGTCCGCCTGGAAAACGGCCAGAAACTCACGCTGCCGCGAAAGCCTTCCTCGTAGCTCAAACCCGATTCCGACAGAGTCGTCGGCAGACAACTGGTATCAGCAGCAATAGCGACGGAAAATCGAGGTGGGAAAGTGAGCGCAATAAAAAAGGTGGCGTGGACCTCTCGGCTTTCCACGCCACCCAGGGAAGGAGGATTGTGTTGCTTTCGCAACTTTGTTTCGTGTTGCTTTCGCAACTTATTATTCTACGTGGCCTGAGGGTGGGAGTTCGGTTGTTGGAAAAATTTTTGTTTTTTCTGACAACGGCCCCGTCACCCTCAATTCCGGCGGTTTTTGTGCAATAAACCGCACACGTGGCAGATGCCGCCGGCTGCCCTTTTCATCGGCATGTTAGGGATGCGGCTTAGGCCGTTTCTTACGATTCTTTGCAGTTTTTTCTAAGACTATGGGCAAAAACCCGGCCAAGATCAGGCCGGGCGGCTGGTGAGCGCAATTGCCCACTAATTATGCCAATTAAGGAGGGAAGCGGCGATTACTTCCGCCGCCGCAGAACCAGAAAGCTGCCGGCAAAACCCACCAGCAGCAGCGAAGCGGGTTCGGGAACCACTGGCGCGAGGTCGTTGTCGATGCTGATGTTGTCGAAATAGGCTTGAGCTGTTGCCGAGAGCCCGGAGCCCATCCGCGTCACGTCAAAACTGCGGGTGGCGGCGACGTTGGTCACTTCGGTTGCGGAAGGGATGCCATCGACAAAGAAACTGATCTGCGTGTCGGTGATGACGGCCTTGAGATTGTGCCAGCCTGTGGCGCGGGTGGGCGCCCCAGGAGCATTGAGCTTGAAGAACTGCCCGGCCCCGCCGCCGGTAACGCCGGGCGCCCCGTCATAGCCCAGGATGCGGGCCATGTAGTAATTCCCGCCATCGGCGGTGAGGGACATGTTGTTGTTCAAGCCCATGGCGATGAGCTGTCCGCTGAGAGATGGTGAGGCACCATCCTGAATGTCGGTGAACTGGCGATAGGGCGCCAAGCCGCCGTTGGTGTCAAAGAAATCGAAGCTGAACGTGATGGGGTTGGCCGCGGTGGGTGTGCCGGATTCGGCGAAGGTGCGTTCGTTGCGCTGCGCGGTGGTCTGGTAGTTGACCGAGTTGGGAAGCGAAACGGCTTGGGCAGTGGTCAGCGTTCCGCTGAGATTGGGGGTGGCTACATTGGGCCAAGCTGCGTTGAAGGCGGCCTGATCGATGTAGCTGTCGAAGTTGTCCTGTAGGAGGATTGCCGCTTTTACAGAGGGAACGGCAGAGAAAAGAGTGAAACCAACGGCCAGACCGGCCAGCGTCCTTGTCACTTTCATGAGATGTCTCCACGGCGCACCAAGAGCGTGCGCACCAGAAGGGGCCTTGCTAATGCACCCACAGCCTATTTACCTGCGTCCTTCTGAAAGGCAGGAACAGCCCTCCCGCCTCCAGCCCTGATTATTTCGAAATATGTCCGCGCTTTTGGGAAGCGTCAAATAAAATCAACGCGGGCGACAGGTTGTTGTTGGTTTTTGGCAATATCTCGCATTTGGAACCCTGCGGGAGGCAGCGGCGTCTATCGCCCTGTTACCATTTCCGGGAGCAAGCAATGAACCGATGGGCGAAGACGTTGCCGTGGGTGGCGGGTGTGCTGGTGGTGGTTCTGGTCTTATGGGGGGTGAAAATCGCCTGGGAGAAGGGGGACGACGAGCAAAAGCTGCCCACGCTGCAAACGGCCACTCCCAACCCGGCGCCCAAACCGACGCCAGAGCCTTATCTGGACATCACGGCGAAAGTCATCGACGACGAGACTGGCAAGCCGGTGGAGAAATTCGCGCTTCAGGGGGGCATGAAGGGGGATGGCAAGATCACCTGGGGGTTTTGGATGCAGTCGCCGGGGAATTATCCGGGGGGAAGGCTGACCCATCGATTCTCGGGAAAAATTGGTCAGGAACAGGTGATGCGCGTGATCGCAGACGGATATCTGCCCGAGCCGGTGAGCGGCGTGATGGGTCAGCCGGCGATTGACGACATGGTCGTGCGGCTGAGCCGGGGTGGGACGTTGCGCGGAAAAATTCTGGATCACGAGGGAAAACCGTCCGTTGGCGCAACACTTTACCTTTCGGGCGCGCAGCCCATTTCGCTTCGCGATGGCAAGCCGGAGTATTTTGGCGGGTCGAAAACCACCACCGATGAAAAAGGTGAGTTTCGGCTTCGCGGCATGCCCAAGGAAACAGCCACCGTGTTTGTCGTTGCCCCGACGATTCGCCCCTGGCCGGTGGAGGTGAAGAATCTCGATGAGCCGATCGAAGTGAAGCTGCCGCAGCCGGGGAAATTGCATATCAAGTACGACATCGAAGGCGCGCCGGCGGTCGGCAAGGTTCATCTTCACATCAAGTCATGGGAAATGCCCGCCTTCAAGGGTGTGGACAGCATGGATGCGCCAGCCGTGAACAATGGCGGCGAGATCACCATCGATCATCTGGCCCCCGGCATTTACGACCTTGCCCGGCATGTGCAGGCGGGGAATCATGGTCTTTTTGCCGATCGCACCACGGTGATCGTCGAGGCTGGAAAGACCGCCGAGGGTGCGTTTGTCCGCACCGAAGGCGCGCGCGTCTCCGGTAAGATCAAGGGGATCGCTGAGGACGAGAAAATCGAGAGCGCGATGGCGCTGGTGCATCCGGCCGAACTTCCGGCCGGCGAGCGGCAAATGTTCGCGCCGATTTATGATGCGGTGAGCGTGAAGGATGGCGCTTTCAAAACCTGCAAGCTCGCGCCGGGGACGTATACTGTGCACGTGCAGGTTTATAAGCCTCTTACGCCGGCGCAGATGCGCATGAGCGGCATTCAGATGCCGGATTATGAGGGAGGAGCGAAAGTGACCGTGCCGGCCAGTGGCGAAGGGCCGCAGGTGGTGATCGAAATGAAGTCAACCGCCAAGCCGGCGCCAGCCAAGGACACCGGAGAAAAAGAAACGGGTGGTTTGGGCAGCACGCGTCGGCGGTCGCGTCTGTAAGCGTCACATGTTCAAATGGTTCAAGCGAATTTTGCTGGTGATGTGTGCCATCATCGCCCTGGCCGCTGGATTTGAGCATTGGCGAAGCTACCGCATCAGCAGCGTCGGGCATTGGTATGGTGAGAAGTCATGGGTGGGAGTTTATTGCGCACGGGGAAGAATTGTCATCGGCATCGGCAGGGAACGAATCGATTCGGTCATCAAATATGATTTCTACGAGCGGCCGGTCAAGGCGAATCGTCCGGATGTGGAATTTAACGAAACCTATCAGGGCGGGCAGTGGATGGGGGCCGGGTATTTCCAATCGAACAATCCGACGGTGGGGTATGTGCTGGCGCCGATCTGGGTGATCTGGGTTCTGGCGAGCATGCCAGTTCTTTTCGCCCTGATGAAAATCACGCGTAAGAAGCTGCGCAGCAGCGGGAACTTGTGCGTCAATTGCGGCTACGACCTGCGCGGCAGCGGGGAAAAATGTCCGGAATGTGGCCATCAATACGCATCTAGATAATACTTGATGACCTTGCGGCTGGCGGGCTCGTCACTGAAAGGGGTTCTGATGCGCGGCGGTTTAGAAAAACTCTGGATGGTCGTGACTGCCGAGCGATTGGAAGGTCGAACCCTGCTGAGCGGTTCAATGAGAGGGTTCGTTATTGACCAGAGCGGAGGCAATATCCCCGTCAGCGGGATTACCATCTACCTGGATCTGAACAACAATCAGCAGCTCGACAGCGGCGACGCGACAGCGGTGAGCGATGCGGCTGGCGTGTTTGTGTTCCCAAACCTGCCGGCAGGAACCTATACCCCGCACGAAATAGTGCCGCCGGACTATGAATTGATCGAGCACACCGCCGTGTTGGGGTTTGTGTTCGTCGAGGATGGATTCGAAGCCAATGCGGGTAAGTTCATTAATGCGCACTTCTGGATGGTGGATGGAACTGGCGATGGGGACATCATCACGGCCGCGGCGGATCCCGGCGGCGCGAAGGTGACGGTCAACGGCGTGGCGGAGGTCCGCGATATCTCTGTTTTCAAAGGAATCATTCTGCGCGGAAAAGGCGGCGACGATCGGATCAGCATCGACGGCGATTTCTCCGTGCGGTCGAAAATCTTCGGCGATGACGGTGATGACACACTGACCGGGGGCGCTGGGAAAGACTCGATTGCCGGCGGAAGAGGCGCCGACCTGATTCAAGGAGGCGACGGAAATGACAGCATTTCCGGAGATGCCGGCGACGATAGGATCAACGCCGGCGCTGGAAACGACTCGGTAGGGGGCGGCGGCGGCGGGAACGTGATTCATGGAGACGCCGGCAATGACGTGATCGAGGCTGCCGCCACTACGGCAGCAGCGCGGAGCACGGTGTTTGGCGATGCCGGGGACGACAAAATCAAGGGCGGCCTCAGAAACGACCGGCTGCTTGGTGGCACCGGGAATGATTCCATCTCCGGCGGCCGCGGAAGCGATGTCCTCCTGGGTGGCGCAGGCAATGACGTGCTCGCCACCGGTGATTTCGATTACGGTGACCTGGTTTCCGGCGGGAGCGGGATGGATACGCTCAGCCACGACAGCCGGGACAATTGGCGCGAGGTCGAGCATGAGTTTCGCACGCAGCATCCAAAGCCATTCTTTCACTGCTTCCTGACCAGCGCGGTCGTGCAGTGGGCGGGCAAGGCGGACGATTGCCATGAGCTGACCACGCTGCGGCACTTCCGCGACGGCTACATGCGAAGCCTGCGGGATGGAGAGTCGATGATCAAGGACTACTATGCCCATGCGCCGCGGGTGGTGCGATCGATCGAAGAGCGGAAGCTTGGTGAGCGGGAGTGGCCGCGGGTTTACGCGATGGTGCGGGAGGCGGTCGGGTTGATCGAGGCGGGGCGGAACCACGATGCGCTGGAGCTGTATTCGGCCGAATATCTCAGGTTAAAAGCGGAATACCTTTAAAAGAGGGGACGTCATGATTGAGCGGTTGGAGCAACGATGGCTGCTGAGTGCGGGGGTCAAGGGGAGTGTCATCCTTCGCAGCGCCAATGGCGATGTGCCGTTGGCCGGGGTCACGGTTTTTCTGGATGCCGACGATGACGGCGTGATGGACAGCGGCGAGCTGAGCGTCGTGAGCGATGCGACCGGGACGTATGAATTCACCAACCTCGCGCCGGGAGTGTATCGCGTTCGCGAAGTGGTGCCGCCGGAACATGATTTGATTTCGTTCAAGGAGCAAGTGGAGGTAGAGGACACCTTCATTGGCAACGGCGGGACCTTGATCAACGTGCACTACTGGAAAATCAACGGGTCGGCAGGCCGGGATGTCATCAGGGCTGTGGTGGATCCTCTGGGCGCGAAGGTGACGGTCAACGGAGTCGCGGAGGTTCGCAGCCTCGCCGGCCTGAGTGGATTGCAGATTCGCGCCAAGGGCGGGAACGATCGGATCACCATCGATGGCCAACTGACGATTCCGACGAAAATCTTTGCGGATATCGGCAACGATATTGTGACCGGCGGCGGCGGTGCCGATTCCATCGTCGGCGGCAGAGGCGCTGATGTTCTGAACGGCGGCGGAGGAAACGACAGTATTTTTGGCCAGGGCGAGGCCGATCGAATCTACGGTGGCAACGGGAATGATTTTATCGAGGGCGGGTCGGGGGCTAACGTCATTCGAGGCGGCGCCGGGGATGATGACATTTTCAGCGGTTCTGGCGTGGCCGCGGGTCGAACCACTGTCTATGGCGAAGCGGGAAACGACACCATCATGGGTTCACAGCGCGCCGACCTCCTCTTTGGCGGCGCGGGAGACGATGCTCTCGAGGGATGGCTGGGGAATGACAAGCTTTATGGTGGCGATGGCAAGGACAGGCTGAATTCGAGAGACCGAGGCGATCGAGATCTGGTTGACGGTGGGGCTGCACGCGACATGGCGTGGGTCGACTGGCGCGATGACTTGCTTGGAATTGAAAAGGTGCTGGAAGTCTGGAGGCCTTGAGGTGGAAGGGCCAAACCGCCTATGCTGCGGCCATGGCCGATCCTTCGAGTGGAAAATTTGCGTGGGGGATTCTGGGGACGGGGAATATTGCGCGGCAATTTTGCAGGGGAGTGAAAACGTCGGAGCGGGGGATGCTGATGGCGGTGGGTTCGCGCAGCGCCGGGCCGGCGGCGGAGTTTGCGGGGCAGTTTGGGGTGCTCAATTCCTATCCAACCTATGACCAGGTGCTGAAGGACCCGCAGGTGGATGCGGTGTATATCTCGCTGCCCAACTCGTTGCATTGCGAGTGGAGTGTGCGAGCTCTCCAGGCTGGTAAGCATGTGCTGTGCGAAAAGCCGCTGGCGAGCAATCAGGCCGAGGCGCGGCAGATGTTTGAGGCGGCGCGCTCGTCGGGGAAGATTCTGGTGGAGGCGTTCATGTACCGGGCGCATCCGCAGACGCGCGAGGTGATGGAGAAGGTGCGCGGGGGCGCGATCGGCGATGTGAAAATGATTCGCAGCAGCTTTTGCTATCGAACCAGCCGGATCGACGGAAATATTCGGTTCGATCCGACGCTAGCGGGCGGGGCGCTGATGGATATCGGGTGCTATTGCATCAATTTTTCGCGGATGGTGGCGGGGGCGGATGTGGTGGATGTGCATGCCAGCGGCGCGCTGCATGAGCGGGGTGTGGATGAGCTGGTGGCGGGGAATATGAAGTTCGCCAATGGGATTGTGGCGAGTTTTACCTGCGGCATGCGCGTGCAGGCGGACAATACGGCTTACATCTGCGGCAGCGAGGGATTTGTCGAGGTACCCTGGCCTTGGAAGCCGCAGCCGCGCGGGGCGAAGTACTGGATCAAGCGCAGCACGCCGCCGAGGCAGGATGGGGGCAAGACGGACACGCCGCCGGCGGAGGAGTTTGAGGTGAATGCGGGGATGGAACTTTATGCGATCGAGGCCGATGACTTTGCGGAGACGATTCAGCGGGGAAAATCGCCGATGGTCAGCGAAGAGGAGACGATGGCGACGATGCGGGTGTTGGATGAGATGAGAAAACAAGTTGGCGTGAAGCTATGAAGATCATCATGAACACGGGTGGGATTGCGGCGACGAATGCTTTTCTCGTTGCGGATGAGATCGAGAAGAAGGCGGTGATTTTTGATGCGCCGGATCATACGACTGCGCCGCTGCTGGATGCGGCGGCGAAGGAAGGGTGGGATGTGATTGGGTTGTGGCTGACGCATGGGCATTTCGATCACATGGCGGATCATGAGGTGATTCGCGCGAGGTTTCCCGGGGCGAAGGTCCTGATTCATCAATTGGATGAGCCGAAATTGCAGAAGCCGGGGGCGAGCTTTGCGCTGCCGATTCGGATTCCGCCGGCGAAGGCGGATGGGTATGTGGAGGATGGGCAGAAGATGCGGCTGGGCAGGTATGAGTTTGAGGTGATTCACACGCCGGGCCATGCGCCGGGGCATGTGATGTATTACTGCGCGAGCGAGAAGGTGCTGATCGGCGGGGATCTGATTATTGGCGGATCTGTGGGTCGGACGGATTTGCCGGATTCGTCATATGACGATCTGGTGCGATCGATTCAGCGGGTGATGAAGCTGCCGGGGGATACGAAGCTGATGGGCGGGCATGGGGAGATCAGCACGCTGGATGAGGAGCGGAAGAGCAATCCGTATGTTCAGGAGGCGCTGGATTGATTGGGTTTCGCCGCAGGACCGGAGGTCCGCGCGTGTTTGACGATTCCGCGCAGCCCTCCGGGCTTGCGGCTAAACAAATGTTTTAGCGTTCCACTGCCTTTTCCGGCGTGAAGGTGCGGAGGAAGAGGGTGTTGTAAGCGATCGCCGCCAGCAGGCCGCCGGCGATGGGGCCGATCCAGTAGATGATGTGGCCGGACCATTGGCCGCCGATGACGGCGGGGCCGAAGGTGCGGGCGGGATTCATCGACGCGCCGGTGAAGGGCCCGCCGAAGAGAATATCGAGTGCGACGGTGAAACCGATCACCAGGCCCGTGGTAATTCGTCCGCGCGAATCGACGCCGGTGCCAAAGATCACGAAGACGAGGAAGAATGTGAGAATAGCTTCGATGACGATGCCGGCGGCGATGCTGGTGTTGGAATCTGGCGCGGGAGTGCCCTTGAAGACCATATCTTTGCCGATGACCTGCCCGAAGATGGCCAGCAGGAGTGCTGAAGCGGCGATAGCACCGGCGATCTGAGAGATGATGAAGGCGATGCCTTCGCGGAGGGAAATTTTTCCGGTGGCCATAAGAGCGACACTGACGGCGGGGTTGAGCTGCCCGCCGGAAATGTGGAGGGTGGCCGCGACCATAACGGCGATGGTCAGGCCGTGGGCCAACGCGATGGCCAGAAGATTGGCGGGAATTTTGGTGCCTTCGTAGAGGCTGGGTCCGAAGTTATGGATTGCGCCGATGCCGATGAAGCAAAGGGCGAATGTGCCGACAAATTCAGCCACGCAGGGTGGGAGCAGTTTCATTGTTTTGCCCGGTTATGGATGTAGTTCCATCTTCCTAATGCGATTGTCGAGTATCGCACGAAGCGGCGGGCGGGCAAAAAATCACAACAATTCGCGCCAGGCATCGGGGTGGACTTCCAGATAAAACCGGCCGGCGGATTGGCGGACCTGGACGGGACAGTTGTAGAGTTTTGAGAGAAGCGCGGGTGTCAGAACCTGATCTGGCCGCCCTGCGGCTGCGATTTTTCCTTCGGAGAGCAGCAGCACGTCGGACGTTGCCGGCGGGAGTTCTTCGATGTGATGGGTGATGAGAATTGTGGTGGGTGGATCGTGGGGCTGCTCGAAAAGCGATTGGATCGTGGCGAGGATTTGCTCGCGGGCGAGAAGATCGAGGCCGGCGGTGGGTTCGTCGAGAATGAGCAGCTTTGGTTTTTGCACCAGCGCTCGGGCGATCAGTGCGCGGACGCGCTCGCCGCTGGAAAGCGTTTCGTAAGTCTGATTGGTGTGCTCGTGAAGTCCCACTTGGCGCAAAAGACGATTAGCTTCGCTTTGCATCGTCGCGGTCGGCGTGTGATAGAGGCCGATGGAGTTGAAGAACCCGGTCAGCGCGACTTCCAGCGTTGTCAGCGATGGATCGACATCGTACGGCCCTGCCGGTTGGACCATTTTGATCTGGCTGCGAAGGGTGGGCATGTCGCAGTCGCCGAAATGCTGGTTTAGCACGTGCACATCGCCTTCGCTGGGCCAGAGATAGGCCGAGAGGATGCGGGCGAGGGTGCTTTTGCCCGAGCCGTTGGGCCCCAGGATGGCGGCGCAGGAGCTTTTGGGGATTTGCCAGGTGATGTTTTTGAGAATCCAGCGGTTGGAGCGGACGACGCCGACGTTTTGGATGTAGATGGCGAGGTCGTGGGGGTTTTCATTAGAGGTCACGGCCATAGAATACGAGGCAGAACACGGGCAAGCGAGTACGCTTGCCCATGCACCCAAAATGCTCTCATGGGGGTTTTAAAGGAGTAAACGATGGTCGCCGCCAACACGCCGGTCCGTAAATTCGTCCCGCAACAACTGGATGCCTCTGATTTTTCCAAGCTCGAGCCGCTGTATCGCTCGTTGCTCGATCGGCAGATTGGATCGGTTGCGGAATTGGAGCGCTGGCTGGTGGATTTGTCGGAATTGAGCGCGGTGGTGGATGAATTCGGCAGCCGAAAATACATCGACAAGAGCTGCCACACCGATGACAAGCAGATTGAATCGGCGTACATGAATTTTGTCGAGAACGTCGAGCCGCAGATCAAGCCGAACTTTTTCGAGCTTCAAAAGAAGCTGCTCAACTCGCCGTTTGCCAAAGAGCTCCGCGGGCAGCGCTATGAGATGCTGATGAAGAAGTGGCGGGTGGATGTCGAGCTGTTTCGCGATGAGAACGTGCCGATTGAGACGCAGATCACCAAGACTGTAACCGAGTACGACAAGATTTGCGGCGAGATGATGGTGAATTTCCAAGGGAAGGATTACACGCTCCAGCAGATGCAGAAATTCATCGAGAAGCCGGATCGGCCGCTGCGGCAGGAGGCGTGGGAACTGGTGGCGAAGCGGCGGTTGGCGGATCGGGAGAAGATTGAAGACATTTTCGAGCAGCTTTTGCCGATGCGCGAGAAAGTCGCTCGCAACGCGGGGCTGAGCGATTATCGCGCGTATGTTTGGAAGTCATACAAGCGATTTGATTACACGCCGGACGATTGCCTGAAGTTCGCGGAGACGATCGCGCGGGTTTGCGTGCCTCTGATGAAGGAGCTGGATCAGGAGCGGCGCGGGGATCTGGCATTGCCGAAATTGCGGCCGTGGGATTTGGCTGTCGATCCGAAGAATCGGTCGCCGCTGGCGCCGTTTGCAGACAGCGAGGTAGAGGCGTTCATCGACAAGACCAAGGCGATTTTTGATCGGCTTTCGCCGGAATTGGCCACTGATTTTGAGTCCCTCCGACGCAATCGCAATCTCGATCTGCAAAGCCGCAAGGGCAAGCAGCCCGGCGGATATCAGATGTCGCTGGAGGAAACCAAGACGCCGTTTATCTTCATGAACGCGGCGGGACTTCAGCGCGATGTGGAAGTGCTGCTGCACGAAGGCGGGCACGCGTTTCATCACATCGCCGCCTGCGCCACCGAGCCGCTGGTTTTCCTGCGCTCGGCGCCGATGGAATTCTGCGAAGTGGCCAGCATGTCGATGGAATTACTGGGGATGGATCACTTCGACGTTTTCTACTCGCAATCGGCCGACTCGGCGCGGGCCAAGCGCACGATGCTGGAGGGGATCATTAAATTCTTCCCCTGGATGGCAACGATCGATACGTTTCAGCACTGGCTCTACACGCATCCCGGCCACACCCGCGAGCAGCGAAAGGCACAGTGGCTGGAATTGATGAAGCGCTTTGGGCGCGATGTCGACTGGACCGGCTATGAAGCCACGCGCGAGTCGAGCTGGCAGGCGCAGTTGCACCTGTTCCACGCGCCGTTTTATTACGTCGAGTACGGCATCGCGCAATTGGGCGCGCTGCAAATCTGGCAGAAGTCGAAACAGAACGGTCGGCAGGCGCTGGCGGACTATCGCAACGCCCTGAAGCTCGGCGGCACCAAGCCGCTGCCGGAGTTGTTCAAAACGGCTGGAATTCGCTTCGATTTTTCGGAGCAGACGATTCGGCCGTTGATGGAGGCGATTAGGCGGGAACTGGCGGAGTTGCCGAGATAACCCAGACAAGTTTTATCGTTGTTCCCCTTGACAGCGCGGGCTAGGATGTATTGCGCACGGGCCGAGGCGTCTGTGCTTGTTGTATGTCCGATCGCCAGCTTCAACTTGACATCGCGCGCGAAGGTGTTGGCCGTCCCACAGATTTGGTCATGCGCTATCCTCCCAACTGGACGGCGGTGATTTTTTTTGCGGGGATGTCGTTTTTGCATCTGATCAACGGGCTGGGGGCGTTCTGGAAGGGGCGGATCGAAGGTGAACTGAGCGCGGTGCTGGGCGTGGTGTTTGCGATTGCCACGGCGGTGGCGCTGCGGCTGAAGAATGAGCTGGCGGTGCGGCCTTCGGCGGGTAATTTGCAGCTGCGAACAACGCTTTGGCGCGTGTGGTATCGGCGGCACATTTCGTTTCAGAGCGTGAAATCCGTGCGCCTGTTCCTGGGTGGCAAATCGCGCCTGTGCGAGTCGCGCATCGAGATCCTCTGCGATGATGAATCGATCGAGTGCCCATTGACGCGCGTGCCGCGGCAGGAGGCGCTTTACCTGGCGATGGCGATGGATGTGGAGCTGATCAAGATCACCGAGGGGGATGAAGTGTCGGGCACGGCCGGGCCTACGCCCCTTTGAGGCGCAAGACTTTCGCCGCCCGGTGCCAGTAATCCTCATCCAGCTCGAGCTTCTCTTTGATCAGCACATCGCGGCGCATCCAGTTTTTTTCCTTCCACAGCTTGAGTCCTGACAGGCCAATGCTTGATGTGGGCGGCACCGGAATGATCGGCCAATCGCTGCCGTGAACCAGCTTGCTGCGCAGCACCGGATCCTTGGTCACCGTTTTGTAGGCGTATGACCGCGTGGGCAGATTCAGGGCTGAAGTGTCGCCGTAAAAATGCTCGTGCTCGCGGGCTAACTTGCACCAGTTGGGCAGGAAATCCTCGTTCCACGGTGTCGATTTGGTGCCGCAGTGAGCGGCGATGATGGTGACGCCGCGCTCGATGGCTGGGTTAAGCAGCATCGGATCGGCGACGTCGGGACGAATGGTCGGCAGGGACTGCTCAAAACCCGTATGCGAGAGCAGCGGGATCTTGAAGTGAGCCAGCGCCTCATAAAACGGGAAGCATTTTTCGTCGGCGGGATTGAAATCCTGCGTCAGCGGCAGCCACTTGACCAGCACCGCGCCGGCTTTGGCGCAGCGCTCCAATTCCGAGACGGCGTCCCTGCGATAGGGATGGACCGATGCGGCAAAGAGCATCTTGGGATGCCGTGCGGCCAGCTCGATCACGTAGTCGTTGGTGACGTACAAATGAGTCTTTGAAAGATCCATCGCGCCGTCTTCGGTGTGAACGGCGTCGAAGGCAAGGATGACGGCTGCATCGAGTTTCTCGGTGCCGTCGATGGTTTCTGCGAGTTTGGCCTCCAGCGCGCGTTCGGTGCCCGCATCGCGACCGGGGAGGTTCAGCCGGCGCTGCATGAAGCGAAAGGGGATGCTGTCGAGCAGCTTGCCCGACATCATGCCGTGGCCGGGAGTGAGAGCGGAGACATGAACGTGGCAGTCGATAATCATGATCAGGCGTCCACGGGGGTGAGCATCTCGAGCTTGCGAATGACCTGCGGCGTGCTGTGAATTGCCAGGTCGGGTGAATCGATGTCGTCCATGAACAGCACCACAAAAAGATCGGCTTTTTGGCCCCCGGCACTGATGTCAAACCGCAGCGCTTTGGTCTGATCGTGGTGCATTTCTTCAGCCACGCCGCAGACCTCGCCGATGTCTTTCTCGCCGAAACCACGGTCAATGGATTTAGACAATCTTTCCAGCGTTGGCCGCAGATCGTCCATGTCGAGATTGGTGGACCATTCTTCCAGGCCTTTTGGAATCTTTCCTTTGCCGCTGATCAGATGCACCGGTGGCGGCGCGGGCTCGACTTCGAACCCGAGTTTTTTGAGAACCTTCTTAGCGGCGCGGCGAATTTCTCCATCCGAATCGCGCAACAGCCGTTTGATCTTCTCCACATGTTGCTTCGCGTCAGGCAGTCTTCTGAGTCCTTCCAGCGCGAAAAATGACATCCATTTTTCATCCATCACCGACGCGATCACATCCGCTGCCCGAGGATGTTTCGTTTTCGCCAATGCCGGGCAGAGTGGGCCGCGATGGTGGTCGTATTTTCGATTCTCAAGCAGCCGAATCAGATCTTCTACGACGGCGGGCACGGAATTATCCCAGATGCGCATGCCCAGTTGATCATCCCAGATGTAATCCTGCTCGAATCGCTTGATCAGCCATTGCGCGACGAACACCCGCTCGGATTTTGGCACCCAGTTGTCGGTAAAGAGTGAATAAATGTCGTCCCGCCGGATCGGCTCGGTTTTCTCGCACAGTTTCATCAGCCCCTCAATCGCCTGGCGGGTCAAAACGCCCTCGTCGCGCTGAAGTTTGTCATAAGAGAGCTTGTCACGCTTCAAAACCTTCTCAATTTCCCCCCAAAGCGCCTTGTGCTCTTCCCAGAAGATCCCATCGCCATCATTTTCAAACGAGTAACGATCCAGTGTCTTCTTTATGGCCCGCGCAACCTTCTCGTCGGCGATTTCAATCTGCATGTGCGCAGCCGAGCCTTCCTTCGGCTTGCGCTTCACGACAATGTTTCCCTTGCGGTCCTTGCTGACGTCCACTTTCCCGGCCTGGCCGAAATCCAGCACCGTGACCGCGACTTCCACCGGTGGATTGGAGACGTGATACCGCCCCTTCAATGTCGCCGGCAACTTCGCCTTGCCCTCGATGACCTTCATCGAAAGATCGCTGAGGCCCTCCACCTCCACACCTGCCGCCCGCAGCGCCCACACGTCCAGCTGCGGCGGTAGTTTGATCTCGAATCGCATGAGTCTCTGGAAAACAGGTCACTCGTCGTTGCGCTGAATGATCACCACTGTCTGATCATCCACCGGCTCTACCTTGCCCTGCCACTCAAGCATGGCCTCGCGAATGGTGCTGATCTGTTTTTGAGGAGGATCATGGCGGGTTTGGTCGAGCAGGGTGATGACGCGATCCAGGTCGAAGAGCTCGCCGCGCGAGCTGCGCGCTTCAAAGACGCCATCGCTCATCACGATGAGGCTTCCCCCCGGCCCCAGCGGCAGATCGGGCGCCTGATCGCAGATGAGCTCGGGCAAAACCCCGATGGGCGGGCCCAGCGGCTCCATCACCCGCACGCTTTCATCGCGACTTGGCCGCAGGAAGAAAGGCCCATGGCCGGCGCTCGACCACTTGAGCGCGCCGTCGGCTCCCACGCAACCCATGAATGCGGTCACGAACATGCCGGGTTCCAGATCATTCGCCAGGCGCGCATTGACGCGCGAGAGAAGCCAAAGCGGATCGCAATTGATTTCCGAGAGCGCGCGAATCAGCGTGCGCGCCTGCGAAACCACCAGTGCCGGCGCGATTCCATGTCCGGAGGCGTCGCCCAGGAAGATTCCCAGGCGCCCATCGGGCATAGCCCACAAGTCATAGGCGTCGCCGCCGGTCACCGATGCGGTCTGCGCCCATCCGACCGCGGAAAGCCCAGGCACCTGCGGCGGGGTGGTGGGAATCAATGCCATCTGAACCTTCTGCGCCAACTCCATCTCGTGATGAAGCCCGGCCGCCTTCACTTCTTCCATCTGAAGCCGATAGCGCTCGATGGCGACTCCGGCCTGATCGGCCAGCAATTCCATCAGGCTTATGTCGTTTTCGCTGAATGCTCCGCCGGTGCGATTGACCGCCTGAAGAACGCCGATTTGCCGCCGCTGATGGTTTTTGACCGGGACGGTGAGCAGATTCCGCGTGAGAAATGCGTTTCGCTTATCCACATCGCGATTGAAGCGCGCGTCCTGATAGGGGTCGGGCACCAGCAGGGTTTGGTTGGTTTGGAAAACGTGCCCCACAATCCCGGCCGTCGATGCGACGCGAATTTCCTTCGCCCCCAAAGCCACCTTGGTCCACAATTCGCCGGTTTTGGGATCGTGCAGGAAGATGCTGGCGCGTTCGCTGGTGACCAGCGAAGTGGCCGCCGTGCAGATGCGGGTGAGCAGGGCATCGAGGTCTGCGGTCATGGCCAGAAGCGATGCCACGTCCAGCACCAGCTTCATCTGATCGGCCGAGATGGGTGAGCGTTCGGTGACCATGTGCCCTGCGCCGCCAAATTGCAGGGACTCTTCGCGGTCCCTGCCCAGTCTTCTATATTCTTCGCAAATCGCCTTCGTGGCAAATATGTCGCAATTGCAGACGGGATTTAATACTGGGGTCCACCCGGATTGATGTCCTTATTCCACAAGAGGATACCGCCGGCCATGCTTTTGACATCGGCGAAGCCGTTTTGTCCCAGAAGCCTGGCAAACTGCATGGAACGGCCACCGGTTCGGCAATGAACGACGATCTTTTCGTTCTGGTGCTTCTTTAACGAGCCGATGTGCTGGCCGATCTGCTGAAGCGGGATCAGTTGCGCGCCGTCGATGTGGGTGATGTCCCACTCGTTCTGCTGGCGGCAGTCGATGAAGACGAATTTCTCGCCGCGATCGAGCATCGATTTGACGTCGCGCGGGGTGACTTCCCAGTTGGGATCGTAATTGTATCCGGGAGGCAGGCCGCGCTCGTCGAAATTGGCGTCGGGCTTTTTCGCGCCGGCGGGTTGCTTGGACAGTTTTACTTCTGCCTCGGTTTCGGCGAGCGACTTGGGATCCAGGATGGGCACGCCACAGAACTGCTCATAGTCGATGGGCGCGGTGATGGTGGGACGATCGCCGCAGACGGGGCAGTTGCGGTCGTGGCGGATTTTGAAGGTGCGGAATTCCATGTCGAGGGAAGTCCAGGTGAGCAGTCGCCCGATGGCGGGCCGGCCCATACCGAGAATGAGCTTGACGACTTCAGTCGCCTGAAGAGAGCCGATTGCGCCGCAGATGACGCCGAGCACGCCGCCTTCGGCGCAGCTGGGGACGGAACCTGGATCGGGAGGCTCGGGATAGAGGCAGCGATAGCACGGGCCTTTGTCGCCGGTGTCGGGATTTTTCAGGTGCGGGGCGAAAACCGTGACCATGCCTTCAAAGCGGAAGATCGAGCCGTACACGTTGGGCTTTTTTTGCAGCACGCAGGCGTCGTTGACGCAGTAGCGCGTGGGAAAATTGTCAGTGCCATCGACGATGACGTCGTAGTCATTGATCAGCTCCATGACGTTGGCGCTGTTGACGATGGTTTTGTGCTCGATGATTTTCACATCGGGGTTGAGGTCCCGCAGGCGCTTGGCGGCCGCCTTAACCTTGTCCTCGCCGATGTTGCTGGTGCCGAAGATGACCTGGCGCTGGAGGTTGCTGGGGCTGACGACATCTACGTCGGCCAGGCCAATCGTGCCGACGCCGGCGGCGGCGAGATAGAGGCTGATCGGCGAGCCCAGACCTCCCGCGCCGATACAGAGCACTTTTGCGTTCAGAAGCTTGAGCTGCCCGGCCATCCCCACTTCCGGCAGGATCAGGTGGCGCTTGTAGCGATTCACCTGCTCGCTGTTGAGCTGAGTAACTTGTGCCATAGATACATTCTAGCACTGAGCATTGGTCCGGGGAAAATACATCGCAAAGACGCGGAGACGCAAAGACGCGGAGAATGCTTGAAAAACGGCCATTTCTCTGCGTCTTGGCGTCTCTGCGCCTCAGCGATTAATTGGGTCACGCCAGCTCAAGTGATTTCCGTGAGACATCTTTGATTGCTTTTTCCCATGGGCCGGTGATCGCCAGGGTGATGCCGGGTGTGTAGATGTTCAGGAAAAGTGTCGCGCCGTCCGGGGAGAAGCAGACGCCGGCGAGCTCTGCGTCGTTGAGGGCATTTTTGCCGAATTTGTAAACGTGGCCGCTGGGTGTCACGCCGAGCAGATATTGGCCGGGGGAAGTTTTGCCTTCCTGGTCCTCGCAGACGAACAAATCGCCCCAGGGCGCGAATGTGAGATTGTCGGCGTTCTCCACGATCGTGTTGTCATTGGGCTCGACGAATAATTCCAGCCGGCCTGGCGCATTGTTCTCTTCACCGGTTCCCTCGTGCTTGCTGGGGAAATAGCGCCAGATCTGTCCCTTGCGGGCTTCGCCGCCGGTCGTGCAGGCGAAATAAATTGCCTCGCGGCCGTACCATGCGCCCTCGCCGCGCGCGAAACGCGCGCAACCGTGCACGAAATATCCGTAGACGCGCAATTCATCCTCGCGCGGATCGAACTCGGAGACATCCACCCACTCGACATCCAGCGATTGCCCCACCTGGATGCGGCGAGTGCCGTACCAGTTGCGGGTGTCGGTGGATTTTTCGCCTTTGATGCGCAGCGCCTGCAAACGTCCGCCGGCGATCATTCGGCCCTTCTCATTGGGCAGGTAGCGATAAAACAATCCGTTGGGACGATCCTCGGTTTCATACACTACGCCGGATTTGGGATCGACCGCGATGGCTTCGTGGCGAAAGCGGCCCATCTCGATCAGTGGCGCCGCCTTAATCAATTCTGTCGCGTCGGCGGACACTTCAAAGTTGTAGCCGTGTTCTTTTTCGAGTTGAGCGTCAGGATCATCAACCGTCTCTTCGCAGGTGATCCAGGTTCCCCATGGCGTTGCGCCGCCGGCGCAGTTTCGGCTGGTGCCGACCAGGGAGAGAAAATGCCGCTCCAGGCGCTGTTCCTGGGTGTCGTAAATGAGCGTGCTGGTGCCGCCGAGGCAGGGCTTTTCAGCGCGGCCATAATCATAAAAGCGGCGCTGATCGGCATACTCCAGCAGCTCGTTCTTTTTTCCAAACGGCCCGACCTCCTTGTCCCCGGGCTCCAGCTCGTGATTCCGAACGAGAATCGTCGTGCCGTCGGGGCCGGCAAACGCCGCCATGCCATCGTGCTTGCCGGGAACAAAAAGTCCATCATCCATGCGATCGCCCTGCCGCGAGAAGGCTTGGTAGGTAAATCCCTCGGGCAGATCGAAAATCTTTTTCGGATCGCTCTTGAGCGGCAACTCGGCGGCTTCTTCGCCGGTGGTGGCGCAGCCGGTGATGTGTCTGAGCCCTGCGAATCCGGCGGTGACGATGCTGGCGTTGCGCAAAAAATCGCGGCGGGAAAATCCACTCATGGATTGGAATATACAGCAGGCGGCCGTTGCTGCGCATCCCTGAATTTTGCCGGTTTTTACGACTGAGACGCCGACCAATGCTCAAACTTGCCGAGCATTTCCCGCGTTACCGAGCGGGGCGTGTCGAGAATCACTTCTTCGAGGATTTTCAAAGTGATTTCGCCTTCCTCGCCGGTGGCGACGCTTTGCAGAAATGGAATTGTCGCGGCTCGATCGCAGATGTATTTGATGTCGGCGCCGCTGTAGCCATCGAGCTTGTCGGCCAACGAGCTGAAATCCAATGCGTCATCCACGGGACGCTTGCCGAGGTAGATGTCGAGCATTTTTCGCCGCGCGGCCAGGTCGGGAAGCGGGATGTAAACCTTCTCGTCAAAGCGGCCGGGGCGCAGAACCGCCGGGTCGAGCTGCCAGGGGACGTTGGTTGCGCCCATGAACATGACCGGCGTGGTTTTCTTGTCGAAGCCTTCCATGCCCTGAAGAATCTGTGGCACAACGCGCTGCATGACGCTGGAGCCTTCGTCGCGCCGCGCGGGAACCAGCGCCTCGATCTCATCGATGAAGATCACGGCGCGCTTTTCGCCGCGGGCGGCGTCGAAGAGCTTCTTGATGTTCTGCTCGGCCTCGCCGACCCATTTGCTCAGGACATCGGCGGGTGAGATCGTGAAAAATGTCGCATCCAGCTCGCCGGCCGTGGCTTTGGCGAGCATGGTTTTGCCAGTGCCCGGGGGGCCAAAGAGCAACACGCCGCCGCCGCCTCGGATGCCGAATTTTTCGGCCAATTCGGGGTGCTCGAAGGGATAAACCATTTTCAGGCGGATGTCTTCCTTCACGCCGTCGAGGCCGGCGACGTCGTCGAATTTGATGCTGGGCTTTTCTTTGACGATCCATTGCGAGGCGGATTTTTCCCCCTCGCCCTCAGCGGTCGTTTCGCGCGACTGGCCGCCGACGCCACGGCGAACCTGCGGCTGGCGACGGTTCTCTTCTTTGGCTTTTTCGCAATCGCGGGCCAGCTCAAGCAATTTGGCCGCCATGTCGCGTCGGCCTTGCTGGAGCTCTTCGCCCTGGGCTTCCTTGGCGAGAAACGTCATGGCACGGGCCGCTTCGAGAAGATAAATGCGCGCGGAATCCCACTGGCCGGCGCGGCGCGCGTCGAGGCCTTTCTGCCGGTAGCGTTCAAATGTATCCCATGACACTTCAGCCATATTTCTTATTCATCCCTCCCAAGCACTTCTTCAATCACCGGCCGAATCGAATCATAATCGAATCCGCGCCGCGCCAGCATTCCCACCAGCCGCCGCTTGGCCACTTGCGGATCCAACTTCCTCAACCGCTCGGCCTGTTTCATCGCCAACTTCCTGGCCTCGGCCACATTATCGTTGCTCTCATACACCTCCCCCACCGCCACTTCTGCCACATCCTTTTTCACGCCGGCCCGCATCAATTCCATCATCGCCCGGCGCGGGCCGTGATGCTTGTGCTGGGCGGCCGAGAGCGCCTTGGTCTTGGCGAAGCGTTCGTCATCCAAATAACCCAGCCGTTTCAATTCCTCCAACACTTCGTCGATCAACGGGGCTGAATATTCCTGGCGAGACAGCTTCTTGCGCAGCTCCTCGCGGCTGTGCAGGCGGCCGCTGAGATACCGCATCGCTTTATCGAGGCATTCCTGGCGAATCTCCCCCTGCTCAATCGCCTCGATCTGCTGCGGCGACAATTCCATTCCCTCCCGCAACCTGAACCTGGCCACGACGTTCAGTTTCACGCTGAAGGCGAATTTTCCATCGAGATAAACCCGCCTGCGATTAGGCCGGCCTTTGGGCTCGACAATTTGCGTGATCAGCGGCATCGACCAACATTGTAAGGTCTGCTCCAGCGCACCGCGCTACCACATGCGCCCGTTTCATCGGTAAACTAAACAGACTCACCGAAAGGGACCTATGGCCAGCAAAATGCGCTTCTCGGCTCTCGCTCTGTGTCTGTTGCTCATTTCTACGATGGTTCGCGCCGCCGATCCGCTGCCGGTGGTGAGCAAGGTGGCATTGCAACCGCTGGCCGCGCATGTGAAGCAACTCACCGAGGCGCTGGATTTCCTGGGCAATCCACTTCCCGAGGAAGCCAAGACCAAGCTGACCATCGCTTTGGCCGAAGCGGTTCCGGAGAAGCAGGTGCGGTTGATTCAGGAGGTGCTCGATCCGTTTTGCCTGATGGGTGTGACGATCAATCCGGAATCGCGCGTGAAGGTCGCCATGGGTCCGGCCGCGCCCGAATTGCTGGAAAATGGCTGGCGGCAGTTCCTCGTGAAGGTGCAGAACGATGCCGGGGTCACCGCCGAGCTCAAAGTAACCTGCCCCCAAGGCAAGCCAATGGCCAATTCTCCCGCCAGCGCCGTGGCCGACGAGTGGCTGGACATTCAGATGTTCAATGGACGGCCGGTCAACAAAACTCTGTCCGGCCTCGAGCTGGAATATCGCATCGTCCAGCTCTATTCGCGCGATCCGGGCAAACGCCAAGCCACGATTGGATTCAACGTCGGCCAGGGGACGCAGGATGTGGGCTTCCGCAGCGAAGTTTCGATTCTGTTCAAGTGCACGCCGTCCACGCCGGTCACCTTTAACATTCTCGATGAGAATGGGAAGCCGGCCACCGCCTGCCTGACGATTCGCGACAAGCAGGGACGCGTTTATCCTTCGCAGGCCAAGCGCCTCGCGCCGGACTTTTTCTTCCATCCGCAGATCTATCGGCACGACGGCGAGAAAGTGACGCTGCCGGCCGGCGAGTTCAACATGGAGATTTCCCGCGGGCCGGAATATGTCGTTTCAACTCGCAAAGTCACCGTGGGCGACGCCCCGCAAAACGTGAAGATCAATCTTCAGCGCTGGGTGGACCCGGCCAAGCTGGGCTGGTGGTCCGGCGATCATCACATCCATGCCGCCGGCTGCGCGCATTACACCAATCCGACCGAAGGCGTCCACGCCGTCGACATGATCCGCCAGATCCTCGGCGAGGACCTGAAAGTCGGCTCGAACCTCACCTGGGGGCCGTGCTTTGACTATCAGAAGCAATTCTTCACCGGCAAGGATGACACCGTCTCAAAGTATCCTTACATCCTGCGCTATGACGTCGAGGTCTCCGGCTTTGGCTCACATCAGTCGGGACACCTCGTGCTGCTGCGCCTCAAGGAAGGGAATTATCCAGGCGGCGATTCGGACAAACACTGGCCGACGCTGGGCCTGAATACGCTGAAATGGGCCAAGAAGCAGGGCGCCGTCTGCGGCCCGGCGCACAGCGGCAGCGGCCTGGATGTGAACACCAACGATCTGCCCAACTACATCATTCCAAAATACAACAGCATCGGGGCTAACGAATTCATCGTCGATATCACCCACAAGGTTCCCGGGCCCGATGGAACCCCCGTCCCGGCCATTGATTTCATTTCCACCGTGGACACCAATTATTTCTCCGAGTTGAACATGTGGTATCACTCGCTCAACGTGGGATTCCGCGTCCGCGCTTCGGGCGAAACCGATTTCCCCTGCATCACCGGCGAGCGCGTCGGCCTGGGGCGTTCGTATGTGAAGCTGGGCGAAAAGCTCGACTACAACCTGTGGTGTGAAGGTATCCGCGACGGGCGTTGCTATGTGTCAGATGGCAAGAGCCACCTGATCGATTTCAAGGTGAACGATCGCAACGTCGGCGAGAACGGCAGCGAGATCACATTCGCCAGCCCGTCGAAGATCAGCGCGACGGCGAATGTAGCCGCGCTATTGCCTGAGAAGCCGACACCCAACGCGCCCGATCGCCGCGGCCTGGGCTCCTGGAATCTGGCCAAGGCCCGCATCGGCGAAACGCGGAATGTGAAGGTGGAATTGATCGTCAACGGCAAGCCGGTCGCGAATCAGGAGATCACTGCCGATGGCAGCACTCGCGACATCATCTTCGACAACGTCCAGATCGATCGCAGCAGTTGGGTGGCCATGCGAATTCTGCCCAGCTCGCACACCAATCCGGTTTTCGTCGTTGTCGGCGACAAACCGATCCGGGCGAGCAAGAAGAGCGCCCAATGGTGCCTGACCGGGGTGGATGCCTGCTGGAAATCCAAGGAGCGGACCTACAAGCCCGCGGAAAAGGAAGACGCCAAGGCGGCTTACGATCACGCGCGGGAGGTGTATCGGAAGATTTTGGCGGAGAGTGATGTGGATTGATGCAGTAGGCGGCTTTAGCCGCCGGGTGGACGCGTCAACTAACCCACATCCCAACGCCGGTAATGACCCATTTGCCGTCTTGCTTCTTACATTCGATGAATTCGCCGCCGCCGTTGAGCGGACCGTATTGATGCCCGGTTTTCACGTGGATAAAGTCCCCGTCGCGCACAATCCTCATAATGGGCTGCGAGCGGTCGCGAAGTTCAATTTGAATCTGATTGAAGTCCCGAATTCCAGCCTTTTCAGGCGCACGTATTAGTTCGATAACTTCTCGGACCTCATCGAGACTCAGTCCACCAGACACTGTAAACGGCTTATTGTCATCGCCCAGCTGAAAGTCCCGCAACGGCTCCTCGCCAATCTGCACGTATTCTCCAACAAATAGCTGGGGCAATTTCTCCTCAGGAAAAGCAGCACGCACGCGCCAATCGAGCAGGGCAAAGCTCAGCCACTTGCCGCGGCGCAGTCCACCCTGGACCTCGTCCGGCATGAAATAAACGGTCGCCCGATCCATACCCGAGATCGTGATGAACCAGATCTCGCGCCACGGCTCCGACTCGCGCGCGATCTCGATGCTCATCTGCTTTTCAGCCCTGGAAATCGCTTGCGCAGCACCGCGGCCAATGCGATAACCCGGCGTAGATTCTCTAACCGGTGCACCCTTCTCAATCAGTTGCCGCAGCGTATGCCAGCTATGAATGACCGCCCGCAGCTCGGATTCATTCGGCTCACGGGCGATTGCTGGAGTGGCGGCCATGACCGAGATAACGAGAGCATTCGCCCAATTTTTGAGATGCCGTTTCACGAGTTCCTCGCGCGCTTCATGCTAATTCGCCCACTCCGCCGTATCCACCACGGCCCAGATGCCGTTGGTTTTCTTGCATTTCCAGGTCCCACCACGGCCGCTGCGCGAGCCTTCGCGAACACCCATCTCCACCTCGACGTTGTCACCCTTGCGATAAATCCCAAGGATTGCGCGGCTCACGTCGAGTTTCGGATTCACGTTCGGCGTCTGGATGGACTGGATGATCTCGGCCACTTCGTCGAGCGTGAAACCCGGCGGCATCGGGAAGGGCATGCTCAGCGCATCGGGTTGAAAACATTCCGGCGGCTCAGCGCTAACCTGCACGTAATCCGAGAGCATGCCCCGCAGCGGCGGCCAGCGGCCGGGTGAGGGCTCGGCCTTGATCCAGTTGTCGGCGCGCAGCAGCACTTTGCCCTGGCGGAGCTGCCCTTTCTCCATGTCCGGCTTAAAATAGACGCTGGCGCTGTAGCGCCCGTCCAGATTCGAGCTGACCGCTATAAACCATATATCCCGCCACAGGTCGGCCTTGCGGGCCCGGTCGAAAATCTCGCGCTTCTGATCGTCGCTGAAGGGATCCTCCTCGAATCGCGAGGTGATATACACGGGCACGTCCTGCGCGACTGGGTTGCCCCTGTCGATGGTCTGCTGGACCTTCTTCCAGGACGCGGCCATCGCCCGCCAGGTCACGGCATCGACTTCAATGCGCTTGCGCGCTGTCGAAGTGACGTATTCGGCAGGCCGGGTGGCTTGCGCGAGAGTGGATTGAGGATGGGATAAGACAAAAATCGCCGCCAAAAAGGCGACCAGGCCGGTAGAAACGCTTTTCACCACGACCCCGCTAGCGCAAGATTATCGGCCGCAACGCGACTGGCTCTGGCTTCCTCTGGCTCTTCCGCTTCCTACCGTTGTTTTCGGCGGTTTTCGGGGACCTCTTCACTTCACGGAATTATTCCCCGCGAATTCGTACATTCTGCTCATCGACGATCCAAAGCTGACCTTTGGGGTCCTGGTTGCGAAGCATTGGAAGGAGGCGTCTGACGACGCCAACGACGTGTTTTCTGCTGTGGCTCCCCACTCGCAGCACGATGATGCCCCAGAATTAGGACGGTCTGTACGTCCGGATGTCGGAAAAATCCAAATCCAAAGTGATGAGGGCTCGATTCTCTGTTTGAACAACGGAAGCTATGGTGGTATCAGCGCTTCCCCTGAGACTCTGGTCCCACACGGTTAGTGCGTCGTGGCCATCACCCTTAAGCAACTCGGCCACATCCGGATGGATGTTTTCATCAAGCTTGGTTCGCATCAGACGGCCGACAACGGCACCACCCGCTCTCGGGCAAGCTCGCCTGCATATTGAAGCGCCGCCTGCACGTCATCCTCACTGATTCGATATGCAGTGGCTATTGCCTTCGGCGACTCACCGGCTGCAAGATTATCGAGCACGACCGAGACCATCACTCGGCTGCCGCGGATACAAGCCGTCCCATGACAGATGTTGGGATCGACGGAGATGTGATCACGCCAGTTCATTCGGTTTCTCTTAAAACAATACCATTCTATCGTCTCTTTTTCTTCTTATTCCTGTCCTTCTTCTCCATAAACCCGCTCTTCTTCACTTTCAGCGTCGGGCCGCCGGGCATCCCGAGCGAGTTTAGATCCCCGCTCATCAGGTGTTTCATCAGGCGAAGTTTCCCCATCATTCCCATCGACCCCACGGCCTTCATCATGTCGCGGCTCTGCTGGAATTGTTTGACGAACTGGCCGACCTCGGCGACTTCGACGCCGGCGCCACGGGCGATTCTCCGGCGGCGATTGCCGTCGAGCAGGTCGGTGTTCTTGCGCTCCTTGGTGTTCATCGAGTTGTAGATGGCCTGCATGCGGCCCATCTGGTTTTCGATGTCGCCGTCCTTCATGTTCATCTGCTGCGTGAGTTGGCTCATGCCGGGGATCATGCCCATGATCTTCCCCACCGGGCCCATCTTGTTGACCTGCTTCATCTGCGACATGAAATCTTCGAGCGTGAACTGGCCCTTCTCCATCTTGGCCTGAAGGCGGGCGGTTTCCTCCTGGTCGAATTTCTCCATCGCGGTGGTGACCAGGCCGACGATGTCGCCCATGCCCAGGATTCGCTGGGCCATGCCTTCGGGGCGAAATTCTTCGAGCGCGTCGAGCTTCTCGCCGACGCCGAGGAATTTCACCGGCTTGCCAGTCACCATTTTTGCCGACAGGAGCGCTCCGCCGCGGGTGTCGGAATCAAACTTGGTGAGGATCAGTCCATCCAGCTCGAGCTTTTCGTTGAACGCTTTGGCGGAGTTGACTGCGTCCTGACCGCTCATGGCGTCGAGCACGAGATATATCTGCGCGGGCTTGATCTGGGTGTTGATGTCACCCAACTCGCCCATCAGCTCATCGTCGATGTGCAATCGGCCGGCGGTATCCAAGATGACGACGTCGCGGCCATTGTTTTTCGCTTGAGTGATGGCGGCGCGACAGACGGCAACGGCGGCTCCTTTGACCACCTGCCCGTGCGGCGCGGCCTTGGAAACATCGGTGTAAACCGGCACGCCCACCTGCTCGCCGAGCACGCGAAGCTGCTCGATGGCGGCGGGACGTTGGAGGTCAGCGGCGGCGAGAAGCGGATGATGACCTTTGCCGATCAGATATTTTGCGAGCTTGCCGCAGCTGGTGGTTTTGCCCGAGCCCTGAAGGCCGCACATCATGATCACCGTCGGCCCGGGCTGGACGAAATAAATATTGGTATCCACCGGCCCCATCAGGTTGACCAACTCGTCATAAACGATCTTGACCATCACCTCGCCGGGCTTGAGGCTCTTGATGACTTCCTGCCCCTCGGCCTTTTGCAGCACGCGATCGGTGAAATCCTTGACGACTTTGAAATTGACATCCGCCTCGAGCAGCGCGGTTCGCACGTCGCGCATGGCATCGCGGACGTTTTCTTCAGAGATTCGTCCCCGGCCGGCCAGACCGCGGAACACCCCGCTTAATTTGTCAGTGAGTGCGGTAAACATGTGTGGGGAATTATTACGGGGTCGGGTGGATTTGTCATGCCAGTTGAGCAGCACGTGTGCCTGCCCGGCGAGCGCGGCGCGATATCGCCGAGCTTTTGTCCAGCATTCCCAGTTCCTTCTCCATTTCCTGGCCGCTCGATCGTCGATACTTCCCTGGCGATACACCCAGCACGCGCCGAAACACTTTCCCAAACGAGCTTTCCGACTCATAACCCACGGCAGACGCAATCGCCGCCATCTTCGGCGGGTGACTCTGCCGCATCATGCTCGCCGCCCGCACCATGCGCCACTGCGTCAGGTGCTCCATCGGCGTCTGGCCCACCAGCGCGGTAAATCGCGCCGCGAATGCCGATCGCGACATGGACACGCCTCGGGCCAGCACCGGCACCGTCCACGCCCTACCGGGCTCGCCGTGCATCAGCCGCAGCGCCTCGCCGATCTGCTCATCGCCCAGCGCCTTCAACCAGCTCGGATCCTCTTCCGCAAACATCGACTGCATCCGAATCCGCATCGCCTGAACAAACAGCACCTCGGCCAGCCGATCCACGATCGCCGACGAGCCGGGCAGATTCTGCGCCGACTCGGCCGCGATAAATTGCAGCGTGGCCGCAAACCACGGCGTCATCTGCGGACCCGCGCCGGGAAGATGAATCATCGGCGGCAGATGCTTCACCAGAAGCTGACTTTCGGGCGTGGCAAAAGTGAAGCATCCGGCCACGACCGACGCCGGCGTGCCTCCGCCGCCATGTTTAATCAGCCGCGAGCGGGCAAACTTTTCCGGCGTCGTCACTTCCAGCACCGAGCGCAGCCTGGTCTTCGCATGATCGAAAAGCGAGTAAGTTTTCGGCGCCGGCAGAAACACGAAATCCCCACCAACCAGCGGCACCAGTGGATGCTTATCGACCCCCAGCAGACACGACCCGCGCGTGACGATCAGACAGATCCCCTTGTTACCAGGAAACTCCAATGCAAACGGCGCGGTCAATTCCAGACGGCCATACAGATGCCCCCTGGTTCGCAGCAGCGACATGACTTCCGCTAGTACATCCACGGTTACCCACCAAATCTGGCGTTTTGGACCAAATACATGGCCTGTTGAACATTGAGGCTCCAGATTTTACGGCTTACCGTATCACTCAACAAGCAAAAGGAGAACAAATGTCACTCAAGAAACTTCCCAATCCCGTCGCCAACTACCTAGCCGCCGAAAAAGCCAAGGACGCAGACAGGCTCGCCGAGTCGTTCGCCGACGATGCCTGGGTGCACGATGAAGGCCACATCCATCGCGGCCGCGAAGCTATCCGCTCCTGGAAGCGCGAAGCGGATAGGAAATATCAGTATGTGATGGAGCCTCTGGAAGCATCGGTCGGAGACAACTTAGTGAAAGTCCGCGCCCGCTTGACGGGCAACTTCCCCGGCAGCCCTGTGGAGCTGGATCACACGTTCACGTTTGAGGGTGAGAAGATCACCTCGCTGGAGATCAAGGCATGACGGCCTTGCCTCACGCGCACTCAAAATCCCCATACTCATAAATCACCGTCGGCCGTTTGCGATTCGAGTAGCACAGCGCGGTGATCGGCTCGCCGACCTGCGCTTGGTGCCATCGCGCCGATGTCACTGTCATCGTTGCCGTGCGCAAGCCCAGGCCGGGGTGATCGAATTCGTAGTCGAGGTAGTATGTGGTGGTCTTGCCGCTGCTGCTGTGCATTCTTGTGATGTGGCCGACGATGGGTTTGCCTTCGCGGCATAATCCCTTGTGCTGCGCGGGAACGAGCCAGATGAAATAGCCGATCAGGCAGCCCACGCCGTTGATGATCGCCGCCACCAAGGCGGCCATCCAGACCGGGCCCATTCGCGACTCGCCGGGCAGGAACATATGGTCGTAATAAGTGCCCCAGATTTCCTTGACCCGCACATCCAGAGGCAGGCGCGGCGGTGAAGCGGCGAGTTGATCGTATTGCGAGTGAGAAACGCTGCGGCTGTCGGTTCGGATTTGCCCGCCGGCTTCGTACGAATAGCCGACGTGATAAGTGGTCGATCGGCGGCCGCGGCTGGTCCACGTTTTGGTGACGCTGCCGGGATGCGATTCGCCGTGCGTGACAACTTCGTACACAACCGGAATTCGCGCCAGCAGGACCAATCCAGCGCCGAGGAAAACCAGCACGGCGAGTCGCCCGCCGATGATGCCGCGCCCGAGCGTGCCGGCGCGCCGCCTCACGGGACGTGGCGGGCGACGCTCCAACTCGCGGGGAATTTTAAATGGCTCCTGCCCTGGAATCATTGGATCAAACCTCCGCCGCTACGTGCATACAAAATCGCCGAATTCGTAAATCGCCGTGGGCGATTTCTTGTTTGGATAACACAATACCGTCACCAATTGTCCCACGGCTGCCGTGTTGTATCGATCTGAAGTGACCGACTGTTTTTTGCGCTGCATGCCCAGTTGCGGCTGAATGAATTCGTAATCGAGATAATATGTGGTGCTCTCGCCACTCTCGCTTCGCTTTGAGGCGATGCGTCCGGGCACCGGTGTCCCCCAGCGGTAGAGTCGCTTCTCGCGCCAGGGCCCGACCCAGAAAAGATAGACGAAGATCGACACTACCGAATTCCAGAAGAGGGCAAAGAACACGTAAAACCCAATTCTCTTCAATCCTGACTCGCCGGGAAGCAGCGCTTCGTGCCAGTGCCGGCCCAGGAGATGCAGGCTGCGAATCTGAAGGCTCTGCGGCATTTGACCGCGACCCGGATCATTGAGGGCGTTGTATTGCGAACTGGAGCAAGTGCGATCACCCTTGCGATGTATCCCATCGGCATCGTATTCGTAGCCGACGTGATAGATCGTGCCGTCTTCTCCGCTCGAGGTCCACTTCTTGACGATCCGGCCCTCGTGCACATTGCCGGAGTACACCTTGAGCGCTGTCAGCGGGACCATGAACAGCATCCCGACACCGACGATCATGTGCGGCAGGATGAACAGGCGGCCAAAGACCATGACGCACCCCGCCGGCGAGTCGCTCCTGCGCTTAATCGAGCGCGGGCCGGGGCGCTGGAGCTCGCGCGGCATCTCAAATTGCTCCGCAGCAACTTCCATTTCCCCAGTTGTATCGGCTATCCTGACGCAGTCATCTCGCAGCGGCTGCGGTCCACGTTCCGGAGCATGGATGGTATCAATAATCATGCGGAAGGCAGCGTTTCTCGGCGGACTTTTGCTTTGCGCCACCGCGGCGCTGGCGACGCCGGCCAACCGGGCCGCCCTCGACCGGCATTTCGATCGGTTTCTGGCAAAGAATCTCAACACTTGCACCACCTGCCACCTCCCCAGCGACAAAAAAGACCCGCAAAGCCTCGATGAGTTCCCTCACAATGCGTTTGGCGCGCGCCTGCGAGTTGAAAAGAAGACGCTTGCTGCTGCCGGCAAGCCCACCGACATCCCGGCGCGCATCACGGCCATTTCCAATGAAGATTCCGATGGCGACGGAGTCGATAACCTGACGGAAATACTGCTCGGCCACCGGCCCGGCGATGCGGCTGACAAACCCGCTGAGGCCGAGCTGAAAAATGCTCCGGCGAAGCTCGCGGAGTTTGGCAAATTCCTCGCATCCTACCGATGGCGTCCATTCGAGCCGGTGACGCGCCCGCCGGTGCCGTCCATTAAGAATAAAGAGTGGCCGCGAAACGCCATCGACCATTTCATCGCCGCCGAGCACGAGCAGCGCGATCTTCATCCCCGGCCCGAAGCGCCAAAGCACATTCTCCTTCGGCGGGTGTATCTCGATCTCATCGGCATGATCCCCACGCCGTTCGAGCTGGCCGCTTTCGAGAATGATCAATCGCCTGATGCTTACGAAAAAGTCGTCGATCGTCTTTTGAACGATCCGCGTTACGGCGAGCGCTGGGGGCGGCATTGGATGGACGTCTGGCGCTATTCCGACTGGGCCGGCTGGACCGGCGGCAACCAGATTCGCGATTCCCAGCCGCACATCTGGCGCTGGCGCGACTGGATCGTCGAATCGCTGAACAAGGATGCGCCTTACGACCAGATGCTCACCGACATGCTCGCCGGCGACGAGCTGTATCCGGAAGATACGGACAAGCTGCGGGCGACGGGTTTTCTGGTTCGCAATTACAAGATGCTCTCGCGCGAGCAGTGGCTGGAGGACACGATCAATCACACCTCGCGAGCGTTTTTGGGCCTGACCATGCACTGTGCCAAGTGCCACAATCACATGTTCGACCCCGTCACCCAGGTTGAATATTATGAAATGCGGGCAATTTTTGAACCGCACCAGGTGCGAATCGACCGCGTGCCGGGCGAGTTGGATACGTTCAAAAACGGCATCGCCCGCGCCTACGACGCCGATCCGAAGCCGACTCTGTTTTTCATTCGCGGCGACGAGCGCCATCCCGACAACGACCGCAAAATCGAGCCAGGCATCCCGAAATTTCTCGGTGGATCGCTGCAGATCGAGCGCAAGCAAATGCCCCGCTACACCGCTCATCCCGATTTTCGCGCTTTCGTCATGAACGACGTCGTGGCGGCCAGCGAGAAGGCGCTGGCTGATGCCCGCAAGGCGTACGAAACCGCCAAAGCCGATCCAAAGACCACTGCGGCGCAGCTTTCCGATCTCCAGTTCAATGTCTGGATTCTGGAGCATCGTCATCAAGCGACGCTGGCGATCACTGAGTGCGAAAAGCTTCGTGAAGCTGCCGTGGCCGCCGGAAAATCGGAGAAGGATGAGAGCTATAAGCAAGACGCGCGCTGGATCAAGGAAGCTTATGATGCGGTGGATCATCAGCGGCTGGCGGCCTTTTATGAGGCCACGCGAAATCTGACGCAGCTCCAAAATGCGGCCAAGAAAGACGCGGGGAAATTAAAAGAAGCCGAGAAGGCTGTCGCCAAAGCGTACGAAGAGCTGACTGCGCCGCTGAACGGCGCGTTTAAGCAGCGCTCGACCAACGATTACCCGGATCAGACCACCGGTCGCCGCACCGCGTTTGCCAAATGGGTGACGAACACGGCGAATCCGCTGACCGCCCGCGTTGCGGTCAATCACATCTGGCTGCGCCACTTCGGCGCTGGTCTCGTTCCCACGCCGGCCGATTTTGGCCGCAATGGCCGGCCGCCAACGCATCCGCAGTTGCTCGATTATCTGGCGACGGAATTGTTCGCCAACCGATGGCAGATGAAGCCGATTCATCGCCTGATCGTCACCAGCGCCACTTATCGCATGGCTTCCACGCAGGATGAATCGGATGCAAAAATTGATCCGGACAATACCTATCTTTGGCGAGCGCCCTCGCGGCGCATGGAAGCGGAATTGGTGCGCGACAACATCCTCTACGCCACCAATCAGCTCGACGCCGCCATGGGCGGACCCGACATCGACCAGAACCTCGGCCTGGTCTCGCGCCGGCGATCGATTTATCTGCGCATCGCGCCGGAAAAGGAAGTGGAGTTCCTGAAACTCTTCGACAGCGCCAATCCCAATGAATGTTACGAGCGCCGCCCAACCGTCGTGCCTCAACAGGCGCTGGCCATGTCCAACAGCGAGTTGATCATTAACCACTCGCGCACGCTGGCGGCGGAATTATCAAAACAAGCGGGTACGGACGATCAGAAATTCATCAACCTCGCGTTCGTGCAAATTCTCTCGCGCCCGCCGACGGCTGAAGAGTTGAGCCTCTGCTCGCGCGCTCTGGCCGCCCATCCGACCACCCGTCCCGCAGATTCCGCGCGACCCCGTCAAAACCTCGTCCTGGTCTTGTTCAACCACAACGATTTTGTCACCATACGCTAAGTTAAGGAAGAGCATGTCGAGCGATCCGAACGCAAAACCCCATAGCTGTCCCGGCGTTTCCCGCCGATCGTTCCTGCTCGACACCGGCATGGGCTTCACCGGCCTGGCGCTCAGTGCCATGCTCTTCAAAGACGGCGTCGCCCGTGCGAATCCGATTCCGGCGTATGCTCCCCCCGATGGCCGTCCCCAATTCGCTCCCCGAGCCAAGAGTGTCATCTGGATCTTCCTCTGCGGCGGCGTCTCGCACCTCGAATCGTTCGACGTCAAACCTGAGCTGAACAAATACGCCGGCAAGTCCATCTCCGACACGCCCTACAAAGACGTCCTCGATCCCAAGCGCGTCAACGCCAACATCGTCGGCGCCAATCCCGCTCACGGCGATCGCAAAACCATCATGCCGCTTCAGACCGGCTATCAGCGGTACGGAAAATCCGGCCTGCTGGTCGGCGACTGGTTCTCCAGCATCGGCCAGTGCGCCGACGACATCGCCGTGGTTCGCTCGCTGTGGACGATTCACAACGACCACGGCGCGCAGCTCACCTTCCAAACCGGGCGTCACCCGCGCGAAGGACCATTCCCCACAATCGGCTCGTGGACCGCCTACGGCCTGGGCACAATGAACGAAAATCTGCCCCAATATGTCGTCCTGGGCGCGCCCACCGGCGACTGCTGCGGCGGAGCATGGACACACGGCGCGGGATATCTCGGCCCCGAATATGGCGGCGTGCGATTGAATGTCGATCCGAAAAACCCGCTTCCATTCATTAAATCGGCCGGTGGACTGACGCAGGAAGAGCAGCTGGAAAACCTCTCGTTGCTGGGCAAGCTCAATCACGTCGCCGGGATCGATTATCCCGACGACAAAAACCTCCGCGCCCGCATCAAGTCCTATGAGCTGGCGTTTCAGATGCAAACGTCGATCCCCGAAACGCTTCAATTGGAGAAGGAATCGGAGGCGACCCGGGCGCTCTATGGCATGGACAAGCCCGACTCGAAGAAATTCGGGGAGCTGTGCCTGGCGGCGCGACGCCTCGTCGAGCGCGGCGTGCGCTTCGTGCAGCTCTTCCACGGCGGCGGCGAAGGCGGCGCGTGGGACTCGCATTCGGAGATCAAGGGCAATCACGGCAAGCTGGCAGCGCAAGTGGACCGGCCGATTGCAGGACTGATTAAAGACCTCAAACAACGCGGCCTGCTCGACGACACCCTCGTCGTCTGGGGCACCGAGTTCGGCCGAACTCCCGGCGCAGAAGGCACCGGCCGCGACCACCATCCCCAGGGTTTCAGCGCCTTCCTGGCCGGCGGCGGCATCAAAGGCGGCATCACCCACGGCGCAACCGATGAATTGGGTTTCCACGCGATTGAGAATCGCCATTACGTCACCGATATTCACGCGACGGTGCTTCACCAGCTCGGATTGGATTCGCACCGACTCGAAATCTCCGGCCGCAAGCGGCTGGATATTGATCATGGGGAAGTCATCACGGAAATCCTCGCATAGGTAGGGTTCGCTGTGCGAACCGGTTCGCCAAGCGAACCCTACGCGAGCGGTTGGATTACTTCACAAACTCAACAGTCATCCCCGCTTCGACCATTCCGCCCAATCTCGTCGCATCCCAATTCGTCAGACGAAAGCACCCGTGCGAGCCGGTTTTGCCGATCATCTCGGGCGTTGGCGTGCCGTGAATTCCGTAGCCCGGCAAGCTCAGCGCGATCCAGCAGACGCCGACAGGATTTCTTGGCCCCGGCGGAATCAACAGCTTTTGCGTGACGTTATTCACCTCCGGCCACATCGCCGGATCGAAGCTGTAGGCGGGATTGCTGGTGACGCCGACCACGCGCGCTGTTCCCGATGGCCGCTTGGCCTCGTCTTTTGCGATTGAGCAATGAAACAGCGCCGCCACTTTTCCCTCGCCATCCAAAACCCGAATCGCCTTCTGCCCAAGCTGGATTTGCAACCGGCTGCCGCGAATATTCTTTGCTTTCTCAATGGCCGGCACATTCAGCACATCCCCCTCCTTGAGAATCGCCATGTTCGCGCCGGGATTGAGTCGATCCAGCAGTCCCCGCGTGCAATGAAACCGCTCGGCCACCGCATCGGCGACCGACGCATATCCCAGAAACTGCATCTTCGCCTTCAAATTCCAATCTGTTGGAATCGTTCCTACCACCTGCGCCACATCTTGCGCTGCGATCGAATATGTCTGCACCGGCTCCCGCTCCGCTATCCCCAGGGCTTGCCGCATCGCCGCATCTGTGAGTTCATAACGCTTGGCAAACTCCCCCTTCGCCTGCGCCAGTTTTGGACCAGTTTTGCCGTCGATGATTCCCGGTGAATACCCCTCCCGCTCCAGGGCGATCTGCCACGACAGCACCTCGCGCGTCGCGGCGTCGACCTTCACCTGCGCCATCGCCGGCGCGGCGAGGCATAACAGCAGAATAATGGCTCGACTGCTCAGCACAGTCGAATTTATCGGCCATCGCCCTCAAACCCCATCACTCCAACTGCCCGTCGAGCCCCACCTCCACCGCCGGCCCGGTCACATCCACTTCCTTCTCGTCCACCTTGAATAGCTGCTGCTGTGCCACCCGCTGGGCACGCTTCGACCCAGCGCCGTAAATCTGCACGCCGCCGCTGCCCAGGACGCGCTCCAGTTCCTCCACCGCTGCCTTGGTCGGGCGAATCTGATAGTCGCTGCCCATCCTCAGCGTGATCGTCTTGCCTTCCTCCCCAGCCACCGATGCCCACAGCGGCGTCCGCCCCGCGTGCTGCTTGATCAGTGGCCCGAGCTGCTCCACTACATCGTCCTTGTGCTTCTTCTCATCCAGCTTCAGCACCAGCGACGTCGTCAGCTTCGCCAGCGCCTCCTCCACCGGAATCACCTCATTGATCTGCAAACTCGGCGTCTCGCGCTTGCGATCGACGCGGCCCTTCACGAACACAATCCGCTCCGCCTCGATCACGTCCGGATATTTCGCGGTGATGTCCGCCAGCGTCTCGGCCCAGAGCACGCCCTCGACGCTTCCCTCAAGGTCCTCCAGCGTGATCCACGCCATCTTCTGCCCCGCCGAGCGGCCGTTTTTGGTGATGCTGCTCTTCACGCGATTAATCATCCCGCCGATGGTGACTTCGCTCCCCTCCGAAACATTCAGCGCATCCTTCGAGCTGTGCGTGGTGTATCGCTCCAGCGCGGCCTGATGCTCGGTGAGCGGATGGGAGGTGATGTAGAAGCCCAGCAGTTCCTTTTCAAATTTCAGCAGGTCGGCGCTGGCGATCTCCTCCATCTCCGGCAGCACACCGCCGCCCGTGCTGGCAACGGTTGGCCCGGTCGCAGCCGCCGCTCCGAACATATTCAATTGCCCGGCGCGTTTGTCGTTCTGCGACTGCTGGCCCATCTCTACGGCCCGCTCCAGCACGTGCAGCAATTGCGCCCGCTTGGCCCCCATCGAGCTGAACGCGCCGCATTTGACCAATGCCTCGATCGTCGCCCGCGTCACCTGCCGCAGATCGACGCGCTCGCAGAATTCATAGAACGAATGGAAAGGCCCGCGCGCCTTGCGCTCGGCGATGATCGCTTCCACCGCCTTTTCGCCCACCCCGCGCACCGCCATCATCCCAAATCGAATCACCTGCTGGCGCTTTTTCTCCTTGCGCTTTCCTTCCTGTTTTTCCTCATAAATCGGCGTGAAATCCTTATCCGAGAGGTTCACATCCGGCGGCAATACCACCACCGCCATCCGCCGGCATTCCTCGATGTATTCAACGACCTTGTCGGTGTCGCCCATTTCGAATGTCAGCAGCGCGCTCATGTATTCGACGGGGTGATTCACCTTCATGAACGCCGTCTGAAACGCGATGATCGCGTAGCGGGTCGAGTGGGATTTGTTAAAGCCGTAGCCGCCGAATTTCAGGATGTGCTCGAAAATTTCCTGCGCCTTCTCCTTGCTCACCCCCTTGGCCATCGTTCCTTTCATAAACTCCGGCTGATATTTCGCGATGACATCAACGGTTTTCTTGCTGATGGCTTTGATCAGCTTGTATGCAGCGCTCAGCTCGATCCCGCCGAGTTGATTGAAAATCTGCATCACCTGTTCCTGGTAGACCATGATGCCGTAGGTCTCTTCCAGGATCTTGTCCATGATGGGATGCACCTTGGGCACCTGTTCGCGGCCGTGCTTGCGATTGCAATACAGCGGGATCAGCTCCATCGGGCCGGGGCGGAAGAGTGCGTTGGCGGCGATGAGGTCTTCGATGCGGTCCGGCTTCATCTTCATCAGCAAATCCTGCATTCCGCCGGATTCAAACTGGAATATGCCGCGTGTCTCGCCGCGGCAGAACATCGCCAGGACGTTCTTGTCAGTGAAATCAATCTTCTCGACGTCGATCTCGATTCCCTTGGTCTGCTTCACCAATTCCACAGCGCGCGTCAGCGTCGTCAGCGTCCTCAGACCCAGAAAATCCATCTTCAGCAGGCCGCACTTCTCGACGATCGGCCCTTCATACTGGGTGAGAATGTCATCGCCCGCCTTATAAAGCGGCACGAAATTCTCCAGCGGCTGATCGGCGATCACCACGCCCGCCGCGTGACATCCGGCATTGCGGCAGGTCCCCTCAAGGCGTTTCGCGACGTCAATGACCTTCTGAATCGCAGGATTGTTCTGATAGAGCGCCGCCAGATCCGGGCTCTGCTCCAGCGCCTTCTTGAGCGTCATGCCCACCGCATTGGGAATCAGTTTGGTGAGCTTATCAATCTCCGCGAGCGGGACGCCCATCACCCGTCCGACGTCTTTGCACGCCGCCTTCGCCGCCAGTGTGCCGAAAGTGATGATCTGCGCCACGTGGCCGTATTTCTGCCGCACGTAATCAATGATCTTGCCGCGGCCCTCCTGGCAGATGTCGATGTCGATATCGGGCATCTCCGAACGATTCGGATCCATAAACCGCTCAAAAAGCAGCCCATATTTGATGGGATCGACGTTGCACAACCCCAGCAGATACCCCACCATCGTTCCTACGCCCGAGCCTCTTGCGCCGACGGGAATTCCATTGTCGCGCGCGTAATTGCAAAAATCCCAGACGATCAAAAAGTAGGAGCAGAAATTCTTCGAGCAGATCACCTTCAGCTCATAATCCAGCCGCTCGCGAATGTCTTTTGAAACCTCGCGCGTCCCGTAGCGCCACTCCAACCCTTCCTCACATAACTGTCGCAGGTAAGCTTCGTCATCTTTGTAGGGTTCGCTCTGCGAACCGCCGGTTCGCGAAGCGAACCCTACCAGCTTCTCCTTTGGAACCTTGTAAACCGGTGCGTAGCGCTTAGTGAAATCAAGCTCGACATTGCATCGCCTGGCAATCTCCACCGTGTTGGCCATCGCCCCATCCCATTCCCCCACCGCCGCGTCCATCTCGGCCGGTGATTTGAGATACAGCTCCTTGGGATAAATCAGCCGATTCTGATCCGTGATCAGCCGCCCCATCGAGATGCAACACAGCACATCGTGCGCATCATGATCTTCCTTGTTCAAAAAATGCACGTCGTTCGTCGCCACCAGCCCCACGCCCATTTTCTTGGCCAGATCCGCCAGCTCCGGATTGACCATCTCCTGCTCTTTGACGCCCTGCTTCTGCACCTCAATGAAAAATCGCTCCGGACCGAAAATTTCCAGATACGTCTCGGCAACTTTTTTGGCGGCCTTGTAATCGCGCTTCAAAAACGCCGAGGGAATTTCCCCGCCGAGGCAGGCCGAAGTGCAGATCAACCCCTTCGAAAACTCTTTCAACACCTCCTTGTCGATCCGCGGCTTGTAATAAAATCCCTCTCGATACGCGATCGATCCCAGCTTCAGCAGATTCCGGTACCCCTCAATCGACTCGGCCAGCAGCAACAGGTGATACGCCGCCTCGCCCGAATTTCCTCCCGGTGTGGAGCGCTCGCGCCGATCCCCCGGCGCCATGTAGGATTCCATCCCCAGAATCGGCTTGATCCCCTCCTTCTTGCACTCGGTGTAAAACTCAATCAAGCCGAAAAGACACCCATGGTCTGTGATGGCGATCGAATCCATCCCCAGCGCCTTGGTCTTTTTAACCAGCGGCCCGACTTGGCATGCACCATCCAGCAGCGAATAATGCGTATGAACGTGAAGATGAACAAATCCTTTTGCGCCCATGACTTGCCTCCTTGCCGCGCTGCTTTTTTTGGGAGTTACAGGCGGTTGGCCTCATCTGTAAGCTGGCGGCGGAGGATTTGCAAAGATGCCAGCTGTGTTTGAACAGATTAAAAAATCGATCCGCAAGATTGTAGGCGGCGAGCTCAAAATTTCCGCCGCCGCCGGCCCGGCCGTTCATTCGGTTCAGCACCTCGAGTTCCACGCCTCCTGCCATCGCCAGTGGCCGACCCACGCCGCCTTTCGCGACGGCTGGGATCGGCTTTCCAAGATTTGCTCCCATGCCTCAACGTTTTCCTCGCGCACCTGGCAACAGGATGCAATTGGCGCAACGCTCCGCCCCGGCGCGCTTCGCCTTATCACCGTCACTCGCGGCGAAGAGCTCCTGGCCGTCCTGCCCATGGAATTCACGCCCACCGGCTTCCTGGAATCCACCGGCCATTCCACCAGCGACTATCTCGATCCACTGCTCGATCCCGCCCACTTTCCAGCACATTGGGATCCTAAGCTTAGAATTCCACGTGGACAAGTTGTCG
>JADMIO011260288.1_pt1 | contig 61323 bp, 66 predicted proteins | sample 8958161 | NCBI WGS metagenome assembly JADMIO01 (sample SAMN16585339, study PRJNA669376) | soil metagenome | isolation source: Crop rotation soil | place: USA: Cullars Rotation, Alabama | collected 2011
GCCGCGACTTCAAGTCACGTGAATTCCAAGCTTCGGATCCCACTGTGCTGGAAAAATGTAGAGCTGTTATGCTTTGGTAGCATAACGTCCTAATGCCACGTTAACCGTGTTGCGGGACAGTCATGGCTGGTCGCGACCCGAACGCAAAACGGCCCCGCTTGCAGGGCCGCCTCGCCGATCAGGGATAGGGCTGGGTTTAAAGCACGAAGAAGTCGTTCTTCGTCAGCGTCAGGCCCGAGTTCAGCTGTGCGAACTTGACGGCAGCGATCCCGCCGGCCCCATCGGCGTCGTAGAACAGGGCGCCGCTCTTCTTGTCGTAGATGATGTGGTCGGAGGAATCCCTCGCCTTGGTGCCCGTGGCGAAGGCGCTGCCCGAGAGCCAGCCATCCCGGCCGACCCTGGTAAACACCGCATTGTCGAGCATGATCGTATCGTCGACCGGGCGGAAATCCACGATCCGGTCGATATTGGTCAGGGAGGGGCGGGCGTCGAAGACGAAGTAATCCTGGCCGCCGCCTCCGGTCAGGTGGTCGTTCTCCGCACCGCCGCTCAGGTAATCGCTGCCCGAACCGCCGTTCAGGGTGTCTCGGCCCGTGCTGCCATAAAGATCGTCGTCTCCGCGCAGGCCGTAAAGCCTGTCATTCCCGGCGTCGCCCCTGACGATGTCGTCGCCGCCATAGGCGTAGACCACATCGTTGCCAAAGCCGGCGCGGATGATGTCGTCGTAATCATTGCCGTGGAAGGTGTCATGGCCTCTATTCAGGGTCACGTACCAGGCATAGCCCTGCATCTCGTCCACATTGGTGTGGAGATCGAGGCCCTTGATGGTGAGAATGGTCGCGCCGTTGTTCTCGTAGAGCAGATCATCGATGATGACGTTGAAATCATCGGACCAGTAATTGGCCGTGAAGTAATCCACCAGAGGACTGCCGAAGATCTCGTACTCGGCCGTTTCTCCATCGTCGAAGACGAGGTCGGTGGTGACGTGAGGGTTGGCTCCGATGAAAGCCCATCCTGAGCTGCTGGTGCTGGACATGTTGAAGCCCACGCCCGCTGCATTGAACGCCTCGAAAACTGCCATGGCTGCGCCGATCCCCAATAAAGACGGTAGCGCTAAGCTAGAACGATGAATGTGAACTTAATCTGTATGCGCCGCATGTTAGATGTTCAGGTGCATGGTAAAGACTCGGTTGAAAAACCCCGCTTCGGCTCAATTCTACATCGAGAATCTTGAACATACGTTCATCTTCGAAATCTGAGGCGCTTATAGAATCCGTTACTTAAAGTTATTTGGAACAGTCCGCATGGGTCCGCGTTCATTCCCCACCTTTACTGTGATGGAGATGGATCCGTGAAGACAGTTGCTCTTGGAGCTGCGCTTCTCTTGTTGAGCAGCGCGGCCTATGCCCAGACATCGACCCAGACCAATTCCGGTGCGACAACCCAGTCGCAGTCGTCCTCGGATTCGAACAGGCTGCTGCGCACTCAGTCGGGCGCCGGCAGCCAGACCGACACGACCGGCTCAACGCCGCGCGAGTCTTCCGGTACGCAAACCAATGTGCGCACCCGCCAGGAGACCGGTACGCGCGTCGGCGTGGGAATCGAGACCCGAGAGCGATCCGGCGTGTCGGTCCGCTCGCGCACGGTTCGTGAAGTCGATGAGCCAACCGTGTCCGTCACGCGCCGCCGGAGCGTCACGACCTATGAGGAGCCCGATACCGAGATCCACCGCACGGTCGTGAAAAAGAAGCCCACCAAGAAGGTTGTGGTGAAAAAGACCAAGCGCACCAACAAGGTCGTGTCGAAGAAGCGTCGCTATCAAGTGGTCGAGCAACCGGTGGAAGTCCGCCGTCGGACCGTGCGCCGCTACGAGGAGGTCAATGAGCCGAGCGTGTCGGTGAGAAGCCGCACGACGATCCGCCGGACGCAGGACACCTCGCCGAGCGTCGGCGTGTCGGTGGAGCAGCGCCGTTCGAACAACGTCAATATCTCAACGAGCCCCTCGCGCTCGTCGTCACCGGAGACGACCGGCACGGTCTCGACCCGCAGCCGTACGGACGTGAATGGCAGCACCTCGATCTCCGGAAGCAACCCGACGACTAAGCGCTTGCCGCAGCAGGGTGGCTCCTCGGAGAGCGGTAGCAACGGCATGAATCAGTAAGGCCGAGCCAATCGTGGCGAGGGAGAGGCCGGACCGCCGACCTCTTCGCTCTCTGCCAGGTTCACCCTCTCAACTCACCATCGGAGTATGGACGATGAAAAAGGTCTTAGTCGCGATAAGTGTCGCCCTCCTCGCCGCCACGTCGTTCGGCGGTGCGGCGGAAGCCCGTCCCGGTAAGGGAAAGGGCCATGCCTATGGACATTACAAAAACTATAATGCCCAGCGCTATGTCGTTCAACGACGGGGCAACAACAATGCGGCGATTGCGGCCGGCGTAACGGGCGCGATCATCGGCGGTTCGCTCGCCGCATCCGCGCGGCCGGCTTATCGAACTTACGATCGGCCTTACTACCGGACATACGAGGCGCCCAGGCGTAGCTACTACCAGGAAGAATATTACGATTACGGTTATTGACCTTTGAAAGGGCGCCTTAGCGCCCTTTCTCGTCAGCGGGCCATGTTCCCGACGGATATCACTGCTCGAAAGGGGCCGTATTCCGTCTGCTTTCGCAGATCGAGCCGTACCCGTCCGCTCACCTGCGTTCCGTAGGAGGCCTGAGACCGACCTCTGGATGAGCCTGCGAGCGCGTCGGCGCGCACCCGGCCGCTGATCCGCACGCAGGTATCGGAAGCCTGAAGCATGGCGAAGCCTGGCGGACACGAGCCGGACTGTGCCTGGGCTGTAGCCGCGAGGCCGGAGAGAACGAGGGCGAGAGCAAAGCACCGCTTCATGACGAGCTTGAGTTTAGCTGCTCCGATACGTCACTGGCAAGATAACGGCCTCTGGCCCGGTTAAGCGCTACCCGAGCTGGCGCCTTGATTTTGTCGACTGCCCCAATCCGCCGCATGGCGGAGTTCTGGACATCGGGAAAAGGATAGGGAATAGCCTGGGTATCATTTCCGTAACGGTATGATCGTAGATTGCCTGCGGTCATCCGCTTCGAACCCGCATCACCTGCCTCGATGGTCCTCGATCCTGTCACCCTCACGGTCACCTTCGTCCTTCTGTCGGCGGTGCTCGGCACATTGCTCCTGTTCTCCTGGGCATTGAACCGGAAGGTGACGGCCCTTGCCTGGTGGGGCGGCGCGTTCTGGCTCATCGCCGTTGGGATCGGATCTGCAAATCTGGGGCGCGGTCAGCCGGTATATGCAGTCCTGCTCGGAGCAAATGCCTTGGCTTTGCTAAGCTATGGCGCGCTCTACACCGGCTGCAGGGTTTTCAATGGCCGCTCAGCGCCCATGTGGGTCACTCTCGCCGGGGTTGCGGTCTGGCTCGCAGCTTTTCCGTTCATCGCGTCCTCGCAGGGCTACAGGTTGATCCTGGCCTCGCTGGTCGCCTGCGCCTATTCGCTTCTTTCCGCTTGGGAATTGGGAAGGCACGCCAAGCGACCGCTGGCTTCACCGCGGGTGGCGGTCGTGCTCCTGCTGGGGCTTGCAGCCTTCAATCTGTCGCGCGCTGGGCTTGGGGTCACCCTGACCTCCGTTCCGTGGATCGACGCTTTCGCCAGCCGTTGGTCTCCCTCCATGGCGCTCCTCCTGGTGGTCTTCGGGCCCACCCTGGCCTTCATGCTGCTGTCGATGGCCAAGGAGAGCATCGAGTTCGAATACAAGCAGGCCGCTTACATCGATCCCCTGACCGGTGCTCCGAACCGACGCGCGTTCATGCGGAACGCTTCTCGGCTCCTTGCCGGGCTCGAGGGCAGGCCGGCGAGCTGCCTCCTGTTCGACCTCGATAACTTCAAGTCGATCAATGACTGCCATGGGCACGATGCCGGCGACCGCATTCTCACGATCTTCGGAACAGTGCTGGCAAGCCATCTGCCGGAGCGGAGTTTCGGCCGGCTGGGCGGCGAAGAATTCGGAGCGATCCTGCCGCTCGATTCCCGCACCGCTGCCAGTCTGGCCGAACGGATCCGCCATGCCTTCGCCGTTGCCGGGAATGAAGGTCTCGGCGGAACTGCTAAGGCGACGGTCAGCGTAGGCTGCGCCACCGGTGCCGGCCTCGATGCGAATGCCATGCTCCAACGCGCGGATGCTGCGCTCTACCGGGCCAAGCGCGGAGGGCGCAACACGGTCATCGCGGCCTGACGGCTTCCCTGACGAAATCGGCATCGGAACTGCTTTGTGCGCGCCTCTAGGCTACGAAAGCCGAGTCTTCTCCGAAAGCGGTATCCACTTTCCCGTCTGTCGCGCTAGATTTCAACAACTCAAGGTAAGGAAACTGCCGGGTGCCAAGAATAAGCTTTTGCATTCCTCAGCGTTAATTTCTCGTAAGGCAGAATGTGCAATGGTTCCTAGAGTATGGCAGCCGCGTCCGGGGGGTCAGGCGTGACAGACGAAGAGATTGAAGTTGTCGCAGAAGAACTGGCGAAGGCCGGAGGCGTTTCATGGTATCCGGGACGTACGCGCGGCGCCCTCTTGCGGCCCGTAAGCGAGCGCTACCGAGACCGGGCGAGGCTCGCGATCGCCGCCCTCGACCGCCTGAGGGCGGTCAACGGCCCGTCCGAGCTGCAGGAACCGGCCTTGGAGGCCCTATCGGCGTCGAAAGAGCAGTCTGCGGAGCACCCGGAAGACATTCGGCCGGGCGCAACCGTGGTATACCGCCCGCCGGGCGACCAGCGGGCCATCACCTGCCGCGTCGAGCGCGTCGAGGAGGGGCGCGCCTATCTGGTGCCCGCTCCACGGGCGGATGTTGGCTGGGTGTCCCTGGACAACCTTATGCCATTCAAGACCGAGACGCAGGCGAAAGACGAGAAGTGACCGGATCCGCGGGATCTTCACTTTCGCGCCAAAAAGCGTTAGCAGATTCCGTCCCGTCGGAGTGGGTGGTCAATCCAGAAATGCGTTGCTTCTTCCACCTTGTGAACGATCACGAAGAGATCGTCGACAATACAGGAATCGAAGTCCACGATTTGGAGAGCGCCAAAGATCAGGCCCAGCTCGCCATCACCGAGTTGCGGCATGAAATCGGTGCGGATATCGACAATTGGTCTGGTTGGCGGCTCGATATCGTCTGCTCCCAAGGGACGCTCCTGCATTCCATGTCGCTGAACAACACCGTGCACTGAGCGTCTGCCTTCTGGTGCCAATACTGTTGGCCGGGTCATCGTGCATGGAATCAGCGCTCCGACGAACTGAGCTTTTCGGATCTTAACGCTATAGCATCAAGCCAAGACATCCAATGTTTGTATGAGCTTATCGAGCGTCTGAAGCTGCGCGGCTGCGCCATGGTCTCAGCCTCTCCGGATCGCTTCGATTCGGATATGCAGGCGCTCTGCCGCCTGATGAGCCGGATATCCTCTCGTTGAACGAGCGTTGTTTTCAGCAAGGGGCGTGACAGCGATGTCGCGCCCTTTGCTTGACCGATGCAGGACCAGCCGAAACCTTATCGCCAGGCCGTCACCACAAGCGCGCTCATTCGGTTCTCGACCGGTCCGGCGCCGAAGCGCGCTGCGAGAGCATCCGCGACTTGGGCCGTAACCTCATCGAGGCGATCCGGACCGCGAGCCTCGATCTCTGCGCGAAGCGGTGAGCCCTGGCAGAGTCCCGTCGCCGGCTCCCGTGCCGAAGGAGCCATGGTGACCTTCTCGACGACGTCGATCTCCACATTCTCGAAGCCCGCCTGCTGGACCTCGCCGCGGATCCGATCGGGGTCGAAATAGCCGAAGGGGACGCGCTCGACGAACCGCGGCGGGTCGTTCAGGAACGCCTTGCCGGCAGCCTCGGAAACCATGCGGCTGACCTCGTTGCGGTCGAGGGAGTCCCAGACGTTGAAGAGGAAGCGGCCCCCGGGCTTCAGCACCCGCAGCGCCTCACGGAAGCCGGCCTGCTTGTCGGGAAAGAACATGACGCCGAACTGGCACACGACCGCATCGAAGGAGGCATCGTCGAAGGGAAGGGCCTGGGCGTCGGCCTGCTGCCATCGTACGTTGGGGGCCTGGAGCTTGCCCGACGCGAGATCCAGCATGGCCTGGTTCAGATCGGTGGCAACGATCTCCACGTCCCGCGGCAGAGCCTTCGCCAGGGCGCGGGTCACGATGCCCGTTCCCGCGGCCGTCTCGAGAACGCGGCCCTGCGTCAAGTCATTCAGCCGCGCGGCCATGACCTCGGCATAGGGCTGGAAGAGCAGGGAACCGAGATATTGCTCGTAGAGAGCCGGAATCGAGCCCGCAAAGGCGGCATCGGTGGCGCTCATCGTCTCCTCCACCGTGAAAGGGTGGAAATGATCGCGCCGATGGGTCAGGCGAGCAAGAGGGTCACAGCGCCTCTTTGGCGGTAGGCAATAGCCTAGATCTATCTTGAACCGCCACCCGCTGCCGCTTCGATAAGAGGCGACACGGCTATTCCGCCGCCTGCCGCGTCACCTTCTTGTCCTTCTTCGCCGGCGCCTTCCTGGCAGCCACCTTAGGAGCCGCCTCCTTCCTCAACGGCCTGCGCGCTAGCACTTCCTTCATGAAACGCCCGGTGTGGCTGGCCTTGGACTCGGCGATGTCCTCGGGCGTGCCCTGGGCGACGATCTCGCCGCCGCCGCTGCCGCCTTCGGGGCCCATGTCGATCACCCAGTCGGCGGTCTTGATGACCTCGAGGTTGTGCTCGATCACCACGACCGTGTTGCCCTGGTCGACGAGCTCGTGCAGCACCTCCAGGAGCTTCGCCACGTCGTGGAAGTGGAGGCCGGTGGTGGGCTCGTCGAGGATGTAGAGCGTGCGGCCTGTGGCGCGCTTGGAGAGTTCCTTCGAGAGCTTCACGCGCTGCGCCTCGCCGCCCGACAGCGTAGTGGCCTGCTGGCCCACATGCACGTAGTCGAGGCCGACGCGGGCCAGCGTCTGCATCTTCTCGCGGATCGACGGCACCGCCTTGAACAGCTCGCGGGCCTCCTCCACCGTCATGTCGAGCACGTCGGCGATCGATCTCTCGCGGTACTTCACCTCCAGCGTCTCGCGGTCGTAGCGCTTGCCCTTGCACACGTCGCAGGTGACGTAGACGTCGGGCAGGAAGTGCATCTCGATCTTGATCACGCCGTCGCCGGAGCAGGCCTCGCAACGGCCGCCCTTCACGTTGAAGGAGAAGCGGCCGGCCTGGTAGCCGCGCGCCTTCGCCTCGGGGAGCCCTGCGAACCATTCGCGGATCGGCGTGAAGGCGCCGACATACGTTGCCGGGTTCGAGCGCGGCGTGCGGCCGATGGGCGACTGGTCGATGTCGATGACCTTGTCGAGATGCTCAAGGCCCTCGATGCGCTCATGCGGCGCCGGATGCTCCAGCGCGTTGTTGAGCTTGCGCGCCACGGCCTTGTAGAGCGTATCGATCACGAGCGTGGACTTGCCGCCGCCGGACACGCCGGTGATGCAGGTGAAGGTGCCGAGCGGGATCTCCGCCGTCACGTCCTTCAGGTTGTTGCCTTTGGCGCCCACGACCTTCAGCATCCGCTTCGGATCGCGCTTGCGGCGCTTCGGGGGAACCTTGACCGACATCTCGCCGGTGAGATACTTGCCGGTCAGGGATTTCGGGCTCGCCAAGATCTCGTCGGGCGTTCCTTCCGCCACGATCCGGCCGCCATGGATGCCGGCGCCGGGGCCGATGTCGAACACGTAATCGGCCTGCAGGATCGCGTCCTCGTCATGTTCGACAACGATGACGGTGTTGCCGAGGTCGCGCAGACGTTTCAGAGTTCCGAGCAGGCGCTCGTTGTCGCGCTGGTGCAGGCCGATCGAGGGCTCGTCGAGCACATAGAGCACGCCGGTGAGGCCGGAGCCGATCTGGCTCGCGAGCCTGATGCGCTGGCTCTCGCCGCCCGAGAGGGTGCCGGAGGCGCGGGCGAGCGTCAGATACTCCAGGCCCACATCGACTAGGAAGGTCAGGCGCTCGCGGATCTCCTTGAGGATGCGGCCGGCGATCTCGTTCTGCTTCTTGGTGAGCTTCTTGGACAGGACGCCGAACCACTCGTCGGCATCCTTCACGGAGAGCGCCGTCGCGTCGCCGATGTCGGAGCCGGCGATCTTCACAGCGAGCGCTTCCGGCTTCAGGCGCTTGCCGCCGCAGGATTCGCAGGGCGTCTCGCTCATGAAACGGCCGATCTCCTCGCGGGCCCAGTCGCTCTCGGTCTCCTTGTAGCGGCGCTCCAGATTGGGGATCACGCCCTCGAAGGGCTTGCGCACCTCGTAGGCGCGCATGCCGTCGTCATAGGCCATGCGGATCGACTCGCCGTCCGAGCCGTACAGGATTGCATGACGCACGCTATCCGAGAGTTCGGTCCAGGGCTTCGTCATGGACGCCTTGTAATGCCTGGTGATCGCTTCCAGCGTCTGACCGTAATAGGGCGAAGTGGACTTGGCCCAGGGCATGATGGCGCCGCGCTTCAGCGACAGCGTCTCGTCGACGACGAGGGCCTCGTCGATGCGCATCTCGTGGCCGATGCCGCCGCAGGTGGGGCAGGCGCCGAACGGGTTGTTGAACGAGAACAGGCGCGGCTCGATCTCGGGGATCGTGAAGCCCGAGACGGGGCAGGCGAACTTGGACGAGAACACGATGCGCTTCGGCTTGCCCTTGTCGTCCTTCTCGTCGGCATGTTCGATGACCGCGATGCCGTCGGTGAGCTCGAGCGCGGTCTCGAAGGATTCCGACAGGCGCGCGGCGATGTCGGCGCGCACCACGATGCGGTCCACCACCACGTCGATGTCGTGCTTGAACTTCTTGTCGAGGGCAGGGGCCTCGTCGATGGCGTAGTATTCGCCGTCGATCTTCAGGCGCTGAAAACCCTTCTTCTGGAATTCGGCGATTTCCTTGCGGTATTCGCCCTTGCGGCCGCGCACCACGGGGGCCAGCAGGTAGAGACGGGTCTTCTCCGGTAGGTCCAGCACCCGGTCCACCATCTGGCTGACCGTCTGGCTCTCGATGGGCAGGCCCGTGGTGGGGGAATAGGGAATGCCGACGCGTGCCCAGAGCAGGCGCATGTAGTCGTAGATCTCGGTGACGGTGCCGACCGTCGAGCGCGGGTTCTTGGACGTGGTCTTCTGCTCGATGGAGATGGCGGGCGAGAGCCCGTCGATCTGGTCGACATCCGGCTTCTGCATCATCTCCAGAAACTGGCGGGCGTAAGCCGAGAGGGACTCGACGTAGCGGCGCTGGCCCTCGGCATAGATGGTATCGAAGGCCAGCGACGACTTGCCGGAACCGGACAGGCCGGTGAACACCACGAGCTGGTCCCGCGGCACCATGAGGTCGACGTTCTTCAGGTTATGCTCCCGCGCCCCGCGCACGGAGATCACACGCGCATTCGGATCGCCCGCCTTGGCGCGGTTGAACAGGTCGTCGAGTTTAGCCATGGCCAGCTTAAGCCTTCGAAAGGGGGAGATTCTGCCTCGTCAGGCGGAAACCGCATATATGTGAGCAGACGCCTGGTGACACAACCCGGAGGTCCGACTCAAGTTGGTCTCATCCTAGAACAAAGAGAGTACACGAAGCAAGGTGACAGAGAGGGAGAATAAGCCTAGCAATATGAAATCGTAACTTTATCCGAGCGAGGCTCGCATGCCCTTCGTCCGGCTTGCCGCTCTTTGTCTTGCCCTCTCACTGGCCGGTTGCGTCGCTACGACCGAACGGGCGACGCTCGTTCCTGACGTACGGCAGGAGATCGTGCCTTCGAAGGGGCACGACTGGCTGGCCTCGCGTCAAAAAGTCACCCAGGTTGGCCTCATGCATCCGGCGGGGTTCGCCAAAACGGGAACATGGGTGCCCTTCGCCCTTGAAATGCGAAACCCCGGCCGCACCCCTATCGAATTCCGGATGCAGGACGCCGATGTGCTCTACATGGGCAAGGGTGGCGACCTCATTCTGCCCGTCAAGACGATCGAGCAGATCGAACAGGAAGAGCGAAGGCGGCATGCCATGGAAGAGCTTGTCGTCGGCAGTCTCGCTTCTGCCGATGTTTCCCTGGCCATGCAGATGCGGGCAGGGGTCGGGCAGGCACGTCGGGAGCGGCGAGAAACCATGGAGGCGCTCGAGCAGGAGCACCTTCAAAACCTCGAGGCCTTCCACCAATATGCTTTGAAGGACCATACCCTTCAGCCTGGAGCCCTTACTCAGGCCTTGCTTCTCGTGGAGTTGCCCGAGGCCCATGAGGGAGACAAGCACTACGCCGTCCGGATCAAGCTCGGCGACGAGCTGCACGAGTTTAAGGTGGTTCAGTTCACACCGAAATCATGAGGCTGTGAGGCCTTGGGCTCATAGGGCACGAAGCCCTATTATTGGGGACAGGCCTGTGCAGAACCTCCTGCCCGTCTTGCCCCCGGGGCGCCGGGGCCCCAGAACTGCCTCATGTGAATGAGGAGAGGCCGCTATGGCTGGCAGCGTGAACAAGGTGATATTGGTCGGCAATCTGGGGCGGGACCCTGAGGTGCGCCGGCTGTCGAATGGGGAGCCGGTGGTGAACCTGCGCATTGCCACGTCCGAGACCTGGAAGGACAAGGGCACGGGCGAGCGCAAGGAGAAGACCGAGTGGCACTCGGTGGTGATCTTCAACGAGAACCTGGGGCGAGTGGCGGAGCAGTATCTGAAGAAGGGCTCGAAGGTGTACATCGAGGGCCAGCTGCAGACGCGCAAGTGGCAGGACCAGAGCGGGGTCGAGAAGTATTCGACCGAGGTGGTGCTGCAGCGCTTCCGCGGCGAATTGACGATCCTGGACAGCCGCGGCGGCGGTGGCGGCGCGTCGGAATACGGCGACGAGGAGCAAGGCCAGATCGCCCGCGGCGGCGATTTCGGACGCTCCCCCTCCCAGGACCGCCGTCCGGCGCCGTCCTCCGGTGGCGGCAACAGCGCGGGTGGAAATAGCGGAGGAGGCTCCCGCTACAGCGATATCGACGACGATATCCCGTTTTAAAAGCTGCGATTTCCAGATCTCGACAAGGCCGCCGGAACCGGCGGCCTTTTTGTTGGCTTCACCACGCCATCATCCTGTCAGAACCGGAGGACAGATCGCGACAGGACAAAATCACGAGAGGACAATCGGTCTATGGCGAGGCCGAGGCCGTACGGCCTCCTGGGGCAATGCACCGAATACTGTTCTTTCCGCCACTCTACGACGCACGCTGTTATTGTCGGCAAAGCCCAAAACCTGCCTTGCGTGGGTGCGGAGAACCTGCTCATGTACGAACCTGCCGCGGGATCGGTCGAATCCGGGCGTTTGGATGACGTTTGTTAAGGCTGTCTTGCGTGCATTGCTACTTTCATCTTGTACATACGCATGAACGTATCCTGGATGAGACGGGCATCGAGGTGTCGGACGTAGAGGCAGCCCATTACCAGGCGCTCAAGGCCATTCAGGAACTGCGGCAGGACGGCGAATCCGACGAGATCGATTGGCGCGGCTGGCAGCTTGAAGTGGTGGACGAGGCCGGGAAGATCCTGCTGTCCATTCCCCTCGATACGTCGCAGCATTGACGCTGTCCACGGCCGACAGTGAAGGCGCGCATCTCCCCGGGCCTGTTTTCGTTCATAGGATGAAATCGGCGGCCGAGAGCTGCGCCTTCAGCACGTTCTCGATCTTGATGTAGTGGCTCGACCCGGAGAGATAGACGAGCGAATAGCCGGTCCTGTCCGCGATGCTGAGATCGGCGAAGGAGGCGAAGCGCCACGCCCTCAGGTCGATCTGGTCCTCTCCGGGACGGAAATATTGAATCGTGTCCTTGCCGGAGGAGAGATCGAAGGCGAAGAGGTCGCGGCCTCCGCCGCCATCCATCGTATCGTTTCCGCTGCCGCCGTTTAGGTAATCGGCGCCGGAGCCGCCATAGGCGGAATCGCCGATCAGGCGGTCGTTGCCGGAGCCGCTGAGCAGCGTGTCGTTGCCGTAGCCCGCATTGGCGCTCGTGACCTGCGCATCGCCGTACAGCACGTCGTTGCCGGAACTGCCATTGAGATAATCGTGCCCGCCGCGGCTCTGGTCGTTCAAGGAGACGGCATCGCCGTAGAGCGTGTCGGTGCCGGTGCTTCCATAAAGGCTGTCGTTGCCGCCGGCGGACGAGCCCCACATGGAGTAGGCATCGCCATACAGGATATTGTTTCCGCTTTCTCCTGCCAGGTAGTCGGCTCCTCCGACCGCAGAATCATAGAGCGCATAGGCATCGCCAAAAAGCCGGTCGCTGCCGGAGCCGCCATAGAGGCTGTCGCTGCCGCCGAGGCTGGAATGGCGCATCTCGTATCCGTCGCCATAGAGAATGTCCTCGGAGGCGCCGCCCTTCAGGATATCCTGCCCGCCTGAGGTCGAATGGAAGAGATTCCGTCCATCGCCGAAAAGCGTGTCACGTCCGCTGTCGCCGCTCAGCGTATCCGATCCGCCGACGGCCCTGCTGCTCAGGCTGTAGCCGTCGCCGTAAAGCCTGTCGTCGTCGTTGCCGCCATACAGGTTATCCCCGCCGCCCTTCGCCGAGCCCGTGATCGAATACGCATCGCCGTAGAGGGTATCGCTGTCGTTGTCGCCGTAGAGCCAATCCGCGCCGCCGGTTGTCGTTGCCGACATGGAATAGGCATCGCCGAACAGGCTGTCGTTGTCGTAGCCGCCATAGATCCTGTCGGCGCCGCCCCGTGCGGAGCCCGACATGCTGCGCGCATCGCCATAGAGCCTGTCGTAGCCGTACTCGCCCCAGATCTTGTCCGCGCCTCCGGTCGAGGAATAGCTCATCGTGTAGGAATCGCCGTAGACATTGTCGCCATCGAAGCCGGCCCAGATCGAATCCGCGCCGCCCCGCGCCGAAAGCCGCAAGCTCCTCGCATCGCCATAAAGGTAATCGGCGCCATTGTAGCCGTGGAGCGCATCGCCGGCGGCTGTGCGCGCCTGAAGCGTGCCGTCGCTGTCGCCGTAGAGCGTGTCGGAGACGCCGCCGCCTTCCAGAAAATTCCTGCCCAATGAGCCGATCTTATGTGCCATCTTCTGCAATGCCCGAAGTAAGGATGTTACCTTAGAGCACGTAACTTATTTTCCTGTTACGGGATATCGTAAATGCGTCGCTGCGTCATAAGGACGTATCCTTGTATCGTCCTGCGCAGCCGGAGTGCCGGTGCAGGCTTGATGTTTCAGGCCAGGAATGGTTAGCCATCGGAACCCTCCGTCCGAATGAAGCGACCATGACCTCATCCTCACCAGATCTCGACGCGCTGCTCACCTGGATCCGTACCGAGAGCCCGACCCATGACCGGGCCGGGGTCAACCTGATGATGGACCTCGTGGTCGCGCAGATGCAGGACGCGCCGGTGGCGGCCGAGCGCATTCCCGGCACCGACGGACTCGGCGACGTGCTGGTCCTGCGGGCCGGGCCCCGCACCGACGAGCCCGGAATCCTGGTGATGTCGCATCTCGACACGGTCCATCCGGTCGGCACGCTCGAGAGCGACCTGCCGATGCGGATCGAGGGCGACAGGCTCTACGGGCCCGGCGTCTACGACATGAAGGGCGGCGCCTGGTTCTGCCTCGAGGCCTTCAAGGACGTGGCGCGCAAAGGCACTGCGGCGCGGCCGCTCGTCTTCCTGGTGACGCCGGACGAGGAGATCGGCTCGCCGATCACCCGGCCGATGATCGAGGATTTCGGCCGCCGCTCGGCCTGCGTCCTCGTCACCGAACCGGCCCGCGACGGTGGTCAGATCGTCACCGCCCGCAAGGGGGTGGGGCGCTTCGAGGTGCATGTGGAGGGACGGCCGGCGCATGCGGGCTCGCGCCACAAGGACGGGCGCAACGCCGTCTACGAGGCCGCCCGCCAGATCCTCGCCATCGAGGCGATGACGGATTATTCGCGCGGGATCACCACGAGCGTCGGCCTGGTCGCCGGCGGTACGGCGGTGAACACCGTTCCGCAGCATTGCCGCTTCCCCGTGGATCTGCGGGTCGAGACGGTGGCCGACGGCAAGGCCTTGACGGCGGCACTCCTCGGGCTCAAGCCGAGCCACCCGGATTTCAAGGTCACCGTCACCGGCGGCATGAACCGGCCGCCCTATGAGCGCACAGAGGCCACCTCGAAACTCTTCGATCATGCCCGCTCGCTCGCGGCCGAGATCGGTTTCGATCTCGTCTCCGCCCCCCGCGTCGGCGGCGGCTCGGATGGCAACTTCACCGCGGCGCTCGGCATCCCGACCCTCGATGGCCTCGGCATCGACGGCGACGGCGCACACACGCTGCAGGAATACGGCCTGATCTCCTCGATCGCTCCGCGCCAGAGGCTCATGACGCGGCTGCTGGAGACGCTTCGCTGAGCCCGATCGCGATTTCCGATCTGCGCAACCGGCCGGACTTTGCCGAGGCGGTCGCGGATCGTGTCTGGCGTGCCTTCTGGAAAGACAAGGGGCATCCGTTGAGCCTGCTCACGGGCCTCGTGCAGGAAAGCCTCGGCGCGGGGCCGATCCCCACGGCTCTGGTCGCCCACGAGGGTGATTGCTTCATCGGGACCGTCTCCGTCATCGTTTGCGACGAGGATGCGAGGCCTTACTACACGCCCTGGATCGCGGCGCTCTGGGTCGAGCCCGAGCATCGCAGGAACGGGACCGGGGCCGCTCTGGTCGAAAGCGCCGTCGCGCTGGCTTTCGGGACGGGGGCCGGGCGAGCCTATCTTCTGTCCGGGCCGCACCGACGCGCGTTCTATGAAGCGCTGGGCTGGTCCGTGCTCGAGGGGACGGCGCCCGACGATGGGATGTTCATCCTGATCCGTGACGCGAGAACCGCCTGACATGAACGCGGCGCCCGAGCCCCGCTACCGCCCCAATGTGGGCATCGCGCTGTTCAACCGGGACGGCCTGGTCCTGATCGCCCGGCGCCTGCGCGACGACGGCCCGGAGATCGTCGCGCCTGGGCACGACTGGCAGATGCCCCAGGGCGGCGTCGACGGCGAGGACCTGCTGGCGGCAGCGCGGCGCGAGCTGTGGGAGGAGACGAACGTCACGAGCGCCGAGATTCTCGGGCAGACCTCGGAACGGATCGCCTACGATTTCCCGCCCTATGACGGCCCGCCGCACCGGCTGTCGCCCTTCCGTGGCCAGCGCCAGCAATGGGTCGCGTTCCGCTTCACGGGCGATGACGGCGAGATCGAGGTCGCAGGCATTCGCGGCGGGGCGGTGCCCGAATTCGGCGAGTGGCGCTGGGAGCGGATCGAGCGCCTGCCGGAGCTGGTGGTTCCCTTCAAGCGCGCCGTCTACGAGCACGTGGTGCACGCGTTCCGGCCCTTCGCCGTGTCGGGGTGAGCGCTCCGAGCGAGGGCGGAGCGAGGTCCTCTGGCTCGGATGCAGCATGAGGCGCCATTCCCCTCCCTCCTTGTGGGGGAGGGCCAGGGAGGGGGGTGCTGGCGCTGTGCTGGTTCCAGTCCGGCGCTGCACCCCCCTCTCCAACTCTCCCCCACAAGGGGGGAGAGGGTGTCCAGCGCTCCTCTCGTCCAATGTTTCCAGCTCCCTCGCCGTCATCCCCGGGCTTGATCCGGGAATCCAAGCCTTGACAGCGCAGAGGGTCCTAAGACGTGGGTGGCCGGACCCAGTCCGGCCATGACGTCGAGGTATTTCAAACTGCGAGGTCGAACAGTCAGCACCTGTGGGCCCGGAGCCTTTCGGGCTCCGAGCCTTGTGGTGAGATCGAGGGTGGCGCGGACGGCGGCCCGGCTCGATGATGCATGCGTGTGAAATGGAAGAGCCGGGAGGCCGCTTCGCGCACGGCTTTTTTAGGCGGACAGGCGATGCCGGTTCGGTGACCGCCCGAGGCGGTGACCGCAAGGTCAGCGGCGGCCTCGACCCAATCCCTAGTCAGCGGCATACAGCCTGGGCCTCCCGTCACACGCACCTGCGTATCGGCACATGCACGGGACCGTGCCTGCTCCCACACTGCGACGCCTCGCGAGCGCGCCCCTCGTCTGGAGCAGATCTTGCCCAAGGGTATAGCTAAGATTGGGACTGTTGTCAAGAACAAAGTGAGAACATAACGTTGCCGTCGCGTCCGCTCGCCTCCCATTGACCCTCTCACGTCATCACCGGCCTCGTGCCGGTGATCCCGACCCGAGAGGCGCAGCGCTTGTCCGCATCGGGATGGCCTGCACTAGGCCGGCCATGACGTGAGAGGGCATCCCTCACGGTTCACGCCGGAGATGATCGCCCGCTCCCCGATCATGCCCGCATCGAGTATCCGTCATCGATGGCAGTGACGGTCGCCGGTCTTGCGGTTGGTGTGGCAGCCGTTCCTGTCGAGCCCGCCCCCATGGGCGAGCGCGGAGCCGGCGAGAATGACGGTCAGGACGAGGGTGAGCAGTGCTTTCATCGGTGAAGCCCCCACGATGCGCTTTTGCATCGCGCGAGTCATACAATCTAAAATTGTTATTAGCAATAATGTATCTATTGGTTGCATCGCGGCTCTCTGCAACCTGCGCATCCTCGTCGTCATGGCCGTCCCCGGATCGAGCCCGGAGAGGCCATGAGTTTGATCGTATCGATCAAAGGCAGGTGTGAACGCCCGACTTCACGAGGTCCTGCCATTCCGCCCCGAGGGCCTGGCGCGCATCGATGGCATTCTCGGCGCCGGGTTCGCCGTTGCGGAACATCACCACGCCGAGCGAACGGTCATGGCTGCCGGCGACGATGGTGGGGCCGGGCACATAGGTGGTCGTCGCGTTGTAGGTGCCGAAGCCGCGCCCGTAGCTCGCCGTGCCGGACGTCTGGAACTGGCCCGGCATCTGCGTGACGGAGACGTTGTTCTGCGCCTGCCCGCCGGTGATGATGTAGCGGTCGTAGCCGGCGCGGATCGTCTCCACGGCGGCGCTCTTCTGCGCGACTTTCGCCGCCCCCATGGAGCCGCAGGCGGGCGCTGCGCCCGCGTCGATGATCATGGTGTTGGCCGACGTTCTCGTCGCCTGCGCACCGGCACAGGCGGATAGGGCTCCCGCAAGCGGAAGCAGGATCAATAGGTTTTCCAAGATAGTCCCCCAGCGTCTTTACGCTGCGGAATGCATAGCCGCGCCGATAGGGAAGTCGAGTGCGACGAAAGGTGCGAACGGGCCGATCCGGCGCGATCCTCCGGGAGTGTGTCTTGAAGGTGACGCAGCGGGGAGGCCGCGCGGCCGCTCACTGCGTCCGTGTGCGAGGCGGATCGGCCAGAAGCGCCGCCTCTTTGTCCGGCGGCATGCCGGCTTTCAGGGGCGTGTCGCGGCGGGTTCGGTCCCAGGCGAGGATTTGCCGGAGTGTCTCGTCGAGCGGGCGCGGCTTAAACCCGTGCGCAAAGGCCCTCTCGACATCGATCTCCAGAAAATGCCGGAAGGCTTCGTCCGCCTGCGGCAGCCAGAGGGGCACCTCGGTCCAGGGCTCCAGCCCCGCTCCCAGCACCGCCTCGTCGGAGCGCCAGACGAGGCGTGCATCGGAACCAGCGACGCGGCGGATGGCCTCCAGGAGGTCGGCGAACGGGAAGGGGCGTCCCGTGAGGTTGAAGATGCCGCCCACATTCCGCTCCGCCGTCTCGACGATGAAGCGCGCGGCATCGCGCACGTCGACGAGCTGGACGAGGCGCCCCGGATCGCCGGGCGCCGGGATCGCGCCGCCCTGGTCGACCCGGCGCACCCAGGAGGTCAGGCGGTCGGTGTAATCGCCCGCGCCGACGAGAAGGCCCGAGCGCAGGATGAGCGCGCGCTCCCGTAAGCGCTCCAGCGCCACGAGCTCGCATTCGCGCTTCAGCGGCCCATAGGCCTTGGCGTAGGAGGCTGCGGAGGAGCGCTGCTCCGGGGGAAGCGCCCGCGCCATTGCCAGCTGCTCCGGCGTCGCGCGGCTCGCGGGCGAATCCTCCGAGACGCCCGGCGCCTTGAAATCCGCATAGACGCTCACGCTCGTCACGAGCGCATAGCGGCCGATCTCGGGGGAGAGCGCATCGAGGAGCGAGGCCACCGCCTCGGGCGCGAAGGCGCAGGTATCGACCACGAGGTCGAACGCGCGGTCTTTCAGCGCCGAGAGGTCGCCGTGCCGGTCGCCGGTGAGAACCTCGATCCCGTCCGGCCCCGCATCCTTCCCCGTCTGGCCGCGGGTAAAAATCGCCACCTGATGGCCCCGCGCCAGCGCCTCCCGCGCGACCGCGCCGCCCAGAAACCCCGTTCCCCCCACGACAAGCACGTTCATCTTAGCGCCCCCTTGCAGCCGCGACGGAGCCGCGAACCGCGATTCTCCGGCGGGATCAGGCCTTTGTGTTGCATGGGGGGCGGGGAGGCAAGGTTGGGGGAGGGTGGCAAGGCTATCGCTTGCGAAAGGAGTAGCAGGCCCAATCCAGCGCCGTAAGCAGCAGTCACATCAGATAATGATATGTTATATGTTGCGCAACTTAACGGGGTAATGGTAATGTTATCGGCAACGATGAGTTGGTGGGTTCGCCGTGACTATAGAAAAGATCCATTTACAGAAGCTTCTCCAAATATTTTATGCGCCTGACAACTTACGTAGAACGTTGCTTCGGGGAGATATCCGAAGCGAAATTCAAAGAAACATCAAAAAGCAGAATGGTGAAGACACTTCAGGAGGTCATTTTCATACGCCATTTTGGTACGATGTCAGAGGCCACGTTGCAGGAAAAAGAGATTTAAGGGACGCAAGCAAAGAACGTATTGCGGAAAATAAAAGGAGTCGACAGCGATTATATCCAGCCCTCACAACCGGCTTTTTAACTTGGTGGGATGAGAAACGTAGATGGCGCAATGAGGAATTCGAGCTTATTCCTCAAAATATCAATACACGATTACAGATTGCAGATCTCAATGCGGTCGTTAAGATTGAACATCTCCTAGCTTTCAAGGTTGGAGATCAATTTAACAGAATTGTCTATCCTTACTTCAGCGAGCGACCGACGTTGCCAGAAGAGGGAGGCCGAATTGGCCTCTGGGTTTTAGGAGAAGCTCTGGCAAACTATGATCGCAACGATATGCGCATACTCGATGTGTTACGCAGCCGCTCGTTTGCTCTCATCGATAGTCCACTTCAAGGCAACGAGCGCGACCTGTTCTTAAGAAAGTACGAAGCGGCCCTAAGTCAATGGAATAGGTTGCGAGGTGAGTACAAATAAATTCCCAGGCGGCATGGTATAGATCAAGCTTGCGTGTATGCCCCAGGAGCGACGAACATTTTTGGTCGTCAGTCGTCCTCGAACCTTGATAGAATTTGTTTAATATTGTCTTCAATGGCACGGAGCGACTGTTCATCTGGCTCGCCGACTTCCGTAGCGGCGCTTGGTGCTGGTCCTTCTCCGACGCTCTCAGATTCTACAAGTTCACGCTGTGCATTCTCTTTTACTTGGGCATGCCATACATCTTTGAATGCTAGGTATATCTTGGGCAAATCGGCCGCATGTATTGTGTCTCCATGTCCTAGCAGTAATGGCTTAACTAGCTCTTCGTCACTCATAAAGGCTTCTAGGAAATTCCGAAGCAGATGGTGATCTACTTCTTTCTCTCCAGTCATTGCTCGCTCAAGTGCACGGACCTAACGGCGAGAATATTTGCGTTCAGTGTCTATCCAAACCAAAGGATAGGGACGTCCACCAATTACACCTTTCATGGTGTCGCGTCCTGAGTATGAGAAGCGGAAATTTTGCTTCCCTTCTGCGCAGACTGATGCAAGCAGATAAGCGAGTTCTACTGATAAAGCTAAACGATCGGAACCGGAATGTTTGGCAACGCGAAAGCCGGTATCGATATCTTTTCCAAGAAAGTCATATCGGCTTGGCTCTTTCTCAGCTTGTGATTCCAAGTCGTCATCTGTCTCAAGGCCAAGAATGGCCTCTGTAGGTTCTGAATATATGTCAGAAACCGGTACTGTGATATTTGGTGTTGGAAACGCCGCGACCCAACCTGCCCCTTTTACATCCAAAGGGACCTCAGCTTTTTCTAAATCATCACCATATTGTTTGAGAGTTCGCAAAAATGCGTCTACGCAAAGGGCTAAATGCTCTGTGCTCTGTAACCGGACACAAAAAATTATCTCATCACCAATGGTTTTCCAGACATTAGGGATGTGATCACGCGAGTCGGGATGGTCCGCATCCGCGCGTCGTTCGAACTCGCGACTCAACTGCTTGGGAAATTCACGATAGAAGTGTCCAATCCTATTGACCCAGATGGGAAAAGGGGATGGGACGGCTTCATCCATATTGCCGCCGGCTCCCGCTTTGTATGCGGTTGAGCCAACGAGGTCGACAGAGAGGAAAAGTCTAATTCTGTAATCTGGGCACAGCGGCACGTCAGGCTTAACCTTGGGCTAGCTCAAGTGTTTTGGCTCTAACTTGCGCAGCATGTGTGCTTACACCGAAATAGTTTGCAACGCTTCGGAGATCGTTTGCCCTCTTGCGAAACGCACGCTCAAACTCAACCTTTGGCATTAAAAAAGCAGCAGCAAACCAATTAGCTTCCCATTCTGCTCGCCGCTGCTCCTCATCAGTGTCGCTCACCCAGCGTGTTGCTACCATTCCCGCATCGGGATCAGTTTTTTTGATCTGCGGAAAGTGTAGAAAAAGATGTCCCAACTCATGCGCGATGGTGAAGCGATCGCGCTCTGCGGAGGTGATGCTTGAGACGTAAATTGTAAACTTACTGTCAGGCTCAACTCGAATGGACTCTGAAAGCTGGTTCTCACCAAATATAGGACTCCGCAATGCAATGCGTCCACCTAGCTTAGAGACCAATGGTTCCATAGGATCGCCAGGTCGAAACGAGAGCTGTTCAGCTACGCTTTCAGCAATCTCGTGTACCTTGCTCTTAAGCAGCCTAGCCGGAATCGGCTCAAGAAATTTCAAGGCGCACCTCTCAGAGACTTATATAGTAACGCTTAGGGGCTTCATAGCGTCTATGAGAACATATCGTGAATTCACAGGGAATTCAAGTAATACTGAAACAAAATAACAAAAAACTCGCCTCACTGAAGAGGCGAGTTCTAACTTCATTCTGCTAGCCGTTGCTTAGCGTCTTACGAGCACCCCGTCGTGCTGCCGCACTAATAATAGGGGGTCCTCGTGCATCTCTGTATGTAGAAAGGCTTTGAAGCTCAGCATATTCCCGATGGCTTATTCCGACTGGGACAACACGGAATAAGCGCCTCAATGGGCCCGCAACTTATTACTCTGCCTGTGTTTTCGCAACGTCAGCTCATGTACCGGCCGCCACTCACGTTGATAGTCTGGTCCGTTACGTATCCGTTGCGGGCCAGCACGACAGCCGCCTCGACGACCTCAGCTACTGCACCGAACCAGCCCACCAAGATAAGCTCCGAACGGACGTTCGGGTTGTCGCGGATCATGTCTGTCTCGACGAGCGCCGTGGCTATGGCATTTGGGGTGACGCCCTCCTCGGCTAAGTGGGAAGGGTGGCTCATGGCACTCCTGGGACGTAAGCACTTGGTCTGCTTCGGCGGTCATGAGCCGACGTTCGTTGGGCAGCCGGAAGGTGAAAGGTTGACCCGTAGCCGACCCTCCCAAGCGTCAGCCTGGATAGCGCTACCTAGCCCAGTCTTTCCTTGATGGCGACTTTCTCCTGCGACCAGAGCATGATCGGGCCGCTTGACCAACCGATCTACGTCAGAATCTATTACCGATTTCAGGTCGCTATTGAGAAGGTTCAGTCCAAATAGATTGAAGGCGAGATAGCCCGATATGCTCGCCCGTAAGCGCACTCAGCAATTGCCCCAGATGACGAGCTAACCTCGTAGCCACCATCCCATCGCTCAGACGGATGGGATGATACGGAGCCAAGGGAAGATGTCGCCAAGCAGGGTGGACGGCCAGACCGTCTCCATGACGAGGGTGGAGACTACGTAGATGCCGAGCGCCAGGAGGACAGCATAGGGGATCACGATAGACCATTTCTCCTGCGCTTCGAGCCGCATGAAGGCGACGACGAAGAGCGCCGAGGCCGGAATAAGGCCGATGACGGCAGTTCCAACTAATAAGCCAAGCAGGTAGCCGAAGAAGCGGGCGGCCCGCGAGTAAATCGTCGCAACGCGCAGATCGCCCGTGTCGGAGGTGAGATCCATATGGATCTTCGCATTCTGGTCGTAGGGGATGGCCTGCGCGGGCGCGTTGGCGTCGTCCAGATCCAAGACATCCGTCTCGTCGTCCGGTCTGGCCGCCCGGGGCTTGCGGAAGAGGTCATCGAAGAGGCTGAGCGAGGCCGCGACGAGTCCGAGGGTGCCGACGATGATCGGAACGAGTTTTGCGCGCAGTGGCCATTCGCTCGTGCTCACGAGCACGACCGCCAGAGCCGCGACGGAGGCGATGGTGAAAAGCTGCATCCACTGGAAGCGGGGGGCGCCGAAGTCGAGGAGCAGCCCCCTCCAGCCGCCATGACGGCGCACATCCTGGATGAAGGGCCGGATGAGGCTGATGAGCGCAAACAAGAGGAGTGCGGCCACCACCGGGCGCAAAAGGAAGGAAGCGCCGTACCGTTCAACTGAAATGAACATATAGCGCTCGACGCTGTCTCCTAGGACGAGCCCGAGGATCAAGGGTGCCCGCGGCCACTTGGCCTGCTTCATGAGCCAGCCGATGATGCCGCAGGAAATGAGGATATAGAGATCGCCCCAGCTCTTCGATGCCTCGTAGGCGCCGAGGAAGATGACGCACAGCACCCCTGGCAGGATCAGCGAATAGCGCAGGGTCGCGAGCTTGGCGAATTGCGGGCTGAAGGCGTAGCAGGCGCCGGCGCCGAGGATGTTCGCCAAGGCGATGGACCATACCATGGCATAGGTGATGTCAAGATTCTTCGTCAGCATGTCGGGGCCGGGAACCAGCCCGTGGACGAGGAACGCGCCGAGGAGGATCGCCATCGTCGCGCTTCCCGGTACGCCGAAGGCAAGAGTCGGGACGAGGGCACCGCCTTCCTTGGCGTTGTTGGAGCTCTCGGAGGCAATCACGCCCCGAACGTCTCCGCGACCGAAGGTCTGCGCTGCACCCTTTTCCGTTTTGAGGGCGTGGCCATAGGCGAGCCAGTCGACGACCGATGCACTGATGCCCGGGATCGACCCGATCCCGCCGCCGATCCATGAGCAGCGCAGGATAAGCCACCAGTTCTGCATGCAGTCCTTCACACCCTGCCACTGCCCTCGATAGATCGATGCCTTGTCGACGTTCTGGGCGATCGCCACGCGAGAGATAAGAAGGTCGCAGAGTTCCGGAAGGGCGAAAATGCCGAGAAGCAGGGGTGTGAGCGGGAGGCCTTCCCAAAGATAGAGCGAGTCGAATGTCCAGCGCGGTGTGCTCGTGTTGGCGTCGACTCCGACCATGGCGATCATGATGCCGATGCAGGCCGCCGCGAGCCCCCGCAGGGGAGCGCTCCCGGACAGCACCGCGACCATCGAGATGCCGAGGACGGAGAAGGCCAGAAGCTCCGGCGATCCGAGATAAAGCATCACGGGCCGCAGGATCGGAACCGTGAAGGCGAGTAGGGCCGCACCGAAAATGCCACCGATCATCGAGGACATGTAGGCTGCGCTGAGCGCCCGGCCCGCTTCGCCGCGCTTCGCCATCGGATGGCCGTCGAGCACGGTGGCCGCCGAGGCGGCGCCGCCGGGGATGCCGAAAAGCACCGCCGGAATCGGATCGCCCGTGGCCGTTGTCGCTCCGAGACCGAGCAGCAGGGCGAAGGCGGAATAGGGGTCCATGGTGAACGTGAACGGGAGGAGCATCGCTGTTCCGGCGAGGCCGCCGATCCCGGGAATGATGCCGAGCACGAGCCCTAGGACGCAGCCCAGGCAGAGATACATCAGACGATGCGGCTCCATGAGGGTCGCGAAAGCCTTCGCTGCTGCGGCTGCCATCAGGCCGAGATCGCTGAAGATGAAATCCATGGAGAGGCCGCCTCTGATGCGTCTTGAACGGATCGAACAGCATCTGGGCCGACGCTGTTCGACTGACCTCGTAAGAATGAGCGGCGGGGATTAGCGCTGCTCGATCAACGTCCGCAGGGTCGTCAGGACTTCTGGCGAGACCTGCGACAGAGACTTGAAGATGTCCTGACCCTGCTGGATGCCAACGAAGGAGTAGGGAACCCCGTTCATCGTGATCGATTGCTTGATGAAGTCGGGATCGGTCGATGCCGCTTCGAAGCCCTTGCGCAGCGTGGTGACGGCATCGGCTGGCGTCGCGGGCGGGGCAAGGCCTACAAACGTCATCTCGCCAATCTGGGTGGTCAGCCAGTTCAGGGCGTCCCAGGTCGGACCCGACGGCATGCTTCCCTTGATCGACATGTAGAGTTCCGGGAAGGACGGCATGTCCGTGATGTGCGGGTTCTTCTTGAAATTCCCCTGTGCATCCACGGGCACGAGGTAGTTGATGCCAATCGCCTGGCCCGATTGCACAAAGTCCTTTGAGCGGCTGCGGAAGGTGGTGATGCTAGTGTTCTGGAACTGAATCTCGTTACGCTGCAGGGCGAGGAAGACATCCGTGCCGCCCTTGTAGCCGGTGATCAGCTTGTGGGGCACGCCGAGCGTCGCGAGCGATAGACGGCCGAGCAATCCGGAGATGCCCGTCACGGTCGGGTCCCCGATATTGATGGTCTCCTTCACCTTGGCGAGGTCCTCGGGCTTCTTCAGCCCGTCTGGGATGATATCGGTGCGCACATAGTTCACGCGCGTATCACCGATGCCGCCGAGGAATTCAAACTTCTCGTAACGGGCCCGCATGCCCGGCAGCTGCAGGGCCTGGGCGAGGGGATCCCAGGGGCCCCACAGAATGGTGAGGCCGTCGGGCTTCGCTTTCTCCTGCACGTAGTTCGTCGCGAGGATTCCGGCACCTCCAGGCATGTTCTGGACCACGACGTTTGGGTTGCCCGGGATGTGCTTCTTCAGGTAGGTCGCGAGCGTCCGGGCGAAGACGTCGGTTGTGCCGCCGGTGTCGAGGCCGATAACAACGTTGATTGTCTTCCCCGCATAATAGTCTTGGGCGAAGCTCATTGTCGGCGTAGCGAGCGTGACGCTCGCGGCCATAATCGAACTGGCTAAGATGTGTCTCATCGTCTTTCCTCCCTATAAGCTCGCTGACAGCCTGTCGCCCGTCGTTGACAAGGCCTTGGTCAGCCGTTCGAGCGACGGCTCCCGATCGAGCATCCAGACGACGTCGCAGACGCCCACGGCCCGTTGCAGCCCGAGCTGCGGTCCCATCAGGTCGAGCGCCTTGCCGGTCAGCTCCTCGCGCGACATCGAGTTGAAATGGGTGCCACGCACGTAGCGGGTATGGTGGCGGACCTGCGTCCCATTCGCGAAATGGATTTCGACGATCGCCTGCCGGGACGGCTCGGATCTCGAAAGCTCGTCGCTGCCTTCCAGAGTGACCTTGGCGCGCATGGCAAGAACGGAGGGATCGTTCATCCGGTCTTCGTCGTGGCTGCTCAAGAATCCAATGGCCCCATCGATCAGCCTTAGGGCGACGAGATGCTGCACGTTGACGCTCGGCATGTTCCGCCCGTTGACAATGTGGGCACCCTCGGTCGGCAGTTGGACCTTGATGGCAGCGACTGCGTCCGGCTGAAATTGTCGGCCCGGTACGAGCGCCTCGAGGGAGTCGAGAACCGCCTGGATCGGAGAGCCGACGGACCAACGCTTGATGTCCGTTTCGGCAATAGCGTACCGGTTGCCGAGATCGCCGAACATTGCGACTGGATCGTTCATCGGATTGAAGGCCGAGAAGAAGCTGGTCTCTCCGTCGAGGACATCGGAAACGCCCGTTAGACCCGCCTTGACCATCATCACCGCGCTGACGCCGTTCCGCGCTGGCATTCCGGCGAAGACGAAGGCCTTTTCCACGTGGTGCCGGTCGCGGAAAAGTGTGGCCAATCCGGCGCATTGCTGGGCGGCATAGGAGAGTGCGAACCCTGCCTTTGCGGAATCGAGGCGCGCAAGCGCTGCTGCCGCCGCGGCAGCCCCGAACACACCGCCGAAGGCATGGGTGTCGAACCCACGGTCGGTGAGATAGCGTCCCGCTCCGAGCGACATGGCCATTCTCGCGCAGATGTCGTAGCCGAGCACGATTGCTTTCAGGACATTCGGTCCCGTGGCCCGCTCGTTCTCCGCGACTGCGAGCGCCGCCGGCACGACGGCACAGCCCGGATGGGTGATCGAAGCGGGATGCGAGTCATCCGTCTCGTCCGCATGCGCCGCCATGCCGTTGGCGAGGGCGGCATTCACCGCATTGGTTCGCAGGCTGGACCCTAGCACCGCCGCCTGGTCTGCGCCTCCGAGCGACTCGACATAGGCTCGGCCGAGTTTTCCTGCCTTCAGCTCCGCGCCCGATATGACGGCGGAGATCGTGTCGAGCAGGTGATGCTTGGCACGCTCTACAATCTCGTCCGGCAGGTTGCGCTCATGGGTCGCCGCAACATACCGCGCAATCGTTTGCGTCAGACCTGACGAGCCCTGTATGTCCACTGGTGTCATCCCATATAGAATCCGCCGGTCACGTTGATGACCTGACCGGTTACGTAGCGCATGTCGTCGCCGGCCAGCGCCGCGACCGTCCCAGCCACATCGGCAAGCGTTCCGGGGCGCCGCAGCGGGATGGAATCGACGGGTCGCGCACTGCCCACGCGGGCCTTCCGTTCCTCCTCGTCATGCGGATCCTCAATCCGGCCCGGAGAGACGAGATTGGCGGTCACGTTGTGCGGCCCAAGGGAAACAGCAAGCGATCGGACGAGTCCTACGAGCCCCGCTTTGGCTGTTGGTGTCGCCGGTCCAGGGCTGCCGACGAAGGCGGAGGCGCCACCGATCATGATAATGGCCCCGCCTTGCTTCTTTAGATGCGGAGCCGCGAACTTGGAGACCAAGAACCCGCCGTCGAGGACGACAGCGAGTGCTGCGCGCCATTCCGCCAGGTCAAGATCCTCCAGCGACGTGTGGTTTCGCTGCACTGCGTTGTGAACGACAATGTCCAGGCGGCCGAATTGAGAAACGACTGCATCGACGATCTTAGAACATTGAGAGGGATCGGTGACATCGCCCATGGCGACTGTCGCCTGCCCGCGGGCGTTCGCGATCGTCTCGACGACCGCTTGAGCATCATCGACGGAGGAGCGGGCATTAACCCCTACCGCCGCTCCATCCCGAGCAAGGCGAAGGGCGATCTCCCGTCCGATCCGCCGGGATGCGCCAGTGATGAGCGCGACCTTTCCTTTCAAAGGAGGTCTCGGCGTTTCCATGTCACAATTCCATTCAATGGAATTTATTGCTTGGGCGAGTTCATCATGCAAGACCAAGATCGTCAAGCCTGAAACTTGCATTTGTCATCATTGTAGCGAGATGCTAAGGATAGTTCAAAGAACGGATTCCATTGAGTGGAATTAAGTTCAACGAAGATTGTGCTGGCTAGGACAAGCCCGGGACGAACTCCATGACCATTGATCTTGCCACCATTTCGAAGGTTTTCAGGACACCTTTGTCCCTGAACGCCAAGTCGGGCGACACCATTCTCGTGATCACCGACACCCGGATGGAGCCCATCCTCTGGCAAGGCTTATCGAATGCGGCCCGTGACCTTGGCATGGAGCCTGTCGTCACAGTGATGCAGCCCCGCGAGACTCACGCGACCGATCCGGCCAAGTCGATCCGCTCCGCCGCATTCGACGACAGCGTCGACCTGTGCATCTATCTGACGAGCACCGCCATGGCCCATGCGCCGATCACAGAGGAGCTCGTCCAGCGGAACAAACGCTTCATTCTCATGGAGGAGCTGACGCCGGCCATGCTCGACCCCGACGGGCCTGCCGGTGCGGATTACGTTCAGATGAACGTTCTTGGCGAGAAGGTCGCGAAGCGGCTGACTGACGGTAAGCGCATCCGCGTCACATGCGAGAACGGGACGGATCTCACGGCGAGCATAGAGGGACGCCCCGGCCGTTCGGTCTGCGGCCTGCCCCTGCGCCTGCGACCTGATGGGGGAGGAGGCTGTGCGTTTCCCGACGGCGAAAGCCACGTTTGCCCTGTGGAGGGAACGGGTGAGGGCACGATCGTGTTTGACCTGACCGCCCATTCCGTAGGTCGCATCAAGGAACCAATCCGCCTCACCGTGGAGAAGGGCTTAGTCACGGCAATCGAGGGCGGCAGGGAGGCGGAGATCTGGAAGGAGATCCTCAAGAAGCACTACGACCCGAACAATTACAATTGTCCGGCCGAGATCGCAATCGGGCTCAACGAGAAGGTGACGCCTCTCGGCGTCATGCGGACCGACAAGAAGATGTATGCGACGTCTCATATCGGGATCGGCGATACTGTGGCGCTTGGCGGTACCTGCCATGCTAGGCTTCGACTTGAGGGCGTCATCAGCCGCCCCGCTATCTCGATCGACGGGGACCTCGTGGTGTCTGACGGAAGGATCCTGATCGATGGATGAGAGCCGGAGCGGGACGGCAGGCCTGGCGCGCACGACAACTCCGTCCTTCATCGCCGACCTGTGCGAGGCTGTCAGATCCTGCGATGGTGGCGATACGCAATCGCGCCACCTGATCGGAAGGGCCATCGTCGACACTCTCGGCGTAGCGGCCGCCGGCTTCGTGGAACCCGTGACGGGGGCCGTTCTTGCGGAATACGCTCACGGGAGTGGCGTGGCGGCCTGGTCGGGAGAACTGTGCGAGACCACGGAAGCGGCTGTCTTTGTTAATGCAGTCGCAAGCCATGCACTGGATTTTGACGACGTTTATCTCGCCAGTACGATCCATCCCAGCACCGTCATTCTCCCGGCGATTCTCCAGGCGGGGCGGGAACGGGATCCGGACGAGTTCGTCGCGGCCTTTGGGGCAGGGCTGATCGCGGCTCGGGCCGTCGCCGCGAGAGTCGGCCAAGGCCATTACCACAAAGGCTGGCATGGTACTGGGACCATCGGAGCCTTCGCTTCCGCCGCCGCTATCGGGCGCCTGTGGCGGCTCGACGAGGACACCCTGAGGTCCGCCTTCGCTCTCGCGGCCTCCCAATCGGGTGGGTTGAAGCGGAGTTTTGGGACGGCCGCAAAGCCCTGCCACGCGGGCTTCGCAGCCGTCGCCGGATTTCGTGCGGTGCGGTTGGCGCGGGCGGGCGTGGACGGATCACCAGATATCTTTGGGCCCGGCGGGTATGCAGATCTCTACGGGGGCGCCGACGGACTCGAGGCGCCCAATCGCGATGCCTTCGATCTGCGGGTGGATGAACTCGCCCTCAAACTCTACCCATGCTGCTATGCGGGACACCGCCTGATCGGATTGGCCCTGGAGGCGAGAGATCGGCTCGGTGCGATCTTCGACGATCCGGGCGTTTCGATCGCGCTCTCGGTTCCGGCCGGAAGCCTCGATGTCCTCAAATACCACCGGCCGACGACGAGCGCGCAGGCGAAGTTCTCCGGTCCCTACATGGTCGCCTCTGCCCTGCGGGAGGGAATGCCCAACCTGGCGCATTTCGATGACGCGGCAGTTCGCGATCAAGCAACCCGCGCTCTCATGGAGCGGATCAGGATCGTCGAAGACGGGAGCCAGGTCAGCGGTGGCGACATCCAGTTCGGCCAGGTCACTTTGAACGTCAACCAGGCAGGCCGCGAATATGCGTTCACGCGAAGCAGCATCCCGGGTGGTCCAGACAGCCCTCCGACCGTCGATGAAGTGCGGTCGAAGTTCGAGGCCTGCGTCTCGTTGTTCGAGGCCGGGCGGGGCCACGCCTATCCTGCTCTGTCCGAGATAGCCCAGGTTCCCGAGACGAAAGCATGGCTAGGCAAAAACGTGACTTGAACGCGAATGCGGATCGCCGGGGCGACGAGCCCGACCTGCAGTCCTCCGGGACCGTAGTCCGGACGCTCGCCCTCGTCCGGACGGCCGCCGAACTTGGCGAGATGTCCATCAAGGATCTGAGCGCGAGAATGGGTCTCGCGCCCAGCACGGTCCATCGCCTCCTGCAAACCTTTGCGGAGGCCGGCTTCGTCCAGCACGACCCACAGACGAAGCGCTACCGGATTGGGCCGGAACTCGCGAATATTGGAATGCTGATGTCGAACCACAACAGCATCAAGGACTTGGCGCGGCCCTTCATGCGCATGGTCGTCGACACCTGCAACGAAGCATGCATGCTCGTGCTCTATGTACCGTCGACGCACCAGGTAAGCGTCGTAGACGTCATCAACTCGTCCCACCCCCTGCGCTACAACATCGAACTCGACACCCTTCATTCCATTCTCTGGGGTGCGACGGGCAGGTCCGTTCTCGCCTTTCTGCCCGCGACGGAGCGCGAAGCGGCCTTGGCGAGAAACGATCCGTCGCCCGCCACGAGCGACCTGCCGCCCGACGACGTGGCACTTCTCGCTGAGTTGGAGACAATCCGCGAGAACGGGTTCGTGCTGACCAGTGGCCAGAAGATCCCGGGCGCCATCGGGATTGGGTCGCCAATTTTCGCAAGAGACGGAACGGTGCTCGGCAGCCTTTGCGTGACGATCCCCCAACTCCGCCACGCGGTAGACGAGTGCGGGCCGATCATCGAGGTGGTGCGCCGCCACGCTTGTCTGCTCAGCCAGTCTCTCGGATACAGCCGTCCCTATCCCGGCGAGAGAAAAGGAGACGAGGCCAGCGCCCACGGGCACCGTCGCATCAACTCTGGTGGTATAAGGAGAGCGACTACCTGAGGAGCCGTCCTGTTGTCCCTGTTCAAGCGGCGGCGCTTCCCAGTCGGGATCATCGATCTATGCGTGCGCTGCTACTGCAAGTACGGCCTCAGCTATCGCGCTCTCACCGTGATGATGCAGGAGCGTGGGGTCGACGTTGCCCTATCCACAATCTTTAGCTGGGTCCAGCGCTATGCGCCAGAGATCGATAAGCGGATCCGGCTTCTGCGATCCTAAAGAGCTTAGAGGTCATGCGCATGATAAGGCGAATCGGTCTCGTCAACCAGCTCTTTGGTCTTGCGGCCTGAGTAACCCGGTCGACAGGGCTCCCTTTGCCCTTTTCAGGTTAATACAACAAAGCCACGCACGTGGCCCTAGATCCTCTTTCCCAGACCACACCGACGGCTTCGTTCCGGATATCTCATGAACCCGACCCAGACACGTGTTCCCCTCATGTCGCTCTTCCTCGTGTTCTTCCGCGTGGGCCTCTTCAGCTTCGGCGGCGGGCTCTCGGGCTGGATCTATCGCGAGGTGGTGACGCTGCGGGGCTGGATGAGCGATGACGACTTCTTCTCGGGCCTTGCGCTCTCCCAGATCCTGCCCGGAGCCAACGTCACCAATCTGTCGGTCTATATCGGCCAGCGCCTGCGTGGCCCGGCAGGATCGATTTGCGCTCTTATCGGTCTTGTGATCGGTCCCTTCTTCGCAGTGATCGCCCTGGTCTGGGCTTATGCCGAGCTTTCCACGATGCCGTGGATTCAGGACGCCATGAGCGGGGCTGCGGCAGCCGCTATCGGGCTGCTCCTGGTCGTGGCCGCCAAGGGCGCGTACAATTCGAGCCGCAGGCTCGTCCCGTTCTTGATCCTGATGGCGACCTTCGTGGCCGTGGGGCTGCTGCAATGGCCTCTGGTGCCGGTGGTACTGGGGATTGCGCCCGTGTCGGTGGCCTTTGCATGGTGGCAGGGCTCATCCGATGCGTGAGAACGTCCTCTGGTCCCTGATCGTTGTCTTTGTGCCGTTCTCGCTGGTTTCGATCGGCGGCGGTCCCAGCATCTTCGCCGGCATCCAGCATCAATCCGTCGAGGTCTATCACTGGGTCACCGCGCGTGAGTTCATCGACCTCTTCGCCATCGCCCGGGCCGCGCCTGGTCCGGGCTCCATGCTCGTGACCCTGCTCGGCTGGAAGGTGGCGGGCTGGACAGGCGCCATCGTGGCGACGCTCGCACTCTTCGTTCCCTCGTCGCTGCTCTGCTACGGGATCACGAAGATGTGGAACCATTATCGCGGCCGCCATTGGCACACGGCGCTGGAGAACGGGCTTGCGCCGATTGGCGCGGGGCTGATCCTGGCCGGCGTGTTCGCGATCTTCCGCATCGCGGGAGCGGGCATTCCGTCCTGGACCGTTGCAGGCATTGCGGCAGCGATCCTGGCTTGGCGTCCGACCCTCAACCCCCTGATCCTGCTTGCAGGCGGTGCCGTCGCCTTTGCGGCCTGGCACGGTATAGCCCCCTAGTAACCCATCCCGAAAGGAGACATGACAGCATCTCGCCGGTTGCAGCGGCGCTTCGGCTTTTCGCTTTTGAGAGTCGTCGTGAGATGACAAGCGCCTCGAGCCCAAACGATACGAACGCCCGCTCCTGGCACGAGGCGGAAGTAAACCGAAGGTCTGCAACCTGGAGGCAACCTGAAGTTCGCAATGTCTCCCGATCTCTCGATCTGCCTTTCCCCCTGTTGGCGATTAAACCCCGTGCTCTGACGCGCGCCGGTCTTCTCGATAGTAGCGGGTCGCGTCGCCGATAAGGATTTCGGCAAGTCCGTCGATTTCCCGAACCGACGGAAGAAGGTAAGCAGCAGCCCGGGAGATGTGTTGAACGGTTAACTTGAGCCAAATTCGAACACCTTGCCACAGTCTGCAGGTGGCGATCCTCCACGCAATACTGGGCAAGAGATCGACATTCCGGAATAATCGGATAGGCAGGCTCGCCGGTTCCCGGGTGAGGGCTGAGATCAGGGTTTATTCTCATTACCACGCTACATGCGACGGGCTTGTTGCTGGACGCGACCTTATCGGTTCGCCCAATCGCTATGTACTAGGGAGAGCTAAGAATCCTATGATAACTCTTAAGGTCTAAGGTAAGCATTGGATCACAACGAGCTAGGAGTTCGACGATGAAGTCGCTGATGGAGTTCATGGATGGTCTGGAAGAGCTGGCTCGGGAAATTTGGACAGCGGGATAAGTGGAGTTTCCGCCTGACCGCGGCCAGAATGGCTGCCGAACAGGAGAAACGATGAGCAAGCTACCCCGCCGCAATCACTCACCAGCTTTCAAGGCCAAAGTGGCCCTGGCCGCCGTGAAGGGCGAGAAGACCCTGGCCGAACTGGCGCAGCAGACCGTATGTTCGTTGCCGGCGGAGGTGGCTCGTCCACACTATGCGATGAGCGAGCGTTGCGCCGGATGGGCCGGCGCCGAGCCTCCCGCACAGGGGACGAGCCATGCAGCTGAAGAGCAAGGTGTTTGTCGGTCTGGATACCTCGAAACTGAAGATCTCCGTCGCCGTAGCCGAGGACGGCCGCCAGGGCGAAATCCGCTTCCTCGGCGAGATCGACCATACGCCCGAGGCCGTGCGGCGTCTGATCAGTAAACTCAGCGGCAAGCATCGCGAGTTGCTGTTCTGTTATGAGGCCGGTCCGACCGGCTATGGCCTGCAGCGCCAGATCGCGGCCCTCGGGCATGAGTGTGCCGTCATCGCGCCCTCGCTGATCCCCAAGCGTCCGGGCGAGCGCGTCAAGACCAACCGCCGCGACGCCCTGAGTCTGGCCCGGCTGCACCGGGCCGGCGAGCTGACCGCCATCTGGGTGCCGGATCCAGGCCACGAGGCCGTGCGCGAGCTGGTGCGGGCGCGCGAGGCCGCGATGGAAGATTTGCGTGAGAAGCGCCAGCACCTGCAATCGTTTCTGTTGCGTCACGGCCGGATCTTCTCCGGCCGCAAGCCGTGGACCCGGGCGCATGCCCGCTGGCTGGCCGAACTCATCTTTGAGCATCCGGCTCAGTACTTGGTCTTGGGCGAATACCGGCAGGCGATCGAGGATGCCGAGGCCCGCTTGGAACGACTGACCCGGCAAGTCGCTGAGGTGGTCAAGACCTGGTCGATGGCTCCGGTGGTGGAGGCTTATCAGGCCCTGCGCGGGGTGGCGCTTCTGACTGCGGTGACCTTTGTGGCCGAGATCGGCGATGTACGCCGCTTCGAGAGCCCGCGGCAGCTGATGGCCTATCTCGGTCTGGTGCCGTGCAAAAGCTCGACCGGCGAGCGGGTCCGGCGCGGCGGCATCACCAAGGCTGGCAATACAAGGGTCCGTCGGGTTCTGATCGAGGGCGCCTGGACCTATCGCTTTCCGGCCCGGATGAGCCGCGTGCTGCAGGAACGCCAAGAGGGCTTGCCGCAAATCGTGCGGGCAATTGCCTGGAAGGCGCAGGTGCGGCTGTGCGCCCGCTATCGTCGGCTGATGGCGGCCGGCAAGCGCCAGACTGTGGTAGTCACCGCCATCGCGCGGGAGATGGCAGCGTTCCTGTGGGCGATCGGCCGCGAGATCCAACCCCGTTCGGCCGCCTGAAGGCGCACAAGATCTCACAAAGCACCGGATCACGTTCGACTGACATCTGTGATGGCGCAGCACCGGAGGCAGGGCCTCGGTGGGGAATCCTCGTACGAACTGTGTGGCCGATGGGACATCATTGACGCCCGCCAGCAGATCGAGGCAGCCCCGGACGAACACACGGAAATGCGGTGACCAACCCGCGCATCAGAGTCTGCTCGACCGTCGTCTTGACGGCTCTGTCTCCGGCCCTGCGCAATTACTCCATCCTGCCACGTCCGGCTCCCGTCTTGGGATCGCACTCCCACGTCCAAGCTCATTGACAACGAACATCAGAGTTCGATGTGCATCCCAACCAGATCACCCAATGGAAGGCCCAACTCCTCGACGGGGCTGCCGACGTGTTCGGGGCCGAGAAGGCCGCATCGGCAAACCCACCCGTGGATGTGAAGACGCTGCATGCCAAGATTGGCGAGCTGACCCTGGCCAATGATTTTTTAGAGCACGCGCTCGGCAAAGCCGGAGTGTGGCCGAGCGCAAAGCGATGATCGACCGCTGCCATGCCCTGCCGCTGGCCCGGCAGGCTGCGGAACTCGGGATCAGCCGCGGCAGCCTCTATTATCAGCCACAGGCTGTCTCGGCGGCTGATCTGGCCCTCATGCGGCGGATGGACGAACTGCATCTCGATTACCCGTTTGCGGGCAGCCGGATGCTGCGCGACCTGCTGCTGGCGGAGGGCTTCACGCTCGGGCGTCTGCATGCCGCCACGCTGATAAAGCGGATGGGCATCGAGGCGCTCTATCGCAAGCCCAACACCTCCAACCCGGCGCCTGGGCATCGGGTCTATCCTTATCTGCTGCGCAAGCTGCCGATCACCCGACCGAACCAGGTCTGGGCCATGGACATTACCTACATCCCCATGGCCCGGGGCTTTGTCTATTTGGCGGCGGTGATCGACTGGTTCAGCCGACGGGTTCTGGCTTGGCGGCTGTCCATCACTCTGGAGGCGGCCTTCTGCATCGAGGCGGTGGAAGAAGCCATCGCCCGCTATGGCTGCCCTGAGATCTTCAACACGGATAGTCAGCCAGTTCACCAGCCACGACTTCACCAGCGTGCTCCTCAAGAACGAGATCGCGATCAGCATGGATGGCAAGGGTGCCTGGCGCGACAATGTGTTTGTCGAGCGGCTCTGGCGCAGCATCAAATACGAGGAGGTCTATCTGAAGGCCTACGACAGTGTCGCCGAGGCCCGAGCTTCGATTGGTCGGTATCTGACCTTTTACAACGGCCAGAGGCCTCATTCGAGCCTTGATCGGAGGACACCCGATCAGGCCTACTTCAACCCGCTGCCGCAGCTTGCGGCAGCCTAACCCCGGCAGAGGCTCCACTTAGCGAACCGAAAACGCTGCTCAGACAAACCGAGCCACCTCAGGAGGAGTTGCAGCCAACCGGGCCCACAATAGCGCTCAACAAAGCAGCCACGAAGATCAAGGTACGTGTGGGCACCCTGCGTACGCTCCTTGCGAATGAAGACAAGATCAGACCCGAGAAGCTAAAAGGGGCATACGTTCCCGTCCGGCATAGTGATGTAGAGCGCCTCGCTGTCGACTACGCTAACTCAGTGCCTTTTGCAGGGATTGAACCTATCCTCGGGGTCGGCCGCAAGATTGCTCTGAGCCTCCGCGATTCCGGCAAGCTGCCCATTTGGATTCCGGGCGGGAAGATGGGCAACAAGCATCGCTACCTGTTCCGCCGCAAGGATATCGAAGCCTGGGTGGATGGCTTGCTACGGGAGGCCGTTGAGCTGGATGCGGTGCCGGAAGGATGCATTGCACTCGCTGAGGCACCGCTCAAAATCAAGGTTCCTGTCGAAGTGCTAGTTGACGGCATTGAAGAAGGAAAGGTGAGAGTTGTCGGTCGACTTAAGGGCAAGCCGAAGTTTGGAGGCGCCGTTATCACCAGGGCCGATGTGTTTGCGGTCCGTCCCGAGGAGATTACCCGCAAGCTCAGTGAGAAGCGTAGGGGCCCGCGAGGACCATATAAGAAGAGGGACAAAGAGGAGGCCTGAATGGCCCTCCTGACCTCTACTTCCTGCTGATGGCTCGAACGCCATCAGCTGTTCACCGAACCCTACCTGCCGGCGTTCTGCCGCCCGTGACGCCCGAGTGCTTGGGCGATCGTGTCAGGAGTTCCCACTATGAGGACCTGCTTCTGGGCCCTCGTCGCGCCCTTAAAGAGCTATCATGAATCGAGTTAGGAGCGGGCTAATGGGATGGTTAAAGATCTAGCGCTCGTCTATGGCGGTTTCAGAGCAAGAATTATCCCCGTTTTAATGGGGAGAAGAGCGCTAAGAGATTTCAGGCGGTATCAGCCCCAAGTAACGTGCCTTATCCAGCTGCTGCTTCACGGACGATGCGGACCATCTGCTTCCGCCCCGTGGTGTCCGCTCGCGCATCCGTTCCAACCGCGCAGCGATATCTCGGAGCGGAAGTGCGGGATCCGTCATAGCAATGCCCGCGATCAGAACGGGTAGCCGGTCGTCCGGATTGCGGCGTGGGGCAGGTTTCAGCAGGCTTGGATCTGCCATGCGCTCTGACACCATTCTACCGACCGCTCGGCGTAGCCGCTCGACGGTCCAATCTTGGCCTTTAGTGTTAAGAGCGCGGACAACATCATGCCACGTGTGTACAGGCCGCATCTGCCGCACCGTTGGCATCCATTTGTCGGCTGATGAGAGGAGTTCGTTCAGATACCCATTCTTGTGAGCCGCAGAGAGCTTCCGAAGCGTCTCGTGATCGCGTTTCGCGATGCGCGGGTTCCCTAGTGACTTACCCTTCGCTTTGGCTACCCTGAGGCCCGCTTTCGTGCGTTCAGAAATTAAGGATCGCTCCAACTGAGCGACGGCGCCGAGGATTTGAAGCGAGAACATACCCTGAGGCGTCGAAGTGTCGATCGGATCCCGAAGAGATTTGAAATGGGCTCGTTTTTTCTCCAGCCCCTCGATGACCTCGAGTAAGTGGCTAACTGAGCGCGCTAAGCGATCAAGGCGCACAACAACCAAAACGTCCCCTGGTCGGATCTCTTTGATAAGCTGCGCTAAGACGGGCCGAGCCCGAGAGGCACCAGAGCCGTGTTCCTGGTAGATGAGCTCACAGCGGGCCGCCCTCAGTTCAATGAGCTGAGCGTCCGTTAACTGATCCTCGGTGGAAACGCGAGCATAACCGATTAGGCGTTGTTTAGGGCTACGAGAGGGCATCGGAAATCCAAATCTCTGCGCAATAGGACAGTGATCTGCGAGACTACCCGGCCCGGCATGGGTTTGTACAGAAACGTTTGGTATTAATAAACGACCGTTTCTTCGCGTGGTTAGAAGCCTCCAGAGCTATAACATAACCGTGGATTCTCGGCCCGTTCGGAGGGGAAACGCCCTACGGGAGCTATTCTGGGGCTTAAAATCCAGGAATCCGACCGATCGGCCCGCCCGGATCAGGATGATCTATAGGACAGACGGAAATTCGGGTGCGAGAATCCCTCATGGAAGACCGTACTAAACCCGCTATTAATGTGCCTTGTCTAGCGTCTTAGCTTATGATTCAAGAGGTTAGGTGGAGGGCAGAAATGATGTCTGAGAGTAAGTGGGGCATTTTGGGGGGCACCCCGCCCTAAGCTTTGGTCACAAGAACTGCGAGCGGTGGGATCCTCGGCTGATCCCCATTCAGGCCGAGCCGGTCGCCAAGATAGTCGAAGAACGATAGCCGGAGCTTACGGCAGGTCTTCGACAGCCCCAGCATCACATCCCGCGCCATGCGGCCATCGGTGCTCATCGTGCCGCCGGAGATCTTGCGCTTGATCACCCAGGCCCGCAGGTCGTTCTCCGACGCATTGGTGTGCAACGGGATCTCGGGTCGCTCGAGCACCCGCAGCAGCTCGTCCTTGCGCCGCGCCAGGCGGGCCAGCAGCGCATCAAGGTCCTTGTAGCCCGTCCGCAGACCAAAGATCTTGTCGAAGTGCTGCCGGAAGGCCCTCTCCCCGCCTGGCGAGGGGCTCTGCTTCCACAGCTTCAGGCTGCGGTAAAAGCACCAGATCGCCTCGCGGACCAGCTCCACTGCTTTCACCTGCTTGGGCGAGCCCGGCATCAGCTTCTGCAGGTGGCGCTCGGCATGGATCCAGCACAGGGCGTGCGTGGCAACCCGGAACTGGCCGGCATCATCGGAGACCACGACGGTGTTCTCCATCAGCCCTCGATGCCGGAGCGCCCCCCAGGTGGCGGCTTCGTTCAGCGTCTGGAGCAAGGGGCGGTCGAAGATGTTGATCGAGCACTGCAAGAGATGCTGCCACCACTCCAGTTGCGACGCGAACGCCTGGTCTGGATGCGCCGCCAGCCGCGCGATCACGGCCGCCTCGACCGGCTGCCGGCGCAGGTAGTCCAGCGCGGCCTCGTTGACGACGTAGTCCTCGCAACCACCCCGCAGCAGCGACAGGAAGTTCAGGCGCGATTTCGACCGGCTGGTGCGGAAGACGCAAAAGCGTTCGCCGCCAATCTGCGTGGTGACACCCGGACGGCGGGCATGCCGTGCGCCGGTATCATCGACGGTGATGTACGGCGAGGAGACCAGGCCTGCCTGCAGGATCGCGCGGTCTTCTTGTTCGAATGGCTCCAGATCTGAGGTGAGCAGACGCACCACCTCGCGCTTCGAGATCGACAGGCCGATGCCGTTCAGAAGATCGGTCAGGCGCTCGGTGGTCACCTGGCCCTGTGTGTGCAGGGCGAGGCAGAACCGGCGAACGCCGGGCCCATACCCGCCCGCGATCCCCGCCGGCAGCGGCGCGATGATGGTCTGGCCCTCTGGCGTGAGCCAGCGTTCCCGCTTGTAGCGCACGACCTCGGCGGTCAGGATCAGATCCCGCTGCACCACTGTCTTGTAACCTTTGAAGCGCGAGCCGGGTGGGACATCGACCCGGAGCGTGACCTCACGGCTGACCCGATCCCGTTTGGCGCCGCGGCCGGGGCGGTGGCCCGGGCCCGTGGGTCGCGGCTGGGTGGCTTTCTCCATCCCGGAGGGTTTGAAGGGCGGCCGCGGCGGCAGGTGCTTGAGCCGGGCGATCTCGTCCTTCAAGGCCTGGTTGTCGAGGCGCAGGGTACTGTTGTCGAGGCGCAGTTGCTCGACCTCTTCGTGCAGAGCCTGATTGTGGGTCCGCAGTTGTGAGAGGTCCTGCTCCACGCGCTCCAGCGTGCCGGCCAGATCCGTGACGAGCAGGCGCAGGGCCTTCTGGGACAGGGGCTTGGCGGAACCACCGGGCGGCGAGGTCATGCCCGGATTGAATCACGGATACTCTTCTGAGGGAATCGTCGCCCCCCAATCTGCCCCAGTTACTGTCTGAGACGCATACCGGGCTTCGGTTCTCGATTTCGGACGATGAGCCGGGGAAGGTCGTCGCCATCCCGGAAATTCCATGGGAGAAAATCGTCGGCCGTCTGGAGAAAGTCGCGCTCGAAATTAAATCCTTCGATGCTCGCTTGGAGGCCTCAGGATTATCCGCCGGCTGGCAATCTCGGTGCGACATGAATGAGGCGGTGAGGGCGCTGCTGCTTGACGGCCATCTGGTCGATATCGGGGATCTGGTACTGCACGACGCCGGCATGGATGTCCGGAGCCCGACCCACGAGCTCACGCGAGCGGCATCAGCTTTAAGGGCGCGACGGGCTGCAATGGTCAGGAAGGCGCCCTGGCCGATTTCCTACGATGGGCTGGCGGCTCTGCGTGGCATTGGGCCGGTGAAAGCCGATGAGCCGAAGGCAAAGGGCAAAAGGAAGGTCGATCCGGACGATGAGGAGGCCTATCCGGCCTTCGCCAACGATGCCGATCCGTGGGAAGCGCATTTTGCGGAAATCGACGCCTTGCTCGATCGGACGGACAAGGTTCTGGCCGGCGAAACCCCGCTGCCTAAGAGCCGATCCCATCTCGTCTACGATCCGGACGTGGACGAGGCCGAGAATGAAGACGCCTGGCTTGATGTGGTGAAGCGGGTTTCCCATTGGCCGGCAGCAGCCGCGGCCGCCGTCGCTTGGGACGCCTGGCTCGATCTGAACCTCTACACCCGGCAGCCGTGGCTCGGATTAATCATGGCCGCGTCGATCCTCAGGGCTCGAGGACTGACAAGCCACCTCCTGCCGCTCGCGGCCGGGTTCAAGCAATCGAAATTCCGGCCGCAGGGGAGGGAAGGGATCCTCGAAAAACTGCAGGGCTTCTGCCAGGTGCTCGAAGAAGCCGTTGAAATCGCGAACAAGGATCTGGAGCGACTGATCCTCGCTCAACAGCTCATGAACCGTGTGGCTGATAAATGCCGCAGCAATTCCAGCCTGCCCGAGCTCGTGAACCTGTTCCTGTCGCGCCCTCTTGTGACGGTGCCACTGGGCGCGAAACTGCTCAAAGTTACGCCCAAGGCCGTGGACCTGATGCTCCTGCAGCTGGGAGGGGCGCTGCCGAGGGAATTGACTGGCCGGCGGCGCTACCGGGCCTGGGGGATAGTTTAGCTCCTGCGTGTCACCACACAGATTTTTATCAAACTGATGTGGCTGGGATCGAGTGCTGTCTCCTCCTGAGACATGAGCTCAGGAGCAGCTTTCCCTGAAGAACCGGAAATTCCGGGAAGTCCGCAAATTTCGCCACCTGACCCCATGCTGCCTTTCCTGGCTCTTGTTGAATGATAGCCACAGGAGCCCTTTCCGAAGTTGGGACAGGTCGTCCTCGTCGCGCGTGGGGGCATCTCGGCAGCAGAGGCTGTGATGTCGCCTAGGCTCGAGGCGCAATGAGTCGGGATGGTGCTCTCAAGATGCCGCTCGATAAATGAGTGTCCCAGGTGTAGCCTTCTTGCTCGCTGTGGTCTCTTGGCAGGAGACGGGACGTGGATGTCGCACAGTGGCTACGAAGCCTTGGACTGGCGCAGTACGAGCGGGCCTTCCGCGACAATGCCGTGGATGTCGATACCCTGCCGCGGCTCACCTCTGAGGATCTCAAGGAACTCGGCGTTACTGCGGTCGGCCACCGCCGGAAGCTCCTGGATGCGATCGCCCGCTTGAACGACACTTCCGGCCTTGCCGCCAAGGACAGGCTTGGCCGGGTCGAGAGGGGTGTGGAGCGGTCGCCCTCACGGCCAGCACCTGTCCATTCAGGAGCGGAGCGGCGGCAACTGACGGTGATGTTCTGTGACCTCGTCGGCTCAACGGCCTTGGCGAGTGCTCTCGACCCCGAAGAGTATCGGGCCATCCTCAGTGCCTATCACAGCGCCTGTACCGCAACGATTGCCCGGTTTAACGGCTTCGTTGCCAAGTATATGGGTGATGGCGTGCTCGCCTATTTCGGCTACCCGCAGGCCCATGAAGACGATGGGGTGAGAGCCGTACGTGCTGGCCTCGCGTTGGTGGAGGAAGTGACGCACCTTGCTGGTCCGTCTGGGTTCGAATTCCTGCGCGCCCGAGTCGGAATCGCGACAGGTCTGGTAGTGGTGGGTGACCTGATCGGCATGGGGGCGTCCCAAGAGGAGAGCGTCGTGGGCGAGACCCCGAACCTCGCTGCACGGCTTCAAACCCTCGCGCCGCCGGGAGGGGTGGTGATCGCGCCGGCAACCCGGCGCCTCCTGGGCAGCGAGTTCAATCTCACTGATCTCGGTCTCCAGGATCTGAAGGGATTTGCCGCGCCTATCACAGCTTGGCAGGTCCTGAGCCTCTCGATGTTTGAAAGCCGTTTCGACGCCCACAGCACGGGCGCCACGCCCCTGATCGGGAGAGCCGAAGAGCTTGGGCGGCTCGCGCGGCTTTGGGAGCAGGCCAAGGCCGGAGACGGTCAGGTGGTGTTGCTGTCCGGGGAGGCCGGGATCGGTAAGTCGCGGCTGGCACGTGAGTTCCGCGGCCGCTTGCAACCCGAGCCATACACCGCCCAGCAGTACCAGTGCTCGCCGTTCTTCAGCAATTCTCCTCTGTACCCATTCATTGAGCAGATTGAACGGGGGGCGGATTTCAGAGAGGAGAATACGCCCGAGGAACGGCTGGTAAAACTGGAAACGCTCGTGGCGCAAGCAACTGATGATGTTTCGGCTCTCGCCCCCCTTGTGGCCACGATGCTGTCGATCCCCGCAGGTGAGCGGTACGCTTTGCCCCTCCAGGATCCGCAGCAGCAGCGGGAGCTTACAATCAAGGCCCTGATCAGCTCTATCCTCGGCTTGGCCCAGCGGTCACCACTGTTCCTGTTATGCGAGGATGTGCACTGGGCGGATCCGACAACGCGTGAGGTGCTGGATAAACTGGTCGATCGCATTGTCGCCGAGCGTGTCCTTCTCTTGGTCACCTTCCGGCCTGAGGTCGCACTGGCTTGGCAGGGTCGATCGCATGTCTCCGAAATCGTGCTCAGCCGCTTGACGCCTCGCGAGAGCACCCAGCTTGCGGAAGAGGTGGCAGGATGCGCGGAATTGCCGGCTGAAGCGACCCACCAGATCTTCGAGCGGACTGATGGGGTGCCACTGTTCGTCGAGGAGCTGACCAAGGCCATGCTGGAGCAGGAATCCGGACCCGTCCCGGCTACCCTCCACGATAGCCTCATGGCCCGACTGGACCGGGTCCCAGCCGCCAAGACTGTCGCACAGCAGGCGTCCGTGATCGGTCGGACATTCGCCTATGATCTGCTGGCCGCGATTAGCCAGCAGAGGAGATCGGAATTGCGCAGGGCGCTCCGGCAACTCGTGTCTTCCGAGTTGGTCTTCGTAAGCGGTGCGGCTCCCAGACTGGCCTACACGTTCAAGCACGCACTCGTGCGCGATGCCGCCTACGAGAGCTTGCTGAAGAGCCACCGTCAGGAACTGCACGCGAGGATCGCGGCGACTCTCGAACGGGACTATCCTGATGTGGTTGACCGCCAACCAGAGCTCATCGCCCATCACCTGAGCGAGGCACGGATTGCGGAGCGGGCAGTGTCCTACTGGCAGCGTGCCGCAGACGAAGCCGCACGCAGACAGGCGCATCAGGAGGCAATCGCGCACTGCTCGCAAGGCCTCGCGATGGTGAACCTGATCCCTGACCGGACGCAACGCAACCAGCATGAGCTGCGGTTGCAGGTGCGCCTGGGAAACTCCGCAATGAGTGCGAAGGGATGGTCGGCAGAGGAGGTCGGAAACGCTTTGTACCGGGCGCGCAGCCTGTGTGCGGAACTCGGTGACGATCGGCTGCTGCACCCCATTCTCGGCGGGCTCTTTGGTTTTCACGTGTTCGAAGCGGAGTTGTACACTGCGGAAGAGATCGGCCTTGAACTCCTGGCTTTGGGTGAGGCGCGAAACGGTCGGGTCCTCCGCGTCGATGGCCACAGGTCCCTACTGAATGCCCGCTACAAGCTTGGCAAGTTTGTGGAGGCCCAGGAGCATTTTGAGCGTGGGATGAGCCTATACGAGGAGGGCTCCTGGCCCAAGACCCTGATCGAACAGATCGATGACCCTGGTCCGCATCTGCTGGTCCTCGGCGGCTGCGTGCTGTGGGTCCGAGGCTACCCCGACCGCGCTCGGCAGGCAGTGGCCGATGCAATCGCCGCGGGCCATCGTGGCGGGCACCACCTGAGTATAGCTCATGCCGTCCATATGTCGGGTCACTTGGCCGAACTGATGGATGACTGGGAGGGGGTCCGGAGAGCCAACGAGGCGACTATGGCTCTTGCGACGGAGTGGGGTCTTTCCGGGCAGCGGCAGCAGGTGGTCCGGCGCGAGTGGCTGGTGGCGGTGGCTCTGTATAACGATCCTGAGCAGATGGAGTACAAACGCCGGCACCCGCAGCCGGGCTTTGCACGATCGCTGCACGACGGCGTGCTGGCCCGGGCCTACGGCCGCTGCGGCGCCCCTGAGGAAGGCTTGCGGGTCATTGAGGAATCCCTGGCTTGGACGGAGGGGACGGGCAGCCGGTTCTTCAACGCCGAGCTGTATCGAATACAGGCCGAACTGCTCCAGCTCATGCGGGGTCGTGATGAGGCCGAGCGCAGCTACCGTAGGGCTCTGGAGATTGCGCGGGAGCAGGGAGCACGTATGTGGGAGCTTAAGTCTGCCTGTGATTTGGCCGAAATGCTTCGTGAACAGAAGCGGCATGCAGAAGCCCGTGATCTCCTTGTGCCGATCCACTGCTGGTTCAGCGAGGGCTTTGATGTCCGTGAGCTGTGTAGGTCGCAGGCTCTGCTCGAGAGCCTGTCGCGGCCGCCTTCATGACGCCCACGCCGCCAGAGTCCGACCGTTGCGCGCAGCGCAGTCGCGCCGGCAGTTGAAATAGAGGGAACGCTGATGTCGTCAGATGAATGTCGCCTTATGGCACGCCTGAGATATAAGCTCGAAGGCAGCAATCCTCATCGAACCGGACGTTCCTAAAACGCAGGGAATCGCGGTTCCTGACCCACTTCGGAGCATCCTGAGGTTGGGGCACATGGCTGTCAGAGCGATTGATCCGGTTGGCCCCAAATCCATAGGTCCGGCTCCGCGACACAACTCCTTTGGCGACTGGGGTCGGCGAATTTGCGGACCTTTAACCGCTCTGCCCCACTCGGCAGACGGGCGCACTGCCGGCCTTCGTCTTACGGGCGGGAAAATTGCCCTGCTGCTCGGATCCTCAAAGCCGGCTATGGTTTCTCCGCCTTGGAGATGCGGCAAACCCTTGGTGTTCGGGACCAGGCAGGAGGGGTCGGAAGGTGGCGTCGCCAATCCCTCTTCACCCGCTCGCTCCAAGGGCAGCATTGCTAAAGTTAGTCGGCCCTGAATAACCCACAACTTGTTGGGACAGAAGGATTCTTCGCCGTTGCGAAGCATTGTAGAATGCCAGCATCTGGGGACGGACCCGCTCAAAACCGGTGTTTTACCATGGGACCCAAGCCGACGCTGCCGAGTTCCGGCGATCTCTACCGCAGCCGTCTTGACCAGATCCTCGATCAGCGTCACGAGCTGTATCGGCTCGCCGCTCTCATCGATTGGCACCGCTTCGACCACGAGTTTGGCCGCTTCTACCGCCCGCTCGGACGGCCCGCGAAGCCAACGCGCCTGATGGTCGGACTGTCGTATCTCCAGCATACCTTCAACCTGTCCGATGAAGTCGTGGTGCAGCGCTTTATCGAGAATCCGTATTACCAGTGGTTCTGTGGCTGCGAGTACTTCCAGCATGAGCTGCCGTGTGATCCCAGCTCGCTGACGCGCTGGCGCAAGCGGCTCGGACCCGAGGGACTGGAGAAGCTGCTGGCGGCCACGATCCAGGCCGGGCTGGAGAGCGGGGTGGTACGGCCCTCCAGTCTGGAACGGATCAGCGTCGACACCACGGTACAGCCCAAGGCCATTACCCATCCCACCGACGCGAAGCTGTACCTGAAGGCGTTGCAGGCTTTGGTGCGGCAGGCGAAGCGGCACGGCCTTCAACTGCGTCAGGCTCATACTCGGGTGGCCAAACGCGCGGCCGTGCAGGTCGGCCGCTATGCCCATGCCCGTCAGATGCGGCGCATGCGGCGCGAGTTGAAGCGGCTCAAGACCTATTTGGGCCGGGTCTATCGCGATGTTGCCAGGAAAGTCGCCGGGGATGAGGTTCTCTCACGCCGGTTTGCTCCTCTGCTCGGCCTGACGGAGCGCCTGCTGGTGCAGGAGCGCACGAGCAAGAACAAGCTGTACAGCCTGCACGCGCCCGAGGTGGTGTGCATCGCCAAGGGCAAAGCGCATCGGCCGTATGAGTTCGGCGCCAAGGTCGCGCTGGCGGTGACCAACCGCGAAGGCTTCGTGCTCGCCTCCAAGGCACTGGAGGGCAATCCGTATGATGGCCACACGCTCAGCACGACGATCGATCAGGTCGTGGCCCTGACTGACGTGGAGCCCGCCCGCGTTTACGTTGACCAGGGCTATCGTGGGCATGATTATGCCAAGACGGATCGGGTGTTCATCACCCGGCAGCGGCGGGGTCTGACGCCGACGATCAAGCGGGAACTGCGACGCCGGTCGGCGATCGAGCCGATGATCGGGCACATGAAGGCGGACGGGCGGTTGGGACGCAATCACCTGCTCGGAGCCGCCGGCGATGCGATGAATGCGCTGCTCGTGGCCGCCGGGCACAACCTACGGCTGATCCTGAACTGGCTCAGGCTTTTTGTGACCTGGCTCATTGCGGCTCTGATCAGCTCATCCGCGCAATCAGATACTTCTCAGGTCGCCTGAAACCTAGCACCAGCCTCGTGCTTCCGCATTATTCAGGGCCGACTAAGTTAGCTTTCAGCCAAAGCTCAAGATAGCGTGGGCAGCGGACCTTGGGCATGGTGGCCGCTCGCTCAAGAACAGGCGTTGTGGGTCGTCAGGTCGATAGGGATACGCAGGACCCCGCTGCCGTCTGCGGTGACCCCGGTGTAGCTGCTGGGATCGTCAAGCGGCTTGGGGGTGTTCCACGGGGGATTTGGCCCCGCTGCCCCGCAGAAAAGGGCTTTGAGATTTTTCCAGCGAGCACATCTGAGACTACTTTCGCTGGCGAAAAACGTGCTATGTGCTGGCGAGGCCTGCCATCTCCAAGCCATGCTCATAATGCTCCAGGTCAGCCGGACTTTGGAAGCGTGCAGGGATCCGCAGCCATGCGATTGGACCGCCAATAGCCTGCAGTTGTTCCGGCCCGAGGTGCTGATGAAGGGTCTCGCGCATAAGCTGAGCGTGCATGGCGGCCTCCTCTGTCCGGCCGGCATAGGCTGCTGCGGCGGCTAGCCAACCCCGGTTAGTTCTGATCCGGTCCGGCGACTGGCGAAGCCAGAAAAGCGCCTCCTCGTACTTGCGCCCGATGAAGCACGCTTTGCCCATCTGCTCGACGGAAACAGCCGGGTAGAATGGGTTCAGCTTGATCGAGCGCTCTGCCTGCTCGATCCCCCGGCTTGGATCTCCGGCGTAGGCATACTCGAGGCCAGTGTAGCCGAGGGTCTCTACATCGCCAGGGCTGAGCAGAACGGCACGATCTAAATGGAGACGGGCCCCTCCGAAGTCGCGCCTCATCTGCAGGAACATCCCGAGTAGCCAGTGACCCTGCGGGTCGAGTGGATCAAGTTCAATCGCCTGCCGTGCATAACCGATGGCTTTCTCCCGCCGCCCTTCCTCCTCCCGGGGCGCAATCCCGCCTGTCGCGATGTGGCAGACAGCCAAGCCGCAATACGCTGCAGCCGAGTTCGGATCTTGCTCGAGCGCACGGCTAAAACACTCGAGCGCCTTCGCGTGTGAACTGTAGTTGGTCGAGCGCTCGTACTCCCGTCCACGTAGGCAATGCTCATAAGCTGTCAGCGAGTGGATCTCTCTGTGGCGCACCCTCTCCAGTTCGGCTTGCTCCACCTGCACCGGGATGCTGGCGACAATCGCTTTGGCAGCCTCTTCCTGAAACGAAGGCAGCTCCTGCCAGTCTCCATGGAATCGCTCGCTCCACACGTGGCGCAGTGAAGCATTGTCAACGAGCCGCACCGTGACGCTCAACTGGTTGCCGGTGCGACGGACACTGCCCTCGACCGTATATCGAGCCCCCAGTTGTCGCAGCCTTCCTTCTATGTCCGGTTCTTGCAGGAGGGCGAACGATGTATGTCGAGCAAGCACCGCCAGCCGGCGGAAACGCGCGAGATCCCCGATAACATCTTCCGTCAGCGCTGCCGGCAAACTGCCCAGCGTTTGGTCCTCCGAAAGATCCCGCAACGGCAGAACCGCAACAAGGGGTTTGCCATCGAAGGACGCGTCGCTGCGACCAAGAACCCAGGCAGCATTGAAGGGCTCAGCGGCAGAGCGGCCACCCGACTGGCTTACAGTGCGCCCGAGCTGTTCGACCTCTGCCCCAGGTCTGATCTGGAAATCACGTGCCAGAAGGGCGCGGAGCTGCCCGTAACGCCCGACTGCGAGAGCGTGTTCGCCTTGGTTCATGTGCAGCCGTATCAGGGCAGCGTGCATGCGCTCGCAGTAGGGGTCGATCCCGAGGTAGCGTTTGGCACAGTGCTTGGCTGCTGCCACCTCGCCGCGCCACAACCTGAGAGAGAAGAGATCCCAGAAGGCTGATTGAGCTATTTCGCGCAAACGCTCCCTCTCCGGTAGGAGCCAGTTTTCGTACTCAGCGCTTGCGTCCGCTTCGGGCAGAAGATCGCCTAGGTAAAGTTCGCAAGCCTCGCTGAGCGCTTTGAGGGTACCTTCTCGCGCGAGGGCCTCAAAGCGCGCCACATCAACGGAGACACGGTCGGGGTCCAGCCACACCGAGTGGCTGTCGCTGAGGAGGATCCGCTCACCTTCTTCCAGGTCCTTCCTGATCTGGTGGAGGGCAAACCTCAGATTGCCTTGCGCGTGCGGCAGATCGGAGCCGGGCCACAGCAGTTCCTGAACAGTCTCCCGTCGATACTTCTTGCCAGGTACGTAGGCCAGAAGCGCAAGCAGCAGCCCTCCCTTTTGACTTGCGAGTTCGACATCCCCGCGATCGGGATGTCGCAGGCGAAGCCCGCCAAGCAGTGCGATCTCGAGTTTCGTCATGGCTGAACCCTCGAGCGCTGTGGATGCGCACAACAGTCTAGCACCAGCGAATGGTTAGCCGCAATGGCAGGGGGTATAGCTCTAACGCCCGACTAACGCTGGCCTCCCTCAGCCCTAACGGCGGTCTAACGCAAAGGTCGCAGAATCCCCCCGGCTCAGAGGGAGGGTTCATAACGTGGAGAAAGCTCGTCTAATCAGACACGCACACACGCACCACAGCTTCAAGAGGGCCGCGCACACACAGGCCTTTGCTGGCGCGCTCATAACCTGCGGCATCCTGCTTGTCTCGCCAATGCTCGACTACGCGCCAGTTCGTGCGGAGACGCCGGAGGGATGCTTGGATGGCGAGTGGATCAATGAGGTCACGCAGTTCGTCGCGGAGGAAACACGCTCGCAAGTGCCGGAGGTTTGTGTACGCTCTGCCCCAGCAGAGGTGTTGAATGCGCTTGTTCCATCGGCAGTGGCCAGGAAGTCTCATGGAGAAACTCTCGCTGCCGTTTACGTCGCCTCGACCCGTGAGATCCTGATGGCACAAGATCTGGATCCTGCCACACCGCTCGCCCGCAGCTATCTCGCCCATGAGCTTGTGCATGCGCAGCAGTTTGGCCGGGGTGCGCACGAGCGTGCCTCATGCTTGGGAGCCTTGGAAGGAGAGGCCTACAACGTTCAAGCCCTGTACCTCCACACAAAGACCAGCAACAATGATGGGGATGCGTTCATCTTCCAGGTGCTTGGCATGTTCCAGAGCGCATGCGGCTACGCCAACTGACTTCGGCCACCTTTCAGGTAGGCAGGGGGGCCTAGCGGAACTTGAGGGCTTTTATACGGAAAGCTCAAGGAACGGCGTCGAGGACTATCAGGTAGCTGGGATTACCCAGGCTCCCATTCTCGTCTGCGGTAACCCCCGGTGTAGCTACTGGGGCTTCGGCGGGGCCAGGCGCCCATGGGGGATTTGGCATCGCCTCCCGCAGATAGGGGCCTCCAGATTATTAAGCTCTGACTATCGTGATCTTGCTTCGGCAAATCAGACTGACAAAACCACACTAGCCACACCTACGAAGAAGAGAGCGTAGGCGATCCAGAGGAGCGCCTCTGTGGTGACCCTCAAGACGTTGAACTCTCTGTCACCGAGGTCGTTGTCGAGCGTACTGATTTCGGTTCTGCATTCGTGCATGTAAGCTGTATTGGCGGCAAGTTCGCTGTTATTGATCCGGCCCTCATTGTCTTGAACGAGCGACAGGCAACCCCACCTCGATTAGCCTGAAGCACGTGGACATGCGTAAGCTGCCGGCAGCGGCTCAAGAGGAGCGGCGGCGTCAGGTGATTGGGTTGCGCGAGCGAGGGCTGACCGACGGGGCGATTACGGCGCAGGTCGGACTGTCACGGACCGGGGTATTTGATATCTGCAAGCGGTTTGCGGCCGAGGGCGCCAAGGGGCTGGTGAGCCAGCCGCGCGGGCGCAAGCCCAATGATCGGCAAACCCTTCACCTATGCCGAGCTCGCCTCCAAGGTCAGGCGTATGCTCGACAGAGGCTGAACCGGCGCGCTACCGGAAGCATGCCCGACGGCACCGTATCCTCTGTCGGCTATGAGACGCGTTTCAGTCCTGGCGGCTGCCACGTCCCTTCGCCAGGCGGCTGGTACGTGATGAAGTCGCTGTCACTCCTGGGGGCGCCCGGCTGCCGTTCACCCTTGGCGTGGGCCCGGCGACGAGTGTCGCGTGATCATCAAACAGCGGGTGAACCCATGGGGTGAGACCACGGTGCGTCCCAGGTCTGCGACTGATCACGAGACGCGAACACTATGAGGCTCTAAGCGCGCTGCGAGCGTGAAGAGGAGGAGGTCATAAGATCGCCATTACTGCTCATCGCTGTCGGGCTGGCCGTTGGCCTCTCGGCAGAGGCCGCTTCGCGTTCGGCCCGACGCTACAGCCCATGGAGTGAAGACAATCAGTTCAGTAAGGACGGGCGATCAGCGGGTCGAGGGAGGGTACGGCAGCAGGTCCTCAAGCGCATCCCGGACCCTGCCATAACACTCGCAGGCCTCTGCTTCGAGGCCAACGGGATCTGTCACAGTGATGCCGCCTTTGGCCTGCCTGATCAGCCCTCTCGTTTGGAGCTTTGACATCACCGCGCTGACGGTGGTTCGCTGCACGCCCAGCCTTTCGGCGAGAAACTCGTGCGTCAGGGCGAGTGTATCCCGATTGATCCGATAGTGGATGGTGAGAATAAAGCGGCAGCAGCGGGCCTCTACGGTGTGGAGGGCGTTGCACGCGACGGATTGGAGATCGCGCGCCATCGTCGCCTCGGTGAAGTGGCGCACCAGCCGCTGAATGTTCGGCCGCTCGCCCATCACCCGGTACATCGTGTCGATGTTGACCCGGGAGGCTGAGCCGGCCAGTTGGGCAATGTAGCGCCCGAGCGACTGGCGGGTGCCTCCGGCCACAAGAAGACCTGCGACACCTTCCGGGCCATAGAGTGACATCTCGGCGGACCTCCCGTCCTGCATGACGGCGACGAGCGAGATCACCATGTCATGCGGAAAGTAGGCGTGGCGCATCATGTCGCCGGTCTCATAGAGGACTTGCCTGCGTTGCAGGTGCACGACTTCCAGATGCGGCTCCAGGTAGGCAAGATCCTCCGGCTTCAAAGCAGCCAGGAGACGATTAGCCCGGTGATCCTTACCTGCTTGCACCTGTCACACACCAGAGGAACGCGAACGTAGCCAGCATCCTGAGGCACCTAATGTTTGGAACAGTGCAGTCGTTCAGCAATGGGTGCTCTCCTTAAGGGTAGGATGCGCTTTAGAGGTGTTGGACACATCTACCCGACGGCCCCTTGGGCCGAACTCGGGCGAACCGAACGGCGACGTCGTCATTGTCCTCGCTGAGGACCACGGTTCCTCGGAATGGCCGGCTTGCGGCCGCAGCAGACGAAGGAATGACCATGGCGACGAACAAGGATAGTGCTTCCCAACCCAGCAGGAGCCGGAAGGCACCCGAGAAGTCGGCGTCGAAATCCGCCTCACGGTCTGCCACGAAAAAGCAGACTGGCGCCTCCAAGCGTACTCAGCCCAAGGGCATGGCTGGCTCCCGGTCCGCGACGAAGTCACAGGCTGTTCCCACGAAGGCCCGTTCCTCCGCAGGATCGCGCACGGCGGCACGCTCGACCTCCGGCGCGTCGAGGGCACGTTCCACGACGCAGGCCCGCTCGCGAGCCCGCTCGCAGGGCAGCCTGCTGAATCCGATGGCATGGCTCTCGAGCCTTGAGACAACGCTCACCTCACCACAGGCCCGCGCGGTGATGGCGGAGGCGCTCAGGGCAATCGCGAACGTGCTGGAGAGGCCGCAGGGCGGCGAGCATGGACAGGGCAGCGGAACGCAGCAGGGCAGGGACGCTGTGTCGGCCGCAGGAAGTCTCGGCGCCGAAGTCGTCGCTGCTCCGCTGGGGGTGGCAGCGGCTGCCATTGGTGCCGCAGGTGAGATCGTGGCAAGCGCCCTTGGCGGATCGCCGGGCGAGGGCGGCAGCAACGGCGCCGGCCGGAAGGGCGGCCGGCGAACCTCCTCGCGGAGAAAATCATCGGCGAACAGCGCCTAGCCAACCTAACGACCAGATGATCGGACGGACGGCTCTGCATCACGAGCGACTGTAAAAAGGCCGCCTCGTTGTAGGCGGCCTTTTCATCGTCGGAAGGTCTCACTTGGTATCAGGCCGCCTCGGCGACAGGATCCGGTCCGGCTTCGTCCATGGCTCGCATGTAGACGTCGAGCAGGGTCTCGCGCTCGTCGCGCTCGTCCTGATCCTGCTTGCGCAGCTTGATGATCTCCTTGAGGATCTTCACATCGAAGCCTGCGCCCTTGGCCTCCGAGAAGATTTCCTTCTTGGCCTCGTTCAGGTCCTTGATCTCGTTCTCGATCTGCTTGATGCGCTCCACGAACGAGCGGATCCGATTGCCAGGAATTCCAACGACATCGCTCATGGCTTCTCCCTTGGTGTGCGTAGGCCGGCACTATTGGGCAGGGGAGTAAGTGCTCGGATAATCCGGAGCATCCCGCGTGCAGGAAGCCATCAGAAGGGAACGTCAGGAACTAGTGGGTCGTCTGCCGTCGGATCTGGTATTTTGCTGGCTCCTTTGCTCTGTGCTGAGGGAGAGGCTGGCGCGTACAAGCTCCGGAGCCGCCGAGCCGGTGGAGCGGGTCCTGGGACGCGCGCCGTCGTCGCTGCCGGCGTTTGCCGTTCCAGACAAACGGCGTCGGCTGGGCATTCCAGCTTCGCGCCGTCTGCTCGAACCAGCGGCCGATCTCCCCAGGGCTGTGCGGATGTTGCCCGGCAAGCGCGCGGCGTTTGAGCACGCGCTGGATCGACTCGGCCATGTTGAGCCAACTGCCACCCACGGGCGTGTACAACGGCATGATGCCATGGGCGCACAACCACAGCACCAGCTCGGGCGTCTTGTGGCCGGTGAGATTATCCCACACCAGCAGAAGCCGCAGCGGCGGCAACTCCTCCGGCAAGGTAAACGGCAGCGTCAATCCCGCTTGCCACATCTCCCAGGCGGCACGTGTAGCGGCGGGATCTTGTACGGGAGCCGGCGCCGGCCACTCCGCGAGAACTGCGCTCAGGTGCTCCCGCAGCCACGGATGCAGCACCGCATTCGTGCATCGCTCGGCCGATTGCAGGCGCACCTGGCCGGAGGCGGGATGGAACAGGGTCAGGATCTTGGTCGTGCCGCCGCGGATGTACTCGTGCGGGTGCCGGGCCGGATGAGCCTGCGGCTGCCACGACGGGCCCGGATGCGGCACCGCCTGGAACGGACCGGCCTCATCCTCACACCAGACCGCGAGCCCCTGTTGGGCAGCCTGCGTGTAGGCCTGCTCGATCAGCTTTTTTTGGCAGGCGCATCCAGATCGCTGACGCGCACCACCCCGGACTTGCGGTTGCGCAGGGCCGCGCCGGTTTCGCACCAGGTGCGGCTCTTCTGCCAGCTCAGGCCTGCCTCGTGCAGGATACGGGCGATGGTGAACCGGCTCACCCGCGGCAGGCCATCAGAGGCCTGGCGCAGGGCTTTCTGCAGCAGGCTCAAGGACCAGGTGGCGGTGCCGTCCGCCTCGCGCTCGGGCGCTCGCGCCCACTCGGCGAGGATGCGCTGCTGCGCCTCAGCCCCATAGCGGAGGCGCGGCCCGCCACCATGGTGCGGGCGCACGGCCGCCAGCCCTTCCCGGTTGAAGCGGCGGACCCAGGCCGAGATGGTCTCATTGTGGCCGCGTCCGACCAGACGCGCGGCGGCGGTGTAGCTGGCGCCCTCAGCAATCGCCAGCAGGGCGCGGGCGCGATCGACCTCGGCGGCGGGAGCACTCTGCGAACGGCTCAGGCGGGTGAGTTCGGTGCGCTCATCAGGCGTGAGCGGGCGCAGGGGATCTTTCTGGTGGCGCGACATGGCACACCTCGCAGCACGAGGATCACCACGTCACTATACCAGATCCGATGGCAGATGACCCACTAGCACCGAGCCGAAGTAGAGCGAAAGTCTGCGGACATAGGGAACATCGGACGTTTCTGTGTGGGATGCACCATCGCCTTGTGACCCAATGCCACCCTCAGGATATCAGCCAAGGTGCCTCGCGGGAGCAACAGTTCCTCACGACCGACAAGCATTGGTGCCGAGGAGGATGAGGCGTAAGGTTGAGCAAGTCGCGATAACACGAGCCCCTCTCGGGGAGACGATGGACATGCCGGACCACGGAAGTGCCGCCGAGGTCTCCCCGCATCAGGCGCTGCTGCGCATGATCACCGGCTCCTGGGTGGCCCAGGCCATCTATGTTGCCGCGAAGCTTCAGATTGCCGATCTTCTCCGAGCTGGCCCTCAAGCGTCGACAGCGCTCGCTGAGACGACAGGCGCCCATCCGCGGGCGCTGTACCGGGTGCTGCGCGCGCTCGCGAGCGTCGGCATCTTCTCGGAGGATGAGCAGGGGCGGTTCAGCCTCACACCTTTGGCCGAGCCGCTTCGCAGTGACGTGCCGGGTTCGGTTCGCGCCTTTTCCATCATGCAAGGCTCGGAATGGGCGTGGCGCTCCTGGGGCGAGATCATGCATAGCGTGCGCACGGAGGAGCCCGCCTTCGAGCACGTCTTTGGGATGCCGTTGTTCGACTACTATGCGGCCAACCCGGAGGCTGGCCGCGTCGGGGCGGAAGGATTGACCAGTCGCAGCGAGCCTGAGAATGCCCATGTCGTCTCTGCCTACGACTTCTCCCATGTCCGAACGGTGGTGGATGTCGGTGGAGGCCAGGGCACGCTCCTGGCTTCGATCCTCACGGCGAACCCACAGACAAGGGGCATCCTCTTCGAGAAGCCCCACGTGATCGCCATGGCTCAGCCGATATTTGAGGGAGCCGGGTTGAACGAGCGCTGTGAGTTTGTTGCGGGCGATTTCTTCGCCTCTGTGCCAGCGGGCGGAGATGTCTACCTTCTCAAGAAGGTCATTCACGACTGGGACGATGAGGAGGCCCGTTCGATCCTATCGCGGTGCCGCGCAGCGATCCCCGATGGCGGTCTCCTCTTGCTGATTGAACTTGTGATCCCGCTCGGCAACGAACCCTCGTTCGGCAAGCTGCTTGACCTTCATATGCTGGTCTCACCGGGGGGACGGGAGCGGACGCAGGCGGAGTATCGCGACCTGCTCGCGTCGGCAGGGTTCGCGCTCGGAAGGGTCATCCCGACGGCATCGCCGATTAGCCTTTTGGAAGCGGTGCCCGCTTGATCGACGTTGTGCTGCACCGCCAGGCATACACAGGTTCAGCGACCGGCAAGATGAGCCAGGGTGCAGCGCTCGGGTACCCAGCGTTCCAGACATCGGGTTCTGCGAAATTCTACGAAAGCAGTCGAGAATTTGTTCTCGAGGTATAAGAGCCCGAAATGTCTCCAAATGGCACTCCTGAGAAGTTAAGCGAAGGGCAGCTAACTCAGGCAGAGCAGACCTTCGCGAAGGGTAGGGGACCGGCAGAGAATGACCCACTCCGGTCCATCCTGTGGTTGGGACACATGGCTGTCAAAGCGATTGATCCCATTGGCACGAAACTTCATAAGTCCGAACCGCGACACTGCTTCCTTTGCCGCCAGGTGCAAGGATTTGCAGCCTTCTGCGTCATCGCCCCGTTGGGTCGGAAAATGCTTCGTCTGAGGTACGGCGGTTGCCCTGCAACAGGACAGTGCGGCGGCAGCTATGATCGCTTGGCTTGGGTCTGGAGCATCGCCCCCGCTGCTCCTCACCCGGGCGGGGACAGGCCGGGAAAACGTGCTCATCTCGGCCTCTCGCTCGCCACGAAATAGCTCCCTCAAGTCGACTGGGATTTGCCCGCCTGGAGGTACAACCATCTCGAATGGTGTCCGGTGGCCAGGCAGGAGAGGCCGGAGATGGTGCCGTTTCCGGCCTCTCGGCCCTCACGAAAAAGCTCCCGCCCCAGGGGGATCTGGGAGGGAGCTTGCTCTTCGGACGGAGATGGATTTTGCCGAGCGAAAAACCAATGCGACAGGCAAAATTCTCGGCCTTGAATGCGGCGAATTTGGGCTGGCGCGGCTGCAAGTTATTCTCAGTATAACCGCTGCTGCCGAGGCAGCCTTTCGAGGCGCTTTGACTGCATAGTCGGCGCGGCATTCCATAGGCCCGCACGAACACTTTCCGAAACCTTCAAAACGCGTTCCACACTAGCAATTATGCGAATTACCACCCTGAAATGCCAAGCCGCTCAAGGTCGGCCTCAGCAGCCTGGGGCGGCAGGATCGCACAGCGCGTCGTGTAGACAGGATCCAGATCCTCTTCAGAGGGCGGCGTCATGGAAAATCCGCACCAGTGGCCGCCGCCTGTCTCGCTCCGATCACCAAGGAGCGCCCGATACTGAATTGTATAGTCCGGCACGTCGATCCATCGCCGATCCACGAACATCTGCCAGTGGCCTGCGATTAACCGATAAGGCGCAGGGCGGCAGTCTCTGTCATCGCAGCAACTCTCCCCGCGCGGGCTTCTCAGATGCGAGTAGATATCATGGGCCTGGGCTGGCAGGGGCAGGCTGACGGCGAGAATGGCCGAAAGCAGGGCAGGTTTGGAAAGCATGTGATGCTCCCGACCCTTGGCGGCTTGGACGCTGTGTCGGGCGCCCAGAGGCCGCGAGATGGAATCCCAGCCGATCTGATACTCTGCTTCTGATCCAGAGATGACTGTGCCTCAACGCACGCGCCAGGCAGTTTGGCAGTTCCATACTGAGGATTATGCGAAATTGCGCGGCGCGGCTTTCGCGCGTACACGAAGCTGAAGGAACTTTATCCACCCCTAAAGCGTAACAGTGTCAAGTCGGGTACTCCCGAACCAGATAAGCAACGCCGCAAGGTCGAAGCTGCCAATGCCCGGCTCGCTCGCCATGAGCGGCTAAGCCGCATAGCTCTCCTCACAGTCCTGCTCCTATGCGGCGGTCTTGTGGGTCTAATGATGATGGAGATCTGGGACGTTCTGTAGGCGTCGCAGTCGCTTCAACCCTGTTCCATACTGGCTTTTATGCGAATTGCGGAGCCCCAGGGAGCCGGGCCTCGCCTGCCCAAGCCTTTACGTGCTGAACGAAGCTATCCAGCTTCATGTTGTGCACGTCGCGGTAAAGTCGCCAGATCGCTTCGCCCTGCAAGCCGAGGCTCTCAAGGTCCATGAGGACCATGAGGCCACCAAAGGGGTCTTTCATGATCCGTCCGAGGACGCTGGCAGCGCTCACGTTACCGGCCGCAAGTTTTCCGACCGCTCCGGCCAGAGTGTCCGAGGCTTTGAGCATTTTCCGTCAAGCTAGTTGTGATTTGGGGGAGATGCGCCTCCAACATGGGCGTTAGGCTAAATTGAGGCTAAGTTCTTGCCAAGCTGCGCCTTATGCGAAATTACAGACCTATGACAGACCGATGGGCAGCCCCATCGGGTGACGCCTTTTAGAGAAGTGCAACACGATCAAGCTCTGCCCTGATCACTTGGGCCGTTTTGGACCCAACGCCAGGAAGCTGCTCAATCCGGACAGCGACAGCCTTTAGCTCATCAAGTGTCCCAATCTCAGCGTTCTGCAGCGCCTGCCAGGCATTTTGGGGCAGATGGAGACCTCGAATATGACCGTGATAGCTTTGATTAACGTAAAGCATGCGCGTCACCTTTTGGCTTATGAGATTTTAATCGAGAGAGGACACCACGGACGTGCGCGGCAACCTGTTCGTCAGCTTGCCGTTCCCTCGCTACGCGCGCTTAGCTGATCAACGTTTCGGCGTTGATCGGGAAATGAGAGGAAGTGAGACCAGTCATCAATGCGCTCCGCACGACAGGCGGGAGCGCATAGCCCTCAGTCGCCGACGCCTGTGAAGCACAAGTCGGCGATAGCTCACATGGGGCCATATGTGAGGCTGAGCCTATGGCTATTCCGGCTATTCCGGCTATTCCAATGAGTTCCACAAAGCGTCTTATCGGAACTACGCGGCCCACGCAGAAAGCTGCCCCTCATCGGATGTTTGCTCTCCGGGTGCCGCGACACGGTCGAGTTCTAGTCTGATTGCTTGCGCCGTTTTGGATCCGATGCCGTCGAACCGCTCAAGCTGACCAGCGACAGCCCTGAGCTGATCGATCGTCTGGATGTCCTCTCGGCGGAGCACGGCCCAGGCGAGGCCAGGTAAATAGAGACCCTCAACGATCCCTTCGCAGGTTTCATAGGGATAGGACATATGCAGCTCCTGAGCCTTACAGGCGGGAGCGCGCGTATCTCTCTGCCGTCGGTGCCTGGATCAGTTCCTGCCGGCGATAAAGCATTATACGCCCTCACAGAGGAGACTACGAGCACAATTCCATAAAGGGGCTTCCGCGAAAACTGGCCTCTCGCGCGACAGGAACTCGGATCGGGAGTAGGATCACCAGAGCCAAGCCCGACAACCGGCAGATCATCACATGCCCCACCATGAGCCGTGGCAACTCGAAGGCACCGCCGCAGAACCGTACGAGCGGTATCTCGTCCCGGCGATCACCGCCCTCTGGGCCGCTGATCTGGTCGAGCGGGTCGCTCCTGCGCCCGTATGCTGCGCGAGGTGCAAGGAAAGCTCATGAGAAGGCGGGAATTCATTGGGTTTGCCAGTGGCGCGCTGGCTTTGGCCGCGCCATGGCGCGCGGCTGGACAGGCGGCATCTCGCACTTATCGGATCGGTTTCCTCTCCCCCGGCGAGCTTGCGCCAGTCAATCCGGTGCTCGACGAACTGCGCCGGCACGGGTTCGTCGAAGGTCGAAATCTCACCATCGATCGGCGTGACCGGAATGCCGGATACCAGCAGCTTGCGGCCGCCGCCCTGGAGCTGGTCCGAACCAGCCCCGACGCCATCGTTACCGCCGGTCCCGAGGCAACCCGTGCAGCCCAAGCAGCGACGACGAGCGTCCCGATTGTTGCCATCACCGACGACATGGTCGGTGAAGGCCTGGCCCGCTCCCTGGCGCAACCGGGAGGCAATACGACGGGCATCAGCCTGCTCGCATCGGACCTCGACGGCAAGCGTCAGGAGCTGCTGATCGAATTCACTTCAGGCGCGCCTCGAATCTCGGTGCTGGCCGATACACGGACCACGGGTCCTCAACGGCTTCAAGTCCTCGCCGAAGCCGCGCGAAGCCGGGGCGTCATCCTTCTGGTCCACCGCGTCGAAAAGGGCGAAGAGATCGGACCCGCGATCGACATGGCGAAAGCCGAGGCAGCTGCCGCGCTCAACGTCCTCGCCTCTCCGCTGCTGCACGCCTACCGCCACGTCATCATCCGGAAGACCGCCGCACTGCACATCCCCGACATTTACCAGTGGCCGGAGACTGCGCACGAGGGTGGATTGCTGGGATATGGACCGCGTCTCGAAGACATCATGCGGCATCTTGGACGCCAGATCGGCGAAATACTGGGCGGAGCCAGTCCAGCCAATCACCCGATTTATCAGTCCACGAAACTTGCGCTGGCCATTAACCTGAAGACCGCAAAGGAGATCGGCCTCACTATCGCGTCATCGCTGGTTGTTAGCGCCGACGATGTGATCGAGTGAGACGGCGTGAGTTCATTGGGGGAGTTGTCGCAGCGACCGAATTTCCGGCTGCTTATACCAGGGGCGCTGGCATCTGACTCTCTGGGCGATTCCCCTCGCTCGTGAAGCGTGATTCCTTGGGCGAAGGAGGCGACGTACCCGGTTTCGCTTAAGCCCTTGCGGTAGGCAGGCATACGGTCCCCATCCGCGTCAGGCGAACCACTGTCGAGGATCCCAATCACCGGCGGTGGTGCCTGCTGCCCTCGGGCGGCCAACGGCCACGCCACGGCGCCCCCAAGCATCCTGATGAACTGCCGCCGCCTCATGCGATCACCTCGGATCGGAGTGGCCCAAGACCAATTCTATTCCAATACCTATGTACATTGAAGAGAACCGTTCCATAAAACGGCCTTACCCGAAATTTTGCCGTAAGCCATCGATGGATATAGCACGCAACGGGCTCTAGGCTCGGAAGCTCTCAAAATGGCACTGGGCTGACCTTAGCCATACTTCCGCACTGCTGGAATGAGCGGACCTTCGCAACGACATCCGCTACTACTCAGGTTTGACCCAAAGCGGTCTTACGGACTTTCGACTGCGTTTGGACGCTTGGATAGGTCTGTCACTTTCAGGAGAGTTGATGCATCTGCAAGAACCAGCGCCGATCCGCAGACGTTCTCTATGGTCAAGCTTTTCAGTCTCGCCTCGGCACAAGGGGTGGACGATCTATAAGAGGCTATTCGGCGTCGCTGCAATATCGCTCGCGAGCTCCGTCGGGGCTAGGCGGTAAGTGCGTGTGAGCTACTTACTCTTGTGCGCCACTGCTCGGACACAGGCAGCCAGCAGCACGGGAGGAAAATCATGAGACGACTCGTCAGTGTTGCGGCCTTGCTGGCCGCTTCAGGTAGCGGATCCGCGGCGGCGCAGTGATCCCCTGGGGCGGGCTACTCCTGCCACGGCTCCACAAACCGGGTGTCGTTCGGACGCACCTCCAGGCGGTACGCAACCTCCTTCCCGATGACGGCGGTCACGGCCGGACCGCAGATGACCTTGAACGCCGTGCCTCGGTCATCGGAACCGACCTCCGTAACCCTCGTGGCCATGGGACAGGCGAATCCGCCGTCCCTGATCCAGGAGGCGTATCGCTCCAGGAGTTCGACGGTCTAAACATCACTCTGGGCAGCGGAGATGCCGGGGTACAGGGCTGCAAGGGCAAGGACGGCGATGCGCATCGGGATCATCTCGCCGATCGTTCCTGGTTCGGATGATGCGCCGGGGGCGGAGCCTGTTCAGCCAGTCCCTTGCGAGGACGCGGATGCCGGCACGATGTCGGCTTCACGTACGACGCGCTGGACCGGCCCTGCCGCTGCCTTGATCCTTTCCAGCACATTGGGATCCTAAGCTTAGAATTCCACGTGGACAAGTTGTCGC
>JADMIO010930436.1_pt1 | contig 61313 bp, 44 predicted proteins | sample 8958161 | NCBI WGS metagenome assembly JADMIO01 (sample SAMN16585339, study PRJNA669376) | soil metagenome | isolation source: Crop rotation soil | place: USA: Cullars Rotation, Alabama | collected 2011
TGGAAAGAGGTTGTTGGACCCAGCAGCGACGGCGCTACTTGTGCCCGTGGCCAGATTGCCACCGAAAACATAGCCTATCCAGGAATTCGCTCCAGTCCCGGAGCCATCGGCGAACGCGGCGCCGGACGATGAGAGAGCAATGGCGGCAGCGATGACGCGAGCATCGATGGACATGGAACGGGCTCCTGGAGGGAAGATCGGTGACGGGTCACCGATTGTGCAGGAACCCCGCCGACGCGTCGATGAAGGTGCGGCCATACGCGCCGCACTTCGGGTATTCGGCGCCAGATCCTGTTGGCCCGATTGGCGCTTCGTAAACGCAGTTGTGACAGCGCTTGCCCATGTCGCCTCCCCGTGGTTTTTCGAAGATTATGCTCGACCGTACGCGACGCGCCGACTCCAGCCCGCCGGCATGCGCTACGCGCTCCTACCAATCTCCTTACCCCCGCACCCGACACGCGTCTCCTGCGCCTACCTGTGCCTAGGTACATTTGCGGATAGCCGGCCGCGTCGGTTGAGCGCATCATCGGTTCCGAGTGGTCCTCCTCCAACTCTCCCGCTCGGCGTCGCAGCGAACAGGGCGCCGGGCGTTTCTTTTCGGCCCCTACGCAGAACGTGATATTCGCACCGACATAGGGCGGTCGCATATCCGAGCCTTACACGATCGTTACTCTTTCAAACAGCGTGTATGCCGGTCCAAGAGCAATTCCGACATGGATCGCAAGCCAGAGCCGTTTGCTCTCCGCCCAAGATAGCTGTTAACTGGCCGTCTCCGAGCCAGCACGACGAACTCAAACGGCGACGCCTACTACAGTCAGGAGCACCGACTGCGCCGACCGCGTGATCGCGAGCACCGCAACGACGCACGTGATCGGCGATGGCGAGAAGCATCGGGAAGTCAACGTTCCCTGGATCCGCATATGTGTCGGCAACGACAACATGACCAACGTCTGCTTGATCGACCTGCAAATTGCCAAACTTGCGCCAATCTCGCTCGGAATGGAAATGCTGAGGATCACTGCTTGTAAGGGTTGACGCGTACGGCTTTATAAACGCCATCACGTCGCTTCGTCTTCTTAACCATGCGGCGCTCCACCTCGCGCAACGCCGGCGCGATGAACCGGCTGAATTTTGTCTCGCCGGCAAAGTCGGCCGGGCAGGTGCAGCTCGCCGACGAGGGCGCCAGAAAGACTGTGCTTCGACAGGATGAGGATTGATTCGACGCGCGCGCTACCTGTCCAGCTGAACGCGCGTGTATCCGTGGCGCTTTATTGGAATTCCCAGGCCCGTCTCGGCCCCTGTAGCGAGCCTATGTTCGGAGTAATGGCCGCTGGGCGATCGCACCCACGCCCGCCGTGGTCGGTGAGGAGACTTGAGGTGCTTCAACGTTCCTCATCCATTTGTCGTCAGTAGCAAAAAGCAAGCTGCGCACAAGCGAGTCTTCAGCTTTGATATTTGCGCATTGCTATGCGTATGGCATAACATGCCCCCATTCGGCGACGAGTGACCAACAGAACAAATCGCGTCCCAAGTCATTCGTGAAGTCGAGCGACGCACGGCGCCGGAGCTCCGTGTTCACAGGGAGTCGGCGGGCATGCATGTCAGCAAGCATGTAGCGTGGATACTGGCGGTCGTTTTCTGCGCGTGTGCACTTCCGTTCGCCGTTGCCGGAGCAGCGGATCGCGGTTCGCGCGTGCAGCAGTTGCCGATCGCGGATGCCGGTGCTGATGTCTCCGGCGTCGTAGGCACCCCCGTTGTTATCGACGGCAGCAGGAGCCACGGTCCGGCCAGCCAGCTGATTCATTTCCGCTGGGTGATCGCACGCGCTCCTGCCGGAAGCGCGGCGACGCTGGACACCGCCGATCCCGCACCTGTATTCATTCCGGACGTACCGGGCGAGTACTTGCTACAACTGGTCGTCGTCACCGAGGAGGGCGCAGCGAGTCTTCCTGCCGGCATGACGCTCATCGCGTTCGAGCGTGGCGCCGCTCCGAACGTGCGCGTCGGGCGGGATCGTCATGTCGGTGTCGGAGCGCCGGTCGATCTCGATGGCCGCATGAGTCACGATCCGCGGCAGCGGCCGTTGGCATTTCACTGGTCGTTCTTGTCGGTGCCGAAAGCGAGCAGACTCTCCGATGCGAACATCCGGCGGCGCGAAACCGCGACGCCATCGTTTACACCGGATGTTGCGGGCGTGTACCTGATCGAACTGGAAGCGAGCAATGGAGAGCTCGCTTCCGAAGACGTCGTTACGGTGACGGCGAGCACCGGCAATATTCCCCCGGTCGCCGATGCAGGCAAACAACAGGAAATCCGGGACCGCGTTCCGTTTGCACTGAACGGGGCAGCGAGCTTCGATCCCGACCTGGGCCCGTCGCCGTTGGGATTTGCCTGGCGCCTGGTTGCGCGGCCACGGGGCAGCGTCCTCGAGAGTAGCGGGATCAACGACGCCTCTTCCCCCTCGGCGAGCGTAGTGCCGGACGCCGAAGGTGCATACCTTTTCCGGCTGACGGTGAACGATGGCGACAAGGCCGACGCGGACAACGTGCTCATACGCTATGCTGGAAACGATTTGTCCGGAACGTCCGCTACGAACCGTGAATCGGCGCTGACGCCACTCCCTGTCGCCGAACCTCCTCGTACAAACGTCGCTACCCCACCGGAGTCAGGCCGCCGACGTCCGCCGCATTTCCGGCTCATCGTTACACCCGACGAATTGCAAATCGCCCCCGGCAGCGAGGGCAGCTTGCGCGTCATCCTGCGCGCGAACCGCCGGTCTGCAGGCGGAGGGAAGCTCCAGGTCACGGGACTCCCTGCCGGGTCTACGGCGACGTTCGGAATACCGGTGCTCGCACCAGGTGACAGCACGACTCTTACGATCCGCATCGGACGCGAAGTGCTCACCGGGACATATCCCCTTCGCGTCACAGCCTCGGGCACGGCGGGTGATGGTGCGATAGCAGCGTCAGCGATCGCTCAAGTGCGCGTCCAAAGCTTGATCGGTGCGTCCGGACTGCCAACCTGCGCGAAGGCCGACCTTTCGAGGCTTACCGGGGAGATTTATGTCGCGCCCGCCGGCAACGATACGCCGACGTGCGGGGCTGCCGAGGTAAGCGCGTGTGCAACGATTCAGCATGGCATCGATCGCTGCGACGGTGCCCGCTGTGGCGTGCTCGTGCGTCACGGGCGCTACAGGACGACGTCGACGATCAAGCTGCGCAACGCCGTCAGCGTGTACGGGAGCTGTCTTTTCGGTAACGAAGCCGATCTCGATCCGACCTCGGTCAACTATCGAACGCTGATCGATGCAACGCTTGCAGAGGGCCCTGCCATCAGCGCCGATTCGATCAACACGCCGACCGTCGTGTCCGGTGTGGTCGTCCTTGCCCAAGCTACGGAAATCGCGTCTGCTCCTTCCATCGTGATGGTGGCGAGCCAGAGCACGGGACTGACGCTGACCGACTCGGCACTGATCGCCGGACTGGGAATCACCGGCGCGAAGGGCGCAGACTCGGCGCAGGGTGGCGTCGGCGGGAACGGGCAAAGTCCGATCGTGTTCGACGGCGGCGTAGGCGGCTTCGCATGTGCCGCGAATCCGTCTGGAGGGTCCGGCAACGGAGGCGAGGGTGGTGACCAGCAGTCGTTCAATGCGAGCGACTGTGGCCTCTATTACTGCGGTTGCTACGACTTGAATCCCAACAGCCTCGGGCGAAACGGCGCGGCGAGCGGAGCGGTAGCCGGCGGCGTTGGCGGCACTCAGGGCGGCCCGGGCTGCGGTTGCGCGTACGTGAATGACGTTCCGCCGGGGCTGGCGGGTAAACCCGGCTACTCGGGTTCCTGCGCGACAGAGGGAGGTCGGCCTGCAGATGCGGTCGGCAAATTCAGTGGAACGACTTGGGTCGCTTCCACCGGCGGGCCGGGGGGTATCGGCAGCGTAGGCAGCGGTGGCGGTGGCGGCGGGGCCGGCGGCGTCACGGCGCGCGCGAATTTCGGGGCGGACCCCTCTTACTGGTTCGGGTTTCCGGCAGGCGGTGGAGGAGGTGGCGGCTGCGGCGGGCCCGGGGGCGCCGGCGGGAGTCAGGGTGGCGCATCGATTGCGCTGGTGCTGGTCCACTCCACCATGACTGGGGTCGACGAGCACAACGCGATCGTTCCTGGGCTAGGGGGCGCCGGTGGACACGGCGGTAACGGCGGAATCGGTGGTTCGGGCGGGAAGGGCGGCACCGGCTGGATCGGCACCACATATATGGAGAAGCCTGCCGTCTGTCACGCCTATGTTCCAGGGTCGTCGGGGGATGGCGGACCGGGCGGGCAAGGCGGGGCCGGAGGCGGCGGCGCCTCAGGAAGCGGAGGGCCGTCGATAGGCATCGCACTCGTCGCGGGCTCGCCGGATCCGGGGAGCACCAACGTCTACAGCGGTTTGGCGGGGCAGCCCGGCGACGTTCCCGGCCAAGGCGGCCGCAATGCGCCGACCGATGCCGAACCCGACCCCTGCACGGGCGCCAGCGGCAATAAGGGCGTCCCGGGCAGCAGTGCGCAGGTCGTCGATTTCGACAAGGTATCCCCGGGTTCCATGCCGTTGCCGCGCGCCGCACTCCAGCCGCAGTCCACTCGTGCCGAGCCTAATCGCTACGAGGGTGCGACCAACATGACGAGCAAGCCGTGATTTGCGGCCGCACTGCGCTTCGCGTAGTTCTTGGCGTCACGGCAGCCGTGTGCGTGACCCTGTTTGCCAATCATGCATGGGCTGCGTGTCCGCCGGATTGCAGCGGCCAGACTTTGACGAGGCCCAACTTCTCGCATCAGAACCTCGCCCACGCCAATTTCCAGAACGCGACGATCATCGGCGGGATGTTCGTCAAGGCCGTGCTGACGAATGCCGACTTCAGTGGAGCGACCTTTCAAACTGTTCCTGGCAGTCCGGCGCAAACGCCCGATTTCACGTATGCCGATCTGACGAATGCGAAGTTCATCGGGGCCAAGTTTCAGGGCCCGACATATTTCACCTACGCCACGCTCACCTGCGCCGACTTCTCGCAAACGATCTTGAACAACGGCAACGTGGTCTTCGGCGAGGGACCGCTCACCTACACGCCGCCGAGGAATCCGACCGACTGCCGCACGACGTTCCAGGGCGCAACCATGAACTGCGAGTTCATCGTCGATTGGCGTGCATTCGATCTGACCGGCGCTGACGTCACTGCCTGCCTGCATAAGCTCTCGGGGCGCGACTTCAGCGGCGCGGTGATGGCCAAGGTGAATCTCGACAACGCGGTGTTGGACGGTGCCAACTTCAACGGCGCAGACCTCGGTCAAGCGCTGCTCAACTTCGCAAGCCTGCAGTGCCTCCCCCCGCCCGGCAAGTGCGTCGACTTGAGCGGCGCGCAACTCCAGGGCGCGAAGCTCAACAATGCCAACCTGAGCGGGGCAAGCCTGTACAACGCGGTTCTCTCCAAAAACGTCAACAACAAGATTGAGGACGCCGCAGCGCTCAACTCCGCGCACCTGAAGAACGTCAATCTCGCGCTCGCTCAACTGAGCGGGGTGAGTTTCGAGAACGCCAATTTCTACGGCACGTTGGCAGCGACCGCAGGCGGCTGCGCCACGAGCGGCAACGAACACTCCGGTTTCACGCAACTCTGCGCCTCGGCCTTTAAGGCGAATATGAACAGCACCAACTTCCACAACGCCTATCTGTTTGGTGTCGATTTCACAAGTGCCACCATCGAGGGCGTCAGTTTCACCAATGCGGTGCTCGTCGGTGCGGAGTTCTCCGATGCAACGATCAGCAGCAGTTCCGGTTCGGGCGCCTCGACTCAATTCCGTGGGGCCTACCTGCAGGGCGCCCAGTTCGACAACGCAACACAGTCGAATGTCGACATGACCAACGCCTTTGTCGATTTCAGCGGGGGCGGTTCCGTGTACATCGACTTGAGCACCACGCACAACCAATTCGCGTGCTCGCCGCTCTCGCCGTGCGTCCCCGCGTCCGGCGCCGACGTGTGCGTCCAGGCGTTCTACGCCGGTGCGACGACGGTAAAGACGGACAACACGACGATGACCTGTCCTGACGGATCGGCGGGGCCCTGCGGCAAAGCGGAAGCAACCAGCTGCCGAGACGTACCGCAAACCGCGCATTGGAACAGCAAGTTCGCGATCGGTACGCCGGTGGGAGAAGACACGCCGCCGCCGGGCTGGTACTCCAACGACGCCACTTACACCTGCGCGGCGCCGGACGCCGTGATTTGCAGCGGCAAGGGCAGCGGCGCTGCCACGAGCACCTGGTGAGCAGGCCCAATTCAGTTGCGGCGTGATGAACGCACGCCCTCTGTTCGAGTGAGGTGAGACATGGGCAAGGAACGCAGCAAGGACAAGCGGCTCAGCAGCAAGGCCAGCGAACAGCAATCGTCTGACCGAGCGAAACGGCGATCGCGCCGGTTGCAGTCCGACCCGTCAAGCGCTCACGCCAATGGGCTTACACGGCGTGATTTCGTCAAGCGGGTCACCGTCGCAGGGGCGCTGCTCGGTGCGCCGCTCGTGGCGCCGAATGCCCTCGGCGACGACTATGAGTTCAACGCCGCCATGCTCGATCCCGAAAGCGAGCGTACAGGCGGCAAGCGGCAAATGCTGTTTTTCAACCTGTCACATCTCAAGGGCGCGAACACGACGCATCATCTGCACCTCGGCGGGCGCAAGTATCCGCTCACGCGCGTTCAGGACCGCCCGAACGTGCTGAAGGCGTACCGCCGGAACAACGAATTCCTGCGCAGCGTGCCGGACGACCAGATCACCCATCACGTGGTGATAGAGACTGCACAAGACGTAGTCAGGCTTGGTTACTGGTCCAGCAACGAAAACCCGGCAGACGGCTCGTGGGAAATGACCGGAATGCACATGGACATCCCGCAGTCAGCACTGGCCGCGGCGTACCTGCATGCGCGCCAGTCGACGCCGACTGGACCGCTGCCGCTTTCCAACAAACGGCAAAACTACGGCGTGCGTGCGGCGCACACGTTGCGCGATCTGAGCGAGGAAGCGATGCTGGTCGATCCCACCAGCTTCGCAGAAGCGGTGGTTGGCGTGCATCCGGATATTTTGTCCGTCGTGCCGTCCGTCGCGGCGCGCATCCGCACGAAATACGTAAGTCACAACGGCGAGGCGCAACAACTGGGCGCCATCCTGAAGGTCATGGGGCCAGCAGTACCGGAGGGCACGCGCAATATCTCGAACACTCTGCCGTGGGCCACGCTGCAACCGGTGATCGACGAGAAGACGGGAAAGCCTTACAGGAAAAGCGACGGCCTCAACGCGTATCACCCGCAATGGAACAACGAGGTTGGGCAGCTCGCCGCGCGCTCGGTAGCAACGCTTCATCAGCCGGTGAAGGCGGACACGGCGTTCGGCGTCGATGTCACGGCATACAACCTGAACGATCCGAACAGGCGTCCGCCGGACGCGACGCTGCTCGGCAAATGCTGGGCACGCCGCGACGGCATTCCCACCGTTAATGTGGTGACGGGTGTCGGGGCCGGCAGCGGGCCCACCATGACCTTCGTTCACAAGAGCACGCACACGGGTCTGGTGGTGGTCGACCCCAGCTTCACGACAGCCCCCGACGGCAAGCGCATCCAGATCACGCTCGACAATGTCTCGAACTGGTTCCTGCGCTATCTCGGCGTGTGGGTCCAGTTTTTCGACGCGAACGGCAGTGCGATCCTGTCGAAGAACCTGCCGCCCGATACCTATCCCGTTTCGGACCCCGACTTCGATCCTCGCAGTCAGGACAAGCCGGATGCGATATTCCTCGGCATCGTGCCGCCGCCCTTTACCGTCAGCGCCGTACCGATGTTTGCCGGAAGCTTTTCGCCGAAGATCTATGTGCCGACGGATGCGCAGCGGGTGCGCATTCTCTACACGGGCCTGGGTCTTGGCGGGTCGCCTCCGGAAGACCCCACGGGTATCTACACCCATGGTGCGTGCATGACGGCCGCGTTCAATTATGGCGTGGTCGCCATGATGATGTTTGCAGGAGCTTCGGAATGGAGCGCGGCGTACAAGCTTTCTGCCTCCATCGGAGGAGGAGCGCTGGCCACGGCGATCTCGACGATCATCGGCGGCGTCATCGATCAGAAGGGCTTCATCGCGCAGCTGGGAACGTTCACGATGGGCTTCATGAAGGTGCTGCTCCAGGCGGGCAACAACAAAGTGATCACCGCGCTCGTGGAGGCGATCACGGAAGAGTTGGTCGAAGTGGAGATCGTGGACACCATTCCAATCGCCGGCCAGATTGCCCAGGCGGTCGCCATCGCGGCAGGCGTGATCCAGCTCGCCGAGTCGACCATCGAGATCATGATTGCACCTCCCGCAGCCGCTTACGAGTGTGTTTTCACGCACGACCTTTCCGTAACGTTCATGGCAGGCAGCCAGTTTCCCGCGCTGCCGGGAGCCTATACGCTGTACTACAAGGTCAGCTACCTCTTCGACGACGGTACTGCCCACACACAGGACGCCGTCGACATCAACCCGACGGACACATCGTTCCCGATCACGTTCCGCAGCATCCCCTACGGCGGACAGGTGAACGTCTCGATCGGCTTTTATGCGCGCCACAACACCACGCCGCCGGGACAGAACGACTGGTGTGCGGGCTACGGGACCACGGGTCTCGTGTCGAATACGGTTGCGCAGATTCCTCCGCCCACGGGTCGGCAGGGATTTCCCATTACGTTCGTGAAAATCCCGATTACCGGCACCACGCGCTACATCCACACTCGCAAGACCGCGCTCGACGCAAACGGCAATCATCGCTGGGACACGGATGCCGATGGCACTCATGCACCGCCGTACATTCAGCCACCGGATTCACAAGTGCCGAGCCTCGGCGATTTTCGAAGCATCACGGTGCGCCAGGCGACGGCGGAGCAGCAGGGCTACGTCGGGTATGCCTGGGAGGCGTTCAGCACCGGCGTCAACGGTTGCGACTCCAGATCCCCCGGTCAATACGACCAGATGGCAAACCTCAACACGGATGCGGCGAACAACGGGACGAATGCACAGAACGGCTACACCAACTCGATAGCGCTGTGCGGGTTCGATCCCGGCGTGCAAATGGGTTACAACCTGCTCACCCACAAGTCGGTCAACATGTACCTGGACACGACTACCGGGATGATCCGTCCCGTCAGCCTCGACCCACCGGGGTTCGCGGGGCGGACGAGCAATCAGTCGTTCGGCATGCTGAACCTGGACTCGACGCGGTGCCTGCTGCATCCGTCGGGGCACATCGTCAGCATCAACAACGCTCACCACCGGATCGAAACGCTCAAGCTTCCGACGTGCAAGCAGCCCGGGAGCAGCACGCCGAGCTATTGCGTCCAGACGGACGACAATGCGCAAGCCTATTACCTGGCGCGTCTTCACGCCGGCAAGGGTATGCGTCCGGGCCTCATCGACTCGCCGATCGCCGCTTCGATTTCGCCCGACGGAGTGATCCTGGTCCTGGAAGACAACAACAACCGCATTCAGGCCTTCGACGTGGGCGGCAACCCGGTGCCTTATTTCACGCACCAGAATCCACCCTATTACCTGCAGCTGACCACCACGATCGATAACGACTACCTCGATCTCGCGGTTGAATTCTCGGGCTACCTGTATGTACTCTCCAAGGACGGCAGCAACGTTCACCGGCTCGACATCTATCATCCGTCGCAGACGGGAACCCGGCCGATCTGCACCACCATGAACGTCAACGCGGCGAAGCTCACGGTGGATTTCTGGCGTGGTGTCTATACGCTCAACTACGAAGTGCTGCGCTTGCCGAGCGGAGACATTCCGAGCTTCACCGAGCCTTCGGTCAGCCTGTGGGTGCCGCCACCGCCGGGTTGAGCCTCGAGGTGTCCGGCCGCCGCGGCATGATGCCGCAGGCGGCAATTTGTCACAGCCGCCTGGAATTCACCGCGCCTACAATCAAATACCGCGGCGTCATTGCGGATTCCCATTCGCATTCAAGGAGGGTCACAAGTGTCCCATGTAACGTTTGCAAGACTCGTCGCGGGCGTGTTTGGTGCCGCGCTGGCTGTTGCGGTATCCACGGCGTCCGCGCATACCACGATTCGCTCGCAGGCAACGGAAGGCGTCACCGAGGACAACGCGCTGAAGATCGGTCATACGTGCGAGACCGCGGACGAGAGCCACATTCCCGTGATCGCGCAGAGCGTCATATTCCCGACGCTTGATCCCGTCCTGACTGCATCCGACGGCTCGACGATTGCGAACCTCGCTCAGGTCATCGAGCAGGGCTCGCTCGTAGGTCTCGGCCGTCCAATCCAGGACAAGAGCGTCTTCAAAATGCAGCGCCAGAAGTACGACGAGCTGGGGAACGTGATCGGCTTCGAAGCTGCTGCCGGCTCTCTGGATCCGGAGATTCCCGGTCGCGCGCCCTTCCAGTACGCAGCCCCTCGGTTCGTGGCTGGCTCGTGCGCGAAGCGGCTGCTCATCAAGGTCGCGATCGCCGACATTTGTGTGCGTGGCACTGGGATGAATGACAGCATCGCGTTCGGCAAGGTGAACCTCTGGATCCCGGACGACAGTTCACAGATTGCGACATTGGCCAAATCGCGTAACGTCGACGGTGTCGGCGGTGCCGCAACACTGACCGTGAACCGCAACCTGACGACGAATCCGCTCGCTGCGGCGTGCGGCGCGGGCATTGATGTCACGGTCACACCGTCGGCCGCCGACATCGACAAGAACATGCCGATCGCCGGTTTCTGGCCGTAATACTGCCTCGCCTTCGCGCTGCCCTGCGTTCCACGGCACGGCAGCCGCGTAACGGCTGCGGCCCAACCGTTTACGGACTGGGTCAGCCGGATTGATGCCTAGTGATGGGCGTAGACTGCGCTTCGCGTCTACGCCCATTTGCTTTCCACCGTAGAATCCCACCGCACCGAGCATGAGCGACCGCCACGCCGATCGACCGTCAGCGGCCAAACCGAAGAGCGCGCCCGACCAAAAATCGCCGCTTTCGCGGGCGGAGCGCGTGGGTCTCCACGCCATCGTGTTCATCACCGGCGCCGCGGTGATGGTGATCGAGCTGCTGGGCACGCGGATCATCGCCCCGTTCTACGGCGCTAGCCTGTACGTCTGGTCGTCGCTGATCGCAGTGACGATGATTGCATTGGCTATTGGCTACTTTGCGGGCGGCCAGTGGGCCGACCGCGGCACGGGCGGCAGACTGTCCATCATCATTGCCTTGGCGGCCGTTGCCGCGCTCGCCATTCCCTGGCTCGCTCGCCCTGTTCTTGTCGCGAGCGACGCGCTGGGCTTGCGTCTTGGCGCTTTCGTAAGCGCACTGGTGCTGTTTTCACCGAGTCTGATGCTGCTGGGCATGGTGGGGCCCGGCGCCGTCAAGCTCGCGACGCAGCGGCTCGAGGGCGTCGGGACCAGCACAGGGTCTATCTATGCCGTGAGCACGATAGGGAGCGTCGTCGGAACACTGCTCCTGGGCTTCACGTTGTTCCCACTCATCGGGTCACGCGAGATTCTGGTCGGGCTGGGCGTGGTTCTTCTCGCGCTCGCGCTGACCGTCGCGCTGTACGAGCGAGGACTGCGCCAGCGGCGAATCGTCGTGAGCACTGCGGGCCTGCTGATCGCCGCCGTCGCGATTCTCGGGCACGTCGTCAGTACCCGCGGCGCGTATGCAAGCGCCGGAACGTTCGAGGTTCGATCGGAGCGGGAAAGCCTCTACGGCTGGGTGCGTGTCATCGACCAGCGCTCGAAGAACCTGCGACTTCTTACTTCCGATGCTTCGATCATCGGCGCAACCTCGATCGCAACGGGAGAGGGTCGCCTCACCTATCAGGACATCGTGAACCTGCTGCCGCGGCTCGCGCCGCAGATGAAGCGCGCGCTCGTCATTGGCCTAGGCGCGGGCAACATGGCGAAGGTGCTGCATGACCGATATGGTCTCTCGACGGACACGCTGGAGATCGATCCCGCCGTTGCCGATGCAGCAACGCGCTGGTTTGGCTTCAAGCCGACGGGCGAAGCGCTTGTCGGCGACGCGCGATACGAGATACGCCGGCTGCAGGGACCGTACGATCTGATCATCCACGACTGCTTTACCGGCGGGTCGGAACCCGCGCATCTGTTGACGGTGGAGGCACTATCGGAGTTGCGTGAGCTTCTCGCGCAGGGTGGCATTGTCGCCGTCAACTTCGTCGCGTTCTCGCGCGGTCATGACGACACGGCGCTCGCCTCTGTTGCGCGGACGATGGCCGAAGTGTTCCCGCATCAGGCGACTTTCATCTCCGAGCCCGGCAGCGATTTCAACGACTTCATCTTCATGGCTTCGGCTGCGCCGATCAACCTGCAGTCTGTGGCCCTCGAAGGCGCGCAACGCGATTGGCTGAGGGAGCACGCGTTCGCGATAGATGCGCGCAGAGGTGTCGTGCTAACGGACAACTTCAATCCGCTCGAGCACCTGCAGACGCGCAAGGCCGAGCACTACCGGCGTGTGGTTGCCGACTGGCTGGGGGTCGAGCTGCTGCTGCGATAGCCGTGCGATAGCGCGGACGCGTCAGGGCAGCCGGCTCTCGACGAACGCGATGTGCCTGTTGAGGCTGATTTCCAGCCAGGTGGTGCGGTTGCCGGTCTTGCTGATGTTCTCCGCGATCTCGACGATGCGCTGATCGGCCCAGCAATCGGGGACACCGCCAAACTCCGGGTCGGCGCACAGCCTCCTCGCGTGCTCGCGGTACTGTTGCGCCAGCGGCTGGGCGGATCCGCCCGTCGCCGCGGTGCCCTTCCAAACGATCCACTTGTCCTTCACGCAGTACCAGGCCGATACGCGCGCCTTCACGAGCTCGACGCTGGGTGCCTCGCGCAGGTCCGGATGCATCGTCGCAAAATCGCCGAAGTTGAGGCGATAGCCGAGGTCGCTCTCGACGCGCCGCCACATCAGCCAGTCGAGACGGGGCACTTCGTTACGCCCGTCCTTCAGGCTGCCGTCGTCCGCTGGTGCCGCGGCGCCGACGAGTGTGATCGCGCGCCACTGGTCCGGGTGCGGCAATGCACGCAGTGAATTGCGCACGAATTCCAGGAATGGATTGCCATAAAGATGCGACACGTAATCGGTTGCGACGATCAAGTCGATGAACTCCGGATCCCATCGATTGCGTTGCAGCCAGTCGCCCAGGCTTGCGAGTTGCCCCAGCGAGACCTTGACTACGAGCCGGGGAAATCGCTCGTTCACGAATCGATTGCATGCCGACACGTACTGCTCGTCGGCGCCGCACTCGATGACCGGGACGACGTCCAGATCCCGATCGCGCAGGGCGGCCATCGTGTGCACGAACGTAGCCGCGGATCGATGCCGTTCGAAATTGAAGAGCCCATCGATCGCCAGCGGATGTCCCGGCCACGCCTGCGCCATCTTCGGCACGAAGCTGGGAGACGGCGCTGTCACCAGTTGGATGATGGGGAAGAGGCGTTCGCGCGAAGTTTCCGGAAGCTTTTCGAGCGCGGTGACTTCACCGACCTTGCTGCGGAGGAGAGGGAGATACCGGCAAGTCTTCGCGTTCGCGCCAATGCCGTTTCGCGTGGCCCTCGATAATGGGTCTGTCACCTGTTCTTGCACCTCGGGGCTCGCTGCGCGTGCAGAAGGCCGCGCGCTGTCGGAGCGCGCCGACGGGCCTATGGTGGTTGGAGTTACGGTCGATGTCTCAGGCACGAGAGGATTCTGGTCAAAGCGTGGTAGTCATGTTGTACACCTCCATCGAGGGTGGCCGCATTCTGTGAGATGCGGAATTACGGTGTCAACGCGACCTTCGGTGACTCTCCGTTGTTATGTACAACGCTATACTTGCCATCTCACGCGCAACCCTGCGCCTACGTCGGACCACCGACCGAATTGCAGAGTGATGAGACTGCGGCGGCTCAGCCGGCCGGCTCATCCGGTGGATGATTAGTGTTGATCACAGGAAAATTCGGACTTCTGATTGCCAACGGCTGCGCGAGCGCAAGACTCGCAATCGCATGCAGATTAATCAATGCATGTCGTCATGCGCCGATCCGGGAAATTGCGCCGCGTACTTGGCGATCCATTCAAGCGCGGCTTCCTCGGTCGAGAGGGTGCGCTGCTGCTCCTCGTAGACGGCTTTCTTGTAGCTCTCGATCGAGCACACCTGTTCCGCCATACGGGCCCTGAAGGCATCGTCGGTGTCGAGAAACTCGACGCCCAGTTCGTATCCGTCGTCGCACACCGTGCACCACGCGACGCGCGCCTTGGTTTCGAAGGACGGCTGCAGGAAGGGGATGCGTATCTGCACGATCTCGCCGGAGTCGAGCGGATCGGTGCATCGAAATGCGAGGCCGCCGAGGCTTACGTTTTCGCCGTGAACGTAATTGCGCGCCGCCGAGCGGCTGACCTCGATCGGAATGTCTACCGGATGCCGGATGTAGCGCCTCATGCTCTCCTCATCGCGCGTAGCGGGTTAGCCTTTGAGTAGCGAGCGAGGGGTGAGTTCGTTGTCGTACTCGAGCTGTGCGATTTGCCCTACATCATTTCGAGCCACTGTCCTGCGGTCGACTCGGTGCTTGGCGTGCGGCAACGAATGTACTGGTCAGGCAAGCTGTGCTCCTCGAATCAGCAGGACGCCGAACCATGAAAAATTTCGCTTCGATGAAAGACCTGCCGGAAGTCGCGGTCGCTATCAGCATCGCGTTTGGCCTTTACTCGATTGGTCTGTTCCTGGTGCTGAATCGCGGCGGCGGCCTCATCTAACTCGGCGCAGGCCGAAAACACAAGCCGCGAAGGGCAGCCTTCGCGGCTTTTTGTTTGCCCTGCGAAACGACGCAGCAGCTCGTTTCACATTTTCGGCCGAAAGCTTGCATATCTCTCCACATTCCCTTCATCGTGCGGCCCTAAGGTGTGAGCGTCCACTACCGAGGGAGATTCACATGAATTCGAGAGTAGCGCTGCGCGACCCCGATGCGTCGCTGTCCGAGACCCTGTCGACGCTGGCTGTGCGGCGGCCGCTTACGCGCCGCGCAATGCTACGCCGGCTGGGCGGCGCGGGCCTCCTCCTCACGCCGTTGGGTTCGCTTGCCGCCACATGTGGCGTCATTCCGGCAGAGACCGAAGGGCCTTACCCGGGAGACGGCACCAATGGGCCGAACGCTTTGACGCAAAGCGGCATCGTTCGCAGCGACGTGCGCTCAAACTTCGGACCATCCGGCAACGCGCTCTCGACGGGCATTCCGCTGACCGTGAGATTGCAGGTCGTGAATGCGGCCAATGACTGTGCGCCGCTCGGCGGCTACGCCGTGTATATCTGGCATTGCGACGCGCAGGGCCGCTATTCGATGTACTCGACCGGCGTCGCCAACCAGAACTTCATGCGCGGCGTGCAGGTTGCGGACAACGGTGGCAACGTGACATTCAGCACGATCTTCCCGGGTTGCTACGCCGGCCGCTGGCCGCACATCCACTTCGAGATCTATCCGAGCACGGCGATCGCAACCACCGGCCGGAGCGCACTCAGAATTTCCCAGCTCGCGCTGCCGGCGTCCGTCAGCCAGAACGTGTACTCCGCAGCGAGCGCGCTCTATCCGGGCAGCACCACCAATCTGTCGAGGATCACGCTGGCAAGCGACAACGTGTTCAGCGATGGCGTCAGCCTGCAAATGGCAGATGTCGTCGGCAGCATCGACGCTGGCTATATCGCGACGCTGCAGATAGGTGTCTCGGCGCCCACCGCAGTCAGCAACGGCGTCACGGTCGAGTATTACAACACCGACCTCGACCACTACGTGATGATCACCGACCCTGCGGAAATTGCAGCCATCGATGGCGGCTCCGCCGGTCCGGGCTGGATCCGCACCGGCAAGTCGTTCGAGTTCGAGCCCGCAACCGGGAGCAATTCGATGCCGGTCTATCGCTTCTACGGTTCGGTGAGCCCTGGTCCGAACAGCCACTTCTACACGATCAATGAAGCGGAAAAGGCGAAGCTGCTGGAGCTTGCAGGGCAGACACCGGACGATCGACCGCGCTGGAACCTCGAACCGGCCGGTGGCTTCTGGGCCGGCGACGTCACGCCGGTCGGCGCTTGTGCAATGACCAACGGCTCACCCTACTACACGGTTCCGATTTATCGCCTGTACAACAACCCGTCGCGGGTGGAGGACGTAAACCACCGCTATACCGGGTCCGCCGAAGTGGCGGCCGCGATGGCCGCGGAAGGCTGGATTCTCGAAGGCGTCGTGTTCTGCGCGGTCCGTTACAACTGAGGCGTATGCGGTGATGCATCCGTCCCGTTGCTCGACGGGCCGGATGCGTCTCTTCTCGCTTTCCCTGGCGACGAAATACGGCACGCGACAGGCCCCAGCGAATCATTCGGCGCGCCGGGCGTCCCACCCCGTGGGACGACATATGCGCGGCGCGCTATACATCGGAACGAGCGGCTGGAATTACCCGTCGTGGCGAGCGACCTTCTATGAGGGTCAATCCGCAAGCACTTGGCTTCGCTTCGCCGCGAATCGGTTCACCGCGGTCGAGGTCAATGCAACCTTCTATCGGCTGCAGAGCGTCGAGACATTCAAGCGCTGGGCGGAGACCACGCCGCCACGCTTTCGCTTCGCGATAAAAGCCAACCGCTACCTGACGCACAACAAGAAATTGATCGATCCGCTGCCTTCGATTAGGCTCGATCGCGATCGCGCGCTGGGAATCGGGGAAAAACTGTGCGCTGTGGTGTGGCAGCTTCCGCGACGTTTTCAGCGCAACCTCGAACGGCTCGAAGCGTTTGCACAGGCGCTGCGCGAGTGGCCGGTGCGTCACGCGATCGAGTTCCGGCACGTGTCGTGGTTCGCGGATGAGGTCGCTGCGTGTCTCGCGCAGCACAACATCGCGGTGTGCCAATCGGATGCGGCGGACTGGCCGATGTGGGACGCCGTGACGACAGACATGGTGTACATCCGCTTGCACGGGCATGACGTCACGTACGTGTCGTGCTATTCGCCGGACGAGCTGAAGACGTGGGCAGCCAAGGTTCGCCGCTGGCGGCGCGAAGGTCGCGATGTACACGTGTACTTCGACAATGACGCGCACGGCCACGCGCCGTACAACGCGATGCAGTTGCTGGCGATGCTGCGCCGCTAGTTACGGCCTTGCGGCCGGCTCGGCACTGTCGCAAACGGCGATGCGCGGCTGGCGTTCGAGCGCGTGGTTCACGACCTTGAGGACGAGCGGCTCGTCCTCGCGTGCGGCCTTGATTTCGTCGAACAGAATGCGCGCGAGCGTTTCGTAATCGGGAGTGTCCGCGCCGCGTTCTCGCAGCAGGTGTGTGGCATAGCGCAGGGTGCGATCGATGAGCTTGCCGTTGCTCGGCCGCACCCAGGTCATCAGATTGCCCTCGAAGCGGCCGAGATAGCCCATCACCAGGAGCGAATGCCGGTTGAGAATGAGCTTCAGCAGCGTCTGTTCAAGGAGGTCGTCCAGCTTGCCGCCGCGCCGCAAGGGGAACGCAAAAAGTATCTCCTGACCGGCGAGCCCCAGGCGCCAGCCCCGCGCGTCGGTCATGATCTCGAAGCGGGCCTCGCCGGCACCGCCGATGCGTCGCTCTCGAGCGCCGCGAGCGCGCAGCGAAAAGTCGAAACCGAGCGCGCGAACGTGGCCGAGGCGATCCTCGAACGCCTCCCAGTCGAGCCCGCGCGGCAGACGCCCGAGGATGCGAAGCCACGCTTCCTCCGGCGTCGACGCGTCGGGCAGGCACAGATACGCGAGCGCCGGCGGCGCAGCGGGATCGAGCGAGTTCTCGAAGCCCTGTAAGGAAAACGTCGGCGAGCGTTCGGTCGTGTCGGTCAAAACGGTAATGCCGTAGCGGTCGGTCTCGTAGAGCACATAATCGCCGCGCCGGTAAATGTCGGCCTCGTCGCGGGCGAGCGGCAGGAGCGGGGAAAAGTCCCCGCTGTCGTGGTCGCCGATGAAAACGGCAATTTCGTCCAGGAGTTCGCTAAGGCTCGTCGGCCCGCCCAACAGTCCCATGCCAACGGCGAGCATCAGCACCGTGCTTGCCTGCAGTCGCGTGCTGCCGGAAAGGCTCATCGGCCCGCAGGTCAATGCAATTTTTTCAATGCCCGCGTTGTCGATGACGCGCCGCGAGCGCTCGATCGGGCGCAGCGCACTGTCGGGATTGCAATAAAGGAACCACGGCTTGCGGCGTGAGTGCCGCGCGGCTTCTTCGGTCGCCCCGATCACGAACGGCGTTTCGCCGCCTTCCGTGGTGCTCACCAGCAGATCGCTCGGGCCGAAGTCGAGCTCGTGAAGCTGTCGCGCGCCAAATTCCGGGATGTCCTCGAAGTTCTCCACGGAGCGCACCAGCGCGATATCACCACCGGCCATGAAGGCGGTGACGGCGTCCGGATCGTGCGCAGCGTCGGACACGTCCTTCGCCGTCGAGGCACGCATACCGCGGACACGCGCTTTCCAGATCGATTCCAGCACCAGCGACAGGCGCCCCGTGGCGCCGCAGCCGCAGAGGACCACGCGATCGCCGTGCTGCAGCGTGTCCTGGATGGCTGCGTGCAATCGGGTCAGCGCGTCGCGATGATCGAACAGCACGCGCATCGCGGCGCTGTCGATCGTCTGCAGAATGCGGTACGCGCGCGGCAGGTCCTCGCGTATAAGCCGCGACAGGTCCATGGTGTCCGGATGGCGCGCTTCCGTAGGCAACTCGCCGAGCCGATAGAGGTGCGCCTCCTGCAGAAATTCGTCGGCAGAGCGATAAGAGACGGCTTTGTTGGGCTTCACCGTCAGGTCCTAGAACGATTGCGTTTTCATCCGCTCGCGGATGTCGGGGAGCACGCTTTCAAGCCAGCGCGAACGTTCCAGCGTAATGCCTTCCAAAGGCTTGCCGGTTGCGAAAAAATCGTGCAGCGCGCGGACTTCCGAAAGGCTCATCTCCACGAATCCTTCGGTTGCGGTGACTGGAATGAGATTCAGGAACCGGCGCGTCTCGGAGCGGTACACATCGGCCAGGATTTCGCGCTTCAGCGCCAACTGCCGCCGCGACAGCCGATACACCTTATCCGGCTCGAGATTGTAGGCGGGGCTGTACACGGGACACACGCCCCAGAACACCTCGTGCACCGCGCGGGAAACATCCTGGTGATGCGGGTGTCCATACTCGCCAAGAGGACCGTGCGTGTAAACGGCCCGCAGGCGAGGGCGCCCGGTCCATTGGTCCGCCCGCATCGCGCGTATTTTTTGCATCACCCCGGCCACCGACAGGCGCGTCTCGTAATGGTCAGGCTCGTCCCAGAACTCGAAGCTTTCGACCCCAAGCCGTTGCATGGCGGTGCTGAACTGGCCTCGGCGCAGATCCCTTTCTCCCGCCGCATTGCCGTCCGTGACGCAGACGACGTGCACCGAGCGGCTGTAGCGAAGAAGCACGGTCGCGAAAAAGAGCGTCTCGTCGTCGGGGTGGGCGACGAACAGTAGGCGGTTTCTTCTGGGCAGCATTCCGGGTTCGATAGGGCAGGATAACTCTGTGACTCCAACGTAATGGCGATCGTTCGCACGCACACCGAGGAACGGCCAGCCGGGCGTCCCACAGGAGACGGGCCGTTCGTCGAAGCCTGCCGGGATCTCGACGACCTGCTCTCGCGTACCGAGCAATGGCTCTTTGCCGAGATCGAGCGTACTCGCACTTCGGCACTATTCATCCCGGCCGGCCGCACGCCGCTGCCGCTCTATCGTCGGTGGGAGGCCACGCGCCCGCCGATACTGCGCGATCTGCAGCTTTGTCCCGTCGACGAGGTGGTGACCGGCCCGGGTGCCGGGATGTTCAGCCGCTTCCTGCGCGAGGCGTTACCGTCGTATACCGATGCGATTGTTCCGGTAGCCGATGCCCCTGAACCGCTTCCACGCGTGGCGCTGCTTGGCCTCGGCCTGAACGGCCACGTGGCATTTCACGAGCCGCACGTGCCCAGGGAATTTCGCAAGGGCATCGTGGATCTGGAGCACGCCACCTGCGCGGAGCTGGGGCTCGATGCACCCGTGCAGGGATTGTCCTACGGCGTGGGCACATTCGGCCGATGCGACAGTGTGGCGATCGTCGTTTCGAGCGAGCGGAAACGGGTGGTTCTGCAGCGGCTGCTGCGCGGCGACGTCATGCCCGCACGCTGGCTGCTGGACACCTTCCTCGGCGCTGACCGCCCGCAATCGCGGTTCATGATTTTTGCCGAGGCCTCGTTGTTATCTCCGCTATCGGCGACAATGTGAGGTTTCAAAGGGACCGATTCCAGGGCCGTTCAGACGTACCCGCCAATGATGCCCCCCACGCTGTTTCATCCGGCCGTTGCGCAGTGGTTCGGCAAGCATTTCGCTGAACCCACGGCACCCCAGCTGCAAGCCTGGCCGCTCATCAGCAGCCGCCAGAACGTGCTCATTGCCGCGCCCACCGGCTCCGGCAAAACGCTCGCGGCCTTTCTCTCGGCCATCGATGGTCTCGTTCGCAAGGGCATAAAGTCGCCGCTGCCCGACGAGACCTTCGTCGTCTACGTGTCGCCGTTGAAGGCGCTCTCCAACGACATCCAGAAGAACCTCGCGGCGCCGTTGGCGGGCATTCGCGACGAGTTGAAGGCGATGGGACTGGCGGACGTCGAGATCCGCACGCTGGTACGCACCGGCGACACCACGCAGTCCGAGCGGGTCCACATGTGGAAGCGTCCGCCGCACATCGTGGTCACCACGCCGGAATCGCTGTACATCCTGCTGGGATCCGAGTCGGGGCGACGGATGCTCTCGACCACGCGCAGCGTTATCCTCGACGAAATCCATGCGCTGGCGGGCAACAAGCGCGGCAGCCATCTGGCGCTGTCGCTCGAGCGACTCGCTGCGCTCACCACCAAGCCGCCGGTCCGCATTGGCCTCTCCGCTACGCAAAAGCCGATCGAGGAGATTGCGCGCTTTCTCGTCGGCGTGCCCCTGACCACGGGCAAGACGCCGAAAGCGCGGCAGTGCGCGGTGGTGGACGTGGGCCACATCCGGCCGCGCGATCTTGCCCTTATCGTCCCGCCGTCGCCGCTCGAAGCCGTGATGTCGAACGAGGTATGGGAGCAGGTGTATGCCCAGCTCGCGCAGCTTGCGCAGCAGCACCGCACCACGCTCGTTTTCGTCAATACGCGACGAATGGCCGAGCGCGCGGCTCGACATCTCTCCGAGCTCCTCGGCGCCGACAACGTGATGTCGCATCACGGCAGCATGGCGAAGGAGCTGCGGCACAAGGCGGAGCAGCGCTTGAAGAGCGGCGAGTTGCGGGTGCTCGTTGCGACGGCATCGCTCGAGCTCGGCATCGACATCGGCGACGTCGAGCTCGTGTGCCAGCTCGGCTCGCCACGCTCGATTGCCGCATTCCTTCAACGCGCAGGGCGTGCGAGTCACCAGGTGGGAGGGGTGCCCAAGGCGCGGCTCTTTCCGCTCTCACGCGACGACCTGGTTGAGTGCGCGGCGTTGCTCGACGCCGTGAAGCGCGGGGAGCTCGATCGTTTGACCGTGCCCGAGAAGCCGCTCGACGTTCTGTCTCAGCAGATCGTCGCCGAAATCGGGGCGGAGGAGCGCTCCGAGGCCGCGTTGTTCGATCTCTTCCGCAGCGCCTATCCATATGCCACGCTGACCCGCGACGAGTATCTCGATGTCGTGCGTGCGCTGTCCGAAGGCTTCACCACGCGGCATGGCCATCGTGCGGCCTACGTTCATCGCGATGCCGTCAACGGGGTTCTGCGCGGGCGCCGTGGCGCCCGGCTCACTGCGCTGACGTCCGGCGGCGCGATTCCCGATACGGCGGACTACGACGTGATGCTGGAGCCGGCAAACCAGCTCGTCGGCACGGTCAATGAAGACTTCGCGGTGGAAAGCCTCGCCGGCGACATCTTCCAGCTCGGCAATACTTCGTATCGCATTCGTCGGGTCGAAGCCGGCAAGGTGCGCGTGGAAGACGCCCACGGCCAGGCGCCGACCATTCCGTTCTGGTTGGGCGAAGCGCCCGGCCGTTCGGACGAGCTTTCACATGCCGTCTCGCGATTGCGCGAAGAAGTAATAGGCGAAATCGACAAGGACGACGACAAGGCGGCCGCGGTCGATCACTTGCGCGAGGATCTCGCCATCGCGCCGGACGCCGCGGTGCAACTGGTCGATTACCTGTCCGTCGCACGCGCCGCGCTCGGCACGGTGCCGACGCAAACCACCATCATTCTCGAGCGCTTCTTCGACGAGTCGGGCGGCATGCAGCTCGTCATCCATTCTCCTTTCGGCAGCCGGATCAATCGAGCGTGGGGGCTCGCACTGCGCAAGCGCTTCTGCGTGAAGTTCAACTTCGAATTGCAGGCAGCGGCGACGGAAGACGCGATCGTGCTGTCGCTGTCGACGAGTCACAGCTTCGAGCTCGCCTCGGTTGCACGATATCTGCACTCGAACAGCGTGCGCGAGGTGGTGGTCCAGGCAATGCTCGATGCGCCGATGTTCGCGGCGCGGTGGCGCTGGGTCGCCGGCATCGCGCTCGGGCTTCCACGCTTCCGCGGCGGCAAAAGGGTGCCGCCCGCGTTGCAGCGAATGCGTGCGGAGGACCTGATGGCGGCGGTGTTTCCCGACCAGATCGCGTGCGCCGAGAACCTGACCGGTCCGCGCGAAGTGCCGGACCATCCGCTCGTGCGTCAGGCCGTGCACGACTGTCTCTATGACGCAATGGACATCGAAGGGCTGGAGCGATTGCTTCGACGTATCGAAGGCGGTCATCTCGAGATCGTGGCGCGCGACGTGACGACGCCTTCGCCGCTGGCGTTCGAAGTGCTGACCGCGCGGCCGTACGCCTACCTGGACGACGCACCGCTGGAGGAGCGCCGCACACAGGCCGTCATGGCGCGCCGCTGGCTCGACGAGGAAACGGCTGCCAAGTTCGGACAACTCGACCTCGCCGCGATCGAGAAGGTGCGCGAAGAGGCGTGGCCGATTGCGCAGAGCGCCGACGAAATGCACGATGCGCTCCTTGGTCTCGCGTTCGTCACGCCGGAGGAAGTCACTGCAAACGAGGGCTGGGCGAGCTTCGTGAGCGAATTGGCGCGGCAGGGCAGGGCGACGAACGCATGGATACGGGCCTCGACGCAGAGTGACTCGGGCAGCGCTTCTTTTGCTTTGCAAACCAGCTTCGGGCAACAAGGCGACGCTGCAGGTTTGTGCGACATCTGGGTGGCGGCCGAGCGGCTGCCGCAGATCCAATGCGTGTTCGCCAATCGTGTTGCGTTGACGCCGCCTCTTACGCCGCCGGAGGAATTCTCGCGCAAGGTGTGGACCCGCGAGTCGGCCATGGTCGAGATCGTGCGCTCGCGGCTGGAAGGCGTCGGTCCCGTTACCAGTCAGAGGCTCGCCGAGGCGCTTTGCGTTGCGGTCGAGGAGATCGATGCGGCGCTGACGGCGCTGGCGACGCAGGGTGTCGCAATCAAGGGCGCGTTCACCCCTGGAGGTTCGTCCGACGAATGGTGCGATCGCGCACTGCTGGCGCGCATTCATCGCTACACCGTGCAAAGGCTGCGGCAGGAGATCGAGCCCGTCAGCACGCAGGATTTCATGCGCTTCCTGTTCCGGTGGCAGCATCTGCATCCGAACGATCGGCGCGAAGGACCCGACGCGCTCGATGCCGTCATCGGTCAGTTGCAGGGCTTCGAGGCGCCGGTCGCCGCGTGGGAGTCCGAGCTCCTGCCGGCGCGCCTCGATGCGTACGACATGACGTGGCTCGACGATCTCTGCATGTCGGGCCGTGCCGTGTGGGCGCGGCTTACCCTGCCTTCGTCCCCGTCGGGAACGCACGCAGGACCGGTGCGCACGACGCCGATAACGCTCCTGCCACGACGCGCCGCATCCGCATGGCATCGGATCGCGCCGGCGCCATCGCATCCGATCACGTTGAGCGCACGGGCGCAGGCGGTAGTCGATCACCTGCGCCAGCACGGCGCATCGTTTTACGACGAAATCGTGGAGGGCACCGGGCTTCTGCGCACACAGGTCGAAGAAGCATTGTCCGAGCTGGTGGCGCTCGGCAGCGTGACGTCGGACAGCTTCTCCGGATTGCGTGCGCTGCTGACGCCGTCCGACAAGCGCAAGCCGTTCGGAGGCCGCCGCCACCGGCGCGCATTGTTCGGCATCGAGGATGCAGGGCGCTGGTCGCTGCGCAAGCGCGTCGCGCCCGGCGAGGCACCGCCACGCTATCAGGAGCTCGACCCGCAAAGCGTCGAGCACATCGCCAACGCGTTGCTTCGGCGTTACGGCGTGGTGTTCTGGCGCATGCTTCAGCGCGAAGCGCAGTGGCTGCCGCCCTGGCGCGATCTTTTGCGTGTGCTGCGCAAGCTGGAGGCGCGCGGCGACATTCGCGGCGGGCGCTTCGTCGCCGGTGTGTCGGGTGAACAGTTCGCGCTGCCCGACGCGGTCAAGTCGATGCGCGAGGCGCGGCGGGCCACTCGCACGGGTGAGCTCATTGCGCTGAGCGGCGCCGATCCCTTGAACCTGGTCGGGGTGCTGTTGCCGGGCGCGAAAGTACCGGCGCTTACCGGCAATCGCGTGCTGTATCGCGACGGCGTCGCAGTGGCAGCGTTGGCGGGCGGCGAAGTGCAATGGTTCGAAACGCTGGAAGGATTCGAGCGAAGGACTGCGGAGGACATGCTGCTGCGAGGACGCGCGGGAGCGACGGTTTTCACCGGATGAGCGAGAGCTCAGGTAAGTCGAGCAAAGGGGAGGTTACTTGATTCAGCATTGGGTGCGCTTCGAGCACAAGGGCGCGGTACGGCTTGGCATGTTGCGTGACGACACGATCACGGTTCACGACGGCGATCTATTCGATTCGCCGCGGCCCACCGGCGAAAGCGTTGCGCTCACCGACGTGAAGATCGTAACGCCGGTGACGCCGAGCAAGATGATTGCGCTGTGGAACAACTTCAACGCCGTGTGGAAGAAGGCCGGCGGCACGCCGCAGACCGAGCCCCTCTACCTGCTCAAGCCCAGCAACTCGTTTCTCGCGCACGGCGAGACCATACGCAAGCCTTCATCCTACGACGGCAAGGTGGCGTTCGAAGGCGAGCTCGGCGTGGTGATCGGCAAGACCTGCAAAGAGGTATCGGAAGCCGACGCAGCGCAGTACGTCTTCGGCTACACCTGCGTGAACGACGTCACGGCGGCGGAGATCATCTTCCGCCATTCGATGTTCCCGCAATGGTGCCGGTCGAAGAGCTTCGACACGTTCGGTGTGTTCGGGCCGTCCATTGCGACCGGCCTCGATCCGATGGCGCTGACGGTTCGAACGGTTCTCAATGGCCAGGAGCGGCAGAACTACGAGATGTCCGACCTCGTGTTCCCGGTGATGAAGCTCGTGAGCCTGCTCTCGCACGACATGACGCTTTATCCCGGCGACCTGATCGCCTGCGGCACCTCGACAGGCGTGGGATCGATGAAGCCCGGCAGCGACATCGAAATCATCATCGACGGCATCGGCACGCTGCGCAACCGCTTCGAATAATGACCGGCGTCTCCATGGGGAAGCCCACGATGGCAGGCCGGATGCCATCGCCCATGGCACGCTTTTTCCTGGGTGCCGCACTCGTTGCCGGCGGTCTCTTTCCGGTGCTCGGCGCGTTCGATATCGGACCGCTGCACGCGCGCGACATTCACGGACCGCCGTGGCTCGGCGCGGTCGCCGGCGGCATCTTTGTCCTTGGCGGGGTGTTCCTGTGGATCGGCGATGCCGCGACACGCCATCCATGGATCGGCGGCACGCTTGTGGCGCTGCTGCTGACAGCGTTCGCATCGATCGGCAACTGGATCGCGTTCGGCGCCGGGCCGCGCGAGTGTACTGGTGGTGTAAGCGGCATCTTCTTCGCGTCGAAGGCCGCGGCGGCGCTGGAATGCCGGATCGGCTTCGGCATCGGCGCATTGATGCTCGACGGCATGCTGCTGTGGGGGCTCGGGATCGGTTTGCGCAAGCTCGGCATGGACGGACGCCTTCCCGCATGGATCCAGAAAATCGGCCAGGCGATGCTGCTGACGGCACTTGCGCCGATCCTGCTGATCCTGATCGCGATCGCCCTCGGCAAAGGCTTGTTCGAAGCGTTCCTCGTCTACTGCCGCACGGGCAAGTGGCCGCGCAACGAGGCATTCATCAGGCGCAAGAAACAGGAAGCCGAGACGGCCAAGGCAGAGGCGGCGAGAAAAGCTGCCGACGATCGAGCGAAGGCCGCGAAGACGTTACGCCCTGGTTGATCAGGACCGATCAATCGCTCGTTGCGTTATCGTCTTTGCTCGCGTCTTCCACGGCACCCTGCGGCCGCAGGTATTGCTCGACCTCGGACCGCGCTTTCCGTGCGTAATCGGTCTGGTCCTGCGCCGTCTTCGCGTTCGCCGCCGGCAGCGACGCACGCAGCACACCTGGCTTCGGCAGCACCCAGATCTTGACGATCTTGTCGTGATCGGGACATTTCGGATTGCTGGCCTGGATGACGCTTACGTTCTCCGTGCCGATCAGCTGCCTCACCACATCGAGCGGCGAGCGCTTGACATCGATGTCGACGGCCGGATCGCTCTCCGAGTCGAAGCTCAACTGGAAGTCGAGCGACTTCGCGAGCTTGGCCAAAATGGCCGACAGCGGGGCCTCATGCGCGACCAGATGCACATTGGACATGCACTGCCCGCCCTTGATCTCTATTTCCGCTGCGGCCGTGCCCGTGGAGGAGGCCATGCCGGCGAACGAAACGAGCAGGGCTGCGGCAAGCTGCGCGCGCAGGGTCCATCTGGTGTTCGAGGCAGGACGCATGGCACGGCTATTCTAGAGGACTGCGACAACCAAATCCATTCGCGGTGGATTTACGCTTGTGTAGTAACGATCAAGGCGCGCGCAACGTCTGCGTCAACCGGCTGTTGACGACCAGAAGATCCGACACGCTGAGCGAGCCGCTCCCGTTCACATCCTTGAGATAGTTCGAGCCGTTGACCGTCTGAGTGAGCACGGCGTTGACCGCCAGAAGGTCGCTCAGCGTGACAGAGCGATTGGCGTCGACATCGCCGCCGAGGAAGCCGAGCCGCACCGATCCGCTGCCGCCGCCGATGCCATTGGTGCCTGTTACATTGGTGAGCGATAACGTCAAGTACTGCGCATCCGCCACCGCGGTCAGCGGGACGGCGACTTCGCTGCCGTTGACGATCGGCGTGCCGACGATCGCAGCGCCCTCAGTCATGAATGCGCTTGCCGAGGCGACGGGCTTGTCGAAGGCGATCACGATCGACGCCGTCACCGCGCTGCGTGGTTCCGTGGTGGGATTGAATGCAACGAGCGACAACGGCAGGTCGAAAGCGGAAGCACCGTGCGTCTTGCGCGATCGGGCGCCCTGGATCAGCGGATAACCGGGGGCGACGGTCGGCACGAGCTTACGCACATCGCCGCCGTGATTGACGACGTAGAGCTCGCCCACTTCGTCCTCGCCGAACGCCGAGATGTTCATCGGCGTATCGAGGAGCAGGGATTGCGTCACGCCGTTCCAGCCGAACAGCTCGCCGGTGCAGTAGTCGCCGTAAACGTAGGTGCCGGCCGGAAGCGCACCGCTGCCGCCGCGATAGGCGTAGCCGCCGGTGATCGAGCACCGTCCGTCGCTGTGCGTATATTCGAAATTCGGATAGATGTAAGTGGAGTTGCAGAGCAGCGGATCGATGTTGGTACACGCGAAGCCTTCGTAAATGCGCCAACCGTAGTTGCCGCCCTTGACGATGGGCGAGTCGACTTCTTCGTGCGAACCCTGGCCCACGTCGGCAACCCACTGCGCGCGACTGACGCGATCGAAGCTGAAGCGCCAGGGGTTGCGCCAGCCAAGCGAAAAAACCTCGTCGCGTCCGGCCTTGCCGACGTAAGGATTGTCGGCAGGCGAGGAGTAAACCGTCCCGGCGACGATGTCGGAATGATCCACGTCAATGCGCAGGATCTTGCCGAGCAATGTCTCGATGTTCTGCGCATTGTTGGGCGGGTCGTTGCCCGATCCGCCGTCGCCGACTCCGATGTAGAGATAGCCATCCGGACCGAACGCGAGCATTCCGCCGTTGTGATTGCCGAAGCCGGGATGAGGGATGGTCAGCAATATCGTCTCATCGGTCGAGGCCACGTTCGGGTTTGCCGACACGCGATATTCGGCAATCACCAGCGCACCATCGGCAGGGCGCGTATAAAAGACGAAGAAGCGGCCGTTGACGGGGTAACGCGGATGAAACGCGAGACCCAGAAGCCCCTGCTCGCCGCCCGATACCAGGCGCGTATGGATATCGAGGAACACGGTCGTGGTAACCGCACCCGGCTGCAGCACGCGGATCGTGCCCGTCTGCTCGACAATGAACAGACGGTTGCTGCCGTCGCCGGCGTGACCCACGAACACGGGGCTCGAAAGGCTGCTCGCGACGGTCGTCAGTTGCAACGCGCCGGCGGACACATGCAACAACAGCAGGGGGCCGGCGCAGAGTGCTTGAAGGGCGCGCAAAAACCGCATCGTTTCAGGCGCTGGCTCGACCCAGCGCGGCCAGGGCCTCGGCATCGAGCTCGATGCGCGTCGCGCCGATCAGCTCGTTCAATTGCGCCAGCGAGGTTGCGCTCGCAATCGGCGCGGTCACCGCCGGCTGCGCGATCAGCCACGCCAGGGCGATCTGTGCCGGTGTGGCGCTGTAGCGGGTGGCCACCAGATCGAGTGCACCCAGTATCGCCTCGCCACGCGCGTTCATGTACTTCTTCATGCCGCGTCCGCGCGGGCTCTTGTCGAAGTCGCCCGCAGAGCGGTACTTGCCCGTGAGAAAGCCCGCAGCCAGTGCGAAATATGGAATCACGCCGATCTGCTCGCGCACGCAAAGCTCCGCCAGCGGACCCTCGAACGTATCGCGGTCGTACAAGTTGTAGAGCGGCTGCAGTGTCTCGTAGCGCGGCAGGCCCTCGTCCCGCGTCGACTTGAAAGCGTCGCTCAAGCGCGATGCATCGTAGTTGGAGGCGCCGATCGCTTTCACCTTGCCCTGCTCGAGCAATCGCCGGTACGCATCCAGCGTCTCGTCCAGAGGCGTCGTCGGATCGTCCCAGTGGGACTGGTAAAGGTCGATGGCATCGACCTTCAGCCGCGCCAGGGATTGCTCGCATGCCTGCACGATGTAATCGCGGCGCAGGCACTTGTAGCCGAGGCCCATGTCCGACCCGACCTTGGTCGCGACGATGACGTCGTGGTGATGGCCGCGCTGGGCGATCCAGCGGCCGATGATCGTCTCCGACTCGCCGCCGGCATGCCCGGGGGCCCAACGCGAGTACGAGTCGGCCGTGTCGATCAGGTTGAAGCCCGCGCCGACGAACGCGTCGAGCAAACGGAACGATGTGGCCTCGTCCGCAGTCCAGCCGAATACATTGCCGCCGAACGCGAACGGCGCCACGGTGTAGCCCGTGCGACCCAAAGGGCGTTGCTGCATGCTGGCCCGAGTCTCCACGAAACGAGAGGCGGTCGAACCTGCCGAGCGGGCTGGCTCGATGCATGCAATCATACCCAATGGGGGAGCGTCTCGCGCCGCTCGGCCCTTGCAACCTGAGTCGCCCGGCCTCATCTGACAGTCGAATTCATCGTCTCCAAAATCATGTCTGCCGTCACCATCACCCGCGCCAACTTCGAGGATGTCGTTCTGCGCGGCTCGGCGGTACGCCCCGTCCTGATCGATTTCTGGGCGCCGTGGTGCGGTCCCTGCCGCGCATTGGCGCCGCTGCTCGATCGTCTTGCCATTGAATTCGCAGACCGCTTCAGCCTTGCAAAGCTCAATACGGACGATGAGCCGGAGCTCGCCGCTCACTTCGGCATTCGTGGCATTCCCAATTGCAAGCTGTTCATCAACGGCAAAGTCGTGGACGAGTTCACGGGCGTGCTGCCGGAGCGGGCACTGCGCGATTTCCTCGATCGGTCGCTTCCGTCGCCGGCGGCGGCGATCGTGGAATCAGCAGAATCCCAGCTTCAGGCCAACGATCCGGCAGGTGCCCTGGCAACGCTCGACGCTGAGCCGGTCTTCGCAAACGACGAGGGCGTGCTCATCACACGGGCCGAAGCGATGCTTGCGCTCGATCGTCGCGAAGACGCCGCAGCGCTTATCAAACAATTGGAGAATGCGGCGGGAACACGCGGCGTTCGCGACCCGCGACGCCTGGCCACGCTGAAGGCACGCGCCACGCTCTCTTCGAATACGAGCGCAGATCTGGCGGCGTTGGCAACAGCGGCCGCCGTCACACCGCTCAACTGCACGGCCAAGCTTGATTACGCGAAGGCGCTTGCGGCGGCCAGCAATTACGAACCCGCGCTCGAGCAGCTAATCGCGATCGTGAAGGCCGACCGTAGCTTCGGCGACGACGTCGGGCGCCGCACGATGCTGACGATTTTCGAGGCTTTGCCCGCCGACAGCGATCTCGTGCGCCGCTATCGCCGCGAGCTGGCGTCGGCGCTCAACTGAGCATCCGCAAGATCGTCGATCTGAGCTTATAGCGCTCTACGCTACGCTGGCTGCGCTCGCTGCTTCGGCGTCCATTTGCACGAGCCAGAAGCGCATGTCCATCTCACGATAGAGCGTTGCCGCGGCAACCCGATGTTCGCGCGCCCGCTGGTCGTCGGAGTCGATGCGCGAGTAGAGCCGCCACAGCCCGGCGTGACAATGCGCGGACAGTGGCCGCATGCCGATCTCGATCGCCAGCGCCAGCGCGTCGCGGTAGTAGCGCGCGGCCTCGGCCTGGTCGGAGGCAAGGCGGGAATGGATCGCGCCGAGGAGCAGCCGCGCATAGACCTCGTTGCCGCGCTCCTGTTGCTCGAGCGCGAGGCGCAACGCTTCGGTGGCGAGTCGTGTCGCCTCGTTGGGCTCTCCGGCGAGCAGGTGCACTTCGCCGCACTTGGCGAGCATGAGCGGCAGCCGGCTCATGCGGCCCATCGTGGTCGCACCCTCGACTGCCGCGTCGACGTGATGCAGCCCTTCCTCGATGCGGCCGGAACGGGCATGCGCCACGCCAAGATCGGCGGCGAGCGGCGGGCGCAGGAGCGGCACCTGCTCGCTCAACGACAGGCCGCGCACGAGGATCGGGATGGCGGACTCGAACTCGCCCTGGCGCAGCCGCGTGCCGCCAAGCGCAAGGCACGAATGCCCCATCGTGTACGCGTGACCTGATTCGGTGGCGAGGTGCACGGCTTCGGCGGCCACATTGACGGCAGCCTGGAAGTCGCCCAGCTCGGCCAATGTCCACGAAAGATGGCTTCTAGCGCGCACCGATGGCAAGCCGACCTGTCCCAGTTGATCGTACTCGGCGTTGGGCTCGATCAGCTCGATCGCCCGGCTCAGAAACTCGCGCGCTTTCGGATAGTTGCCGAGCGTGCGATACGTCTCGCCGACGCTCATGTTGCCGGTGATCTGCAGGCTGACGGCGCCGACGCGCTCGCCCAGCACCAGCGCCCTCTCGCCCGTCTCCAATGCGCGGTCGGAGTAGCCGACGTTGCCGTAGTAGTTGCTCAGGAACGTGAGGATCTGGGCGAGGCGGTTCTCGTCCTCGAGCTGCTCCGCCAGGCGCTTGGCTTGCAGCAGCACTTCGAGCAGCCTGGGCTGCGGCCCCAGCGGCACCATGGCGTTACGCAGGTCGCAATGGATGTCGAAGGACAGCTCCTGCGCCGCTCGCGTGCTCGGCAGATGCTTCAGGACGTCCAGCGCGCGCTCGAAGTACGCGACCGATTCAATGCTGGCGAGCTGGTTGGCCGCCAGGCGTCCCGCGTTGCGAAGGTACGTCAGCGCCTGTTCCCACGCTTCCGACAGCACCGCATGTCGCGCAAGCACGTCGAACTCGTGGCTGTCGGCGAGCGCGACCATGATGCGCCGATGCAGATCCTGCCGGCTCTTGTGCAGCAGCGTGTCGTAGGCGACCGCTTGCGTGAGCGAATGCTTGAACTCGTAGGCGAGCTGCTGGTTGTCGATGCGCTCGACCAGCAGGCCCGCCATCTCCAGCCGCCGCAGCGACTTGCGCATCTCGTCCGACGACATGTTGCAGACGTGCTCGAGCAATCCGACGCCCGCCACCTCACCGATGACGGCAAACGTCTGCAGCACGCGCTTGTCGATACGCGACAGTCGATCGATGCGCGCCGCAAGCACGCCGCGCACGGTCGGCGGAATCGCTGCTTCGCCCCGCCGCGCGCCCATCTGGTAGCGGCCCGGGGTTCCCTTGAGGTCGCCTGAATCGACCATGCTGCGCACGTATTCTTCGATGAAAAGAGGATTGCCGCCGCTGCGCCGCGGCAGCTCTTCCATCAACGGCCCGAGCGATGAGTCGCTGCCCAGGAGGTCGGTGATGATCTTTCGAGTGGCGACCGGCGCGAGGCCATCGAGGGGCAGCTCGATGCGTTCGATGTCTCCCAGCCAGCTCGCGTCGTAATCGGGACGATAGGTGAGAAGGCAAAGCGTCGAGCGGGTGATCTGCTTGACGTACGCAACCAGGAAGTCACGTGTATCGGAGGTCACCCATTGCAGGTCCTCGTAAGCCAGCACAACTGGTTTGTCCGCGGTCATGCGCTGCGCGAGCCACATGAGGGCGTTGTAGACGCGCTGCCGGCGCTCGTTTACCGGCTGCCGCGCGAAGCGATGATTGGCGGGCAGCGCGCGCAGCAGCGCAAGTATGGGTACGCCTACCGTATTGGTGTCGCCGTCGAGCTCGACCAGCTTGCCGGCGACCTTCTGCTGGATCACCTTGACGTCCTCGTTGTCGACGAGATCGAAATACTGGCGAAGGATGTGCACGCCAGGCCGGTAGCCGGCGCCGCTGCTGTACGGCGCCGCCCCGCCGTCGAGCGCAAGCATGTTGCGGCGGCTCACCGCACGCAGGAATTCGTGCACAAGGCGAGATTTGCCGATGCCTGCTTCGCCCGTGATCACGGCGAGACGGCCTGTGCCGTCGGCCGACACCCGATCGAACAAGGCGACGAGTTGCGAAAGCTCGGCGTCGCGGCCCATGAACGGTGTCATTGCACGCATCGGCGCCGTCTCGAAGCGCGATCGCCGCGCGGCAGCGCGACCGATCTCTGCCACTTCGATGGGCCGCTCGATGCCTTTGACGCTGACCGGGCCAAGCCAGCGCGCCTCGACGTACCCCTCGGCAAGGTGAATGGATTCGGCAGTCGCGAGGATGGAACCCGGCTTGGCCATCTGCTCCATGCGAGCGGCGATATGCACGGTCTGACCGATGGCGGTGTAGCTCATGTGCAGGCCGTGACCGCTCACGCTCAAGACGACCTCGCCGGAGTTGAGCCCTACCCGGATCTGGATAGGCACACCGCACGAGCGCTGAATGTCGTCGCCGTAAAGCCTTACCAGGTCCTGCATGCTGAGCGCGGCGTGGCAGGCGCGCACCGCGTGGTCTTCCCACGAGATCGGGGCGCCGAAGATCGCCATTACGCCGTCGCCCATCACCTGGCTCACCGTGCCGCCGTATTTTTCGACGGCTTCGCACATGTGTTCCAGCACCGGATCGAGCAGCCGCCGCGCTTCTTCGGGATCGCGATCGGCAATGAGCTCCATCGAGCCTTTGAGATCGGCGAACAGCACGGTCACCAGCTTGCGCTCGCCTTCCAGCGCGGCGGTGGCCGTCAGAATGCGCTCGACTGTGTCCTTGGCCGAGCGCGTCGCGGGCGGCGGCACCGAGGCCGCCACCGGATGCGCGCATTCCGGGCAGAACTTGGCCGCCGGCGGAAGCTCGCTGCCGCAGGCGCTGCATATCTGGGTGGTGGGGATTGCGAACATCAGCGAAGTTTAGCAAGAGCGCTGCGTGCGAGTCCGGCGTTTGTCATGTTTTGCGAGATGTGCGGGCGAGAGCTGCATGCTTGACCGTTTCATGACATCGGGGTAGGTTCGCCGTGTGTCTTGCGCGCGCCTTTTGCATTCATCCGTCCGGATCAGGAAGCCGATGACCTCCCGACACTTCAGCGCAGTCCTCTCCACTCTGGCCAGCGCGTGCCTCGCCATTCCCATCGCTTACGCCGACGTGTACACCTGGACCGATCCGAGCGGCCGCGTCAACGTCAGCAACTTGCCGCCCCCCGAGGGCACGCGGGTCACCAACGTGGTGCGCGAAAATCCGCCGACGCCTGCGCAGCTCGAGGCGCGGCGCGAAGCGGCAAGGCTCGCCGAGGTGCAGGCGCTGACCGAGCGCGTGCGGCAACTGGAATACGAAGTCGAATCGTCGGCACGGCAACCTGCGATTGCCATGGCGCCGCCCGTCGCCTACGCGCCGCCCATTGCCGTGCCGCAGATCGTGCAGTATGTCGAGCAGGCTGCGCCGCAGCCGCAGTATGTGGCGAACGCGCCCATGATGAACCCCTGGGGCGTGAATTCGTGGTGCGATCCGACGTGGATCAGCTGCTCTGGCGCGTGGCTCGGCCCGCAGCTCTACCCGGCGTTCCCCGCGATCGTGGTACGCACCGGCAATTTCAAGCGCGGTAGCGGCGGACATGGGCCGCGTGCGGTGGTCAACCCGCGACCGGTCAACCCTCCGCCGCCGGGACGCAAGCGCTGACTGCTCGCGACGCCGGCGCCGCTCGCTGAAGCGTCGCGACTGTGTCTTACTGCCGCTCCGAGCGCCACACGACACGCCCGTTGACGTCGATGTACGCCGACTGGCGGCCGTCGACTACGGCGGCCAGCGGCCCGGTGAACGGTCGCGCAAAGCTCCAGGTCGCGGGAATGACGACCTTGCCGCTCTTGTCGATGTAGCCGTAGCGGTTGCCGCTCTTGAACACCGCGCGGCCGGTGGTGAACGGATATACCCGGTCGAACTCGTGCTTCAACACGACCTTGCCGGTTTTGTCGACGAACACGGTTTTGTCGTTCGGTCCGCCTTCCTTGACCAGGGCGAGTCCGTCGGAGAACGGTTCCGCGGTCGTGAAGCGCGCCGGGATCACGACGTTGCCGGACTTGTCGATAAAGCCGTAACGGCCGCCGTCGGGCGTGTTCTGCCAGATGCGCGCGAAGCCCTCGCTGAACTCCGACGCCTGCTCGAAGCGTGGCGGAATCACGAGCTTCCCCGCGCTGTTGACGAAGCCTTCCTTGCGCCCGCTCCATACCCGGATCATGCCTTCCGCGTGCACGCCGACGAAGTCGACGCCGTCCGGTGTCACGTCACGGCCACTTTTGTCGATCAGCCGCAACTGATCGCGATTGCTGCCCGCGCGGCCAAGGCCCCCGGCGAACGGGAATGTCTTCTCGTATTTCGCCGGGACGGCCAGCTTGCCGCTCTTGTCGATGTAGCCGCGCTTGACCACGCCCCATTCGTCGGCGACGGCGACCTCGGCCATGCCGTCGGAGAACGGCCCGGCATCGCGGAAATCTCCCCGTATCACCGTCTTGAGCTCGTGATCGACGTAACCGAGCGCGCTCTTGCCGGAGCCGTCGGTCACCACCGCCGGTGCAAGCCCTTCCGAGAACGGTCCGCGCGTCTGCTCCTGCGGCCGGATGATCATCTTGCCGGTCGCATCGAAGAACGCTGTCTTGGTGCCCTTCGACGCCATGATGAGACCGTCGGAGAGTTGCAGCGCCTGCGAAAACTCCGGTGGAACGATCACCTTGCCGTCGCGGTCGATCAGCCCATGCAGATCGCCCTCGCGTATCGGGAACACGCTCGGCGGGTCACCAGCGTTAGCCGTGAGTGCGATGCATGACAGCATGCAGACCGAAAGGAGCGTCGTCGCGAGCGATTTCATGATGACCAACATGCGAGTCGAACGCACATAGTGTCTCATCGCGAGCGGAACAGACTCAAGTCGAAACGCGGCGCCGTGCCTGTCACCAGATCCGCGACGATCTCGCCGATCGCGGGCGCGAACTTGAAGCCGTGCCCCGAGCACGGACTTGCAATCAGCACGCGTGGCTCATGCGGATGGCGGTCGATCCAGAAGTGCTCGTCAGGCGTGTTGGTGTAGAGACACACCGATGCTGCCCGCAGTTCGCCGTCGGCGTCGGGCAGCCAGCGCCGCATCCTTTCGCGTATCGACGCGACTTCCGCATCGTCCACGTCGCGGCGCACGCCATCCGGATGGGTCAATTCGCCACCGTGATGCATCGCTACTTTCACACCGTTGCCGAGGTCGGGGAACCCGTAGAAGAATTCCCGCGGCGACACTTCCCATAGGTGCACCGGACAGCTCTCGGGCAGGAATGAAGCTGGCGAAGCGCGAGGCTCGAACCAGTAAACGACCTGCCGCTCGACGGTAAATGGCAGCGGCACCGCTGGAACCAGCGAAGCGGTCCAAGCGCCGGCGGTCAAGAGCATCTGCCGCGCCCGATATTCGCCTACGTTGGTGACCAGGCGCACGCCGGCGCCATCGCTTTGCCAGCGTGTCAGCGGCTCGTCGTAGCGAAGCAGGGCGCCAGAGGCTTGCGCGAGCTCGAGATGCGCGCTAACGCAATCTTCCGGAAACAGGATCCCGGCGCGCGGCTCCCAGACCGCGATCATGTCCGCGGCGGGACGCAGCGCTGGAAAACGTCGGAGGATCTCCGGAGCGCTCAGTATGTCGTGATCGAGACCGTGCTGTTCGACGCTGCGGCGCGCGCCGCTCACCAGCACGCTATCGGGAAGGCCAATCGACAGGCCGCCGGTAATGCGCATCAGCGCGCTCCGGGAGCGTAGCTGGAGCTCCGTCCACAGCTCGTACGAGCGCTGAACGAGCGGCACGTACAGCGGGTGCTCGAAGTACGCCTGGCGGATGATGCGCGACTGGCCGTGCGACGAGCCCAGCGCATGCGGCGGCCGGTACCGATCGATGCCCAGCACGCGCAAGCCGCGTCCGGCAAGGTGGAACGCCGCAGCGCTGCCCATCGCGCCGAGACCTACGACAGCAACGTCGAACTCAGCCTGCGACACGCTCAGGTTAGCGTGACGGACGACGAGCCTGCGGCATCCCCCGCGATGTCACCCAACGCGTCCGGATAAAGACGATTCAAGAGAACGAGCGCAGCATCGCGCAGCGGAGCGTCGATTGCGGTGCGGAGCCGCTCGACCGCGCAGTCGTCGTCTCGGGTGTGCCAGATCGCGTCGAACGTCGCCCGGTTCGCGGTCAGCACCGCATCGACCTCGGTTTTCCAGTGCGGCGGATATTCCCCCTCGCTCCACTCGCCGCGGCCGCGTCCGTAGTGTGCAATGGCCAGGTAGCGCAGCAGTGCCGCTCGCACCAGGCCGTGCATGAATTCGTCGCTCCAGCGCACCGTAAGTCCCTGAGTATTGGTGAGACGGTTGTAGCCTTTGGCAGCGCCGGCGCCGCCCAGCGCACCGAGCACACCGCCGACCAGCAGACCAGCGCCGAACGTGATGCCACCGGCAGCGAGGTCGGCGGCGAGGCCCGATAGCGCACCCGATACGACGCCGCCCCACACCGCCGCTTTGCCTTCGTCCACCGGCTCCTGCACCGAGAAGTCCTGCGCGAGACGCGACAGCACCTCGACGGCGGCACGGCCTTCCAGGCCATTGATATCGATGAGTTGGTCGGTGGCGGCGCGAATATCGACGTCGAGCCGCGCGGCCAGGCGCTGCATCGCCTGTGCGCGCTCGCCGTCGTCCTCATCGCCTTTCCTGGTGATCGCGTTGGCGATAACGCGCAACAGCGATTTGCTTTGCGGTGCGGCTCGCTCGTCGGTAACACAGGCTGCGCGTGCAAGCTGCTCGGCCAGTACCGCGATCGACGCGTGAAACTGCTGCAGGCGCCGCCCGCGCCAAGCGGCTTCGAGACGGCCGAACGACGCCTGCTTATCCTCCGGGACGACCTCGCCGATGGCGCGCAACAGCACGAATTCCTGCACCCAGCAGCGGGCGAAGGCATCGAGCGAGAGAGGTCTGTGCGCGAACCCGAACGAGGCGAGATGCGCTCGCCACGCGTCCTCTTCCTGCGCCTCGGCCGATCGCGAGCGGGGCGCGCCGACGTGATTCAGGAGCACGAACACCGGCTTGCCGATCCACTGCAGTATCTGCATCTCGGGTGTCACATAACCAGCATTCACCGGGTCTTCCGCGGCGTTGACGAGATACAGCACTACGTCCGCATGTTCGCGCACGTTGTTCATCGCCTGCTGACTGGACCAGAACGGCCGGTCGCGCCAGCGATCCCACACCTGCGTCAGGAACCAGCCGACCGGATTGCCCTGCTGCGCGAGCCGGCGGGCAAGCCGCACGCTGTCGCCGAAGCCCGGCGTGTCCCACAGCCGAAGCACATCGCCTTCGGCAGTGTCGATCATGGTGTAGGGCTCGTTCTGCGTCGTGACGTGCGCCTCGTCGCGAATCTCGCCGACGTTGCGGTTCAGTAGTGTGCGGGCGAGCGTCGTCTTGCCCGAGTTGGTATGCGAGACGAGGCACAGCTCGATTACCTTGGGATCGCTCATGGCTGCGAGGCGTCGAGCGCGGCGTTGAGAGAAGCCTCCGCTTCAACGCCGCTCGGGGAGGCGAGATCGACAAAGGCGGGCGTGACGCCGATCGGTTCCAGCAATCGACGCCATGCGCTGCGCCGCTCGTCCATGCGTGCTGGCTGATCGCCGAAGCGCTGGCGGAACGGAGCCTCGTCGACCAGCACGGCAATCGGCGTAGTACGGCCGGCGCGTTCACGCAATGCGTCGACGATGACGTGATGGTGCTCGGCTTCCGGCGTTGCTGTCATGCCGAACACGACCGCGACCAGGGCCAGCGAATCGGAAGCAAGGACATCGGCAGGCAGCGCATCTTCGTCGCCGAACGCGATGGCTGGCGCGACAGTGACGCGCGCCCCCGGCCCGTACACGCTCGTCACCAAGGCATTGAGCGTGAGCGTTGCCTGCGGCGAAAGCTGGTAGCTGTACGGCACCACGCGAACGGTCGCCGCTTCGCCGCGGTGCAATCGTCGCAAGCTCTGGAAATAGGCATCGTTCAGTTGCAGCGGAAACTGGCGCGCCAGCCTCGACGCGCGCCATCGGCCTGCGTACGCCAGCACGGCGCGCGGCAGCAGAACGAATAGCCCGATCATCGCCGCGAACAGATGAAGCCAAGGCGCCGCCGTCTCGCCCTGGCTGTCGGGGAAGCGAATCGCCGCGAGGTGCGTCGCATCGGGCACCGCGATGCCGGTGACGGCCGAAGCCGGCGCGAGCACGAACGCAAGGAGGCGCTGCACCTGCGCGGCATCGAGGAAGGTGCTCTCCCATCCTGCACGGTAGTCGAAGGCCAGGCCGCGCAGATAAAGCGATGCGACGGCACCCAGCGCAAACGCGAACGCGGCCTCATGCAGGATCGCTGCCACACGTGCGCCCATCAAAGGCGACGACAACGTCAACCACTCGCGTGTGAACGAGGCCAGCGTGGCGCTCGTATTGACCGGTACATGCGACGGCGAGACGCCGAGCGACAGGCGGGCGATCGCTCGCTTGATCGGACCGCCGGAGTCGGCCCCGCGCCGAGCGATGGTCATCGACGCTCTGATGATCAGCAGCAGGTACACGGCGAGGTTCCACAGCAGCAGAGCGAAGAGCGGAAAGGCGAGGATGTTCACCCGATGCGCCGGTCCGATCGCGTCGAGAGCGAAGCCCGCCGCCAGCGCCATAACGACGACCACGCTGCCTACCCATTTGCGCCAGCGCAGGAGTCGCAGCGTGCGGCCGATGTTGCGCTCGCGAGAGACCAGCCGCTCGACGCCGAGCGCAGCGCGCCGCGCCAGAAAGCGATCGATGCTCGCGTCGCTGCCGACAACTTCGGATGCGGCGCGGCTTGCCCATGCGCGATCGTCATCGCGCCACGCGTCGGTACGCGGCGAGGCGGTTTCGAAAGCCCGCAGCAATACGACGTCACGTGCTGCCGCTTCGTCCATGGGACCGGGATGTGGCTACGACGGCGCAAAGTGTACTCGTGTTGTAATGACGGCTTCGCGCTCGCATTCGCGCATCGATGCAGTCGATTCGGCGCAGCGCCGCATCGTCTACCATTCCGGAAGAGGCATGCCGCACAGACGCGCCGTCGCGTTGATGATCCTCGTCACCCTGCTGTGGAGCATCAGCGGCGTCGTCACGCGTCACCTGGATCACGCGGCGCCTTTCACCGCGACGTTCTGGCGTAGCCTGTTCAACGCTGTCGCGATGCTCGTCGCATTGAGCTGGATGAACGGCGGCGGCCTGTGGCGGCAGTTGTCGAGCGCGCGCTGGCCGCTGTGGCTGTCGAGCGTTTGCTGGGGCGTCATGTACACGGCGTTCATGATCGCCATTACGTTGACGTCGGTGGCGAATGTGCTGGTGACGCTGGCCGTCGGACCGCTCATCACGGCAGCGTTCGCGCGGCTCTTTCTGCACCATCGGCTGGCACCGCAGACGTGGCTCGCGATCACCGTCGCCGGCGCAGGCATTGCATGGATGTTCGGGCAGGCTGCCACCGACGTGCTTTCGTTCGCTGGAACGATGGTGGCGCTGCTGGTGCCGATTGCAGCAGCGATCAACTGGACGCTCCTGCAGCACGTCGCCGATGGCGAGACGGGCCGGTCCCTGTCGCCGGACATGCGGCCCGCCGCGATGATCGGCGCCGTGTTGTCGACGCTCGTGACGTGGCCAATGGCCGATCCCGCGCAGACGTCGCTGCACGACATCGCACTTCTCGCGCTCCTGGGCGTGGTGCAGCTCGCCGTTCCGTGTCTGTTGGTCGTTCGACTGACACGCGAGCTTCCGGCGCCGGAAATCGCGCTCCTCGGTTTGCTCGAAGTGCTGTTCGGCGTGACGTGGGCGTGGATCGGTGCAGGGGAAAAACCTCCCGCAGGAACGCTCGCCGGCGGCGCGCTGGTGCTGAGCGCACTCGTCGGCAACGAGCTGTTGGCGTTGCGCAAACGGGCGTTTGGCTAGAATTTCACCGTTGGCGCCGTTGCGCGCGCAAGCCCAGAGCCGCGGCAGCGGCGATTTTTCGCCGTTGTGGGCGGGTCAGAATACATCGGGGTCCAGAGAAATACCGGCCGCGCAGCCGACGCGCGAGCCCGCCCTCTTGAAACCATGAGGCTCGCACGCATATCGAAGCTTCATGAATGTGCGTGTCGTGGCGCTGTCGGCGCTGCTCCATAGTTACATCGGTTTACGTCTCGTGCCCGCTATCTGGGCATGGCCGACGGCGGCAAGTGCGCTCGCCGCGCTGCTGACCGCCTCCGCCCTCGTCCTGCCGCTCGCGCTATCCGCCCGGCGAAGGCGTCTCACGGAATCGACGGAACGCCTCGCCTGGACGGGCTACCTGCTGATGGGGCTGCTGTCGTCGCTCTTCGTCTTCACCTTTCTGCGCGACGTGGCTCTCCTGCTCTTTTCCGCCGTGCGATCGGCCTGGCCTGCGGCGATGGCGTGGCATGCACTGGTCGTCGACTCGGCCCTCGCGGTGCCGCTCGCGGCGGTCGCCGTCACCGCACTGGGTCTATGGAACGCGCGTCGCACGGCGTCGGTGGTGGCCGTGGATGTTCCCATCGCCGGCCTGGCGGCGGGTCTGCACGGCTTCACTATCGCGCAGATCAGCGACGTGCATGTGGGGCCGACGATCAAGCGGCCGTACGTGCAGGCCATCGTCGACAGCGTCAACGGGCTCGGCGCCGACATGGTGGCCGTGACGGGCGATCTGGTCGACGGCAGCGTGGCGGAGCTGGCGGGTCATGTTGCCCCGCTTGGGCAACTCACGTCGCGGCACGGCACGTTCTTCGTCACCGGCAACCATGAATACTACTCAGGCGCGAACGCCTGGATAGGCGAGTTGCGAAGGCTCGACATGCGCGTCCTGGTGAACGAGCACGTCGTGCTGCGTCATGGCGATGCGGCGCTGGTCGTCGCAGGCGTGGCCGACCCGAGCGCGCATCACTTCGTACGGGAGCATCGCAGCGATCCGCGGGCCGCGATTGCCGGCGCGCCGGGCGATGTCTCGGTGCGTGTGCTGCTCGCTCACCAGCCGCGAAGCGCCGCTGCCGCGGCGGAGGCGGGCTTCGATCTGCAGCTATCGGGACATACGCACGGGGGGCAATTCTTCCCGTGGAATTTCTTCGTCCGGCTGCAGCAGCCGTTCACCGCCGGGCTGCACCGACTGCGCAACCTGTGGGTTTACACGAGCCGCGGCACCGGTTACTGGGGTCCGCCGAAACGTTTCGGCGCGCCTTCGGAGATCACGCTGCTGCGACTGGTGCCTGCGTAGGGCTCTGCGTGCCGCCTGGCAAGTCTGGGGAGGATTACTTGCCGGAGTCCTCCGCCGTCACCGGATCGATCAGCCGCTTGACGGCGCTGACCTTGTTCGCGGGGAATCCGCTGCGCTGAGCGTGCTCGTTCACGAGCCGCTCGTCGTCGGCGATGTAGACGCAGTAGATCTTGTCGGCCACGACGTACGAGTGCTCCCACTGTATGTTCTTGTTCTCGGCGTGCATCGCGGCCAGAACGGAATTCGACTTTTTCGAGGCATCGCGCATGGAGTCGCGATCCGCGCTGCCGATGTCGGGAATGTCGCGTTCGATAACGTATCTGGGCATGGCGGAGTCCTTTGGTTGACGGGACGGAAGGTTGCGAGCGAGCACCGAGGCTCGCTGCCGGCGTCTCAAAAGGAATTATCGCGCGGCGGCCCGACGCGGCAAAGGGTGCAAGAGCGAGGGAAAACCAGGGATAACCCCAGGTCGGCGGCGCAGAGCAGCCTTGGCACGCGGCCGTCGCCGACCTGCCCAAAATCGGCAGGATCCGACGTAACGGAGCATATTCAGGGTGTCGCGGTGGCCGGCTGCTCGAGCAGGCCCATGAGCGTGGCGGCACTGTCTTCCTCGGCCGCGATGATGTCCTCGATCAGCTTCTGCGATTTGTGGTCGAGCGCCTGGCAGTAGATCGCGATCTTGCGATACGTCTTGATGCTGGCGCGTTGAGCGGCGAGATCGGCGCTCATCACAATCGACAGTGCGCGGCCGTGCGGCTCGGCTGAGGGTGTCTTGCCGAGGTCCGGCGTGGCCGGCAGCTCGGCCTGCCCGCCCAGGTCGGTGATGCGCTTGACGATTCGATCCGCGTGGTGCCACGCCTCGTTGGCGCGCTCCAGCGCCGCGGCGGCGGCAGCGGGCGAATGGTTGCGATAAGCCACGCAATACTGTTGCTCGGCGCGGAGCACGCCGGCTCGCGCGATGCCCAGCGCGCCGTTCAGGAGTCTGATGGTTTTTGCCCGGTTGTTTTCCATGTGCGGTCTCGTGGGAGTTACGCTCTCGAGCACTTGCGACTCCCTGCGCAGCACCTTGGTCCCTGGCCAGAAGGCTCGATCATTCATTGGCAACATCCGCTGAAAAGTTTGCATAGCTACATTCGCCAAGCATAAAGGCAAGAGCTATGCCAACTGCATAGCGGGGGCGCTAGCTAGCTGCGGGTTCGACTTTGGTCGAGAGCCTTGCGCCCCCAGAGCCACACGTATTGCACGGCCGAGCCGAGGATGGTGGCGAGCACGAGCCCGAACAGCACGTAGAGCCAGGCGCCGCCGTCCATCCAGCCGGCCGCGACCGCCATGACCAGGATCAGCACCGAAAACTCGAAAAAAGTGTTGAGTTTCGACAGTTGGGTTGGCGTGATCTCCAAATGCCCAACGACTGCGCGGTAGGCCAGGGCGCCGGCGACGATCACCACGTCCCGAATGACGATGGCTGCCGCGAGCCACATGGGAACGCGCCCGTCCACTGCGAGCACCACCGTGGCCACCGCCATGTTGAGCTTGTCGGCGATCGGATCCAACGCAGCACCGAGCTTGGAAGTGATCTGCCAGCGCCGCGCGATGTACCCGTCGGCAAAGTCGGTAACCGCTGCGATCAGGAACGTGCAGAGCGCGATCGAATAACGCTGCGATGCGAGAAAGTAAGCGGTGAGCGGCACCAGAAGGAGCCGCAGCACAGTGAGGGTGTTCGGCAGATGGCGCATTGCGAACTCCAGAGCGCCTGGTGCTCGATCAGCCGGCCAAAGCGATCTCGACGCGCCGGTTGCGCTTGCCTTCGCTCCTGATCCTGAGGACGCGGATGGGGCCTATCTCGCCGATGTTCTGCACGTGCGTGCCGCCGCAGGGCTGCAGGTCGATGCCGGGGATTTTCAGCAGCCGGACGCGACCGGCGCCGCGCGGCGGCTGCACGCTCATCGTCTTCACCAGCTCAGGCCGCGCGTCGAGCTCGGCGTCGGTGATCCATACCGTCTCGGTCGCGACGCCACGCGCAATGAGTTCATTCGTTTCCTGCTCGATCCTGCGCGCGTCGAGCAGGCTCATGTCGATATCGAAATCGAGACGCGCCTTGTCGGGTGCGATGTTGCCGCCGGTCACCGGCGCCACCACCACGCACGACATGACGTGCAGTGCGGTGTGCAGCCGCATGAGCGCGTAACGGCGCTGCCAGTCGATCTGCATCGTGAGCGTCTCACCCGGCGCAGCCAGCGCGCTTTCGGCAGCCGGCACGTGCACCACGCTGTCGAGCGCTTCGCCCTTGCGCGTGTCGGCAATTCGAATGACGTCGCCGTTAGCGCGGATCATCACACCGGTGTCGCCCATCTGTCCGCCGCCTTGCGGATAGAAGATCGTCCGGTCCAGCTCGATGCCCTGCGGCGTCACCGCAACGACGGTGGCGGACGCATCGACGAGATAGGGATCGTCGCGGAACAGGAGGGCGGCCATGGCGAAATGATAACTCCCGGCGCCGTGGCGCACGATTGTCGGCGTCCGTTCGGTGTGCTACGTTCGTTGCCTCTTTGCGGAGACGTTCACGGCCAGTGAAATCACGGCGCATCATCGTCGGCATCAGCGGTGCATCCGGCATCGTCTACGGCGTGCGCCTGCTCGAAGCGCTGCGCACGAGCGGCGTCGAGACCCATCTGGTGATGACGCGATCGGCGCAGGTCACGCTCGGTTACGAGATGACGCTCAAAGTGAACGACGTGCAGGCCCTGGCCGATGTCAATCATCGGCACGACGATCTTGGTGCGGCGATCTCGAGCGGGTCGTACACGACGGCCGGCATGGTCATCGCGCCGTGTTCGATCCGCAGCCTGGGCGAGATCGCCACCGGCGTCACCTCGAGCCTCCTGACGCGTGCCGCCGACGTGGTGTTGAAGGAGCGCCGCAAGCTGATATTGCTGGTGCGCGAAACGCCGCTTCACCTCGGACACTTGCGCGCGATGACCCAGGTGACGGAGATGGGCGCAATCGTGATGCCGCCGGTGCCGGCGTTCTATACCAAGCCGGAAAGCGTCGACGATATCGTCAGCCACAGCGTTGGCCGCGTGCTCGATCTCCTCGGTATCGACAATCAGCTCGTGCGCCGTTGGCAGGAGCGCTAACCGGTCGCGCTCAAGCGACGCTGCGGATGGCCGAAGCGTTTTCCTCATGCAGGAAATGGCGGCCGAGCATCTCGCGTGCCGACTTCGCACTCGCCAAATCCCAGCCATTGACGATCGCCACCCGGAATCCGCCCGGCGGCATCGCGTGGCGCATCGGATCGCGGTCCTCGTGGAACGTGATCTGCACGCTCGACACGCCCGGCATACGCCGTATCTCCTCGACCAACGTAGCGGGCGGATGACGAAAACGCTGCGGGCGCGGCGCGAACAGCACGACGCTGTAGCCGTCACGCGAGGGATCGTTGTCGAAGCTCCATCGCCCCGATTGGTACAGCCGGATCAGCGCATCGATCCACCCCTTGCCATACAGATCCGGCCACTGGTCCGTGATGCGCAGGTGCACGTCGATGATCGCGCCGCCAATCGTTTCGATATTGAGAATGCCGGTGTAGCCCGCGAGATGTCGCTCGATCCACGATGCGAGCCCCGCTTCCAGTTGACGATCGTGATCGGCGTGAACGATCCAGTAGTCGAACGTGCCGCCGCCTGCCGGAATGCCGGTGACGTGGCGCCACCATTGCGCGACGCCGCCCACCACCGCAACGTCGGTGCTGACGTGACGCCCGTGCAGCAGCGCCATCCACATGTGGCCCGCCGTGCTGTTCGCGTCGTACTCCTCCGGGGTATGGAAGACGCGCGTCGAGACCCCCATGCCCTTGAGATTGACGATCGGCTTCGAGAACACGGGGAACCGTGGCGGCATCGTCCCGTGAGGTCCCGCCTCCAGTCCCTGACTAAGCGCTACAGCGAGCTTGTCGTAAACCCAGCGGTGCGCCGGATTCCACATCCATGCATCGCTGTCTTCGGTGGGAATGAAAAGATCGGGAGGGCAGGCCGCGTCGCTGAAATACTGCAGCCGCCAAGGATCGACTTCGCAAATCGGCATGTCCGAGAATACCATCAACTATATGACCATCATGATGAACAACGTGGCAGTTGCGCAACGAATTGCGCTTCACTGGGATCGAGAGATCGTTCCGCTCCTCCAGGATTACGTGCGCATTCCGGCCAAGTCGCCGCACTTCGATCGGCAGTGGCACGCCAACGGCTATATCGAAGACGTGATTCGCCTTGCCGAGCGATGGGCAAGGCGGCAGCCGATCACCGGAATCAAGGTCGACATCGTGCGCCTGGCGGGCCGCACGCCGGTGCTGCTGATCGAAGCGCCGCCGACCGCCGGGCGACAGGAGAACGGCACCGTGCTGCTGTACGGTCACCTCGACAAGCAGCCGGAGATGAGCGGCTGGCGCGAAGGACATGGACCGTGGGATCCGCTGATCGAGAACGACAGGCTTTACGGGCGAGGCGGCGCCGACGACGGTTACGCGGTGTTCTCCGCACTGTCGGCCATCGCCGCGCTGCAGGCTGACCGCGTGCCGCACGCGCGTTGCATCGCGCTCATCGAAACGTGCGAGGAGAGCGGCAGCTACGATCTGCCGCCCTACCTCGATGCGCTGGCGCAGCGCATGGGTGCGGTGGACCTGGTGATCGGTCTCGACTCCGGGTGCGGCGACTACGAGCGGCTGTGGATGACGACGTCGCTGCGTGGCATCGCCGCCGGTACGCTGAATGTGTCGGTGCTGACCGAAGGCGTGCACTCTGGCGATGCCAGCGGCGTCGTTCCGTCGTCGTTCCGGATCGCCCGCACGCTGCTCGATCGGCTGGAGGATGCGACCACCGGCCACATTCTGCCGGCGGTCTTCCACGCGTCCATTCCCGACGCACGGCAAAGCGAGGCGGCCGCGACCGCAGAGATCCTGGGCGATATGTTGTTGCGCAAGTATCCGTTTGCCGGCAGCACCCAGCCGATGATCGAAGATCGCGTGCAAGCCATCCTCAATCGAACGTGGCGGCCGGCGCTTTCGGTGATCGGCGCGGATGGCTTTCCGCGGATCGCCGATGCGGGGAACGTGCTTCGCCCCACAACATCGCTCAAGCTATCGCTCCGCTTGCCTCCGACGGTGGACGGTGAGAAGGCCACTGCCACGCTTAAAAGTTTGCTCGAAAGCGATCCGCCGTACGGTGCCAGCGTGGAGTTTGTACCGGACCAGGGGACAACCGGATGGAACGCGCCGCCCACCGCTCCGTGGCTGTGGCAGGCGCTGGACGAAGCGTCGCGGGCGTTCTACGGCAAGCCCGCCGGGGCGATGGGCGAGGGCGTCACCATTCCCTTCATCGGCATGCTGGGCAAGCATTTTCCGCAGGCGCAATTCCTGATCACCGGGGTGCTGGGGCCGCATTCCAACGCCCACGGTCCCAATGAATTCCTGGATATTGGTTACGCGAAAAAGCTGTCGGCGTGCGTCGCTGGCGCGATCGCCGCGCACACAACGGCCGCCAACGACGGTCAAACGCCGTAGCACTCGTCGTACGCGTCGCGCGGCGGCAGCGGCAACGCGATGACCTCGTGCCTGCGTCGTGCGATCACACGCACCAAAAGCCGCGCTATGTCGGGGTCGAACTCGGGTCGTAGCGGCGTTGCCATGAGATCGCCCAGCCCGCCCTCGTCGCGCGCGGTGCCGAGCCAGCACCAATCCTTTACGAGGTGCACGTCGACGCGCGAACTGAACGGCGCCGGTTCGCGAATAGCCGCCATGCCCTTGAACGGCCACCACGGAATGACGCACGACTGCAGAGCGGCGCGCAGCCGCTCCCGGTGAGTGGTGAGCGTCTCCTCGCCGACGCAGGCTCCGGCACAGCGCGCCACCTGCCGCGCAAAGCACGGCCCCGTCCTGCGCTCGAGGCGCAACGTCGTGAGACACAACCGGTGTTCGGCCGCGATATTGCGCAGATGCTCGCGCGCCGAGCGCCGCGAGGAGAACGGGCCGAAGCGCCCGCCGAGCTCCGACGGCAGGAGAGCGGAAATCGGCACGAAACGCGGAGGGTCGCCGTCGTCGCTCAATTCGAGCACGCCCGACTGCGCCTTTCGCCGCAGCACATGATTGTGCGCCGGCATCAGCGTTTTGATGAGGCGGGCCTCGCGCAGCAGCGCGCCGATCTCGCCGGCGGTCTCTTCCCATTCGATGCGCCGAATCTCGCTCGACAGCCGGGCATCGGTGGGCGATCGGTAATCGGCGGCAAAATGCGCCGCGACGCGTTCGCGCATGTTGCGGCTCTTGCCGATGTAGAGCGGCAGCGGGTTCTGCCCATAGAAAAGATAAACGCCGGGGCACTCGGGGATCGCATCGAGAACGTCGGGGGATAGATGCGGCGGCAGGCTAGGCGTTTTGAGCACGCGCCGCACCGCCTGCTCGATCGCATCGAGCGACACCTCGCGGTAGAGGGACTGCACGAACGACCAGAGCGCCTGCGCATCCGGCAGTGCGCGGTGGCGCTCGGTGACGCCAAGTCCGTGGCGGGCAATGACGCTGTCCAGATTGTGCTCGTCGCGCTCCGGGAAGAGCCGCCGCGAAAGACGCACCGTGCAGAGCACCTTCGCCGTAAACGTGCGCTCGATCCGCGCAAACGCGTGTTTCAGGAAGCCGTAATCGAAGCGCGCGTTGTGCGCCACGAACAGCGCCCCGGCGGTGCGCGTCGCGATCTCGTCCGCAATGCGTTCGAACGACGGCGCATGGCGCACCATGTCATTGGTGATGCCGGTGAACGCCTGCACACCGGCTGGAATCGGAACGCCGGGATTGACCAGCGTGCTCCATTCGCTCACCCGCGGCGTGGACGAGCCGCCATCGTCGTCCACCCGGACAATGCCTACTTCGGTGATGCGGTCGTGCGTTGCAGCCGTGCCGGTTGTTTCGAGATCGACGAACGCGAGGGAGGGGGCAAAAAGGCGCATGCGCTGCACTCGCTCCAAGGTGCAGCGAGGCTCACGCAGTCATCGTCGGCGCATGCTCCGGCAGTGCATGGATCGAGTGCACGGATCAGAACACGTACGCTGCGCCGACGAGCAGCACATCGCTGTCATAAGGATGATCGGCGAACACGCGGCTCCACGTCGCACGAGCCCGCCAGTTCGGCGTGACGCGGTAACTCGCGCCGACGGTCAGCACACCGGCGAGCCGCTCGATGCCGACATCGTTGTTGTACTTGTCGAGCACGACCAGGGGCCCGAATCCGGCCTCGATGCGCGCCCGCTCGTCCCAGACCGGCCGTACGGCCCACAACTGGGTGACGAGGCTGTTGCGGCGGCCGAGATGCTCGCTGCCCTCGTTGAGCCATCCGACCGTCCAGTCGAGATAGCGGCTGATGCCGTGGCGATACTCGATGCTCTTCGCGAACGAATGATCGGAGTCGAAGCTGTTGACGATCGCGGCGCCGAGCATGACGCCCAGCGATCGCTCCTGCCGGTCGCCCATCCCGGCCAGGATACCGGGGCGACCGTCGGTGGTGGGAAGGTCGTCGAGCTGGTAGCCGACGCCAAGCAACACCGCAGTCGAATCGATGCTGTTGCGGGTGGTGATGCGATTGCCGCGCAGTTGCACACGCCATGGCCCGGGCGGCTGCCACGTCGCAGCGAGGCTGTAAATCACGCCGACGCCATGCGCATCGATCTCCGGCGCGTTGGGCGAAACGTTCGTCGTGTCGAAATACGCGTAAGGACCCACGCCTGCGGCGAAGGTGAATGCATTGCCCACTACGGGAGTCTTCGCCCAGAGCTGCCCGGTAATGCCGTCGCGATGATGGTTCGTGACATGGCCTTCGTTGATCCAGCCGATGCTCGCATCGAAGTAATCGTGCAATTGATACCGATACTCGAACATCCAGCTATAGGTGCTGCTGCCTTCCGCGCGAAGGCCGCCGCCGAGGGCGAACACCTCGCTCGCCTGTGTTGAAGGTGCGAGCGAACAAAGCGGCAAGAGCAAAAGCAGCGATCGAGCGACGACACCTGCGTTGGTGATCATGAATGCGAGTCCTTCGAGTTCGGTGGAAACGGTTTCTTGACAACCGAACGTTCGTTCGTTATTGTAGCCCAATGTCGAACGATCGTTCTTACCTTAATTCACTGCAGGATTACTACGCTCGCCATCGCGCGTTGCCGTCGTACGCTTCCATCGGCGAGCTCCTCGGGCTGCGCTCCAAGTCATCCGTTGCGGCATTGGTCGCGCGCTTGAAGCTCGCGGGATTTCTCGATGCCACGCCCGATCGGCGGCTCGCGCCGACCAAGCGTTTTTTCGAGCGCCCTCTGGCCGAGGCGCCGGTGCAGGCGGGCCTGCCCAACACGGTCGACAGCCAATCGGTCGATGCGCTCACCATCGACGATTACCTCATCCCTCGGCCGTCGCAAACCGTTCTGGTGCGCGTGAAGGGCGATTCGATGAGCGACGCCGGCATTCTCGAAGGCGACCTGATCGTGGTGGAGAAAACCGCCAGCGCCAAGCGCGGCGACATCGTGGTGGCCATCGTCGACAGTCAATTCACCTTGAAGCGGCTCGACATCGATCGCGGCCGGTTCGTGCTCAAGCCGGAAAACAAGGCGTACGCGGTCATTCGTCCGGAGGGCACGCTGGAAATATTCGGGGTGATGGTCGGTCTGGTGCGGAAGCTGTGACGTCTCCGCGTCACACCTTCGTCACCTCGACCAGGCAGTCGTAGAACGTCGCTCCGCGTCCCAGGTCGGTAAGCGCCTGGCTGGTCACGGCGTTGGCATTCCTGCCGTCCGGCGAGAGCTTCCGCCACCACACGGAGGGCGCCACGACCACGCCGCGCCGGGCTCGATCGCCTACCCGTGCCGACAACGTGAAACTGCCGCGATCGTTGTGCACCCGCACCTTGTCACCGCTCACAATGTTCCTCTTTGCTGCATCGTCGTTATGAAGGTCGAGGCATGGCGTTTTCTCTTCCGCGAGAAAGCTCGGCAGGTTCGCGAACGACGAGTTGAGGAAGTTGCGCGCTGGTGGCGAGATGAATGCCAGCGGATAGCGTTCGGCGAGCGCCGGGTTGCTGCGCACCGATTCGCGCGGCGGCACGAAGGTCGGCAACGGATCGAGTCCCTTCGCCGCCAGCGCGCTCGAATACAGCTCGCACTTGCCCGACGCCGTGGGAAAGTCGCCGTGGGCGAAGGGAGCGTATGTTTCAGGTACGGTGAGGCGCTGCCAGCCTTGTGCCTGCATCTTCGTCCAATCGAACGCGGCACGCGGGTCGCGCATGTTGAACGCCTGTTTCGCAATGACCTCGTCGGTGTCGTTGAAGCACGGCTCCGTGAATCCCAGGCGTTGCGCGAGGAGGCGAAAGACGTCGGTGTTGCATTTCGCTTCGCCCAGCGGCTCGATCGAGCGCTGATTCATCTGCGCGAAGAGATGCCCGTACGAGTGATGAACGTCGAGATGCTCGAGCTGCGTGGTGGCCGGCAGCAGGATGTCTGCGTAGTCGGCGGTGTCGGTCCGAAAGATCTCGTGCACGACGCAAAAGAGATCGTCGCGTGCAAATCCGGCCGTCACGCGCGTCGAGTCCGGCGCGACGGCCACCGGATTGGAGTTGTAGACGTAGATTGCGCGAATCGGCGGCTCGCTGAGTTCGAGCAGCGCATCGCCGATGGTGCTCATGTTGACGATGCGCGGCGATCCCTGGATCAGATCGGGTCGTTCCAATTCGGCGGCGTTGACGGGATAAGTCCCGGACGACGACAGCAGCATGCCGCCGGCCGGATCGCGCCACGCCCCGACCAGTGCCGGCAGGCACGCAATGGCACGCACCGCGTTGCCGCCGCCCGCATGCCGCTGCAAGCCATAGTTGAGACGGATCGCCGCCGGCTTGATCGTGGCGTAATCGCGCGCGAGTGCCTGCACCTCGTCGACGGAAATGCCGCAAATCTCCGCCACCTTCACCGGCGGATACTCGGCGGCGCGAGCCTTCAGCAGGTCAAAGCCGACGGTGTGATCGGCGATGTAATCATGATCGAGACGATCTTCCGCGATCAGGACATGCATGAGGCCGAGCGCCAGCGCCGCATCCGTGCCGGGCAAGAGAGCGATGTGCTGATGACATTTCTCGGCGGTCTGGCTGCGATACGGATCGATGGCGATCAGCTTCGCGCCGCGGCGCTTCGCCTGCTGCACGCGAGTCCACAGATGCAGGTTGGAAACAATCGGATTGCTGCCCCAGATGATGACGAGCTTGCTGTTCTCGAACTGCAGAAGGTCGGTGCCCATGCCTGCACCGATCGTCGCCACCAATCCCGCCTTGCCGGCATGCGAGCAGATCGTGCGATCGAGCAGCGACGCACCGAGCCGATGAAAGAAGCGCCGGTCCATCGACTGCGATTGCACCAGGCCCATCGTGCCGGCATAGCTGTACGGCAGGATCGCCTGCGGTCCCTCTGCCGATGCGGCAATCGCCGCAAAGCGCTCGGCGATGGTGTCGAGTGCCTCGTCCCACCCGATCCGAACGAACTGTCCTTCGCCCTTTGCTCCAGCGCGCTTCATCGGGTAGAGCAGGCGATCGCCGGAGTACGTGCGCTCGAGGTAGCGCGACACCTTGGTGCACAGCACGCCCGCGGTCGGCGGATGATCGGGTGCGCCGCGGATGTCCACCGCGCGACCGTTCTCGACCGTTACCAGCATCGCGCAGGTGTCGGGGCAATCGTGCGGGCAGGCGGCGCGGACAACGGTGCGATCGGATACTGGCGAGGATGCGTCGGGCATTGGCGGGCGTTCCGGTGCAGGAGCCGCAATGTTAACGCATGCAAGCGGAGCGTTTTGCCACAGTCCGTGTGTCGATGCTTCGCGTGGTCACGTGATTCATCCGCAGTGTTAAGGTAGGCGGCTTCGGTCTACTCGCTTCGATCATGACTTCCATCCCTCAAGTGACGCTGCGCGACGGCACGTCCGTTCCGGCGCTCGGGCTCGGCACGTGGACCATGGGTGAGAAACCGCGTCGCGCGGCGCAGGAGATCGCTTCTTTGCGCGTAGGCCTCGAGCTTGGGCTCACGCTCATCGACACCGCCGAGATGTACGGCGACGGCGGCGCCGAGAAGCTCGTCGCCAGGACCATCGGCGAGCAACGCGACCAGGTGTTTCTCGTAAGCAAGGTCTATCCGCAAAACGCGGGGCGAAAGAGCGCAATCGAGGCTTGTGAACGAAGCATCCAGCGATTGAAGACCGACCGGCTCGACCTTTATCTTCTGCATTGGCGCGGCAGCATTCCGCTCAGCGAAACCGTCGAAGCGTTCGAGCGGCTGCGTGAAGCCGGCAAGATCCTGCGCTGGGGCGTATCGAACTTCGACGGCAAGGACCTGCAGCAATTGCAGAAGCTGCCAGGCTTCGAGCAATGCGCCACCAACCAGGTGCTCTACCACCTGGGGGAGCGTGGCATCGAATGGGCGCTGGTGCCGTGGATGCGCACGCAGGGAATGCCGCTCATGGCGTATTCGCCGTTGGGACAGGGCGCGCTCCTTTCCAATCGCAAGCTGGCGGCGCTGGCAGCGAAGAGAGATGTTTCGCCGGCGCAACTCGCGCTGGCATGGCTGCTGCGGCAGACCGATACGATCGTCATCGTGCAATCGTCCGATGCCGCCCACATGCGCGACAACCATGCGGCAATCGGTATCGATCTCGACGACGAATTGCTGCGTGAGATCGATGCGGCGTTTCCCCCGCCCGGCGGTCCGTCTCCGTTGGCGATGCTCTGATCGGTTCGTTCGCACCATGAACGACGCGACGAAATCGCCGAGCCTGCTGCAGGCGCTCTCGCCTGCGCTGCAGTCGGCGTTGGCGCAGGGAATGACCATCGTCACGCCGAACAAACGGCTCGCCCGAAGCATCGCGGCGGCGTTCGACGCGGAGCAGCACAGGAGCGGCCGGGGAGTGTGGGAATCCGCACGCGTGTTGCCGTGGAATGCGTGGCTGCACACGTTGTGGCTCGATGCGCTCGGCGCCGAGGCTATCGCCGATCCGCCGCGTCTTCTCACCGCGCATCAGTCGGCCTATCTGTGGCGACGGCTGGCGCTCGGAGAAACGCGATCGTCGCCGTTGATCGATGCGCGCGGTGCCGCGCTGCTGGCGGCCGAGGCATGGCGGCTGGTACACGCGTGGGGCGCTTCGTCCGAGAGCTGGCGCGGTTGGTCGGCAACGATGGCGACCGACGATGCCATGCTGTTCGCACGATGGGCCGAGCGCTTTGTGTCGAACCTCGCGCAGGCGCATGCCGTCGATATCGCGCAGGCCGCCGACGCGATCGGTGCGTGCGCTTCACGCGTTCCGCGATGGCGCGGCCGGGCGGTGATGCTTGCCGGCTTCATCGAGACCACGCCACAGCAGGAGCGGCTCCATGCTGCGCTGACGCACGCCGGCATGACCCTCCTGCGCTGCGACACGCTGCCTGCCGAAGACGGGCTCGCGCGGCGGGCAAGCGCCGCGACACCCCGCGATGAGCTGGTGCTCGCTTTGTCGTGGGCTCGCGTACAGGCGCTGGACGAGCCTTTGGCGCGCATAGCGATTGCCGTCGACGACCTGCCGCGGCGTCGGGCGGAGGTATTGGCGTTGGCCGAGGATGTTTTCTGTCCAAGCTTGCAATGGCCAGGGCGCGAAAGTGCATCGCGTCCATACAACCTGTCGTACGGCGAACCGCTGGCGCAAGTCCCCATGGTTGCGACAGCCATCGATCTCGTCACTTTGATGCATGGCTCGTTGACGAGTGCTCGTGCTGCTGCGCTGGTGCGGTCCCCGTATCTCAGCGGCTCATCCACGCACTGGATGGCGCGCGCGGCGGTGGAAAAGGAGTGGATCGAGCACGGGCAACGCGAGATGACGCTCGACGATCTGATCCTCGCCGTCGGTCGGGTCGATGGCGCGCTAGCCGAGCGGTGGCGAAAGGCACGCACGCTCCGTTCCTCCATGTCGTCAACATCGCCCGGCGAATGGGTTGCGGCGTGGCAGGCCTGGCTGGCGGCGATGGGCTGGCCAGGCGAGCGTAGCCTGCAGAGCGCCGAGTACCAATCGCGTGAAGCATGGGAAGAGGTGCTTGCGCAATGTGCGTCGCTGCAGGCGGTCGAGCCGCGCATGCATCGGGCCGAAGCACTGCAGGCGTTGCGCGCGGTCACCGCCGACACGTTGTTTCAACCCGAAGCCGCAGCGGCGCCCATTCATATACTGGGTCTGCTGGAAGCGGCCGGACAGCCCTTCGATCATCTTTGGGTGACGGGTCTCGCGGCAGAGCGCTGGCCGGCCGCGCCTAAGCCTCATCCGTTCATCCCCGTTGCCTGGCAGCGCGAGCGGGGAGTACCGCACGCAACCGCCGCGCGCGAGCTCGAGTTTGCACGGGAAGTCACCGCAGAGCTCGTGCGCGCCGCACCGGATGTGGTGATGAGCCATGCCGTTCTTCAGGACGAGCACGAGCGCGCACCCTCCGCACTTATCGCGTCGTTCCCCGAATGGCGCAATACCGCCGTCGAGCCCGAGATGACCACCGTCGAGGCGCTCTTCCGCGATCGACCGCCGCGCGAACAAATTGGCGACGACGCCGCGCCGGCGATTGCCGCCGGAACGGCCATTCGCGGCGGCGCCGGCCTGATCAGCGCGCAAAGCGATTGTCCCTTTCGTGCTGTGGCGAATCACCGTCTCAACGCAAGGCCGTGGCCCATGGCCAGCGAAGGTTTGACGCCGCGTGAGCGCGGCATCCTCGTGCACGCCGCGCTCGCGGCATTCTGGCGCGATGTTCGCGATCAGACGACGCTCAAATCGTTGCCCGATCCTGCGCTGCTCGGGCGCGTCGAAGCCGCCGTTGCCGCTGCGCTTGCCAATGCACTATCGCCCTCGCGCTGGCGGCGCTTGCCTCCTATCGTGGCGATCGGCGAGCGATCGCGGCTGGTCGACGTGGTGCGCAGTGCGATCAGGCAGTTCGACTGGAACCGGCCGCCGTTCGTTGTCCGCGATGTCGAGCTGCAAATGCCGGTGACGCTGTCCGGCCTCACGCTGCGGCTCTTTCTCGATCGCGTCGACCAGCTCGAAGACGGGGGCATTGCGATCGTCGATTACAAGGGCGGCGATGCCGTGCCGCAGAGGTTCTGGTTCGACGAGCGTCCCCAGGGACCTCAACTGGCGCTGTACGCGATCGCTGCCAAAGCCGTTGAGCCGGAGGTGCCGATCAGGGCCGTCGCTTACGCACAGTTGAAGGCGGGCGAGCAGAAGCTCCGCGGCCTCGCGGCCGATTCGGATGCATGGCCCGAGTTGATGCCGCTGGCGCGCCTCACCCATGTCCCATTGGCGGACTGGAATGCGGTCGAGACGCATTGGCATGACGCCCTTAACCGTCTTGCGGCGGAGATTGCCGCCGGTAGAGCAAGCGTTGCTCCGCGCCATCCGATCACCTGCCGCACGTGCGGCTTGCAGCCGCTGTGCCGTATCGACGCATGACCAAACGCAATCTCGCCGTGGCAGCGGCGATAGACGATCTCTTCGCATCGCAGGCGTCATCCAGTCCGCTGGCCGACGAAGACACCCTGGCGCGGGAGAGGGCGCTCGACGTCACGCGATCGTTCCTCGTGCAGGCCCCGGCGGGCTCCGGCAAAACCGAGCTTCTGATCCAGCGGCTGCTCGCGCTTCTTTCGCGTGTCGATCGGCCCGAGCGCATCTTCGCCGTGACGTTCACGCGCAAGGCAGCGGGCGAAATGCGCGAACGCGTGATTGCCGCATTGCAGGATGCCCAATCGGGAGTGAGAATCGATACCACTCACGGCCAGCGTACGCGCGACCTCGCGCTCGCTGCATTGGCGCAGGACCAGCGTCACGATTGGCAGCTCGTCTCGCATCCTTCGCGGCTGCAGGTGCTGACGATCGATGCGCTGTCGGCTTCGATTGCCCGCGCTGCTCCGCTGGCCACACGCCTGGGCGCCGCCCCGCGCTGCGAAGAGAATGCGGACGCGATCTACCGGCACGCCGCGCGCGACGCCCTGCTGGCGGCGCACATCGGCGATTCGTCATGGCAGCGCCTGCTTGCGCATCTGGACAACGATGCCGATGCCGTCGTGCACCTGTTGTCGATCATGCTGTCGAAGCGCGATCAATGGCTCGGCAAGTTGAGCGGCGGCGATGCAGCGTCGATGCGGGCTGCATTGGAAGCGGTGCTGGCGAAGGAGATCGAAGGCGAGCTGGTGGCGGCGCACGCGGCCTTCCCTGCGACGCTTGCCCGCGAGCTTGCCGAGCACGAGCGCTACGCGTCAGCGAACCTGGCGGCTGACCCAGGCACCGCATCGCTCGCCCGCGTGTTGAGCGATGCGGCCGCGGCAGGCGGTGTTCCGCTGCCGGCGCTCGATCGTCAGGACGATTGGCGCATGTTTGCTGCATGGCTCATGCGCAGCGACGGCAGTGCGTTCCTGAAGCAGATGAAGGCGGCGAAAGGCTTTCCGCCGAAGGGCAGCGGCATCGGCGCAACGCATCGGCACACGATCAATGGCGCGATGCAGGATCTGCTCGACCGACTGGCCGCCGTACCGCGCCTGGCCGACACGCTCGACGCGGCGAGGCGCCTTCCTTCACCGGAGTACGGTGAGGAATCGTGGGCCATCGTCGCCGCACTCCTCGATGTGTTGCCGCAGGTGGCCGCGCATCTCGCGCTGACTTTTCGTGCCGATGGGGCAATCGATTTCGTCGAGAACGCGCTCGCCGCGCTCGCCGCGCTCGGCAGCGACGATGCGCCGAGCGATCTGCTGCTGCGGCTCGATCAGACGGTCCACCATCTGCTAATCGATGAATTCCAGGATACGTCGTTCACGCAGCTCGATCTCATCCGTCGCCTGACCGCGGGCTGGCAGGCGAATGACGGGCGCACGCTCTTCGCCGTGGGCGATCCGATGCAGTCGATCTACCGTTTTCGTGAAGCCGAGGTGCGGCTTTTCATCGAGGCACAGGAGCGGCAGCGCATCGCCGGTGTGGTCGTCGAATGCCTGACGTTGCGGCGGAATTTCCGCTCGCATGGCGGCCTCGTGGAATGGGTGAACTCGATCTTTCCCGAGGTGCTCGGCGCGCGAAGCGACCCCTGGCGTGGCGTTGTCGCCTTTGCCGAGGCGACGGCCGCGATTTCGGCGAAGCGCGGGCCCGGCGTGACATTCGACGCGTTCCGCGACGGCCGCGAGGAGGCGAGCGCGGTCGTCGAACAGGTACGCGCATCGCTCGCCGCCGGCGCTGCGAGCATCGCCGTGCTGGTCAGGGCGCGGCTCCATCTGGAGGACATTCTGCCGGCGCTGCGTGCCGCGCAAATCGAATTCGAAGCGGTCGATCTCGATATCTTCGGACAGCGTCCGGCGATACAGGACCTGACATCGCTCACGCATGCGCTCATCCAGCCGGCCGATCGCCTTGCCTGGCTCGCGGTGCTGCGTGCGCCATGGTGCGGCCTGTCGCTGCCCGACTTGTTCGCCGTCGCCGCCGCGGCTGACGGGTCGCTCGCGAAGACAACCGCTGCGGTCGTTTGCGCCGCGCAACCCATTGCCGGCTTGAGCGAGGATGGCCGCGAGCGGCTTGCGCGTGCCGCCGAAGCGCTGGTGCCTGCGCTGGAATCTCGCGGCCGCGCTTCGCTGTCGATGCGCGTGCGCAGCGCCTGGCTTGCGCTCGGGGGGCCGGCGTGTCTCGACGAAGCCGTAGATGGCGAAGCGGCGCAATCGTTTTTCGAGCTCCTTGCGCGACATGAAACGGGCGGCGACCTCGGCGATTGGGACGCATTCATCCGGGCGCTCGGCGCACTGCGCTCACAACCGTCGAGCGGCGGGAGCCGGGTGCAGGTGATGACCCTGCATCGCGCAAAAGGACTGCAGTTCGACACCGTCATCATGCCGGCGCTCGCACGGAACACTTCGCCCGGCGGCGCCGATCTACTGCGCTGGCGCGGACGCGAGCAAGGTCTGCTGCTGGCGCCGATGACGCGCCGTGGGGGCGACGACGACCCGCTGTACGCGTATCTGACTTCGTTGGCGAACGACGAGGAGGATGCCGAGCTGGGCCGGCTGCTCTACGTTGGATGCACACGGGCGAAAGAGCGCCTTCATCTCACTGCCGTACTCGAAACGGAACAGGATCCCGCAGGTGCGTGGCGATGGAAGGAGCCTTCCGCGTCGGCGCTGGTGAAGCTGTGGCCGCGGCTCGCAGCCACCGTCGCGGCGCCACGACCCCCAGCAGCGAATGCGGCTACCGTCGCGCCGCCACCCATTCTCCTGTCGCGAGTGCCTGTTGCGTGGCGAGGCGAGCCGCAGCGCGAGGACGTACCCGCGGCGCCGAGCGCCGACTTCATCGCCGAGGAGGCCGGACCGCCGTTCAACTGGGTGCGCGAGACGGCACGGCACATCGGAACCGTCGTGCATCGCCTGCTCGCAGAGATCGCTCAGGAGGGCCTCGACCGATGGACGGCGGAGCGAATCGCCGCCATCCGTTCACGTGTCTCGGCGGAGCTCATGAGTGAAGGCATCGACGATGCAAGGCTGTCGTACGCGGCGTCCGAAGTCGAGGCCGCGCTGAGGCACGTTGCGGAGGATGAGCGCGGCCGCTGGCTTTTCGCGCCGTCGCACGACGAGGCACGCAGCGAATGGGCGCTCGCCGGCGTCGACAACGGCGCCATCGTGCATATCGCGATCGACCGCACGTTCGTGGCTGACGGCGCGCGGTGGATCGTCGACTTCAAGACGGGGCGGCACGAAGGTGCCGACCTGGAGCGATTCCTGGACGAGGAGCGCGAGCGATATCGACCGCAGCTCGAGCGTTATGCGCGGCTCATCCGCAATCTCGACCCGCGTCCCATTCGGCTCGCGCTGTATTACCCGCTGCATGGGGGATGGCGGGAGTGGGCTTTCGCTGACTAGCCCTCTGACGCGAGCACCCTGGTCGGGGCTGCACGCAGCCAATCGGCTAAAATACGCGGTTTGCTGTTCCCGGATCATTTGTGCGCGTTTTTCGCGGTTTGCCCGTTTCCGCCGACTCGCCCGCTGCGCTGACGATCGGTAACTTCGACGGCATCCATCTCGGTCACCAGGCGATGCTGTCGCGGCTCTCCGAAGCGGGCGAGGACCTGTCGCTGCCGCCCGCGGTGCTGACGTTCGAGCCGCATCCGCGCGAGTTTTTCGCACCTGCGTCGGCCCCCCCGCGGCTGTCGTCACTACGAACCAAGCTCGAGCATTTCAAGCGCTACGGTGTCAAACGGGCCTATGTCGCGCGCTTCAATCACACCCTTGCGCAATTGTCGCCCTCCGAGTTCATCGCCGATGTGCTGTTGCAGCGCCTGCATGCGCGCTGGGTGCTGGTCGGCGAGGATTTCCGGTTCGGCAAGGACCGCATCGGCGATCTGGCCATGCTGAGACACGCGGCCCGCACATTCAGCGTCGAAGCCATGGCAACGGTTGTGGTGGACGCTCAGCGCGCGTCCTCGTCGGCGGTGCGCGAAGCGCTGGCAAAGGGCGATCTCGATCGTGCAAGCGTCTTGCTTGGACGCCCTTTCTCGATGGCGGGCCGGGTCGCGCATGGCAGGAAGCTCGGCCGCAACCTGGGCTTCCCCACCGCGAACATCCCGCTGCGGGACCGCTCGCCGGTGTCCGGTATTTTCGCAGTGCGCGTGCACGGCCTCGGCAACGCGCCGCGCACCGGTGTCGCGAGCGTCGGCGTGCGGCCCACGGTCACTGTCGACGGCGAGCCTCTGCTGGAGGTGTTCGTCTTCGACTTCGACGAGACGATCTACGGCCGTCGTGTCACGGTCGAGTTCCTGCGCAAGCTGCGCGATGAGGCCCGCTACGACGATCTCGCTGCGCTGACGCGGCAGATTCATGCCGATGTGGCGCAGGCGCGCGATTACTTTGCGATGAGCCGCTGATGCTTGTCGTCCTCCATCCCCTGTCCGCGCGAAGCGTTCGCCATGCCTGACGAGACCAAGTTCGATTACCGATCGCTTTCCAGCACAGTGGGATCCGAAGCTTGGAATTCACGTGACTTGAAGTCGC
>JADMIO011711114.1_pt1 | contig 61303 bp, 54 predicted proteins | sample 8958161 | NCBI WGS metagenome assembly JADMIO01 (sample SAMN16585339, study PRJNA669376) | soil metagenome | isolation source: Crop rotation soil | place: USA: Cullars Rotation, Alabama | collected 2011
CCGCGACTTCAAGTCACGTGAATTCCAAGCTTCGGATCCCACTGTGCTGGAAAGTCTGCTCCGGGTCCCACTTGTCGGGGTTGTCAGCGCTCCAGGCGTAGTCCATCGCCCGCTTCACGCCGAGCCAGTAGCGGCGCAGCCAGTCGGTGTCGCCCGACTGCCGCCACTCGCGGAAGGTCTTGATGATGGCGCCGAAATGCCCGTCGGCACAGGGGCCGATGATGTCGAAGCCTGAGCCGAGCGGTAGTTTCTGTCGGAACGTCAGGCCGCCCGAGGGCAACTGGTTGTAGCTCCACTCGGTCTCGCGCAGCGAGCGCTCGAGCGCCGGAAACAGGTGACTCAGCGCCTGCTGATAGTTCCACACATGCGTGCACGAGCCCTCGCACGAGCCGTCGAACCGGTGCTGGCCCTCCCAGCCCCAGAGCTCGCCGTGCTCGAGCCGGATCACCGTCGCGGTGCGCAGCAGCGCCAGCGTAGCGGTGGCCGCATCGACGATCGGCGGAGGCAGGCTCGAGCTGAACATCGAGTCGCGGAAGGCGAGGGTGGGTGACACCAACGCATCCCAGCGCGCGAAGGCGTCCTGTGCCGTCGCCAGCGAGTCGCGCCATTGGGTCGAGTAGTAGTTGGTCCACAGTGGCGTCGGCGTGTTGGGGATCTGCCCGTCCGGCTTGTTGCGGAAGGCCCAGTAGATGTCGCCCTTGGGATAGCTCCAGGCGATGACGAAGCGCACGGTCTTGGTCTCGCCCGGTGCCACCGTCACCTTGGCCGCCAGCGTCCCGTGCTCGGGGAATTTCTGCATGTGCGCCGTCGCGCGCGGGCCATCATAGTGCCGCTCGGGGAGGGGACCCGCCTTGGCGAAGTCTTTCCAGAACACCGTGAGGTCGTCGAACCACTGGCCCCGGTAGTGGTAGTCCTGGTGCTGCACGTCGGCCGCATCGGTGGCGATCGTCATGTCGCCGCGATCGGCCTCGCGCTGCTCGGCGTCGGACGAGGCCATGCTCAGTGCCGCGACGCCGCCCTGCCGCGCAAAACTGTGCACGCCGGAGTTGTTGCCGAAATTGCCGAGCGTCCCCGCCAGCGTGTAGTCGATCGGCTTGTCGGTCGTGTTGCTGAGCGCGAACACGAACAACGCCGCCGGCATCGAGCTGTCGCGGTCTTCGTGCGGAATGAACGGTGACAGGGCGGTGAGCCGCACCGCGCCCGGAAAGCGCGCGTCAGCGAACGTCAAGTCGGCCGTCGGGAAGCGGCCGTAGAACTTGACCTCGCGGAAATGCGGCAACCCGACCATCGATTGCCGCATCGCGCCGTGCCCGAAGCCATCGAACATGGGCCTGAGGCCCGGGCCGCCCGAGGGGTTCTCGTCGTAAGGGCCGTTGAGCACCCGCGCGTCGACGAGCTTGCCGTCCTGCTCGGCCTTGATCGCAAAATGCGAGTAGCCGTCGAACCCCTGCAGCGCCGGCCGGTTGCGCACCGACCAGTCGCAGAGCCGGCCGGAGCCGGAAATGGCAAAGCCGCCGGCCCCGATGCCCCCCAGCGGAAACCGCACATAGCGCGCCCGCTCGCCATGATAGGCAAATTGCGGATCGACGGCGCTCAGATCATCCCACATCAGACGATTACCCTATTGGAACTAATTTCTAATGCCCGACATCGTGACGCCCTCGATCACGAACTTCTGGGCGAGGAGGAAAAGCAGGATCACCGGCAGCACCGACATGCTCATCGCCGCCATCACCACCGAAAGGTTGCCCGAGGCCATGTAGCCGCGCAGCACGTCCATGGCGAGCGGCAGTGTCATCGCCGTCTGCTGGCCGAGCAGCACCTTGGCCTGGAAGTAGTAGTTCCAGGTCTGCGTGAAGGTGATGATGCCGAGCGCCGACAGCGCCGGCCTCAGCTGCGGCAGGCTGATGCGCCAGAAGATCTTCCAGTAGCCGGCGCCGTCCATCAGCGCCGCTTCCTCGAGCACTTTTGGCTGGCTCAGCATGAACTGCCGCATCAGGAATACCCCGAACGCCGAGGTGAGATACATGAGCGCGAGCCCGATCGGCTTGTTGATCAGCCCGATCTTGGCGAAGCCCAGATAGATCGGCAGGATCGTCACCTGCGCCGGAAACATCAGCCCGACTAGGAGGATGAAGAACAGCGCATCGCGGAACCTGAAGTTGAGCCGCGCGAAGGCGAACGCCGCGAGCGTGCAGGTCACCAGCTGCCCGACCGTGACGATGACGGCGATCTCAACCGAATTGATGTAGATCTGGATGAACGGCACGTTCGCCTTCAGCACCGCGACGTAGTTGGTGAAGTCGAACGAGGTCGGGAAAAAGCTTGGCGGCATCTTGTAGGAGTCGGCCACCGGCCGGAACGAGGTCGAGATCAGCCAGGCGAACGGCATCAGCATGAAGATGCCGAGCACCGCCATCACCGCGATGATCGCCCAGTCGACCCAGCGCGCCGCCTGTCTGGTGGTGATGCCCATCGCTCAGTACCGGACCAGCCGGCGCGAGATCAGAAGCTGCGCGCCGGTGATGATGAGGATGACGACGGTCATGACCACGGCGACCGAGGCGCCGTAGCCGAGCTGGAAGCTGCCGAAGGCCTGCTCGACGATATTGATCGACATCGACCGGGTGGCGTCGCCCGGCCCGCCATTGGTCAGGATCCAGATCGATTCATAGACCTGCAGCGCGCCGATCGAAGCATAGACCACCGCGAAAAACACCACCGGAGAAATCCACGGCAGGGTGATCCGCCAGAACCGCCGCCAGGGCGGCGTCCCGTCCATGATGGCGGCCTCGGTGATGGCCTTGGGCACCCCCTGCAGCGCCGCGATGAAGATCACCATGAAGAAGCCGGTGTTCTTCCACACGTCCATGAAGACGATCGACGGCATGGCGTTCTGCGCCGAGGTCAGCCAGCGCACGGTGGGCAGGCCGAGATGCGCCAGGTAGTAGTTGAAGATGCCATTGTCCTTGAAGAAGTAGCCCCAGACGATGGCGACGAACGCCGCCGCGATGATCACCGGCAGGAAGAAGGCGAGGCGGAAGAAATAGAGCAGCCAGCCGGGCATGGCCCGGTTGAGCGCCAGCGCCAGCAGCAGCCCGACGGTGACGTTGCCGGTCACCGCCATGGCGGTGAAGCGCAGCGTGTTCCAGAAGATCTGCACCGAGCGCGGATCGGTGAAGAAGCGCTTGAAGTTGTCGAACCCCACCCAGTGCGAGCCGAGCTGCGGATCGTAGTAGGCAAAGCTCAGGATGATCGTGAGGATCACCGGCACCAGCACGAACGCGAGGTAGAGCAGCATCGTCGGAAAGATGAACAGATACCCGGCGCGCGCCTGGGTGCTGCGGAGTTCCGATCTTGGTGCGGCAATGTCGTTCATGCGGTGAATTCGCCTCCCGCTCAGAAAGTAGGGCGCGCCCTTTGGCAAGCGCGCCCCACCTTATCGGCTTGGGAGGAAGGCCGAAATCAGCTCTGGCCGAGCGACTGCTTCAGCCGCGCGAACGAGTCGTTGAGCTCCGCGTCGGCCTGCTTGCAGGCATCGGGGATCGACATCTCGTCCGCCATGACGGCCGTGTAGTAGCGGATGAAGATCTTCTCGACTTCCTGGAAGTTGGCGGGCGAGGGCACCGCCTTGGAGTGCGGCAGCGTCTGGTAGAACAGCGGCGCCGACGGCGGGAAGGCGAGGTATTCGGGCAGCTCGGCCGCGGCCTTCGAGCCGGGCACGGAGCTGCCGGACTTGGCGACGTCGGCTTCGAGCTCGGGGCCGGTGAGCTCGGCGACCATCGCCTGCACGGCCTCGTTGTTCGAGCCCTTGGCGATGCCGACGGCGCCGAAGCCGACGACCGTGTAGTCGTTGACCTTGGTCGGCGGGATCGCCACGTCGGAGTTGAGCTTGGCGTTGCGGATATTGGGAATGACCCAGTGGCCGCGGTTGATCATCGACACCTGGCCGGCGAGGTATTCGTTGTCCATCGTGCCGCTGCCCGGGATCGGCGCCGAGCCGTCGACGTGGATGATGTCGTGCAGGAACTGCAGCGACTCCGCGACCTTCGGGTCGAGCATGTTGGACGCGGTCCAGTCATCGTTGAGCGCGCCGGTGCCGTTCGAGAACAGCCAGGGCTGGATGAAGAAGTTCTGGTTCGGGACCTCGTAGCCCCACTGCGTCACGGTGCCCGAGGAGTCCTTTATCGTCAGCTTCTTGGCGATCTCGCGGAACTCTTCCCAGGTCCAGCCCTGCTTCGGATAGGCGATGCCGGCCTTGTCGAAGTGGTCGCGGTTGTAGTGGATCATGATGTTGTTCCACGACGTCGGCACGAAGTACGTCTTGCCCTTGTACTTGCAGTCCTCGAACAGGGCCGGCGCGAAGTCGGAGTAGTTCGGGTTCTTGGCGATGAAATCGTCGATCGGCTCCATCACGCCGCGCGAGGCGAAGGTCTGGAAGGTCTCGATCGCGGTGCCGTAGATGTCGTGCTGAGTGTTCGAGGCGAACTCGCCCAGCACCTTGGTCACGAAGTCGCCCCAGCCGGTCGAGATCGGATCCATGTCGACGCTGACCTGGATGTTGGGGAACTTCTTGTTGAAGCGCGCGATGGCGTTGTTGGTGTTGGCGAGGTCTGCGTCGCCGCCGTTCATCAGGATGCGGATGCTTGTCGGGTTGTCCGCATTGGCACGGCCCACAAGGCCGGTGGAAGCGGCGAGCGCCGCGCTCGACAGCACGAAGCTGCGACGGTTGAGCTTGAACATGGATAGTCCTCCCTAGCGCGCTTCTCCCAAGCGCCGATTGACTCCGCCGGTCTCGCCGGTCGAAACGTTTCGTTTTGCGCAACCATCTGCTTGCGCGAGGGGCTCTTTGCGGCCATCGCACAGGGTTTTTGCAAGCACGAAACGTTTCGTATATTGCACAGCGAAAGACGCGCTCGCAAGGGGGTAGGGTGTCGACGATCAAGGACGTGGCCAAACGCGCCGGCGTTGCCATCTCGACGGTGTCGGCGGTGATCAACCGCTCGGCGCCGGTGAGCGAGGACACCATTGCCCGCGTCGAGGCCGCCGTCGCCGAGATCGGCTACACGCCGCACGGCGCCGCGCAGAGCCTCCGCTCCGGCCGCTCCCGCCTCATCGGTCTCGTCGTTCCCAACATCGCCAACCCGCATTTTGCGGCGGTGGCGCGCGAGGTTGAGAACGTCTGCCTCAACGCCGGTTATACAACGGTGGTCTACTCGACCGGCCAGGACGCCGAACGCGAGAGCCAGGTGCTGACCATGATGCGGGTGCAGCGCGTCGCCGGCCTCATCGTCATCCCAACCCGCTCCGACGCCCGCCATGGCGCCGCGCTTGCCAACCAGATTCACGTTCCAACGGTGCTGCTCGACATGTATGTCGAGGGCCTCCCCTACGACGTGATCAAAACCGACAACATCGAGGCCGGCCGCGTTGCGACCCAGCATCTGCTCGAGCTCGGCCACCGCCGCATCGGCATCATCGTCGGCATCCCGGGCCTCGCGACCAGCGACGACCGCTATGGCGGCTACCTCCACGCCTTCGCCGATGCCGGCCTCGAGGCCGACCCGGCGCTCATGCGCCCCGGCCAGTTCGACCAGCAGGCGGCGCACGAAGGCGCCCTCGAGCTGTTGTCGCTCAAGGAGCCGCCGACCGCCATCGTCACCATCTCCAACATGATGACGATGGGCCTGCTTTTCGCGGTGCGCGAGCGCGGGCTGCGTGTGCCCACCGAGCTTTCGGTGGTGGGGATCGACGATCTCGAATTCGCCCCCATCCTCGAGCCGCAGCCGACCGTCGTGGTGACCCCCATCCTCCCCATGGCCCGCCGCTCCATCCAGCTCCTCCTCGACCAGATCGAAGGCCGCGCCCGTTCGACCGGCGAATGGGACGTGTGGACGCCCAAGCTGATCGTGCGCGATTCGACCGCGGCGCCGGCAGGTCGTTCTTCACCCCCGGCAAGGCCGCGTCGCGTGTCAGTCGCATCGCGTTCCTAGGCCCAGGCCTCCTTCACATGCCTGTCACGGACTCCCTCTAACCGAACCTCCACCCCTCCTGCCGCGGAACGCGGCATGCTCCGCGCTGTCACAATGGAATAAATAGTCCACAATTCCGCTTGCCACGCGGCGGCCGGGGGTTAGTCTGATCCGTGCGTCAGCGTTTGAACTGATCGGCGGGAATTGCGCCCGCGCCACAAGGGAGAACACCATGAAACGTCGCGACTTTATGATCTCGGCCGGCGCCGTCGCCGCCGGGTCCGTGCTGCTGCCGAAGATGGCCTTCGCCGACCCCAATCGGATCGACTGGTACACCAGCTCCGACCAGAACGTGATCGACTTCTGGACCAACATCATCAAGCCGAAGTTCGAAGCCGCGAACCCGGGCGCCACCCTCAACCTCGTCGACGCGGGTGACGGCGCAGGCCTGCAGGCGATCGAAGCCCGCGCTGTTGCGGCCCTCGCCAGCAAGGCCGACCCCCAGGCCGATTTCTTCGAAGGCTCCGATGCCCGTCTGCCGCCCGGTGCGCTCGATGCCGGCCTCTACGTCGACTTCTCGAAAGAGAACCTGTCGAACTATTCCAAGCTCAATCCGCTTGCCGCCGATATCCCGCAGAACATCACCTATCGCGGCTCGCAGGTCCTGCTCGCCTTCGACACCACCAAGCTCCCGGCCGACAAGGCGCCGAAAACCTTTGCCGACCTCGTCGCCTGGATCAAGGCGAACCCCGGCCAGTTCATCTACAACCGTCCCGATAAGGGCGGCTCGGGCGGCAACTTCGTCGTGCGCGCCATCTGGGAAGCCAATGGCCGCGACCCCTCGATGTTCAAGGTCGACAACTACAAGGGCGCCGACAGCGACCCGATGCTGATGAAGGGCTACGACATCCTCAAGGATATCGCCCCGGCCCTGATGGACCAGGGCGCCTACACCTCGGGCAACACCCAGTCGATCCAGCTCCTGAGCCAGGGCGCCGTCACCATGATCCCGGCCTGGTCGGACCAGACCCTGTCGGCCATCAAGCAGGGCGTCCTGCCCGAGACCACCGGCCTTGTGCAGCTCACCGACCTCGCCCTTGCCGGTGGCTTCACCAAGAACACCGTTCCGGTCAACGGCGTCAACAAGGCCCTGGCGCTGAAGCTCCAGGATTTCATCCTCACTGAGGAGATCCAGTCGGCGGTCATCACCGAGCTGGGCGGCTTCCCGGGCGTCTCGTGGGACTACGTGTCCAAGGAACTGCACGACAAGTACGCCTCGGTCATTCCGGCCACTATCCCGACCTGGCCGGGCGGCGACTGGGACAAGAACATGAAGGACGGCTGGTACCGCAACGTCGCGCCGAACGTGGATCGCACGAAGTGAGTCTCGCGCCGGCGAGCGATATCGTCGGCACCAAGAAGCAGGGCAGGGGGCTGATCGGCCTCCTGCTCGTCGCCATTCCGGTGATCCTTGTCGCCTGGATGGTGATCTACCCCATCCTCTCGGCAGTGGTGACCACTGTCTGGCAGAAGGACGCGAGCGGCGTCCCGGGCTTCACCCTCAAGACCTACCAGTTCTTCTTCTCCGACGCCTACAGCCTCGCCAACCTGTGGGTGACGCTCTGGACGACCCTGCTCTGCGCCATCATCCTGCTGATCGTCTGCCTGCCCATCGCGCTGTACCTGCGCTTCGCCAAGGGCCGCCTCGCCGCCTACGTCCAGGGCCTCGCGATCTTCCCGCTGTTCGTGCCCTCGATCATCCTGAGCTATGCCTTCATCCGCGTGCTCGGGCCGAACGGCATGGTCGACATCCTGCTCAACGCGGTGCACCTGCCGAAAATCCGCTCCCCCTACCTGACCCCGTGGGGCCCGTTGATCGGGCTGGTGTGGGACCACATCCCGCTCACCGTGCTGATCCTGCTCGCCGGTCTCGGCGCCGTCTCAGATGCTTCGATCGAGGCGGCGCGCGATGTCGGCGCCGGCCGCCTCAGAGTCTTGTGGAACATCATTCTGCCACGCCTTGGCAACTCCATCCTGGTCGCCGTGTCGTTCTCGGTGCTGGGCATTTTCTCGGCCTTCACGCTGCCTTACGTGCTCGGTCCGGCGGCGCCCGAGATGATGGGGCCGTTCATGCAGCGCACCTTCCGCGATCTCTACGACGCGCCCAATGCCATCACCCAGGCGGTGATCTCGTTCTTCTTCTGCATCGTGTTCGGGCTCTTTTACGTGCGCTCGGTCGTCAAGAACCAGCGGGGCCGCGGCTGATGGCGCAGATCTACGCGACACGCCTGCGCATCGACTGGACCGGCATCGTTTTTGCCGTGGTGCTCACCATCGTCATCATCTTCCCGCTGCTTGTCGTCGGCACCTGGGCTTTCACCAACGTCTGGCGCTACCCCGCGGTCATCCCGCAGGAGTTCGGCCTCCGTTATTGGAACGCCACGCTGGCGCGGCCCGACGTCTGGTCGGCGATCACCACCAGCGTCAGCCTCGCGGTGGCCGTCACGGTGATCTCGGCGATCATATGCCTGCCCGCCGCCTTCGCCTTCGCCCGGCTGCAGTTCCCGTTCCGGAGCCTCCTGTTCTTCTCCTTCATCGCCGGCCAGGCGTTCCCGAAATTCGGCCTGCTGGTCGCCATCGCCGGCATCTTCCTCGGCCTCAACCTCATCGGCAATTTCTGGGGTGTGGTGCTGATCCAGCTTGTCGGCACGCTGCTCTATATGATCTGGATCCCGGTCGCGGCCTTCCAGGGCGTCGATCGCCGCATGGAGGAAGCGGCGCGCGACGTGGGCGCGAGCCCGCTCCAGGTGTTCTGGTCGATCACCCTGCCGCAGGCCGGCCCGACCATCGCCGCGGCGGTGCTGCTGAGCTTCGTCAACACCTTCTACGAGACCGAGGGCGCCTGGCTGATCGGCGCCCCGCAGATCCGCACCATGCCGATCCTGATGATCTCCTTCATCAACAACCAGCCGGTGATCCAGTACGGCGCCGTGCTCTCGGTCCTCCTCTGGCTTCCCTCTTTCTTCGCGCTCCTGTTCGCGCGCCGCGTCATCAGCGGCGGCTCGTTCGCGCGCGGCTTCGGCGCATAAAGGCACCAATGGCAGTTCTCGACATCAAGGGCGTCACCAAGCAGTTCAGCGCCGCCGTGCGCGCCGTCGACAATTTCAACCTGACCGTCGGTGATGGCGAGCTCGTCTGCCTGCTCGGCCCTTCCGGCTCCGGCAAGTCGACGCTGCTCCGCATGGTCGGCGGCTTCGAGACCCCCACTGCGGGCTCCATCACGATCGACGGCGACGAGATCATCCACCTGCCGCCCGAGCGCCGGCCGACCGGAATGGTGTTTCAGAGCCACGCGCTCTGGACCCACATGAACGTCTTCAACAACATCGCGTTCGGCCTCAAGCTGCGCCGGCGCCCCAAGGACGAGATTCAGCGCCGCGTCGACACCGTCATGGGCCTCGTCGGCCTCACCGGCTACGGCGCGCGGCAGACGCACCAGCTCTCGGGCGGCCAGCAACAGCGCGTCGCGCTCGCCCGCTCGCTCGTGCTGGAGCCGAAGATCCTGCTCCTCGATGAGCCCTTCGCCAGTCTCGACCAGCACCTGCGCGAGCGCCTCCGGGAGGAGGTCCGCGATATCCAGCAGCGACTGAAGATCACCACCCTGTTCGTCACCCACGGCCAGGACGAGGCGCTGGCCATGGCCGACCGCATCGTCGTCATGCGCGACGGCCACATCGAGCAGGTCGCGGCGCCCGATGTGCTCTACCGCGAGCCCGCCACACCGTTCGTCGCCGGCTTCATCGGCACCATGAACCTGATCGACGGCAGCGTCGCGGGCGGCCGCTTCACCCGTGCCGGCTTCACCAGCGGCCTGCCGGTGGCCGATGGGCCGGCCACCTTCGCCGTCCGTCCCGAGGCGCTCGGCATCACCGCCGCCGGCGACAACGCGCCGGCCAAAATTCACCGCGTCACCGACTACGGCACGCACGGCCTTGTCGACCTCGAGCTCAGCGACGGCTTCCGCCTCAAGTCGATGGTGCCCGAGGCGCGTGACTGGAGGGCCGGCCAAGGTGTGTCGCTCACCGCTCGCGCCTTTTCGGCCTATCGCGACAGCGCCGTCATCTATCGCTCCCAAAGCCCATCATGATCGACGTCACCGGTGTGACCCGCGACGGTCACCGTACCGCCTTCAAATGGCACCGCGCCCGCCGCCAGAAGAGCGACCCGGTGTTCACCGGCCGCCGCATCCTCGAGGGCCTGGCGCTCGGCGCCAGCGTCGAGGTCGATCTGGTGGTGCACAAGGATCGCGGCTTTGCGGTGCTGCACGACCACAAATCCATCGCCCGTGAAACGACCGGCACCGGCAGCGCTGTCTCCCACACCGCCGCCGAGCTCCGCGCGCTGAACCTGCGCGGCAACGACGGCAAGCCGATCCCCGATCACGTGATGCTGCTCGAAGACCTCTGCGACCTGTTGCGCCAGTCGCCGCCGCACCCCGATGCCTTGCTGCAGCTCGACTACAAGGAAGACGAGACCGTTCTCGATGATGCCGCCATCGGCAACTTCGCCCGCGCCACCTCGGCCTTTGCCAGAAACATGATCGTCTCGTCGGGTTCGGCCAAGGCGGTGAAGATAATGACCGATGCCGTGCCTGGGATGCTCAAAGGCTACGATCCGAGCGATAACCTCACGCCCGAGTCGACGTTCGATGCCGCCAACCTGCAGCGCTTCGTCGACAACGCGCTCGACGCGGCGCCAAATGCCGATTTCATCTATCTCTACTGGCAGATCGTGACGCGTGCGGCCGATGCGGGTTTCGACATCATCGATACCTTCCACCGCTACGGCAAGCGCATCGACGCCTGGACCATCAACCGCGTCGACGATGTCTCCATCGCTGCCGTCGAGCGGCTGTTGTCGCTGCAGGTCGACCAGATCACCACCGACGATCCCGAAGGGCTCGCCGCCGCCCTGCAGGCCCGCTCGTGAACGACGACAGGATCCTCGCCGAAATGGTGCAGTGCGCGCGCGAGGCCGGCGCCATCACGCAGCGCCATTTCGCAAAATTCCGCGACATCGAGATCGGCATCAAGGGACCCGCCGATTTCGTCTCGGATGCGGACAGGCAGTCCGAGCTTCATATCCGCAAATTCCTTTTCGACCGCTATCCGGACTGGTCGTTCACCGGCGAGGAATTCGCGCCGGTCGACGGCGCCGACCAGCAGTATCGCTGGCTCGTCGATCCGATCGACGGCACCACAAACTTCATCAACGGCATGCACTACACGATCTCGATCGCGCTCCGCCGCGGCAACGAGACGATCGCCGGCGTGCTCTACAATCCGCCGGCCGACGAGATGTTCACCGCGACGCCGGGCGGCGGTGCTTTCCTCAATGGCGAGCGGCTCCGGGTCAGCGAGCAGAGCGAGGTCGGCCTGATGTGCATCGGCACCGGCCTGCCGACGCCGAACCTCTCGCTCTATCCCGGATCGTACGAACGGCTCGATGCCATCCGCGCCCCTGTCGGCGCCGTGCGCACCGTCGGTAGCGCCGCCAACTCCTGCGCTTATGTCGCCATGGGCCGCCTCACCGGCTACTACGAGGAGACCGGCTTCCTCGATACCGCCGCCGCCATCCTGATGGTCCAGGAAGCCGGCGGCGTCGTCACCGACTGGTGGGGCCGCGGCCCCGAATTCTACGAGCGCACCGGCACGCTGCTCGTCGCCAACCAGGCAACGCACGCGTACCTGATGGAGAAGCTCAAGGACGTGCCGCGGAAGGACCCGCGCTGAACCAACTGGGGAGCCTACGCTACCCGGACCGTCGTCTGCAGCCCCGACATCAAATCCGCCCCTGACATCGGCCGGCCGAAATAGAAGCCCTGCGCCTGCGTGCAGCCCATTGCCTTGAGGATCCGGGCCTGCTCGGCGGTCTCGATGCCCTCGGCGATGATGTCCTTGTGCAGGACCTTGGCCAGCCGGATCACCGTATCGGTGATCGCCTCGGCCCGCTTGTCCTCGGGCAGGCGCTTGACAAAGCTCTGGTCGATCTTGAGCTTGTCGATCGGCAGCTCGCCCAGATAGCTCAGCGACGAATAGCCGGTGCCGAAATCGTCGAGCGCGATGCCCACGCCGAGCGCGCGCAGCGCCATCAGGCGCTGGCTCATTGCCTCGAAATTCTTGACGAAGATACCTTCGGTGATCTCGATCTCAAGCTGCCCCGGCGGCAGGCCGGAGGCGTGCAGCGCGTCGGCCACGTCCTGCACCACGTCGCTGAGCTCGAACTGCACCGGCGAAACGTTGACGGCGAGCTTCAGGTGCGGCGGCCACACCGTCGCATCGCGGCACGCCGCATTGAGCACCCAGCGCCCGAGTTCGACGATGAGCCCGGTTTCCTCGGCCGCCGAGATGAAGCGCAGTGGCGACACCGGTCCAAGGTCGATGTCGCGCCAGCGCGCCAGGGCCTCGACCCCGACCATGCGTCCGGTCGCAAGCTCGATCTGCGGCTGGTAGGCCAAGGTAAACTGCCGTTCCAGCAGTCCCCGGCGGAGCGCCCCGTCCATGGCGCTGCGCTCCTTCATGCGCGCGTCCATTGCCGGCTCGAACAGCGCCACGCCGTTGCCCGGCACGTGCTTGGCCGCCGACAGCGCCATGTCGGCGTGGCTCAGCAAGGCCTCCGGATCGTGCCCCGAAATTTCCGAGGTCGTGGCGCCCGCGGTTGCCGCGATGATCGCCTGGTGGCCGTTGGCAAGCTGGTAGGGTGAGGTGATCCACTGCGCGACGGACTGGCAGTAGCCGCGGAGCTTGTCCGGGCTCATACCCGGCGCCAGCACCGCGAAGCTGTCGCCGCCGAGCCGCGCCACCGCGTCGGGGCCGATGGCCATCAGCCGCTGCACCACCTGCTTCAGCAGCAGGTCGCCCTGCGAATGGCCAAGCGTGTCGTTGATCAGCCGGAAACGGCGCAGGTCGATCAGCACTACCGCGACGTCGCGGTCGCTCGCTGCCGCGATCAGCTCGGTCAGCCGCAGTCGTGAGTAGGCGCCCGTCAGCGGGTCGTGCGCGCTGAGGTAGCGCAGGCGCTCGTCCGCCGCGCGCTTCTGCTGGCCGCGCTTGACCAGCTCGGCCAAGAGAACGCTGATCGCGAACATCACCGTCGCAACGTGGATCGCCGCGGTGTCGGCGAGCAGTGCGAAGCCGATCTGCAGCACCAGCGCGATGCCTTCGGCCGAGAGCGAAACGATGAGCGCCGTGCTCACGGCCGGCAGCAGTGGCGCGCGGCGCCTGAGGATCACCGTCACGAGCCCGATGGCGAGCACAGCGAGCAACATCGGCCAGGGCTGCATCGGCTGCAGCGCACGATGCTGCCGGAGCGTTTCGGTCGCCAGCGCTTGCAGCAAGGCCCCCGGCAGGATGCCGAAGCGCGGCACCACGAAGTAGTCGCGCAGCTCGACCGCCGAAGCGCCGATGATGACCTGCTTCCCGGCGATGCGGCTGGCATCGACCTTGCCGGCAAGAAGGTCCGCCGCCGAGATGCGCGCGATGGTGCCCGGATCGATCGAGTAGTCGATGTCGAAGCCGCTGCCTGCCGGGCCGCGCACATCGGCGAGCAGCGATGCCGCCGAGGGCACCGCTTTGCCGCCGATGCTCATGGCGAATGGGTAGGTGCGCACCAGCCCGCCGTCGTCCAGTCGCACATTGACGGCCACCGGGTCGGCGTACTTGGCGAAAGCTGGATTGGGCAGGTTAAAGCTTGCCGGTCCGTCGCCCGTCCGCTGCTGCTGGAAGGCGGCGAGATGCGCGTAGCCGCCGGCCCGCTCCAGCGCGGCCGCAAACACCGCGTCTTCCGCCGGGTCCGAGCGCACCGAGAAGTCGACGTCGAACACCACGTCGTCGGCGCCGAGCGCCATCAGCCGGTCGATCAGCTCGGCGTGGATGTGCCGCGGCCATGGCCACACGCCGACGCTCTCGAGGCTCTTTGAGTCGATGTCGATGAACACCACGCTGCCTGTGGTGCCACGCGACTGCACCTCGAAGCGGAGGTCGCGCAGCGCGTCGTCAACCGGCCGAAGCGCGCCCAGCAGGGACGCCGCCGCGACGGCCACGAAGGCCGCCGCGAGGAGGATCGTCCCGAGCTTCTGGGCGAGCTTATGCATTCTCAGTCGTGATCGCTGCCGTGTCCGCGGCCGTGGCCGGAGTTGCCGTTCCCTGAGTTGCCGTTGCTGCCGTCGCCGCCGCCATTCCCGTTGCCGTTACCGGAATTGCCCTTGCCGTTGCCGTTGCTGCCGTCGCCGTCGTCGTCGCCCTTGCCGGATTTTTCGCCCTTATCGCCCTTGCCGGACTTGTCACCCTTACCGGGTTTGTCGCCGTCGCCCGACTTGTCGGCCTTGTCGGAGGCGTCTTCAGGCTGCATCAAAGCAGTCCGCGTGTCGTTCGGTGGCGACAGGGTGACGCCGCCGATCGTCACGGTGGCCTGCTCGATCTCGGGGGCGTCGTCCACCGGCTTGCCGGACTTGTCGAGCACCACCGGCAGCACGCCGCTGCCCGAAACGCTGAGGCCGCTGCCGCCCTTGGCGCCGTCCACCGTCGCCGATTGTCCAACGCTGATCGTCACGTGCTCGCCGCTGTGGCGGTCGTTGACGGCCACGTGCCCGCGGTTCACCGAAACCTTGGCCCCGGTCTTGCCGGAGATGACGACAAACTTCGTGCCCTTGACCACCGCCGCGAGGAACGGCGTGTCGACGGCAAAGTGCTGCACGTTCTGCACCTCCGCCTCGACCCCGACCGTTCCGAAATACTGGGTCACCGTCGTGAATGGCTTGCTGCCCGCGCGGTCGTGGATCTGGATCTGCGTGTTTGGCCCGAGCTCGATCGTCTCGTCGCCGCGCACGAACGTGACGCGGCCGAAACCGAGAGTGCGGATCACCCGGTCGTCGGGCACCACGTCGCCGCGGCCGAGCGGCTGCCACTGATTGGCGACAAGCTGCAGCACCTGGCCGCGCAACTGTTGTGCTGTCCAGTCATCGGCCATGGCCGGTGCGATGGCAGAGAGTGCGGCGGCAAAAGCCGCGCCAAGGGCGGTACGCATCATGTGTCTCTGCGCCGTGCGGCGCCCCCCTGAACCGACTTCGACGCTGGTCAGCCAAATGTGCGGGTAAACGCATAGGGAAGCTTTAAGCGGCAGCGTTAACGACCGCTTTGCGCAATCGGCGGATTGCCCGCAAAGGGGGCTTAACCGGCCGTTACCGTCGACGCGCAAAGTGTGCGCTTCGGCAAAACCAAAACGCGAGGCTTGTTCCGTATAAAGCCATAGATATGGGGACGGCGGTCTCTGGGGCAGATTGGAGTGGGTGCGGTGCTTCGCAAGAAGAAACCGGTCGTCATTCGGGACGATGACGCGGAGCTGGAATTCGATTCTGCCGCCGCGGCCGCCGCGGCGGTTGCCGAGGCGCCGACGCGGGCACCCGAGCCACCGCGCTTCAACAGCGAGGACATCAAGCCGCTGAAACTCGAACGCCGGAGCATCGATTCACTGCGCACCGAGTATCAGAAAAGCCTGACCAGTCAGGCCGAATACAGCGAGGAAGACGGCTGGAAGCCGCGCGGCCATTTTGCCGGCGGCATCCTGCGCCCGTCCCGCATCGCGCTGCTCGCGGTAGCGCTGGTCGCCGGCGGCATCGCGGCCTATCTGGCCACGCAGCGTGAGCCGGTGGCAGCGCCGGTCGAGGTGACGGCGCCCATCGTTGCTGCGTCTCACGCGCCCGACGCCCCCAAGCCGCCGCCGATGGTCCAGATCCTCGTCGCCAAGGCGCCGATCGGCGCCGGCCAGAAGCTCACGGAAGCCGCCCTGCAGTGGGAGGGCTGGCCCGAGGCCGCGGTTCGTCCCGAATACGTCACCGAAGCGGCGGCGCCGGCCGCGATGACCGATATGACCGGCCTCGTCACCCGCACCGATTTCGCCCAGGGCGAGCCGATCCGTCCGGAGAAGCTCGCCAAGGGGACCACGGGTTTCCTGTCCGCGATCCTCGGCAAGGGCATGCGCGGCGTCTCCGTTTCGATCGAGCCGGAATCGGCCTCCGGCGGCTTCGTTTCGCCCGACGACCATGTCGATGTCGTCCTCACCCGCACGCCCGATCACGGTCCGCAGGTCACCGAGACCATCCTCGAAAACGTCCGCGTCCTCGCCATCGACGCCCATGTCGGCGGCGCCGAGGACGAGGCGAGCACGTCGCCCGACAAGCAGACCGCGCAGGCGTTCGACAAGGGCGCCATCGCCACCCTCGAGCTCAACCCGGCGCAGGCCCAGGTCATCGTCAACGCCCAGTCGATGGGCAAGCTGTCGCTGATGCTGCGTCCCGCCGCCGAGCCCGACGAGCCCGGCGCCGCCAACGAGCGGGCCGCCAACGCCGCGATCCGCCTCTCGAGCCCGTTCTGGTCCAAGTGATCCGTAGCGGTATGTCCCTACGTTAAGCCGCCATTGACCAAGGCCTGTTAAGACTCGTCCGTTCGCCGCAGATCGTTCGCAAAGCGTCCCCCGTTGTCCATCCGCCGCTCCGTTTGGCCGAGAGTCCTGTCCGCGCTGCTGCTTTGGGCGGCGGTCGAGATGGCGTCGATGGTTGTTCCAGCCGCGGCGCAGACCGTCAGCTACGATCTCACGACCACCTCGGTGATGCGCGTCCACCTGCCGGTGTCACAGGCGGTAACGGTTGTCATCTCGGACGCGGTCGGCAAGATCGTCTCCGCCGATCCTGCTATCGCCGACGCGCAGCCGATCACCGATCGCTCGCTCTATCTCGTCGGTAAGGCCTTCGGCACCACGACGGTCAATCTCTACTCCGCCGAGGGCAAGCCGGTGGGACTCCTCGCCGTCGAGGTTGGCGCCGACACGAGTGACATCGCGCGCTCGATCCACGCGGCGGTGCCCAACTCCAGCGTCAAGGTCGGCACCGTCAACGGCCGCGTGCGCCTCTCCGGCCAGGTGCCCGATCAGAACGCCATGCAGAAGGTGCTCGACATCGTCGCGCAGTACGGCAGCCCCGCGATCATCAACACCATCACCCTCGTCGGTGGCCAGCAGGTCAACCTCGAGGTCCGCATCCTGGAGGCCGACCGCGACGCCGCCCGCCAGCTTGGCGTCGAATGGAGCGGCACGGCGGGTCCCGTGCAGTTCGGCGTCGGCAGCGGCCCGGGGGCCAACTCGTTCTCCGCCCTCGTCGCCAATATCATCTCGGGTGGCGGCATCAACCTCAGCGTCGCCCTCAACGCGCTCGAGACCAAGGGCCTCGTCCGCACGCTGGCCGAACCGAACCTCACCACGCTCAGCGGCGTCAGCGCCAGCTTCCTCGCGGGCGGCCAGGTGCCGATCCGCGTGCCTGACAACAACGGCAACGTCACGCTCAACTACCACGATTTCGGCGTGAAGCTGGTCTTCACCCCGCTGGTTCTCGACGGTGACCGGATCCAGATCCACCTGACCCCGGAGGTCAGCGACATCGCGGGCGTCACCAATGCCGGCGACACGACGTTCTCGACCCGCAACCTCGACGCTACGGTCGAGCTGCGCGACGGCCAATCGTTCTCGGTGGCGGGTCTCCTGCAGACCTCGACCACGCTCAGCCAGAACCAGATTCCATGGATCGGCGACGTGCCGGTCATCGGCTCGCTGTTCAAATCGTCGAAGTACCAGAAGCATGACACCGAGATGGTGGTCATCGTCACCCCGCGCCTGGTGCAGCCGAACGCCCCCAACCAGGTCGCGGCGACGCCGCTCGACCAGACGCAGCCCGCCAACGACGTCGAGTTCTTCGCCCTCGGCCAGATGGAAGTGACGCCCAAGATGCTGCAGGACTTCCAGCATGGTGGCGGCGTGAAGGGGCCGTATGGCTACATGATCGATCTCGGAGACGGCAAATGAGCCGCATCGCGCTTACCGCAGCGGTGGCTGTCGCTCTCCTCCTCAGCGCCTGCAGCTACGACTACCTCCAGCACTCGGACCGCGTCGCCTACAGCGCCGGCGATGCCGTGCACCACAACCTCGAGCAGGAAACCATCAACCCCTCGAAGAAGTCGATGTACGCCAAGGGTGGATTGGGCAAGAACGGCCCGTTGACCGCTTCGTCGATGCAGCCGATCTATGACAACTCGGTGATGGGCACCGGCTCTACCGCGAACTGATCGCTCGACCGAAAGCGCTAGCCCGAGCCGCCATGTTCGGCCGAAGCACTCGGGCAGCCTGCGCGTCACCGGGCGCCGCAGCTCAGGTTCGCACTACGACGCCCGCGCCGCGTTCGCCAGAATCTGCAGGTTGTTGGCGACGATCACGCTGCCCGGATCCATCGCCTTGGCCTTGCGGAAGTTGGTCAGCGCCAGCGTCAGGTTGCCGCGCAGCATGTAGGAATAGCCGAGGTTGTTGTAGTATTGCGCGCTGCCACCGGCGAGCTGGAACAGCGTTGCATAAACCCGGTCGCTGAGATCGAAGCGCCCGAGCCGGTCGTACGAGGCGCTGAGCCCCACATAGCCCTGCGCGTCCTTTGGATTGAGATCGACATAGCGCTTGTACATCGCCGCCGAGTAGCCGAAGTCGCTGTTGCGGAAATGTGCCCGCGCCTCCGACAGCGCCCGCTCTGCGGTGTAATCGCCAATGCCCTTGATGTCAGCGACGTCGAGCCGGTTGGAGCCGTAGCTGCTCTGCCCGACCGTGCTGCAGCCGTAAAGCGGCGCCGTCATCAGCGCGATTGCCAGCACCGCGCACGCCAAACCTTTGACCGAGCCCATCGTCCCCATGCCCCGCGGCCGTGTCCGCCCCAAACGCGGACCTCAAACCGTTAGGCGAAGGCTAGCCGCCACATGGGTGACGACTCGTAAACGCCGTCGCTTAACGCTTCGCGACGCTTAACGAGAGGTTACGGCCGGGGGCGAATTGCGCGATCGTCGTGTCGTAGGCAGTGCGGTTGAGCCGGTCGAGCGGCCAGCCCTCGAGCGCGTCGGAAAACACCTCCACCGCCCAGGGCCCGTCATAGCCCGTGGCCCGTACCGCCGCGATGAAGCCGGCAATGTCGAACTCCCCCTCGCCGCAGAAGCGGCGCTGGCCCGCGTCGTGCGGCACCGGCCCGGGCTGCAGCCCGTCGTTGAGCTCGACGCAGACGAGCTGTGCCTTCGGGATCGCTGCAACCTCGGCATACGGGATGCCGATGTTGACCACGTGCACGATGTCGACGATCACGCCACCATTCGGCGCCCCGGCGCCGTCGATCATCTCGAGGCTCTGCTTGAGGTCGCTGAGCCGGGACGACGCCATGAACTCGATGCCAATCGTTGCGCCATGCTGGGCGGCCTCGGCGCAGAGCGTTGCAAAGGCGTCGATCAGCTGCGGCATTGGGCAAGGGGTGTTGTAGAAATCGCCGATCTTGACGTGATGCGCGCCGAGCGCCGCCGAGGCCTCGAGCAGCCGCCGCTTGCGGTGATCCGATTCGCCCTTCCGCCCGCCGGTGAGGAACCAGTCGGTCAGGAACTCGAGCTCGAGGTGCTTCATGCCGTTGTCGGCGAGGATGGTGCGAACCTCGGGCAGCGTGTGGTGGATGAGCACATGCTCAAGGTCGGTGTGCCAGAGCCCGATGCCGCGGAACCCGGCTTTCGCCGCGGAGGTCACCCGATCGACGAAGTCGAAGCGCGAAATCTCGCGCCGCCCGGGAAACATCCCGGCCGTCGTCCAGTAGAGGTTCATGAGCTCCGGCTGTTCGGTCATCGGCTGCCCCCGCGCGCCGGCAGTAATGCCGGGCGCTGCGCGGTCTGTCGATCCGAATTCAAGGCCCGGCAGCACCGCGTCGCCTCCAGAGCGACAGCGTATTGCCTCCATCGACAAAGTCGACACTGCCACCATAGTCCGGTGCTGCCGGGGTCGCGCCGCCGAGCCGAGGTCATTGACCCTGCGCTGCGCTTCAGTGCCGCTGGCGCCCAGGGGTGGCGTCAACGGAAGCTCTGGTGGCGGCCACGACGGGCGTGGTCGCGACCGCCATCAGCGTCACCGGGAGGCCGCGCCGCCAGCAGCGGTCTCACGGATCCTGCGGGGTGTCGGGCGCAAAGAAGGAGCCCTCAGGCCGCCGCTCGGTCGCGCCGTCGAAAATCGATCGGGGGTTAAGGCTCGCCACAGGGAAATTGTGGCCGGTGAGCTGCCCGCCGCCGCATCAGCTCGCTCCTGCAAATCACAAAGCAGTAAAGCAAGATTGCCCCCACTGTGTCCACCCGGCAATACGCAATTCTACAAGTGGAACGGCACAATTCAGCCACAATTTAGGGGGGTTTGGAAGGAAATCTCACGGAATCAAGCAGATAGACCGCTAAATGACCAGTGTAGTACCAATATAGGGCGTCACATTCCATTGGTTGGACTCGACAAAGATTCGTTTCAGTCCTTCTCGGCGTATTACTTGTCGAACAAAGACAAAGATAGTCGAAAATTCAGATGATATTATACGGGAACAACCGTTCCGGCCTTGCCGTAAGAAAAGCCGGAAAACCAGCGGTGCACTAGTCGAAAAAGCCCAAGTCCTCTTCGCCGAGGTAAGGTGTTGCGGCCCGGGCATCGATGTCGAGCCCAAGCCCCGGCCCGGGCAGCAATTCGATCATCGAGTCTTTGACGATCGGCCCAGAAGGAAGTCCGGTGATGACGTCTGGTCACCAGGGCTCCTAAGCCGTTGGATACTCGAAAGCGATATAGTTGGCCGGCAATGTCGCGCAGACGTTAATCAATGCGCCCAGTCCCAATAGCCCGTTCGCAATGCCGTGCGGCGCGATGATGATCGAGTTCAGGTAGGCGTGCTCGGCCACGCATTGAGCTCGGCCATGCCGCCGATGTCGGCTGGATCGGGCCCGATGGTGCGGACCGCCTGTGCCGTGATCGGCCGGCATCCAATCTTTCGCGTCATCACCGACGAGGGCCTCTACGGCCTCGGCGAGGTGGAGTTCACCGAGCACTACCTCAAGCCCTGAGTGCTGCATTTGCGCGACGCGCTGACCGGCCGGAGGACTATGCGGCCGACGTCCAATGGACGATGGAGCTGCCCGAGAACTTCTTCATGGTGAAGCAGGGAAATCTCGTTCCACTCCAACATGAAGGACACCGTCGAGGGGTTCCACTACGGCGGCGTGCTTAAGGAGCTGATCGAGACGCCGTGCTTGTCGAAGAGCCCCCGCGTGTGGTCGTCGAAGCGCCGGATCAGGTCCGGCATCCTGCCCGGATGGCAGTCGTACGTCCTGAGCTCGCGGATCACGTCGCCCCCCGTCGATCTTGATCGTCGCGACTGATTTGACACGCAGCCGGAGGTCTGTGAAGGAACATTCATCCGCGGGGGAGAAGACCCGCGGCGCGCCGTCAACGGCCGGCACCGGGAGGACATCGTGGCAGACACTGGAGCCGAAGAGGCCCTCAACCGCGTCAACACCAGTTCAAGGCCGTCGGACCTGCGCATCACCGACATGCGGGTTGCCGAGATCATCGGCGCGCCGTTCATCTCGGCCATCCTCAAGATCTACACCAACCAGGGTCTTGTCGGCCTCGGCGAAATCCGCGACGGCGCCAGCGCCACCTACGCGCTGATGCTGAAAAGCCGGCTGCTCGGCGAGAACCCCTGCGACATCGACCGGCTGTTCCGCCGCATCAAGCAGTTCGGCGGCCACGGCCGGCAGGGCGGCGGCGTCTCGGCGGTCGAGATCGCGCTCTGGGACCTCGCCGGCAAGGCCTACGGCGTCCCCATCTACCAGATGCTCGGTGGAAAATTCCGCGAGAAGGTCCGCATCTATTGCGACACCGACGCGAGCGTCCCGAGCGGCAAGGAAACCGGCAAGCGCCTCAAAGAGCGCATGGACCTCGGCTTCACCTTCCTCAAGATGGACCTCGGCCTGATGCAGATCGCCGATGTCCCAGGTTCCGTCGTCGCACCCGCCGGCTCGCTCGAGGGCTACCGGGTCCATCCGAGCCACGGTCCGAAAAAGACCATGGAGGACCGGCGCCGACGCAATGCCGTCTATGACCTCCACAACGTCCGCCACCCCTTCACCGGCCTCCACTTCTCCGACAAGGGCCTCGACCTCCTCGAGCAGTACATCGCCGAGGTGCGCGACGTCATCGGCATGGACATCCCGCTCGCCATCGATCACGTCGGCCACATCTCGCTGCAGAACGGCATTCGCCTCGCCCGCCGCATCGAGAAATACGTCCCCGCCTGGCTCGAGGACGTCGTCCCCTGGCAGTACACCGAGCAGTACCGGCAGCTGCAGGAAGCCACCTCCGTGCCGATCTGTACCGGCGAGGACATTTACCTGAAGGAGGCCTTCGAGCCATTGCTCAGGAGCGGCATCTCGGTCATCCACCCGGACCTGCTCACCACTGGCGGTATCCTCGAGACCAAGAAGATCGGCGACATGGCGCAGGACCACGGCGTGGCGATGGCCATCCACATGGCCGAGAGCCCGGTCGCCGCTATGGCTGCCGCGCACGTCGCCGTCGCCACCGAGAATTTCATGGCGCTCGAATACCACGCCGTCGACGTCCCCTGGTGGGACGACATCGCCATCGGGCTGCCCAAGCCGCTGGTCATGAACGGCTTCATCGAGGTCTCCGACAAGCCGGGGCTCGGCATCGACGACGTCGACGACGAAGTGCTGCAGGCGCACCTGCAGCCCGGCGTCACCCGCATCTGGCAGCCGACCGACCGCTGGGACGACGAATACTCCTGGGACCGCACCTGGAGCTGAGGAAACCATGAAGATCACCGCCATCAAGCCGTACCCCGTGTGGGTCGGCACGCGCAACCAGATGCTGGTCAAGGTCGAGACCGACGAGGGCGTCTACGGCTGGGGCGAAAGCGGCTTGTCCGGCCGCGAGAAGGCCGTTGCCGGCGCCGTCGAGCACTACCGGGAATTCCTGATCGGGCAGGACCCGATGCGCATCGGCCGCATCTGGCAGGACCTGTATCGGAGCCAGTATTTCGAGGGCGGCCGCGTGCTGCAGGCGGCGATCTCTGCCATCGACATCGCGCTGCATGACATCAAGGGCAAGGCCCTCGGCGTGCCGGTCTACGAGCTGCTCGGCGGCAAGCAGCGTGACCTGATCCCGACCTTCGCCACCACGCGCTCAGATGCCGGCGGTCCCGAAGTCGTGGAGCAGGCCAGGGAGCTCGTGCAGCAGGGCTGGAAGGCCGTTCGACTGATGCCCGCCGGCCAGAGCGATCGCGACAACTTCGAGCCGCGCGAGTCGATCGCCAGAACCGCCGAGTGGACCATCAAGGTGCGGGAGGCCATCGGCACAGAGATCGTCCTCGGCATCGACTTCCACCATCGCCTGTCGGTCGCCGAAGCCGCGAGCTATTGCCAGAAGCTGCCGCCGGGCACCCTCGATTTCCTCGAGGAGCCGATCCGCGATGAGGCTCCCGAGGCCTATGAGTCGCTCCGAACCATGACGCCCGTGCCCTTCGCCATCGGCGAAGAGTTTTCGAGCAAGTGGCAGTTCCTACCCTACATCGAGCGCGGCATTCATCAGTTCAACCGCATCGACATCTGCAACGTCGGCGGCTTCACCGAAGCCATGAAGATCGCCGGCTGGAGCGAGGCGCACTACGTCGACCTGATGCCACACAATCCGCTCGGGCCAATCTGCACCGCAGCGACGGTGCATCTGGGCGCCGCGGTCGCCAACTTCTCCTGGCTCGAGACCCGCGCCTCGCCCGGCGAGCTCTATCACGGCTTCGACAACCCGGACTATTTCCCCGGCATGCTGACCCTCGAGGGCGCCTTCTATCGCGTCCCCGACAAGCCGGGTCTCGGCGTCGACGTCGATGAGGCGGCCATCCAGCGCGAGCCCTTCAAGTTCTGGCAGGCGCCGCGCCTCACCCGCCGCGACGGCTCCGTGACCAACTGGTGATACAAGGCTTTGACCAAAGCGGCGCGCCGCTCCGATCGTCACGCCGGCGGACCGCCTTGCGGATCAGCGGTAGCGCGTCTGGTTCCAGCGGTGCCCGAGCAACGCGAGGATGATGATCAGGCCGTTGAAGAACTGGACGTAAAAGCCCGTGAGCCCGGCCGCGATGATGCCGCTCTGGATGAAGCTGACGATCAAGGCGCCGATGGCGCCGCCGAAGATCGTGCCGATGCCGCCCCAGGTCGGCGTGCCGCCGACGAACACCGAGGCGAGGCCGGGGAGCAGGTAGCCATCGCCAGTCGACGGCCACCAGGTGAAATTGATCAGCACCGAGAAGACGCCGGCGAGCGCGGCGCCCAGGCCCATGTAGATGAAAGCGCCGAGCCGGATGCGCTTGACCGAGATGCCCATTTGCCCTGCGCTGTCCGGGTTGTCGCCGACGGCCTTGATGCGCGCGCCGAAGCGGTGGCGGTTGTAGATCAGGGCCGAGACGATGACGAACAGCACGCCCCAGACGATTTGCGTCGGAAAGCTCGAGAGATCACCGGTGAGGATCGGATAGAGCCACGTGCTCTTGACGCCCGGCAGGGCGATCGACTTGCCCTGGGTGATGATCATGATCAGCCCGCGCAGCATGTAGTTCATGCCCAGCGTGGCGATGAGCGAGCTGAGGCTGCCATAGACGACCAGCGCGCCGACGCCGAAGCCGAGCGCCATGCCCGTCACGCAGGCGGCGAGCAGGGAAATCAGCGGATCGATGCCGGCAACGATCAGCAGCGAGAAGATCCACGACGCAAAGCCCATCGTCGCCGGAAAGCTGAGATCGACCTCGCCCACCGTGACGACGAACACCAGCGGCACGACCACGAACAGCGCCACCGGCAGCGTCACCAGCACCGAATTGTAAATCTGCCAGTTGAGGAACACCCGCGGACTGGCGCCGATGAAGATCGCCATCATGATCAGGAACACCGCCAGTGTGCCGATCATCGCGCGGTTGTTGAAGATGAAACGGCGGAAGCCGCTTTCCTTGCGCGGCGCCTTGCTCTCGACCGTCGTCGTGGTCTCGGTGGTCGTGGTCATGCGCGTGCCTCTTGTGCGGCGGCCGAGGGGTCGAACGACGCGGCGCCCTTCGGGTGCGCCACGTGCTCCATGAAGTCGATGAGCTTTTGCGCCGAGCCCATCTCAGCCTTGGTGGCCGAGAGCGCAACGCGGCCGCGATCGATGACGACGAAGCGGTCGGCAATGTCGAACACGTGGTGGATGTTGTGGCCGATGAACAGGATGGAACGGCCGCCCGCCCGCACCGTGCGCACGAAGCGGAACACTTTCTCGGTCTCGGTCAGCGAGAGCGCTGTGGTCGGCTCGTCGAGCACGATCAGGTCGGCATCGTTGTAGATGGCGCGCGCGATGGCGACGCCCTGCCGCTCGCCACCCGACAATTGCCCGACGATCGAGAGCGGCGAGAACACCTTGCTGGTAAAGCCGATCTCGCGCATCAGCCGCTCAGCTTCGCTCAGCTCCTTGCGCGTGTTGAGGAAGCCGAACCAGGGCGCGATTTCGCGTCCCATGAAAATGTTGCGCACGATCGACTGCTGCACCGCGAGCGCCCGGTCCTGGAACACCGTTTCGATCCCGGCATCGCGCGATTTCTCCGCGTTCCAGTTGTGCACCACCTGGCCGCGGACCAGGATCTCGCCGCTGGTCGGCTTCACCGCCCCCGCGAGCATCTTGATCAGCGTCGATTTGCCGGCGCCGTTGTCGCCGATAAGGCCCACCACTTCGCCGCGGTCGACGTGAAAGCTCACCCCACCCACCGCGAACACGCGGCCATAGGATTTCGTGATGTTCTTCAGTTCGATCAGCCGCTCGGCCACCGGTTCCCCTCCAAGGTCGGCGGATGGGAGCGATGCTACTCCCATCCACCCGATTGTCACGCGCTTCAACCGGCGCTTAGCGCAGGCCTTCCGTCGCGAGGTCGGCGACCGCCTTGTAATTGTCGGGCGTCACAAAGCCCGCGCCGGTATCGACGTTGAGCGCGCCGAGACCATAAACCTTCTGCTGGCAGAGGCTCAGGATCGGCATGTAGCCCTGCAGGAACGGCTGCTGGTCGGAGGTGAGCTGCACCCAGCCGCCCTTGAAACCTTCGACGATCTGCGGGCTGGTGTCGAAGCCGATCTGGGCGACCTCGCCCGGCTTCTTGCCGGCCGCCTGCATGTAGGTCGCGGCATTGCCCAGCAGCTGCCCACCCGGATAGGCGATGAGCTTGACGCTGGGGTTGGCCTGCACCGCTGCGGTCACCGCCGGGATCGCCTGGTTCGGATCGGCGGCCCACTCCGGCGGGGCGTTGAGCTTGACCACCGTGATCCCGGCATCCTCGAACGCCTTGGCGGTAGCACTCTCGCGCACGGCGCGGTTGGAGTCGTCGAACGGCCCGAAGACGATGACGGTGTCACCCGACTTGATGCCGAAGCGGCGGATCGCTTCCTCGCCCAGCGCCCGACCCTGCGGATCGAGCTGCGCCCCGACATAGCCGCCGCCGAACTTGGCGCGCACCTGCGGCACGTCGACGTTCTGGTACATCATCAGGATGCCGGCCTTGGAGGCTTCCTCGGCGAGCGGCATGATGGCGTTGTCGGAGGGGTGGCCCATCATGGCGATCCCATCGGGATGCGAGGCGACCGCTTCACGCAGCTGCTGCACCATCTTGGCCTGGTCCCAGCCCGAGAACACGTACTCGACCTGCGCCCCGGTGTCCTTGGCCGCCTGCACCGCGCCGTTGTAGACGATCGTGCCGAAGGCATCGCCCTCGGCGCCGCCCACGAAGAAGCGGATCTTGACGTCCTTGCACCACTGATCGCGGAGTGCGTCGGCCTGCGCCGCGCTGGCGCCGGCGATGACCGCCGCAAGAGCAACGCCCGCGATCAGCGCGCGCCGCGTGAACTTACCCAAAGTCATAGTCTCCTCCTCCATTGTGCCGGTCTCGCCGGCCGTTGCAGTCCTCCCGGCGGCCCTCCCGTTGTCCGGGCTTGGCCGTTGCGGTCCTTCAGGCGGCGGCGACGAAATCTCCGCCGCGGCAATCCTTGAGATAGTTGAGCGCCCGCACCTGGCCGGTCATTTCGAGCGCGTCGCGATAGACCGGATCATGCCAGCCTTCGATGTCGATCGAGCCGGTCCAGCCGGCGAGTCGCAGTTCAGAGATGATGTCGGTCCAGTTGCTGTCCCCGAATCCCGGCGTGCGCATGAACACGAACGGCTCCTTGCCGAAGATGCCGTGCTCGCGGATCACCTCGCGGCGCACCGTCGCGTCCTTGCCGTGCACGTGGAAGAACTTGTGCGCCCATTTGCGGATCTGCGGCAGCGGCTCGATCAGGTAGACCAGCTGGTGGCACGGCTCCCACTCGAGCCCGACGTTGTCGTCCGGCGTCTCGTTGAATATCAGCTCCCAGGCGTCCGGGTTGTGCGCGATGTTCCAGTCGCCGGTCGCCCAGTTGCCCTCCATGGCACAGTTCTCGAAGGCGATCCTGATGCCCTTGTCGGCAGCGCGCCTCGCGAGTTCCGACCAGACTTGTTTGTACCGGGGCAGCGAGTCGGTCAGCGGCTTGCCGCGCACGCGCCCGGTGAAGCCGGCAACCACCGTCGCACCGAAATGGTGGGCGTTGTCGATGCAATCCTTCCAGCCCTGCAACGTCTGGCGATCCATCTCCTGGTCCTCGAGCGGATTGCCGAACATGCCGATGGTCGAGATGGTGATGTCGCGATTGCCGATCGCATCGAGCGAGCGCTTGCCCAACTCTGCGAGGTCCTGCCCGTTGGTGGTTTGCCAGAAGAACGGCTCAAAACTTTCGAAGCCGAGGTCGGCGATCGCCTTGATGTTCTCGGGCGCCTTGCCGTCCGTGGCCCGGATCATGGTGCCGATGCGGATCGCGTTTGCGGGATTGGACAAGGGCGCTTCTTTCTAGGCTGCAATGACGACGCGGGTTTGCGTGCGGGCGCTCTCGATGGCGCCAAACACCATCGCGAGGCTCTTGATGTTGTCGGCGCCGGCGGTTTCGGGCGCCCGGCCGGTCTCGATCGCGTCGAGGAATTCGGCGATGACACTCGCATGGCCGTGCGTTTGTGCGGGATGCGGCGGGGGAGGGACCGCCACATCCCGGAACGGCCGGAGGAGGCCGTCGCCGCCTGCGACGGCCTGCGCCTCGAAGCGCTCATAGCCGTCCCAGAGCAGTGTTCCAGTCGTGCCGACGATGCGCCACTCGCTTTCCCAGCTGGTGCGGTGGCCCTCGGGCACCCACGAGCCGCGATAGGTGAAGACAACGTCGTCGGACATCTCGAAAATCGCGTTGGCCGCCGCCCCGTGCGCGTACCAGGAGCCGCGTGGGTTGGTCTCGAGCGCATAGACCGCCAGAGGGTCGGCCGCGGCCATGAAGCGTGCCGCGTCAAGCGTGTGGATCGCCATATCGAGCAGCAGGATGTTCTGCATCTGCTCGCGGAAGCCGCCGAAATGCGCCCCCACGAAGAAGTCGGCGTGGAGCGCTGTGAGCTCGCCGATGACACCGCTTTCGATCGTCGCCCGGATGCGCCGCACGCCCTCTACGAAGCGCCGGTTCTGCACCACCGCGTAGACCTTGCCAGCCTGCTGCGCCGCCGCAATCTGCGCCCTCGCGTTTTCGAGCGAGGTCGCCATCGGTTTTTCGGTTAGCACATGGCAGCCGTGGCCGACGGAGCTCAGGACCACGTCGCGCCGCGCCTGCGGGATGGCGACGTCGAACACCATGTCGGGCTTCGACTGGGCCAGCATCGCGTCGAGATCGGTGCCGGTCTTGGCGTCCGTCAGCCCGAACTCGGCCTTGAGCTTCTCGGCCGCGTCGCGGTTCACATCGACGAGCCCGACCAGCGTCACCCGGCCCTTGAGCTCGGGTGCCTCGTTGAGCGCCTTGACCCAGCCTCTGGCCATGCTGCCGCAACCGGCGAGCACTGCGCGATATGCCAAAATGATCCTCCCACGGCTGCCCGCCCCAGATTGCCCCTGGTGTTCGTGACAGCCGTAAACGTTTACGAGTGAAACCCGGAAACGTTTACGAGTCAACTGGTCATCAGCAATTTGCTGCGCTAGACAACAGCACGTCCGGGGGGAAGCGCCGCTAGAACGATGATCGGCATCAAACGTCTCGCCCAGCATCTCAATATCTCGATCGGCACCGTGTCCCGTGCGCTGAACGGTCGGCCCGACGTCAACGAGGCGACCCGCCAGCGGGTCCTCGATGCGGCGGCTGAGCTCGGCTACGTGCCCAATCAGTCCGCTCGCAGCCTCCGCCGCGGCCGCACCGGCGTCATCGGCTTCATGATGCAGACCGGGCACGAGATCACCGGGCAGGGCGACAGCTTCTTCATGAGCGTCTTCGACGGCGTGCAGACCGTGCTCAGCCGCCACCACCTCGATCTCGTGGCGCTCCTCTGCTCCTCCGACGAGAACGCCGCCGACTACCTCCGCCGCATGGTGGCGCGCGGCTTTGCCGACGGGCTCATCATCTCGTCGACCCAGCGCATCGACCCGCGCATCGCGTTCCTCGCCGAGCGCAAGGTTCCATTTGCGACGCTCGGGCGGAGCACCACCGACGCCGGCCAGCCATGGCTCGACATCGATTTCGAGACCATGGGCCGCGAGGCGGTGAACCGGCTCGTTGCCAAGGGCCACCGGCGCATTGCGATCACGCTGCCGCGCGACGACACCAACCTGGGCCACATCTTCCGCAATGCGGCTGAGGCGGCGCTGCACGCGCATGGCCTGGCGCTCGATCCGGCACTGATCGTGCGTTCAAGCCCCAGCGAGTCGGGCGGCTACGCCATCGCGCGGACGTTGCTCGCCGGAGACCCGCGGCCGACCGCCGTGGTTCTGGTCAACGAGTCGGTCAGCACCGGCCTCTATCGCGGCCTCAACGAGGCCGGCTATCGGCCGGGCCGCGACATCGCCATCATCGGCCGCGAGAACCCGGCGACGCGTTTCCTGTCGCCGACCCTCACCAGCTTCCGCCAGTCGCTGCGTGACCTCGGGATCGCGCTCGGCGAAGCCCTGTTGGCCTCGATGCCCGCTTACGCCGACATCTACCCCTTCGGCATCGTCCGCAAAGTCTGGCCGATCGAGCTCGTCCCCGGCGAGAGCGACGCGTTCACGCTGAAGGCGTGACTCGGCGCATCAGGCCTCTGGCACCCACACCACCATCGAGCCGCGGCCGCGGTTGGCCCACAGGTAATAGGGCAGTGCGGTGAGCGTCGCCGGTTCCTCATCCGCCCGCTTGGTGCGGTAGAGGCTCTGCCAGTCGCCCGTCTGGATCGCGGTGCCTTCGGCGCTGAGCGTCACGATACCACCGAAGAGGTCCGCCCGCGTCGAGGTCTTGAGCTCGGCGTCGCGCCCGATCTTCAGCCGCTGCACGAAGCCGCCGGGATTGTCGGCCTCTTCGAGGCAATAGACCAGCGGCCCGCGCTTCAACGCCACGCGCCCGGCGTCCATGATCACCGCCGGATGGGCATAGATCTTCTCTGCCGTCATCGGCAGGTCGAGCGCGACCGTGTCGCCTTTCGTCCACGTCCGGTGGATGGTCACGTAGCCGTCGACCGACGACACGTCGACCTTGGCGCCGTTGACCGTGACCGACCAGCCGCTGCACCACCCGGGGATGCGCAGCTTCACATCGAACGCCGCCGGCGTTTCGGGATCGATGTTGATCTTGATGTCGCCGGACCACGGGTAGTTCGAGGTCTCCCGCACCGCCACCTTGGTGCCCGCGATGGCGGCCGTCGTCGAGATGCCGCCGTAGAGATGGAACGCAATTCCATCGTCGGCGGTCGAGACGAAGTAGCCGCCCACCGACGCCACCAGGCGCGACACGTTCATCGTGCAGCAGGGGCAGGTGTGCCACTCCCAGCGTTCGGCCGAGCCGTCGCTCTCGAGCGGATTGGCGTAGAAGTAGTGCGTGCCATCGCGCCCGAGCCCGCTCAGCGCGCCGTTGTAGAGCGCCGTCTCGAGGATATCGGCATACTTGCCGTCGAGATCGAGATGCAGCATGCGCTGCGCCCAAAAGATCAGCGCCACCGAGGCGCAGGTCTCAGCATAGGCGGTCTCGTTCGGCAGGTCGAAATCGTGCGTGAAACCCTCGTTGTGCGCCGACGGTCCGAGCCCCGCCGTGATGTACATCTTGGTGTCCATCACGTCGCGCCACAGCGTCTCGAGCGTCGCCTTCAGCGCCGCATCGTTGAGCTCGAAAGCGAGGTCCGCCATCGCGGTGTAGAGGTACATCGCCCGCACCGCATGGCCGACCACCTTGGTCTGGTCGCGCACCGGCTCGTGTGACTGCGAGTACTCGTAGCTGGGATAGTTGTACCGCTGCTCCGGCTGTCCGCGCTTCTCGCGCTCGGCCTTTTCGATATCGAAGTAGTGCGGCGGGTGCGCACCGCGCTCGTTGACGAAATACGTCGCGAGATCGAGATGGTCGCGGTTCTTGGTGAGTCGGTAGAGCTTCACCAGCGCGAGCTCGATCTCGGGATGGCCGCAGTAGCCGCGCTTCTGCCCGGCGTCGGGACCGAGGGTCCGGCGGATGTGCGCGACGTAGCGCTCCATGATGTCGAGCCAGCGCCGCCGCCCGGTCGTCTCGTAATAGGCGATGGCACCTTCGAGCATGTGGCCGGCGTTGTAGAGCTCGTGATTGTCCCTGAGGTTCGTCCAGCGGTTCTCGGGCTCACGGTCGAGATACCAGCAGTTGAGATAGCCGTCGGGCTGCTGCGCCTTCTCGAAATCGTCGACGATGGCCTCGATCTCCGCCTCGATCGCCGCGTCGCGGCGGTGGCTCAGCGCATAGCTCGCGGCCTCGATCCACTTGCCGATGTCGGAGTCCCAGAACACCTGCACCGAAAAGCCGTTGGCGTGGCGCGGAAAGCGCAGCGGCGGTGGCGGCTGCGGCAGCTTCAGCGAGTCGAGATAGCCGTACTCGCTGAGCTTGGCGTGCTGGCTGGGGATGGTGCGGCTGAGCACGGTATCGAGCCGCTCGCGCCAGAAGTCGCCCTCGAGGCGGACATTGACGAAACGGACCGGGCTATACTGCGACAATTCGGGGCTCCTTGGGCCTTGGGCGCGCCGGAAACCAATTCCGGCGCGCGGACTAGTTGGGTGGGCGCGACGACTCACGCACCACGAGCGTGCAGGGCAGGCGGCGCGTGCCGGCACCCACCCGTTCGCCGCCGATCATGGCGAGCAGCATGCGGCCTGCTTCGTGGCCGAGCTCGCTCAGGTTCATATCGATGCTCGAAAGCGCCGGCCGGGCCGGGTCCGTCATCACCGTCCAGTTATCGAAGCCGACCACCGCCACCTCGCGCGGCACGGCCACCCCGCGCTCGCGCAACGCATCGACCACGCCGCGCCCGATGATGTCGTTGCCGCAAAAGATCGCATCGGGGGTCGCGCGCTTGCCATCGAACAAGCGCTCAACCGCAACGCGACCCCACTCCTCGGTCCAGGGACCACTGAGATAGTCCTCCGGCCGTGCCGCAAGGCCCGCTTCGCTGAGGCCGCCGAGGTAGCCCTGGCGCCTGAGCAGCACGGCCTCGAACCGTTCGGGGCCCGTGATGTGCGCGATCCGCTTGCGGCCCAGCGACACCAGATGATGCACGGCGAGCCGCGCGCCGCCCTCATCGTCGGGCACCAGCGACAGCGCACTCTGGTCGTTGGGCTGGCTGTAGACATAGATCACCGGCATGCCCGCCGGCAGCGGACCGACCGGCGCCCGCTGGTCGGCGCGGCGCGCCGTCACCACGAGCCCGTCGATGCGCTTGCCCAGCAGCTGGTCGATATGCTGGCGCTCGCGCGCCGGGTCGTCCGTGGCGTTGCACATGAACAGCGCGATGCCCTGGTCGGTGAACTGCTGCTCGAGCGCCTCGACGATCGGCAGGGTGAACCGGCCGAACGAATCGTTCGAGATGATCCCCACCGTCATCGACCGCGCCCGGTGCAGCGCCTGCGCCAGGTCGTTGGGCCGGTAGCCCAGCTCGCGCGCCACCTCGAGCACCCGGGTGCGGGTTTCCGACCTCAGGTGCCCGGTGCCGTTGAGCGCCTTGCTGGCGGTCCCGATCGACACTTCGGCCACGCGCGCCACATCGTGAATGGTCGGACCGCTGCGGCCCGCCCGCGGTTTGCGGGGCGAGGTCGTGTTGGGCCTATCCATGCTGCGATCTCGGCATCGGCCCGCCCATCAGCCCTTGACCGCGCCGGACATGAAGCCGCGCACGTAGTAGCGCTGCAGCAGCAGGAACAGGATCACGCAGGGGGCCGCGAGCACCACCACGCCGGATTCGGTGGCGCCGTAGTTGATCACCCCCATCGTCTGCTGGCGCAGGTTGGCGATCGCCACCGGCAGCGTCTGCTTGTTTGGATCGGTGAGCAGGATCAGCGGCGCGAAGAACTCGTTCCATGCCGCGAGGAAAGCAAACAGGCCCACCGTCACCAGCCCCGGCACAGCCGAGGGGATCATGATGCGCCACAGCACGTCGAACGTGCCGCAGCCATCGATAAGCGCCGATTCTTCGAGGTCGCGCGGCACCGCCTCGAACGAGATGCGCATCATGTAGGTGGCAAACGGCAGCTGGAACATCGAGACGATGAGCGCGACGCCGAGCAGCGAATTGGTGAGGCCGACGGCGTTGAGCATCACGTAGAGCGGGATGATCAGCGTCGCGAACGGCACCATCAGGATCGAGAGCGTCAACAGGAACAGGACGTCGCGGCCCCAGAACTTGAAGCGGGCAAACGCGTAGCCGCCGAGCGTCGAGATCACGAGCGTGATCAGCACTGTCAGCGCCGTCATCACGATGCTGTTGAAGCCGATCGTCGGCAGGCCGGCGCCAAACGAGAACATCGTCGTGTAGTTGCCGAAGCCGAAGCCTTCCTTCTGCGCCGTCCCCGCCATTGGGCTCAGCGAGGCGAACAGGCTCCAGGCCAGCGGGAACAGGAAGATCACCGCGAGCCCACCAGTGAGGACATAGTAGGGGGTGCGGCTGAGAGGGGCGTGTTGTGCAGCGGTGGCCATGGTCAGTCCCGATCCCCGCCGCGGAGGAACCGCAGCTGGATGGCGTTGAGGAGCACGAGAACGACGAGGACGATGATCGACAGCGCCGCGGCGGTGCCCAGGTTCTGGCGCTGGAAGGCCTCGCGGTAGATGACCTGCACCACCGTGACCGTCGAGTTGTTGGGCGCGCCCTTGGTGAGGATGAAGAACTGGTCGAACGCCAGCAGCGAGCCGGTGACGCACAGGATCAGCGCCAGCGACAGCGATGGCCGGAGCAGCGGCAGCGTGACGTGCCAGAAGGTCTGACGCCGCGTCGCGCCGTCGAGTGCCGCGGCCTCGAACAGGTCGTCCGGGATGCCCTGGAGTCCCACCACGAGGACCAGCATGTAAAACCCCGCATACTTCCAGACGATCAGGAAGGTCGTGGACAGCAGCGCATTGAGCGGCGTGCCGAGAAACTGGATGGTCCCGTGCGCGAGGCCCAGGGCATCGAGCGTCGGTCCGATCGGCCCGATACCGGGCGAAAAGAAGCCATAGGCGAGCAGCGACGCCGCAGCGAGGCCGAGCGACACCGGCAGCAGGAACACCGTGCGCATGATGTTGGCCCAGCGGCTCTGCACCTGCACCAGCAGCGCAAGGCCAAGGCCGAGGCCGAGCAGCAGGATCGTCACCAGCACGGTGTATTCGAGCGTGAAGACCACCGACGGCCAGAACAGCTGGTTCTTGGTGATCGACAGGAAATTCTTGGGAAAATTGTAGCCGGCCTCACCCGTCAGCAGCCCCCAGCTGCTCAGCGACATGCGGGCCGCGAGCAGCAGCGGGGTGATGAACAGCACGAGCACGAAGACCACCGTGGGAATCGTGTAGACGAACCCCATCAGCTGCCGGCGCAGGTGGAAGCCGATCGTCCGGCGGCCGGTGTCGGCGATGTCTCGCGTGATCGATGTCGTGGCCACTGTCGTCCCCGTCATTGGCGTGTCGGCGCGGTCCCACCGGGAGTTGGGAACCGCGCCGCACCGGTCGTCAAGTTACGGGTTGAGCGACTCGTTCATCGCGTCGTTGTTGGCTTCGAGATTGGCACCGTCACCGAAGACCGCATCCTGCATCAGCGTGATCCAGGGACCCTGCGGGTCGTTGTAGGTGGCACCGAAGTTCTTGGCGAGCGGCGTCTTGCCCTTGGCGCCGATCGAGTTGAACAGCTGCACGCGCGGATCGGTGAAGTACTTGTTGTTCGAAAGATCCGTGCGGGTCAGGACGTTGCCGTTCTTGGCCACGACCTCAACCTGGGCGTCATCACTCTGCACCCAGCTGATGAAGTTCCATGCGGCGTCGGCCTTCTTGCTGTCGCGCGAAATGCCGATGTCGTCGCCGCCGATGAAGGTCGACTGACCGCCCTTGACGCCCGCGATCGGCGTCACGCCGATATCGGCATCGTCGAGGCCGCTGCCGACGAGACCGGAGATCTGCGTCGCCGGCATCGGCTGCACGCCGATCACGCCCTTGGGGAAGAAGGCGGTCCAGGTCGGGCCGGTTTCGGTCTGGGTGTCCGGCATCATGGCTGTGCCGTCAGCTGCGAGGTCATGGAAGATCTTGAAGATCGACTTCCACTCGTCGTTGTTGGCGAGCGATTTGGTGCCGTCGGCATTGAGCGCATCCGAGCCGTCGGCCCAGGCGATCGGGAACCAGGTGAACACCTCGCAACCGCCGCAGCTGCCGCCCCAGTAAGTGCCGTGGATATCGCCGCCGAGCTTGGCGACGGCGCGGGCCTGCGCCGCGAACTCTTCAAGGCTCGTCGGTCCCTTCTCCGGGTCGAGTCCGGCCTGCTTGTAGAGCTTCTTGTTCCACATCCAGACCGACAGGTCGGCGATGAACGGCATGCCGTACTTCTTGCCGTCCCAGGTGCCGACGTCGATGCCCGCCTGGGCGACCTTGTCGATGCCCGGCATGCCGTTGATGCGGTCGGTGATGTCGGTGAACAGGCCCGCAGAGGTCCAGTTCGGCATGAACACGACGTCGGCCGAGAACAGGTCGGGCAGGCCGTTGGCGGCCGCGGCGGCGCCGATCTTGGTCTGGTAGTCGTCGGTCACGACGTAGGTCGCGACGACCTTGTTCTTGTGGCTGGCGTTGTAGGCCTGGACCAGCTGGTCGACGCGCACCTGGGTGGCGGCGCGGGTCCACAGCGTCAGCTCGGTGCCGTCGTCGACCCCCATCGGGTCGGCGGCGAGCGCGACGGCCGGCACCGCCGTGATCAGCGCCGCCGAAAGGGCGAGCGCCGCCGTAAGCTTCGAAAATCTCATCGATGTCCTCCCAATTGCCTGGCGGACGCCGGCCCGTCATCGGGTCTCGGCACGCCAAGGAAAAGCTTTTCCTACCAGTGGCAGCCGCTTCGTTTGAATGAACGGCTCGCCTGCGGGAAAAGCTTTTCCGTATCCAAACCATGCCCGCCGATTTTTGACAACCCCACTTTTGGCGCCCTGCCGCGACACATCCCAAATGCCTTTTGGAACGCCAAAGCTATGGTCTTTTGCGAGCCTTTTCGCGCGGCTTTTCGCAATCTTCGCCGCCTGCTAGACCCGAAATCCTTACCTCGGTTTTTCCCTCATGACCAAACTCAAGCTCATCCACATCGGCCTTGGCGCCTGGGGCGGCAACTGGGCGGCGCACGTGCTGCCGCACCACCCGGAAGTCGAGACCGTCGCCTTCGTCGACATGGTCCCCGAAAAGCGCGCCGCAATGCAGCAGCGCCTCGGTGCGCCGCCGGAGAAGTTCTTCGCCAGCCTCGATGAGGCGGTCGCAAAGACCGACGGCGAGGCGGTGTCGATCGCCGTTCCGATCGCGCTGCACGAACCGCTGGCGCGGCAGGCGCTAGAGGCCGGCAAGCACGTGGTGCTGGAAAAGCCGTTCGCGGCGACCATGGCGGAGGCGCGTGGCCTCGTCGCGCTGGCAGCAGACAAGAACAGGATTCTGGCGATCAGCCAGAACTACCGGTTCTATCCCGCCGCGCGCCTCGTCGCCGAGCTGGTCCACAGCGGCTATTTCGGCCGCATCGTCGGCGCCAAGATCGATTTCCGCCGCAACGCCTTCGCCGAGCGGAGTGGCAACATCAATGTGCCGAACCCCATTCTGGCCGACATGGCGGTGCACCACTACGACCTGATGCGCATGCTGATCGGCGCCGATCCGGTAGAGGTCAATGCCCGCGCCTGGAACCCCAAGGGCAGCCCCTACCGCGACCCGCCTTCGGCGGCGATGGTGCTCACCTTCCCCGACAACGTCACCGTCTCCTATCGCGGCAGCTGGATCGACAGCGGCCCGCAGACCCCGTGGGCGGGCGAATGGGAGCTCGAATGCGAGCGCGCCACCATCCTCTGGACCGGGCGCGGCGACCAGCCCTGGCAGACCCGGCGCGATCGCGTGCAGATCCGGCGGCCGAACTCCGGGCCCGAAGAGGTGGCGCTCCCTGAAATGGCGCTCCACGATCGGGCTGGGGTGCTCGGAGGCCTGGCCGAGATGGTGCAGACCGGCGCGACGCCGCGGTTCTTCCCGCTGGCCAGCGACAACCTCGGGACCCTGGCGACGATTCAAGCGGCGCTGCAGTCGGCCGCGGCGGGTGGGGCCGCAGTGCGGGTGGCGGAGGTCGGGTAAAGGCCGGCGGAGCGAGCAGTCGGGTCCTTCTCCCGCTCGCGGGGGAAGGTGGCGCCGAAGGCGACGGAAGGGGGCGGCCCCAAGCTCGATTCAGTATGCGGCCGCCCCCTCCACCAGCCTGACGGCTGGTCCCCCTCCCCCGCGAGCGGGAGAGGAGTCCTGACTTGTGGTTCAGCTCATCGCATCCAGCGCCGCAATGATCCCCCGCAGCTCTGCCAGCCCGCGCAGACGGCCGGTCACCGGATAGCCCGGCGCAGTTTTGCGCGAGAAATCGCCGATCATCTTCTGGCCGTGGTCGGGCCGGAAGACGATGCTCTTGCCCTTGTCGCGTTTGCGATCCTCCGCGCGCAGTTCCTTCAGCACCGCGACCATGTCGACATCGCCCTCGAGATGCGCGGCTTCGTGGAAGGTGCGGGGGTCGGGCGTCTCGCGCTTGGTGGCGCGGAGGTGGGCGAAGGCGATGCGGGAGGCGAAGCGGCGGGCGATGCGCGGCAGGTCGTTGTCGGCGCGCACGCCGAAGCTGCCGGTGCAGAAGCAGAGGCCATTGGCGGGCGACGGCACCGCATCGAAGATCGCCGCGAAGTCGGCCTCGGTCGAGGCGATGCGCGGCAGGCCGAACAGCGGCCGCGGCGGGTCGTCGGGGTGGAGCGTCAGCGTCACGCTCGCCGCCTCGCACGCCGGAGTGACGGCCTCGAGAAACTCGATCAGATGCTGCATCAGCACCTTGGGCGAGATCTCCCGGTATTGCTCGAGCCGCTCACGGAATTGTGGCACGGTCAGCGGATCGCTGGTCGACCCGGGCAGGGCGGCCGTGATGTTATGCGTAAGCTCTGCAACCTCAGCGTCGCTCATCTTCGCGCGCAGCGCCTTCGCCGCGGCGATCTCAGCTGGCGTGTAGTCCTTCTCGAGGTCCTTGCGCTCGATCACGCAGACGTCGAACACCGCCATCTTCGCCTGGTCGAAGCGCATCGCGGTCGAGCCGGTCGGCGTCTCGTAGTCGAGGTCGGTACGGCACCAATCGACCACCGGCATGAAGTTGTAGCAGATGATCCTGATGTCAGCCCGCGCCACCGCCTGCATGCTGGCGATCCAGGCGTCGATCTCGGGTTTCGCCGCCTTGCCCTTGCGCTTGACCACGTCGGGAATAGGGATCGACTCGACCACCGACCAATAGAGAGGCACGCGTCCGGCCGGCGTCGTCTCGATGATATTCTTGCGCTTGGCGACGTCCTTGTCGGACCACACCGCGCCGATCGGCGTCTCGTGCAGGGCCGAGACGATATCGGTCGCGCCCGCCTGCCGCACGTCGTCGAGCGGCACGCCCGAATCCGGTCCATACCACCGCCAGCCCTGGCGCATCGTGCTCCTCCGTCCCGGGCGACTCCACGCGCCCCGGCCTGCTTAGCAGGAAGCGGACAAGGCTCAAACCCGCGCCGCGACGATGCGTCGCCTCAGTTCGGCCAGGAGGGAAAGAACAGCCGCTGCCGGTTGGTCTTGGTGCGGCCGGGCTTCACGTAAGCGTCGACCCAGCTGTCGTCCTCGGCGAGGAACTTCGATTCGGTGATCTCCTTGCCCTCGAGGATGCGGTCGTTGATGTTCTGGCGGGCGAAGAAGTGCCGGAAGATGCGGTCGAACTCGGTGAGGTAGATGTCGGCCACGTCGGTCTCGCCGCGGATCAGGATCATGTTCTCGTCGTTGCCGGTGAGCGAGGAGGTGGAGAAATTGGCCGAGCCGGTACACACCAGCGGATCGTCGCCGAGCGGATCGACCAGCAGGAACTTCGTGTGAATGAAGAAGATGTTGCCCTGCTTGCGGAACAGCTCCTCCTTGAGGAACCATTCGTCGATCGTCGACGGCGGGAACTGCTTCTTGCCCTGCGCGAACGCGCCCAGCAGCGAACCGTAGGCGAACATCACGTCCCGGTCCTTGGCGAGATCGGCCGAGAGCTCCTTGTCCGGCTGGTCCTCGAGCAGCAGGAAGCGCACGAACGGCTGGTCCTCGGCGAACTTCACCGACAACCGCGCGCTCACGCCGAACGCCGCCGTGAACATCACGGTGGTGGTGGCTTTGCCGATCTGCGCGGCGTACCAGTCGAGCATGCTGTCGTTCTTGCGCGGGCTGAAGAACGTCACGATCCCCTTGGGCTTGGTGAGCTCGTCGAGACCGGATTCCAGCACCTGCTTCTTGCTCCAGGCGGAGAGATCGGTGGTCGGCGGGTCGCCCGACAGCTCCTCCCAATATCCCTTGTATTTCTCGGCAACGTCGGCGTCGCGAATGATGTGTAGAACGTTGGTCTGGCCGATATAGCCCGAAGCGGTGTAGTTGACCGAGCCGGTGGCCACCTCGATCGCTTTGCCATCGCGCTCGAGCACCATGAATTTGTTGTGCGGGATGTTGCGGCGCTTGGTGCGCTTGATCAGCTTCAGACCAGACTGGTTCTTGAGTCCGAGCGCCTGGATCGCCTTGGCGGCGGAATTGGTGGCGCTGGTGTTGACCAGCTCTTTGGTTTTCTTGTCCTTTTCCTGGCCCGCCTCGTAGACGATCTCGACCCCGACCCCCTTGGCGGCGGCGTCCTTCAGCGCCTGAAGCACCGGGGTGTAGGTGAACTCGTAGGCCGCGACCAGCAGCCGGTCGCCCGGCTTGGCGGCGGCGATGTAGGCGAGCGACGCATCGAGCATGCCGCGCGCCAGCCAAACGACGGTTTCGTCCTTGGGGTCGTCCTGGTCCTTGGGCGCCTGGCTGCCAAAATGCTCGGCAAAGGCCTGCGACGCGATCGCCCCGCGGTTGAAATAGACGCCATGCGTGCCCTTGGTGGGATCGACCGTTTGCGCGTCGATATCGACATGGTCGCCGAGCTTGGGCTTGTTGACGGGGCCATAGACCGGCGCCACCCGATAATGGATCGTCGTTCCAGGCTGCGCCACGAAATCGGACCAGATGAAGCTCTGGACTGGATGCTGGTCGCTCGGAAACTTGTCCTTGGGGTCGGGTTTGGGAACGACGGAGGGGAAGACCTTCGACCCGGTGAGCCAGGTCACCTTGCCGTTTTGGACCTCGCCGATCGCAAAGCCCAAAAGACCTTTGCGCGCCGGCGCCTTGAGGTTCATGGCAAACAGCACATTCTGGGTTCCGGCGACCAGTCGAACGGTGAGATCACCGCTGGTTTTGCTCGTACGCATGTCTTCCCCCGCGCCTGAGACTGAGCGAGAGCACTGCATTTATTGCGGCGGCTGAAAATATGTAGTCTTACGTGCTTGGCGGCCGTGGCGCCGTTCGTCAGTCCTTGAGGGTGATCCAGACTGGCGCGTGGTCGCTGGCTTCCGGCTGGCCGCGTACGTCGCGGCCGACGCCGGCGCCGGTGAGCCGGCGCGCCACGGATTTGCTCAGCAGCAGGTGGTCGAGCCGGAGGCCGGCGTTGCGCGGCCAACGGTTCCGCATGTAGTCCCAGAAGGTGTAGAGCGCCGGCTCGTCCGGGTGCTTCTTGCGCAGCGCATCGGTCCAGCCCTGCGCCAGCAGGCGCTGAAATTGTTCGCGCGGCGCCGGCTGCACCAGCGCGTTGTCGCGGTACGAGGTGGTGACGTAGATGTCACGCGGCTCGGGCACGATGTTGTAGTCGCCGGCGATCACCACGGGTAGCTTGCTGGCGAGAAGCTCGGCGGCGTGCTCGATGAGCCGCTCGCCCCAGGCCAGCTTGTAGGCGAACTTCGGCCCCGGCTGCGGGTTGCCGTTGGGGGCGTAGAGGCAGGCGATGACGATGCCGTTGACCGCCGCCTCGATGTAGCGCGCCTGCTCGTCAGAGTCATCGCCGGGAAGGGCGCTGGCGGTGAGCACCGGATCGACGCCGCGCGCCAGAATTGCAACGCCGTTCCAGGTGGGCTGGCCGACGCAGACGGCGCCGTAGCCGGCCTCCGCCAGCGCGGTGGCGGGAAACTGCCGCTCGGTTGCCTTGAGCTCCTGCAGGCAGACGACGTCCGGCTTGGCTTCGGCCAGCCAGGCCAGCAAATTGGGTAGGCGGCGGTTGATGTTGTTGACGTTGAAGGTAGCGATTTTCACGGGCGTCAGGGGGCGATACGGTTCACCCACTCGGCGACCTTGTCCGCCACCGATTTCAGATGCTGCGCCGTGGTGAAACCCGAGATCGCCTTGCGCGGCTTGAGGTCGTGGTCGCCGTCCTCGAGCCAGAACACTTCGATCTCGTCGCTGAGGCCATAGTCGCCGACTTCGTAGCGGGTGCCGAACTCGTCGCGGGTGCCCTGGCAGATGAGGGTGGGGGTCTTGAGGCCGAGCAGGTGCTTGGTGCGCAGTTGTTCCGGCCGGCCCGGCGGATGGAACGGGTAGCCGAGGCACAATAGGCCGGCGATGCGCCTGGCATCGAACAGCGCATCTGCCGCCACGCTGGCGACGCGGCCGCCCATCGATTTGCCGCCAATGACCAGCGGGCCGTCGGTGGGGCCAAGATCGTCGATGGCGGCGACGTATTCGGGGATCACACTCTCGGCCTTGGGTGGCGGCCGCCGATCGCCGGTGCGGCGGGCCGCCATGTAGGCGAACTCGAAGCGGGCGACGCGGAACTCGGCGGCGGCCAGCACTTTGGCGGTGGCGTTCATCGACGCCGAGTCCATCGGCGCGCCGGCGCCGTGCGCGAGCATGATGGTGACGCGCGCGTCTTCGGGGCCGTCGAACAGGAACTGGGTCGGCATTCTAGCCCGCGCGTGCGTTGAGTTTGAGGTCGACGAAGGCGATGCCGCGCGTCGCGGTCTTCGCCCACTCGGAGTGATCGTCGAGCTCGAGATAGCGGCGCCAGGCGTCGCGGGCGTCGCTCAGGTGCCCGGCGTCGAACTCGAGCGAGCCGAGGTTGTAGATGGCGTCGGCGTAGTCGGGGTCGATGGCGACGGCGCGCTTGAGGTGGGTGCGGACCGCGTCGGTCTTGCCCTCGTCGCGCAGCAGGGCCGCGAAGTTGAACCAGGCTTCCACGAAGTTGGGATCGATCTTTATCGCCTGGGCGTAGCCGGCGGCCGCCTCGTCGTTCTCGTGCAAGGCGCGGAAGCAGTTGGCGCGGTTGTAGGCGGCGACCGAGTCGGTGGGGTCGAGGCTGAGGCAGCGGCCGTAGAGCACCGTGGCCTCGGCGTAGAGTTTGGCGAACTCGGCCTGCTCGGCGAGGGTGAAGTATTCTTCGCTGTCGTCGTCGGCGGGGGCGAGCGGTAGCAGGCGCTGGCCGTCGAGCTCGGCCTTTTGCGCGCCCTCGAGCGCGAGGATTTTCTGCGGCCCTTCGGGGTGCAGCGAGCGCGCGGTGAGCGAGGCGACGGGGCCGGCGTGGTGCACCGAGCGCGCCACGGCCACCCAGCTCGCGCCGCCGGCGATAAGGCCGGCATATTTGCGGGCGAGGATCAGGTCGCGGAACGAAAACGGCTCGCTGTCGCGCTCGAAGGCGTCGAACCAGGTGAGGCGGTCGAAGATGCCGGCGCTGAGCTTGCTCTGATCGATCAGCGATTGGCGGCTGAGATCGGCGGGCTCGACGGCATCGAGCAGGTGTAGCCAGCGCAGGAAGCCGTTCTCGCTGACCAGCTTCACGCCGGCGTTGCCCAGTGTTGCGAGCTTGGCCTCGATTTCAGCGAGCGGCTTGTCGAGCAACTTGCGGCCGAGCACAACGCGCTGCGTCTGGCGGGTGACACCGCGGCGCAGACGCCCGCCACGCGTGGCCACGGCGCGGGCGGCGAGGCGCTGCGGGAAGGCGCGAAGCGCCCCCACAATGCCGAACGTCGTCCCCGCCTGCGCCATCTATCCTGTCAGGCCTTCTTGCGCGCCGGCGCCTTGGCGGCCGCGGCCTTGCTGGCCTCGACGGCCTGCTTGAGCGAGGGCTTTGCGGCCGGCTCTTTCTTGGGTGCGGCAGGGGCTTTGGATTTGCTCGGCGCGTCGGGCTTGGCCTGGCCGAGGCTCTGCTTCAGCGCATCCATGAGATTGATGACGTTGCCGCGCTCGGGCGCCGCCGCGACGATCGGCTTGTGGCCCTTGAGCTTCTCCTTGATCATCTCCATCAGGGCGGTCTCGTAGCGATCCTCGTACTGCTTGGGATCGAAGTGCGTGACCTTCTGCTCGATCAGCTTCTTGGCGAGCTCGAGCATGTCGGGGTCGGCCTTGATGTCGGGGATCTCGTCGAAGTAGCCGGCGGTCGAGCGCACCTCGCGGTAGTCGCGCAGCGTGGTGATGAACATGCCCTTCTCGCGCGCCGAGATGGTGACCACGCGCTCGCGGCTCGACATCACCATGCGGGCGATGGCGACCTTGTTCTCGGCCGCCATGGCATCGCGCAGCACCGCGAAGGTCTCCTCGGCCATCTTGCCGTCGGGCGCCAGATAGTATGGCGCCTCCTGGTAGATGACGTCGATCTCGCCGGCATCGATGAAGGCCTCGATGTTGAGCGTGTGATTGGACTCGATCTTGACCGCGTCGAGGTCCTCGTCATCGATGATAATGTATTGCTTGTCCTCGTACTCGTAGCCGCGCACGAGGTCGGAGCGCTCGACGAGGCCCAATTCAGGGTCCACCGGCTTCATGTTGATCCGGTTGTGGGTCTTGCTGTGGAGCTGGTTGAAGCGGATCTTCTCGCCACCCGACACCGCCGGGTACATGCGCACCGGGCAGCTCACGAGGCTGAGTTTGATGTAACCCTTCCAGCTGGCTCTGGGCGCCATGGTCCACTCCTACGCGATCACTTCGGCTGCTTGAGAACGGCGGCAAAATCCGCCGCATCCTGATCCATTGCCGCCCATGGATCACCGGAAATGTTCAAGATTCCCGGCAAAGTAGAATAATTCAAATCTTCCGGAGCGTCGATGGAGCGCAAATCCGACCAGTTAACGGGGGTTGAGGCCGGCAGATTGGTCTTGGCGCGCAGGGTGTAGGGCGAGGCCGCGGTAGCGCCGCGATAATTGCGGTGGAAATCGATGAAGATGCGGCGGTTGCGGACGTTCTTGGCCATGTTGACCACGAACGTCTCCGGCGCCGCCTTGGCGATTCCCGCGGCGATCTCGCCGGTGCCCGCGTGCACTTTCTTCCAGTCGAGCTTGGGCTTCAGCGGCACGACGACGTGAAGGCCCTTGCCGCCCGAGGTCTTGACGTAGGGGGTGAGGCCGATGCCCTCGAGGTAGTCCTTGACGAAGAACGCCGCCTCGATGGTCTGCTTGAACTTGATGCCTTCGCCCGGATCGAGGTCGAAGATGATGCGATCGGGCTTTTCCAGCGCCTCGCGCCAGTGGCAGCCCCAGGCGTGGAACTCGATGACGCCGAACTGCGCCAGCGCCAGGTAGCCCTTGGCGTCGTCGACCGAGATGTATTTCTTGAGCTCGCCTTCCTCGCTCGACATCGTCTCGAAGGTGCCGATAGACGGCGGCATGCCGCCGAACGGGTGGCGCTGGAAGAACAGGTCGCTGATCTGGCCCGACGGGCTGCGCACCAGCGACACCGGCCGGCCGAAGATGTGCGGCAGCATGAAATCGCCGACCGCCGCGTAGTAGATCGCGACATCGAGCTTGGTCGGTCCGGATTTGCCGAACAGCCGCCGCGTCGGGTTGGTCACCCAGATGTTGGCGAGGTCGGCGTCCGAGATCAGCCGCTGTCGCGGCGCCGGCTCTTCGGTTGCCGTAAACTCCGGCTCGCGCAGGCCCTTGAACACGGCGTGCCGCACGGCGTTGTCGGCGGTGAGGTTGGTGTAGTGGACGTGCGCAGTGAGCACTGGCCGCACCGGGATCACGTCCTTGGGCATGCCCGGGACGGGATGGGCGCCGGCGGTCAGGGGCTCGAGCCTGGCGAGGATCGAGGTGAGCTCGCTCGACACGAACCCCGTTCCACACTTGCCGCGATATTCGAGCTCGCCGTCGACCCAGGCGCCGAGCGCCAGCGCGCCGATGCCGGCGGCGGCAGTGCTGAGGGTGTAGCCGACGATCGGGAAATCCCCGGTTTGCAGCGCCTTGGTCTTGACCCAGGTCTTGCTGCGGGCCTGCAGATAGGTCGCATCGGCGCGCTTGGAGATGATGCCCTCGAGGCCGATCTCGGTGGCGTGGTCGTAGAGCACTTGGCCCTCGCCCGCGATGCTGTCGGAAAACTGGATCGCCGAGCTCGGCGAGACGACCGCCGCGAGCAGCGTCTTGAGCAAGTCCTTGCGGTCGCTGAGCGCCACCTTCGTCAGGTCGTAGCCGTCGAGATACATGAGATCGAAGGAAAAGAAGGTGAGCCGGTCGCCGGCGCGCTCGCCCAGTGCCTGCTGCAGGTCGGCGAAGTGGCTGATGCCGCTCTCGTCGACGACGACGATCTCGCCGTCGAGGATCGCCTCCTTGACCGGCAGCGCCGCGAACGCATCGGCGAGGACGCCATAGCGGTCGGTCCAGTCGATGCCGGTCCGGGTGAGCAGCTTCACCTTGCCGCCGCTGACCATGGCGATGGTGCGATAGCCGTCGAACTTGATCTCGTGCAGCCAGCCGTCGCCCTTTACGGGCTCCGTGGTTTCGGACGCAAGCTGCGGCTTGAAGGTTTTCGGCATCGGCGCCTTCACGGCGCCCTCGACTTTGCCGGAGTCGAGCTTGGCGGCCGGCTTAGCCGCCGCCTTGGCCTTCGCCGTCGGCGTGACCTTCGGCTTCTTTGAAGCCAGAAGCTCCTCGATAGTCATGCCGGACTTCACGCTCTCCGGCCGCGCCGCCAGGATGTCGGTCGTCGTGTCGACGCCGGTGTCCTTCTCCTTGACGAACAGCCAGTTGTTCTTGCCGCCCTTGTCGCCGGGCTTGGGCTTCATGCGCACCAGCACCCAGCCGCCCTTGAGCTTTTCGCCCCACAGCCGGAACTTGAAGTCGCCCTTCCTGAGGCCTTCCGCCGGGTCGCCCATCGGCGCCCAGGTGCCCCAGTCCCAGACGATCATCGGCCCGCCGCCGTATTCGCCCTCGGGGATCACATCCTCGAAATCGATGTACTGGAGCGGGTGGTCCTCGGTCTCGGCGGCGTAGCGCTTGTCGGCCGGATTGAGCGACGGGCCCTTGGGCACCGCCCAGCTCTTGAGCACGCCGTCGAGCTCGAGCCTCAGGTCGTAGTGGTCGGCGGTGGCGGAATGCTTGTGGATGACGAAGCGGTGGCCGGTCTCGGTGGGGGCGCTGCCCGCCGGCTCCGAAGTCTTCGAAAAGTCGCGTTTCTGTCGGTACTTGGTGAGCGAGGAGTTGGCCATTGCGCCCGTTTTTCGGCCCTTGCCGGTATCGCGCGCGTACAAATTGTCGTCAACGGCAACCTTGCGGAAACGTCACGTGATCTGCTGTCGTTTCTCTGTCAGAAGTCCAAAAACCGCGCGCCCCGCCGTGCGGCCCGCCACCGGAGCCTGAATGGGCGCCTACATCCTTCGCCGCATCCTGCTGATGATCCCGACGCTGATCGGCATCATGGCGATCTCGTTCCTCATCACCCAGTTCGCGCCCGGCGGCCCGGTGGAGGAGCTGATCGCCCGCTTTTCCGGCAACAAGGTCTCGGCCACTGCCGCGGTGAGCGGCTCGGCCGGCGAGCTGGTGACGCCCGGCAACGGCCCCAAGAGCACCGTCGCCAATGCCGGAACGGCCGGCGGGCAGGGGGGCGAGAACAGCGCCTATCGCGGCTCGCGCGGGCTGTCGCCAAAGTATCTCGCGGCGATCAACGCCCAGTTCGGCTTCGATCGGCCGCCGCTCGAGCGCTTCTTCAAGATGATGTGGGATTACCTGCGCTTCGATTTCGGCCGCAGCGTCTTCCGCGACATTTCGGTGATCGACCTCGTCAAGGAGAAGCTGCCTGTCTCGATCACGCTCGGGCTGTGGATGACGCTGCTCAGTTACGGCATCTCGATTCCGCTCGGCATCGCCAAGGCGGTGCGCGACGGCTCGCGCTTCGACGTGTGGACGTCGAGCGTGGTGATCCTCGGCTACGCGGTGCCGGGGTTCCTTATTGCGATTTTGCTGATCGTGCTGTTCGCCGGCGGCAGCTTCTGGAACATCTTTCCATTGAAGGGCCTGGTGTCGAACGATTTCGCGTCGCTGCCCTGGTGGCGCCAGATCCTCGATTACCTCTGGCATATCGCCCTGCCGGTGATCGCCATGGGGCTCAGTGCCTTCGCCACCACCACCTTCCTCACCAAGAACTCGTTCCTCGAGGAAGTCCGCAAGCAGTATGTGGTGACGGCGCGCGCCAAGGGGCTGAGCGAGCGGAAGATCCTCTACGGCCACGTGTTTCGCAACGCCATGCTGATCGTCATCGCGACGTTCCCGGGGGCGTTTGTCGGTGCCTTCTTCGGCGGCTCGCTGCTGATCGAGCAGATCTTCTCGCTCGATGGCCTGGGACTCCTTGGCTTCACCTCGGTCATCAACCGCGATTACCCGGTGGTGTTCGCGACGCTCTACATCTTCTCGCTGCTCGGGCTCGTCATCGGGCTGATTTCCGATCTGACCTATGCCTGGGTCGACCCGCGCATCGATTTCGAAACGCGCGAAGTATGATGCTCGCGGGCACCATGGACTGGGGCTTTGCCCGGGTGCTGCGGGCGCCGGCCGATATCGCCACCGCCTCGCCACGTGCCACCGTCGAGGCCGCGGCGCCACCGAAGCGCACGACGCTGACGCAGCGCCGCATCCGCAACTTCACCGCCAACCGGCGCGGTTACTGGTCGCTGTGGATCTTCGTGGTGCTGTTCGCGATCTCGCTGATCTCAGAGCTGATCGCCTCCGATCGGCCGATCGTCGCCGAATACAAGGGCGAGTTGCTGTTCCCGATCGTCGTCAACTATCCCGAGAGCAAGTTTGGCGGTTTCCTCGCCACCACCAATTTCCGCGATCCGGTGAACCGCGACGAGATCGACGCCAACGGCTGGATGCTCTGGCCGCTGATCCACTATTCCTACGACACGCGCGACACCAACCTGCCGCTCGCCGGCGCGGCGCCGTCGCCGCCGACCTGGAACATCAAGGCCGCCGACCGCTGCGGCGGCTTCGCGCAGGGCGACCAGGATCCGGACTGCGTGATCGGCAACTGGCACTGGCTCGGCACCGACGACGTCGGGCGCGACGTGGTGGCCCGTATCCTCTACGGCTTCCGCATCTCGGTGCTGTTCGGCCTGGCGCTGACCATCGTCTCGTCGGTCGTCGGCGTCGTGGTCGGTGCCGCGTCCGGCTACTTCGGCGGCTGGACGGACCTGCTGGTGCAGCGCTTCATCGACATCTGGACTTCAGTGCCCGCGCTCTACCTGCTGCTCATCATCTCGTCGGTGATCGAGCCGAGCTTCTGGACGCTGTTGGGGATATTGCTGCTGTTCTCGTGGGTGGCGCTGGTGGGGCTGGTGCGCGCCGAATTCCTGCGCGGCCGCAATTTCGAGTATGTGGCGGCGGCGCGGGCGCTCGGGGTGAGCAACTGGACCATCATGCGGCGGCACCTCTTGCCCAACGCCATGGTCGCGACGCTGACCTTCCTGCCCTTCATCCTCGGCGGCTCGGTGACGACGCTGACCTCGCTCGACTTCCTCGGCTTCGGCCTGCCGCCCGGCTCGCCGTCGCTGGGCGAGCTCTTGCAGCAGGGCAAGGACAACCTCAACGCGCCGTGGCTGGCGCTGACCGGTTTCCTCACCATCTCGATCATGCTGTCGCTGCTCATCTTCGTCGGCGAAGCGGTGCGCGACGCGTTCGATCCGCGGAAGACATTCACATGACCGCGCTGCTCAAGGTCGAGGACCTGACGATCGACTTCCACATCGACGAGCGCGTCGTGCACGCCGTGCGTAAAATCTCGTTCGAGATCGAGGCGGGCAAGACGCTGGGGCTGGTCGGCGAATCCGGCTCAGGCAAGTCGGTGACGGCGGCATCGATCCTCCGCCTGCTGCCGGCTTCCGCCACGGTCAACGGCCGCATCCTGTTCAAGGGCAAGGACATCGCCGCGGCCAGCAATCGCGAGCTCAGGCGAATCCGCGGCGCCGATATCTCGATGATCTTCCAGGAGCCGATGAGCTCGCTCAATCCGCTCCACACCATCGAGCGGCAGGTGAGCGAGATCCTCATCACGCACCGCGGCCTCCGCCGCAACGCCGCCCGGACGCGGACGCTGGAGCTGCTGGCCGATGTGGGCATTCCGGACCCCGCGGCGCGGCTCGATGCCTACCCGCATCAGCTCTCCGGTGGCCAACGCCAGCGCGTGATGATCGCCATGGCGCTCGCCAACGAGCCCGACCTCTTGATCGCCGACGAGCCGACGACGGCGCTCGACGTGACGGTACAGGCGCAGATCCTGGCGCTCTTGAAATCGCTGCAGGCGCGGCTCGGCATGGCGATGCTGTTCATCACCCACGACCTCGGCATCGTGCGCGAGATGGCCGATGACGTCTGCGTCATGACCGAGGGCCAGATCGTCGAGCGCGGTCCCACGGCGACGATCTTCACCGCCCCGCGGCACGACTACACCAGGAAGCTGCTGGTCGCCCAGCCGCGCGGCGCGCCGCCGGCCGCCGATGCCAACGCGCCGATCATCGTCTCGGCCGATCGGCTCCGCGTCTGGTTCCCGATCAAGCGCGGCGTGCTGCGCCGCACCGTCGGGCATGTGAAGGCAGTGGACGATGTGACGCTCGCCATCCGCGCGGGGCAGACGCTGGGCATCGTCGGCGAGTCCGGCTCGGGCAAGACCACGCTCGGCCGCGCGCTGCTGCGGCTGATTTCATCGGAGGGCCGCATCGTGGTCCTCGGCCAGAACATCGACCAAAACTCGTGGGCGGCGATGCGGCCGCTGCGCAAGGACATGCAGATCGTCTTCCAGGATCCGTTCGGCTCGCTGTCGCCGCGCATGCCGGTGGGCGAGATCGTCGCCGAGGGCCTCAGCGTCCACTACCCCGGCCTGTCGGCGGCGGAGCGCCAGCGGCGGGTGGAGCGGGCGCTGTCCGAGGTCGGGCTCGACCCGCGGCAAGCCGATCGCTACCCGCACGAATTCTCCGGCGGCCAGCGGCAGCGCATCGCCATCGCGCGCGCCATGGTGCTGGAGCCGAAATTCGTGGTGCTCGACGAGCCGACCTCGGCGCTCGACATGTCGGTGCAGGCGCAGGTCATCGACCTCTTGCGCGAGCTGCAGCGGCGGCACGGTCTGACCTATCTCTTCATCTCGCACGATCTGCGCGTCATCCGCGCGCTCGCCAACGAGGTGCTGGTGATGAAGGACGGGCGCATCGTCGAGGGCGGCACCGCCGACGCGGTGTTCGAGGCGCCGCGCACCGACTACACCAAGGCGCTGCTCGCCGCGGCGCTGCACACGGCACGGCCGCCCGTGCTAGACGAGACCCAGACGACCTCATGAGGCCCGCCATGTTCCATCGCCCCCTCGCTCTCGCCGCACTCCTCTCTCTCACTACGCTCCCGGCCTTCGCCGATCCGGCCCAGAACGGGCCGTGGCAGACGGCGCTGTCGCTGATCAACAATCCGGCCAAGCCGCTCACCGACCACTGGGACTACGTGAATCCCAACGCGCCCAAGGGCGGGCTGGTGCGGCTCAGTGCGCTGGGTGGCTTTGACACCTTCAACCCCATCCTGCCCGAGGGCGAGCCGGCGGACGGGCTTGGCTTGGTCTACGAAACGCTGATGGGGGCCTCGCTCTCGGACTCCAATTCGTCCTATCCGCAGATCGCCGATGCGGTGGCCTACCCGCCCGACATCTCGTCGGTCACCTTCCGGCTCAACCCGAAAGCCAAATGGCAGGACGGCACGCCTGTGACGGCCGCCGATGTCATCTGGTCGTTCAACGCCGAGATGAAGCTCAGCCCCAACTCGCAGCAGTATTACAAGGACGTGACCAAGGCCGAGGCGACCGCCGCCGACCAGGTGACGTTCTTCCTGTCGAGCACGAACAACCGCGAGCTGCCGGTAATCCTCGGCCAGGTCCTGGTGATGTCGCAGCACTGGTGGGAGGGCAAGGATCCGAGCGGCAAGCAACGCGACATCGGCGCCTCGACACTTGAGCTGCCGATGGGTTCGGGGCCCTACAAGATGACGGCCTTCACCGCCGGCTCCTCGGTCACCTTCAGCCGCGACCCGAACTACTGGGCGCAGAACGAGCCGCAGGAGATCGGGCAGAACAACTTCGACACCATCCGCTATGAGTACTTCCGCGATTCTGACGTGGCGTTCGAGGGTTTCAAGGGCGATCAGTTCGACTGGTGGGACGAGAACCGCGCCAAGCGCTGGGCCACCGCCTACGACTTCCCGGCCGCGCAGCAGAACAAAGTGATCAAGGAGCTGTTCCCGCAGCCCTACGCCGACGCCGGCGTGATGGTCGGCTTTATCCCGAATCTGCGCATCGACAAGTTCAAGGACGCGCGGGTGCGCAAGGCGCTGAACTACGCCTTTGACTTCGAGAGCCTCAATAAAACGATCTTCTACATGCAGTATGAGCGGATCAGCTCCTACTTCTACGGACTGCCGTTCGCCTCGACCGGCCTGCCGCAGGGTGCCGAGCTCGACGATCTCAACGCCGTCAAGGACAAGGTGCCACCGGAGGTGTTCACGACACCCTTCGTCAACCCGGTCGCCGGCGACCCCGCAAAACTGCGCGCGAACCTGCGACAGGCGCTCGATCTGCTGACCCAGGCCGGCTACAAGCTCGAGGGCAACCAGCTGCTCGATCCGACCGGCCAGCCCCTAGGCTTCGAGATCCTGCTCAACGGGCCAACCATCGAGCCGGTGGCGACGGCGTTCCAGACCAACCTCAAGGCCATCGGCATCAACGCCACCATCCGCGAGGTCGACTCGGCCGAGTACATCAACCGTATGCGCTCGCGCGATTTCGAGATCACCTACAGCGGCTGGTCGCAGAGCCTCAGCCCCGGCAACGAGCAGAAATACTTCTTCGGTTCGGAATCGGCCAAGGACCCGGCCAGCTCGAACTATGGCGGCGTTGCCGATCCGGGCGTCGACGCACTGATCAACGACGTCGTGTTCGCCAAGGACCGTCCCGCGCTGCTGGCGGCGACGGCGGCCCTCGACCGCGTGCTGCTCGCCAACGCCTACATCGTTCCAAGCTATACGCTGCGCAAGGAACGCGTCGCCCGCTGGGACCGCTTCAGCCACCCCGACAACCTGCCGCTCTACTCGACCGGCTTTCCGACCATCTGGTGGTACGACGAGCAAAAGGCGGCGGTGACCGGAAAGGCGCAGTAGGCCGCACGACGAGCCGGTATCGGGCGCTTACTCCGCCGGCTCGACCACGTCCTTGCGCATCGGGTTGTTGGGGTGCGTCGTCCAGTTGGCGTACTTGCCGGTGACGACGCGGCCGGTGCGCTCGTCGATCGTCCCGGGCGGCAGCTGCTCCATCGTGATGCAGTCCTCGACCGGGCAGACGTTGACGCAAAGGTTACAGCCGACGCACTCGTTGTCCATCACCTCGAAATAGCGAACGCCGTTCTTCTCCTTGCTGATCGCCTGGTGCGAGGTGTCCTCGCAGACGATGTGGCAGCGGCCGCACTTGATGCAGAGATCCTGGTTGATGCGGGCCTTGGTGATGTATTCGAGGTTGAGATACTGCCAGTCGGTGACGTTGCGGCTGGCCTTGCCGACGAAATCGTCGAGGCTGCGATAGCCCTTCTCGTCCATCCAGTTGGAAAGCCCCGAGACCATCTCCTCGACGATCTTGAAGCCATAGACCATGGCGGCGGTGCAGACCTGCACGTTGCCGGAGCCGAGCGCCATGAACTCGGCGGCGTCGCGCCAGGTGGTGATACCGCCGATACCCGAGATGGGGAGGCCCACGGTCTCGCGGTCGCGGGCGATCTCGGCCACCATGTGCAGCGCGATCGGCTTGGCGGCCGGGCCGCAATAGCCGCCGTGGGTGCCCTTGCCGTCGATGGTCGGCTCGGGCGCCATGTCGTCGAGATCGACGGCGGTGATCGAATTGATGGTGTTGATCAGGCTCACCGCATCGGTGCCACCATTCTTGGCAGCGCGCGCGGGGCGGCGGATGTCGGTGACATTGGGTGTGAGCTTGGTGATCACCGGCATGCGCGAATACTGCTTGCACCAGCGCACCACCATCTCGACGTACTCGGGCACCTGGCCGACGGCGGCACCCATGCCGCGCTCGCTCATGCCGTGCGGGCAGCCGAAGTTGAGCTCGATGCCGTCGGCGCCGGTTTCCTCGACCAGCGGTAGAATGGATTTCCAGGCGTTCTCTTCGCACGGCACCATGATCGAGGCGATGACGGCGCGATCCGGCCAGCGCATCTTGACGGCCTTGATCTCGCGCAGGTTCTTCTGCAGGTCGCGATCGGTGATGAGCTCGATGTTGTTGAAACCCATCAGCCGCCGGTCGCCGGCCCAGATGGCGCCGTAGCGCGGGCCGTTGACGTTGACCACCGGCGGGCCCGCCTCGCCGAGCGTCTTCCACACCACGCCGCCCCAGCCGGCCTTGAAGGCGCGCTCGACATTGTACTCCTTGTCCGTCGGCGGCGCCGAGGCGAGCCAAAACGGGTTGGGCGACTTGATGCCGACGAAATTGTTGCGAAGGTCTGCCATGGCTTGCTCCTCTCGCCGCGGACCGGAGGGCCGGCCGCGCGGCACTGGTCTATTCGGCGTCGCCGCCGGTATCGCCGTCCGGGCCGCTCGCGTCCGGGGGCAGGTTGGTGCCGTAGTCGGGTTCGTCGAGGATGTTGCCGTCCGGGTCCTCGCAGACGCTGTCGCGGAAGAGCTTCATCGACTCGCAGCTGTCGCCGTCGGGCAGGACGCAGAAGCGGCCATCCTCAGTGCCGCCGGCAGCCTGGCAGTTGAGCGACTGCGGCGCACCGGTGCCGGGGCCACCGAGCACGACCGCACCAGCCGGAGTGGCGGCGAAGGCCAGCGCGACCGCGAGGGCGGCGATGAGACTCGGGCGCGGCGGCCGGTTGGACATGCGCCTTCCTCAGATGGTCTGGATCAGCACGAGGTTGCCCTCGCTGTCGTCGATCATGGCCCAGCGGGTGCCGGGGCGCCATGGCGCGTCTGCAGGCCCTTGCTTGATGGCGACGCCGCGCGATTTCAGCTCGTCGCAGGTCTTGTCGACGTCAGCGGTGGCGAGGATGAGGGCAGGCGTGCTCGATGCCGGCACGCTCGGCTGCTTGAAGAACTGCAGCATGGTGGGACTCTCGCCGACCTTCATGAACACCCAGCGGCTGTCGCCATAAGGCTCGTCGGTATCCACCGTCAGGCCGAGCTTGTCGCGGTAGAAGTCGCGCGCCCGCGCGATGTCGGTGACGGCCAGCGGCTGGAAGTGGATGTGGGTGAACATCCTCTGCTCAGCCCATGAGATAGCGGTTGATGCCCTCGGCCGCGTCGCGGCCCTCGGCCACCGCGGTGACGGTGAGGTCGTCGCCACCGGTGGCGCAGTCGCCGCCGGCCCAGACTTTTGCCATCGAGGTGCGGCCTTCTTCGTCGACCTCGATCTTGCCGCCGGCCAGCGTCACGCCTTCGCCGTCGGTGGCGAGGGTCTGGCCGATGGCCGTCAGCACCTGGTCGCAGGCAATGGTGGTGAGTTCGCCCGTGGGCTTCAGGCTACCGCCGGCGTCGAGCGCCATGTAGCCGAGCTCGATGCCGGTGACCTTGCCGTCCGCCGTCAGCACGCGCCTGGGGGCCAGCCAGTGACGGATGGTGACGCCTTTGGACGCCGCCAGATCCTGCTCGAATTCGGAGGCGTTCATCTGCGCCTTGCCGCGGCGATAGACCATGGTCACCTCGTCGGCGCCGAGCAGCTTCGACTGCACCGCGGCATCGACCGCCGTCATGCCGCCGCCGATGACGACGACCCGGCGGCCGACGGGCAGCGTGCCCACATCGCCCGCCTGCCGGAGGTCGGCGATGAAATCGATGGCGTTGTCGACGCCGTCCGCGTCTTCGCCGTCGGCACGCAGCGCATTGACGCCGCCGAGCCCGAGGCCGAGGAACACCGCATCGAAATCCTGCGCTAGGCTGGCAAGCGAAAAATGCTCGCCGAGCAGCTTGCCGTGCTCGATCGAAATGCCACCGATGGCGGTGACATAGTCGACCTCGGCCTGCGCGAAGCCGCCGGGCGTCTTATAGGACGCAATTCCATATTCGTTGAGGCCACCGGATTTCTCGCGGCCATCGAAGATGGTGACGTCGTGCCCGTGCATCGAGAGCCGATGCGCGCAGGCGAGGCCGGCCGGGCCGGCGCCGACGATAGCGACGCGCTTGCCGGTCGGGGCGCCGCGGGTGAAGAACTGTGTGTCGGTCGACATCGCCGCATCGGTGGCGTAGCGCTGCAGCAGGCCGATGCGCACCGGCTTGCCCTCGGCCGCCTCGCGCACGCAGGCCTCCTCGCACAGCTGCTCGGTGGGGCAGACGCGGGCGCACATGCCGCCCAAAATGTTCTGCTCGAAGATGGTTTCGGCCGCGCCGAGCGGGTTGTCGCTCAGGATCTCGCGGATGAAGAGCGGAATGTCGATCGAGGTCGGGCAGGCGTTCTGGCAGGGGGCGTCGTAGCAGAAGTAGCAGCGGTCGGCCTCGACGAACGCCTCGTGCCGGTCCAGCGGGGGATGGAGGTCGCCGAAATTGGCAGCGTACTGCTCGGGCGTGAGCCGCCCCGCCGCGATGCCGTCCTTGAGCGTGCCCTCACCCATACGCGTTCACTCCCCTCGCGGGAACGGGCCGGGAACACGGCTTGGAACCGTTCCAGACAGGAACGCTAGCACAGCCGGAAATTTTATCAATTGGTCAAAGTTTGGGGCAGTTGGCCTCTGCGGGCTGCCACAATTGGCGGGTTGCGACGGGGCGAAACCCGGCTTTAACTATGACATGTGGGCGGACGACATGCTTGACAGGGTGTTAATGGCTGGTTGCCCCGCGACGTCCGGCAGCCACATCGTTGCAGAAAAATCCTTCCGCGCTGGTGGTTTAGCCGAAGGTCCGCCGCAAGCCCGGTAAATCCAACCGGTTTGCCTTGTGCTGCATCGGCAACAGTTCCAGCCCGAGGCCAGTCTGCCTCAGTTTTTGCCGATTCTCGCCACCTGCCCCCCGTAGCCAGTTACCTGTCGTTAACTAGCGTGAGTGAGTGGTTTGATTAAGCAAACCGTGTTTGCCGCGGCTGTTGTTGCCGCGGGTTGTTTCGCGTTCTCCTCCACCAGTGTCTCTGCCCAGGAATGCGGCGTTGCAACCTGGTACTCCCTTCCCGGTCATTTCACCTCCAATGGCGAGCGGATGACCAAGACGGGTTACACCGCCGCCCACAAGCGCCTGCCGTTCGGCACCAAGGTGCGGGTGGTCGACCAGAAGTCGGGCAAATCCACCACCGTCAGGATCACCGACCGCGGGCCGTTCGGCAAAGGGCGGATCATCGATCTCAGCTGGGCCGCGGCCAAGCAGCTCGGGATCATCCGTTCGGGGATCACCAAGGTCTGCATCAGCCAGGTCTGACGCACGCTCCAACCAAGTCGGGGGACTTCCTCAATGCTGAAACATATCGTTGCGGCGACCTTGCTGGTCGCCGGCTGCTGCTCCTTTGCCACCTCGGATTCGCTCGCCGGCAACAACCAGTGCGGCGGGGCTTCGTGGTACTCGCTGCCCGGCCAGAAGACCGCCAGCGGGGAGCGCATGAACCCGCGCGCCATGACGGCGGCGCACAAGACCCTGCCGCTCGGCACCATGGTGCGCGTCGTCGACCAGAAGAGCGGCAAGTCGATCCAGGTCAAGATCAACGACCGCGGGCCCTACATCAAGGGGCGCATCCTCGATCTCAGCCGCGCCGCCGCCGACCAACTCGGCTTCGTGCCGGCTGGCACCACCAAGGTGTGCATCACCCGGGTGTAGTGTTTTCGGGACACGCGTCAGGACAGGGCGTCTCCGAATGGAGGCGCCCTTTTTCATTTCCGGCCAATCGGGATTGGCGTTCTAGTCGATGAAGACCTTCACCGCCGCCGACCGTCCCTTGCTGTCGACCACCGAGAGCGTGACGTAGCCGGGGCCATCCGGCGTCCAGGCTTCCTGCCGCGCGAAGGCGGTGCGGCCGAAGGGGGCGCCGTTGGCAAAGAAGGTGAAGGGCGGCGAGCCGTTGCGGACCTTGACCATCAGCGGCGCGTCGGCGCCGGCCGCAAGGCCGAGATCGACGTCGACGCCATCGGCCGGGTAGGCGATCTCCGGCGCCGCGTCCTTGGCGACCACGTCGTCGTCGGGGTGGCGGAAGCGCTTGAGCGGGGCCGGGAGCTCGGCGTTCGTGGCGAACAGCACGCCGGGCGGGGCGGAGCGGAACGGCGCGGCGGGGGAGCCGAGCCGGTCGAAGGCTTCGAACAGGATCGGCGCGGCGGCGGTGATGCCGGCGATCCCGGGGACCGGCGCGCCGTCCGGGCGGCCGACCCAGACGCCGATCACGGTCTTGCCGTCATAGCCCACCGACCAGGCGTCACGGAAGCCGTAGGACGTGCCGGTCTTGTAGGCGATGCGGCCGGGCGTGCCGGTCAGCGGCGGCGGCACGTCGCGGAGGATGTCGGTGACGTACCAGGCGGCGACCGGGTCGAGCACCTGCGGCGAGAGCGCCGGCTGCTCGGGTGCCGGCGTGACGCCGTCCCTCAGCTTCACCGGCGAGCCGCCACGGCCGATCGCGGCATAGATCGAGACCAGGTCGCGCAGCGTCACGCCGACGCCACCGAGGCCGACCGCGAGGCCGGCGGCGGTCTGGTCGGGCAGCAGCGGATTGGCATTGGCGCGCTTCATGCGCGAGACGAGGCGCGCCACGCCCACCGCATCGAGCACGATCACCGCCGGCACGTTGAGCGACTGCGTCAGCGCGTCGTGCACCGTCACGGTGCCGTGGCTCATCGAGTCGAAGTTGACCGGCACGTAGCCGCCGAACGCCGTCGGCCGGTCCTCGATCAGCGATTGCGGATGGGCGAGGCCGAGCTCGAAGCCGAGGCCGTAGATCAGCGGCTTCAGCGTCGAGCCGGGGGAGCGCACGGCGGTGGTCATGTCGACGTAGCCGGCGCTGTCCTTGGACATGTAGCCCGAGGAGCCGACCGAGGCGAGGATATTGCCGGTCGCCTGGTCGGCGACGACGATGGCGACGGAAATCTTCGGGCCGATCAGCGCGGCGCGGGCACCGGCGAGTTTCTCCAGCGCCATCTGCAGGCGCTTGTCGATGCTGAGCTTGATCTCGCGCGCCTTGGGCTGGCTGGCGACCGCCTGCTCGGCAAGATGCGGCGCGAGCATGGGGAAATCGCGGCGGGCGACAGGGACCACCTCGTGCTTGGCGGCGCGCGCGTCCTCCTCGCTGACGACGCCTTCGCTGACCATGCGGTCCAGAACGAGATTCCGCGCCTCGAGCGCGGCCTTGCTGTCCTTGTCCGGGCGGCGGGCCTCCGGCGATTGCGGCAGCGCGACGAGCAGCGCCGCCTCCGCGGTGGTGAGCCGTGTCGGCTCCTTGCCGAAATAGGCGAGCGAGGCCGCCCGCACGCCCTCGATGTTGCCGCCGAACGGCGCGAGGTTGAGGTAGAGCGTCAGGATCTGCTCTTTGCTGAGCTGTCCCTCGAGCGTGTCGGCGTGGATGAGCTGCCGCACCTTGGCGGCAAGGTTGCGCGTCGGCTCGCCCTCGATCAGGCGCGCGACCTGCATGGTCAGCGTCGAGCCGCCCGAGACGATGTGGCCACCGGCGAGCACGAACTGCCCCGCGGCACGCAGCATCGACACCCAGTCGACGCCGTGGTGGCTCTCGAAATGCTGGTCCTCGTACGCCAGCAGCATGTCGAGGTAGCGCCGGTCGACGTCCTTGATCTCGACCGGCAGCCGCCAGATGCCGTCGGCGGTGGTGAACGGGCGGAGCAGGGCGCCGGCGCGGTCCACCACCTCCGCCGACATCGGCATGGTCGCGGCATCGGGCGTCGCCGGCAGGTGCGCGACGACGTCGGCGATCGCGAGGCGGGCGCTGTTGAGGCCATAGAGCCCGGCGCCGGCCAGCACGATCAGCCCGATGGCGAGCCACCGCGGCATCCGCCGCGGTGGTGTGTCGTCGACCGGAAGTTCGGCCGTCATGTGCTGCGCCTCAGTTGACGATCGTGCCGTCGGGCTTCACCTGCACGGTGCGAACCATCGTGTTCTTGATGGCGGTCCCGCCGGCATCGGCCGTGTCGTCGCCTTCGTCGGTCGCGTCGCCTTCGTCCGAGGGTTCCTCCGAGGAGGACGCATCGGGCGTCGGCGGCGCCGCCGGCTTGGCCTTGGGCTTTGGCGGCGCGTTCGGATCCGGCACCTTGATCTCGAGCGAAGAGGCGTCGGTGTTGGCCCTCAGCTCGGGCCGGTACATGTCCTCGATCGTCGCCCCGGGCATCACGAATTTGCCCGGCGAGACGGCGCGGATCATGTAGGCGGTCGCGAAGTTCTGGGTGTTCTCGACATAGCGGAACGCCGCCACGTACTGGTCGGTCCGCGCCTCGGTGTGCGTCGGGGTGTTGACCGTGAGCCAGCTGAGGTCGGAAACGCCATCCGAGGCACTGAGGTCCGGGTTCTCGATCTCGAAGCCGGCCGGGATCGGGTCGGCGACCAGATACTGGCCGGAGCCGAGCTCGGTCTGCGTCATCGACAGCAGGACGACGTAGCGGTCGTTCTGATGCACGTCGTTGAGATCGGCCTCGGTGCCATCGATGTTGTAGTAGGTGCGCTTGATCGTGAAGCCCGTGCTTGAGGCCTTCGGCGGCACGGCGGGAATGCCCGTGACGCTGACCTTGAGCTCGGTCGGTGCGTTGCCGGTGTTGGCGATGACCACCGACGCCGTATCGAAGTGCTCCTGCTGGTAGCGCTGATACGCCGTTCCACTCACCGGCTTGCCGTCGATGGTGAGGCTGCCGTTGGTGGCGTTCTTTTCGAGCGCCGCCGCGGCCACCAGCGTCCAGGCATCCTCCTGCGTCGAGGTCCACTTCTTGTGGTCACGCAGGTCGGCGAGACGCCTGGCGAGATCGCCCATGTCGACGCCCGCGGGCGAGAACTCGGCGACCAGCGCCAGCACCGCGGCGGTGTCGCGAAGCTGGCTGCCGTAGTCGGCACGGTAGTGCTTGGGATCGTCCGGCGTCTTCAGCGACTCGATCGCCGCCGCGAACGCCGTGGCGGCCCGGCTGCGATCGCCGTAGAGGGCGAGCGCCGCACCGAGCTGGGCCTGGGCGAGGGGGCTGCCGAACTTGTCGAGCTTCGCCTCGAGATAGTAGCGAAGGTCGCCGATCGCGGCGCGGCCCGCCCGGGCCATGTCGTAGAGCGCGTAGGCGAGATCTTCGCCGCCGCGGTCGAAGTCGGTCGCTGCCGACACCTGGTTGCCCAGGTTGTCGAGTGCGCTCTGCAGCGCCTGCGCCGGGATGGCGTAGCCCTTGGCCTTGGCACGCAGCAGGAAGTCCGTGACGTAGGAGTCGAGCCAGAGGTCGGACTGGTCGAATGGCCCCCAGAGGCCGAAGCCGCCGGTGGATGTCTGATGCGTCAAGAGGTCCGCGATTGCGTCCTTGATGCGCTGGTCGAGCGCCGCGTCGGAGGCCATGCCGAGGCTGACCGCCACGTCGTTGAGATAGAGCAGCGGCAGCACGCGGCTCGAGACCTGCTCGGCGCAGCCGTAGGGGTAGCGGTCGAGCTTTTCGAGCAGCTGCGGCACATCGAGCCGGGCAATCGAGCCGAGCGCGATGCTGAGGTCGCTGGTGTGCGGCCTTTCCAGCACATTGGGATCCTAAGCTTAGAATTCCACGTGGACAAGTTGTCG